>CABEEE010000105.1_pt1 | contig 10798 bp, 9 predicted proteins | sample 3423231 | NCBI WGS metagenome assembly CABEEE01 (sample SAMEA5534333, study PRJEB31848) | metagenome | biome: tundra; feature: field; material: soil | place: USA | collected 2013-05 | depth 0.15 m | reverse complement strand
CGGGATAGGGCTGCACACACCTTACTCGGTGCATATCGGCACCGCGCCCGCGATCCAGGACAAACGCCAGGCCGTGCTGAACGCCGCCTGCGCCGCGAACCAGCGGCGCTTCACCCGCCGCCCCCGCGCACCCAAGATGCCCGGCACAGCATGGATCAACAAGCCGGCCATCGAACCGGACACAACGGCGCATACGTCCCTGGAGGCAGCTTAGGAAACAGCAGAACCCTGTGTCTCAGTTGACTTGACACCTACCGAACTAACGAGTTCGCTGTGCGGCTATGAGAGTGCTACCGGGACAGGCAGGGCAGCAGTACGGACGCACCATCGAGTGACTAGCCAAGGGTCTTCAGCTCGACAATGCTGACGTCCATGTCTTCAGATGCGGCAGCCAGTCCCGGCCGGGAGCCCGACTACTGTGCTTATGCGGCGGCCGGAATCGAAGCGCTTCAGCGGTGGTACCGCCCGCGGACGGGTCGCTGGCGAACCGCAGGCTGGTGGAATTCCGCTAACGCCCTGACCGCTGTGATTGGCTACACGCAGCGCACTGGTGACCATACCTACCTTGGAGTCGTCGAGCGGACCTTCATCTCCGCACGTCGAAGGCACTCGGACTTCGTCCTCAGCTTCTACGACGACAATGGCTGGTGGGGGCTTGCCTGGGTCGCCGCCTACGACCTGACCGGCGATAACCGATACCTCGACGCGGCCCGAACTATCTTCGCCAACCTCGTGACCGGCTGGGACGATACCTGCGGCGGCGGCCTCTGGTGGAACTCGGAGCGGAGATACAAGAACGCCATCACCAACGAGTTGTTCCTGACGCTCGCCGCTCGGTTGCATCAGCGTTGCAAGGGCGATCGTGGTGATTACCTGCAATGGGCATTGCGGGAGTGGGGCTGGTTCGACCCACGCGGACTCATCGGCGCCAACAGCCTGGTCAACGATGGGCTCACAACCGTATGCGAGAACAACGGCGGCGTGACGTGGACCTACAACCAGGGCGTCATCCTCGGCGGGCTAGCCGCGCTATACGAGATCACCGGTGAGGTCGCCTGCCTGAGGCAGGGCGAGGCGATCGCAGACGCGGCACTGAGCTTGCTGACCACTCCGCCGTTGGCCAGCACGCCGGGCATCCTGATCGAGCCCGAAGAACTGGCCACTGCCCGCAGGGACAGTGACCGCCCGCAGTTCAAAGGGATATTCATGCGGAACCTCTATGACTTCTACCTGCACAGCCGCCGACCTGCCTACAGTCAGTTCATCCGCTGTAATGCCCGCTCCATCTGGGACAACGACAGGAATCAAAGGAACCAGTTCGGCCTGCACTGGGCCGGTCCCTTTGATCGAGCGGATGCCTGCCGACAAAGTTCCGCCCTCGATGCGCTGAACGCCGCTGCCGCGCTCGCTGAGGACTAACCCGATCCACAGGGCCTGCCTCGCCAGGTCAGCCATCGTCGCAGGCTTTAGGGGCTCTTCGAAGTTAGCCGGGATCGTGTTGTGGCGTGACTACTGTGCGTGGCCAGGAATGGCCTGCGAAGCGTGCCGGGCCTGCGGGAACGAGCCAGGGCAGTGACCGGGCGTGGCGCGGTGATCAAGAGGCCCGCGGCTTCTAAGATCATGGATCTTGCTAAAGGAATCATGATCGTCAGAGAGCCGCGGGCACTGTGGTCCAGGATATGGCCTCTGCGCTGTTCGGCGTGGAGGGCCTGCAGGTTGTCGAGGCAGACGCTGAGGCGGACGGGTCGGTCACCGTGTGGGTGGTCACTGATCACCCGGGCGCGGCGGCGTGCCCGGACTGCGGGATGCGGTCGGCCCGGGTGCACGAGCACGTGCTGGCCCGGCCCAGTGATGTGCGCCGGGGCGCGGACGAGGTCAGGGCGGCGTCGCTGAAGCGGCGCTGGAAGTGCGGCAACAGCGAGTGCGCGCGCAAGACGTTCACCGAGTCGCTGCCGGCCGTGCCGCCCCGGTGCCGGCTGACGGAGCGGCTGCGCAGGCTGGCGGGCGCGGAGGTGGCCGAGCGGGGCTGCACGGTGGCCGAGGCCGCCCGGTGGCAGCACGTGTCGTGGCCGGTGGCTCATCAGGCGTTCGCCCGGCAGGCCGATCCGGTCCTGGATCAGCCGCCTTGGCTGGTCGCGCATCTGGGGATCGATGAGCACCGCCGCGGTCGTCCCCGCTGGCGGATCGATGAGGTCACCGGGGAGTACGTGCTGCTCGCCGACCGCTGGCACACGTGCTTCTTCGACCTGTCCGGGGATCAGGGGCTGCTGGGCCAGGTGGAGGGCCGCACCGCCGATGACGCCGCGTACTGGCTGGACCGGGCCGCCCCGGCATGGCGCGATGCCATCCAGGTCGTCGCGATCGACAGGTGCTCTATCTACGCCTCGGCGGTGCGCCGGATGCTGCCAGCTGGTGGTTGATTTGTTCGTGTCGTCCAGCTCGCCGTCAAGATGACCGGGGACGTGCGGCGGCGGGCGGTCCGGGAGAAGTACGGCCGCCGCGGCCGCTCCGGCGACCCGGAGTACGGGTCAAGGGCCTGCTGGTACGCAACCTGGAGCACCTCTCCCCGGCCGGGTTCGCCAGGGTCACGGACACCCTGGGTGCTGACTGGCACGGCCAGGAGATCCTGGCCGCCTGGATCGCCAAGGAGAAACTCCGCGACGTGCTGAACCTGCGCGCCCGCGTCACCGGGTCCGCCCCCTTGCGAGCGGGACGTGCGCGGCAGGCTCGCCGCCTTCTACGACTGGTGCGCGCAGCACGACGACATTTCCCGAGCTGCTCACCCTGGCCCGCACGGTCTCCCGGTGGGAGGAGCAGATCGTCGCGGCGATCCTTACGGGAGTGACGAATGCCAGGTCAGAAAGCCTGAACCGGATCGCGAAACTGGAAGCCCGCATGGCACATTCCTTCCTGAACCCGGCGAACCAACGGCGCCGTATCCGGACCGCCTGCACTCGCGGCACCCGCCGACCGCAGAACATGCCCCGCAAGGCGATCACGTCCGGTAACCGGCCGGCAACCCGATCCCGGCTAACTTCGAAGAGCCGCTTTAGGCCCGCCGCGCGCCCGGTCGGCGGCAGATCCGTGCGTTCCCGCACCGGACGGTCATGAATAATCATGCAACTCGTGTCGGCCAGATAGCCATTGACGGATCCTGGTGGAACGCTAGCTGTGCGCGCGCTGAGCCGCCTGCATTTTCAACGGCCGCGATCACTGATGGCTGCTGCCGTACAGATCGGGCACCATGGCGTCGTCGGCGAGATCTTCAACCTTGTTTGGCCGTACAGCACCCCCCCGTACCCGCTGGTGGGTCTGTCGATGGCCCCGGATTTCGAAGAGACACTTGCTTCGGCACCGGCAACCGGTCTGCGGCCGGTCTTGGAGAAGGTTCCGGACGAGTCGCCGTCGCTTGCGGGGTGGCTAGCACGAGGCAGGTACACGGGCTGGCCTCCTTGCCTGGCGCGGGGCTGCGGGCAAGGCTCTGATGCAGGGGGCACCGCTGGCAGGTGAGTGCTGCGCGTCAGGAAGGGCGGGAGCATTGGCCGGACAGGTGCCGCTGGTCGCATGGTACCGGTTCCGTGCCACCTTGCGCCGCCGGTGGGGCGGCTACGTTGCGCTGGCCTTGCTGATCGGCATGGTCGGGGGGATAGCGATGGGCTCGATGGTGGCAGCCCGCCGCACCTACTCGTCGTACCCGCAGTTCCTGGCCAGTACGAATCCCTCGGACCTGGTGGTGCAGCCGTTTACCACGCCGGCGTATTCGGCTGGCTTCGTCCGCCAGCTGGCCCGGCTTCCCCATGTGAATGGGGTCGCGGTCGCGGTGCCGTTCAACGCGGTAACCCTCACGCCGCGCGGGAAACTCGGCACTGTCCTGCTCGCGCATGTGCAGCTGGCCGCCGCCGTCGCCAGTCCGCATGGCCTTTACTCGGATCAGGACCGGGTGACGATCGTGCGCGGACGGAGGGCCGATCCGGCGCGGCCGGACGAGGTGGTCGCCAGCCCGGATGCCGCCGCCCTGCTCCACCTGCGCGTGGGATCGCACGTACGGGTCGGGCTTATCGACAGCTCGCAGAAGGGACCAGGCATCCCGGCCGGCCGGCGCGTGGATTTTACGGTCGTCGGCATCGGGGTGTTCAATACCCAGGTCCTCCAGGACGGCATTGACTCCGGCCGGACCGGTTTCCTGCTGGGCACGCCCGCGCTCGCCAGGGAGTTCGCGTCCTGCTGTGCCAGCGGCATGGAGGCCGGGCTGCGGCTGGAGGGCGGCAGCCGCTACGACACCGCCGTCGGCAAGGAGTACCAGCATCTGGTGGCCACCAGCTCTCACATCTCGCCTGGCGCATCGGAACTTTACGTCTACATCACCGCCGCCATCGAAGCCGAGGCGCAGCGGGCGATCCGGCCGGAGGCCATCGCCCTCGGCGTGTTCGCGGTGATCGCGGGGCTTGCCGCGCTGATCATCGGCACTCAGTCCATCTCCCGGCAGCTGCAGGCAGCCGGGGACGACACTAGGGTGCTGCGGGCCCTCGGCGCCGGGCCCGTGGCGATCATGGCCGACGGCCTGCTCGGCATCATGGCGGCAGTTGCCGCCGGGTCACTGCTTGCCGCAGCGGTGGCGGCCGGGTTGTCGCCGTTTTCACTTTTCGGCCCGGTGCGCCTGGTTGACCCTGGCCGCGGGATCTATCTCGACTGGACCGTCCTCGGGCTTGGCGCGCTCGGGCTGGCTCTGGTGCTGGGCGGCCTGGCTGCCGTGCTCGCCTATCGGCAGGCGCCGCACCGGGCCGCCGCCCGCGAGCAGGCCGCTGAGCGGAGGCCGGGTGCGGTCAGGGCGGTGCTCACCGCCAGGCTGCCGGCCTCGGGCGTGGAGGGCCTGCGGCTGGCCCTGGAGCCGGGGCGAGGGCGTACCGCGGTACCGGTCCGCTCGGTCATGGCAGGGGCGGTGCTGGCCATGGCCGTGGTCACCGCCACGCTGACCTTCGGCGCCAGCCTGACCACGCTGGTCTCCCATCCGGAACTGTATGGCTGGAATTTCAGCTACGCCTTCTACGCGGTCCAGGGATGGGGTTCGGTGCCGGCCAGGTGGGCTGACCCGCTGCTGGCCAGCGATAAGTCGGTAGCCGCAACTACGGGGGTGTACTTCCCGACGGTCCAGGTCGATGGCCAGACCCTCCCGGCCATGGTGATGCCCACCCGCCCGGCGGTGGGCCCGCACGTCTTGTCTGGCCACGGGCTCGACAGCAGCCGCCAGATCGTGCTCGGCTCGGCCACCCTGGCCCAGCTGCACAAGCGGATCGGCGACATAGTGACGGTGGCCAGCGGCAGCTTCCGTGTCCGGCTGCGGATCGCGGGTACGGCCACCATGCCGACGATCGGCGGCGTGCTGAGCGTCCATCCCTCGATGAGCACCGGGGTGCTGTTTTCCACGGCGGTTCTGCCGGGGAACGCCTTCGCGGCCTTCGGTCCCCTCCTGTCCGGCCCGAACGCCATCCTCGTGCGGCTGCGGACAGGCATCAGCCAGGCCGCCGGCCTGCGGTCGCTGCAGGCAATCAGCCGGCAGCTCGCGCAGATACTGAACTCGCCGCGGACCGAGGCCGCCAGCGGCGGTTCCTCGGCCGCGGATACCGTGGATCTGCTGCCTGCCCAGCGGCCGGCGGAGATCGTGAACTACCGGTCGATGGGCGCGATGCCGGTGGTGCTGGCGGGTGGCCTGGCCGTCGGTGCGGTAGCTGCCCTCGGCCTGACACTGGTGGCCTCTGTCCGGCGCCGCCGCCGCGACTTCGCACTGCTCAAGACGCTGGGCTTCACCCGGCGGCAGCTGGCAGGCGCCATTGCCTGGCAGTCTACGGTCATCGCTGTGATCGGCCTGGTGGCCGGGGTCCCACTCGGAATCGCGTCCGGCCGGCTGCTCTGGCTGGCCTTCGCTCAGCAGCTGTCCGCTGTTCCGGATCCGGTGATCCCGGTCGGCTCGATCGTCTTGACGGTGGCCGCCGCTCTGGCCCTCGCCAATGTGGTCGCGACAATCCCGGGCCGTCAGGCAGCGCGGACACCGCCGGCTCTCCTGCTGCGGGCCGAGTGAGCGCTTCGGCCGGGACCGCAAAGCCGCAGACGGCCACGGGCTATCGTTATCCGGCGGCTGTGCGCCTTCGCCTGGGTCTCCCGCTACGCAGCAGAGGAAGAACCGCTTGATCGTCAGTCTTCCCGGCTCTGCCCAGGTGTCTCGTCGCCGGGCCTGGTGGCGATGACGGGCACCGAGTCGAGCCGATCTTCTGGGCGATCCGGGTCAGCATCCTGTCCTGAGCGACGAGGCGGCCCTGCACGTGCGCCAGCTCAAGCAGGTTAGCGCTCGCGTAACCGTCAAGATCTGCGCTCTGTCACCGGTTAATCCGAACTTACATGATCTTGAAATTGGTCGCGGCCGTGCTGACCGGGGATGATGCGGCACGCCTGGTGCGGCGGGTGGCTGGTTGAGTGGCTACGTGAGGGTGAGCGGGACGGGGGTGCCGAGCAGTTCGAAGGCGCGGCGCTAGGCGCTTGCGTTCCCGCATGGGGGTGGCCGGGTCGTCCCGCAGGGCAGGGAAGTCTTCGGCCAGGGCCAGGACGCGGGCTTGCTGCTGCTCATCGAGCGCGGCCTCGGCGTCGCGGGCGCGGGCGTAGTCATCGCGGGCTTGGGCATGCCGGTGGAGCGGAGCCGGCTGGCGTGCGTGGCCAGGCCGCGTGCGTGGCAGAGCGCGGCCAGGTTCTGCACGGTGAAGGCCCGGCCCCGGCCGCCGGTGATTCCCCGGCCGTTGAGGATCGTGGCGATCTCGTCGAAGGGGTGGTTGTCCAGGAGCTGGCGAAGGCTGCCATCGCCGCGCCGGAGCCCGCACGCAGGTTGGCGGCTAGTCTTGCGGCGCATCTTCGCCGCTGGCCTTTGCGGTGAGGTGGGCGAGGTAGGTGGCGGCGCGCCGGTCGACCTCGGATACCGGGTCGGCGTAGTGGCGGAAGGTGGTTGCGCCGCCGCCGCCGTGACCCAGGCGGGCTGCTGTGTTGCGCAGATCGATCCCGCCGGCCAGCAGCTGGCTCGCGGAGTAGTGGCGCAATGCCTTGATATTGAGCTTGACCCCGGCAGCGTCGGCTACCTCGGTCACCTTGTGGGTCACCCAGTCCGGGTTCCAGGGCGAGATGCCGGGCAGGTCGCTGCAGAACACGTACGCGGTGAGCGTGAGCTTGAGGCCGACGCTGGTCAGCAGAGCCTCGATCTCTTGTCGGCGCTCGCCCAGCACGGCAACAGTGACCGGGTCGATGGCTAGCAGACGGTCCTGGTGCGTCTTGGTGTCCTTGCGCACCTTGTGACCGGCGCGGACCAGGTAGTTGAACGCGATGTGCACGACGCCTGTGTTCAGGTCGATGTCGGCCCACTGCAGTCCGCACAGCTCGCCGCGGCGTGCGCCGGTGACGGCCGCCAGCCACAGGTACAAGGCAAGAAGGTCCAGCTGGAGGTCCCGCGCGGCAGCGATGACCGCGGCGACACCCTCCGGAGCGGGCGAGGTCGGGAGCGGTGCCGGGCCTTGGGCAGCCTGGCCGTGCGGGCTGGGTTCCGGTCGATCCACTCCCAGCGGACCGCGGCGTCGAAGGCGCCGGACAGGATCGAGTGGATCTGATGGATCGATTCGGCGGACATCGGACGGCACTTGTGCTGCACGCATCCGGCCCGCGCGCAGTCATGATCGGGATCATCGGGGCGCACTCGCCGCGACGGCACCTGGCCCGGTTTGCCGCATACTACGGACCGGCGGCCCCGCCGGGCCTCGATGGCTCCGTCACTCGCCAATGCGGCCATTGCGGCCTGCAATGTCTCCACCGGCACGCTGTGCCGAGCTGCCAGGTCGCGGACCGAGGGGAGTTGTTCACCGGGCGCCAGCCGGCCTGAGCCGATCGCATCCCTGATCGTGTCCGTGACCTGCTGCCAGGCCGGGCGCCTGCCGCCGCGCTGGACCACCAGCGGAGGGAATCTGCTGTGCCCGGTGAACGGCCTGCCGGCGCACGCCAGGTCGCCGCACTTGCGCAGCCGCGCGTACAAGGTGTCCAGCACCGGCCCGCGGATCTTCCGGAACCCCACCTACCGTGAAACCCATGTTTTACCAGGTGGGGCGCCAGGGGCTCGAACCCTGAACCCACGGATTAAAAGGGCGGCGATCCGCTTCCCCGGTTTATCTGCCTGCGCAGATGCGTCACGCTCCGCGTCCTATGGCTCCTCGTTCCGCCCCTTTCGCAGCTGTCCCACTGGCAGATTCATTGGCAGAGGCCCCAAGGGCCGCCGACGAGGACGCTCCAGGCGTGCCTATGCCACATCACTCATTGCAGCTCCCGCACTGTCGCCGGGGCCTCGGGCGATGCGACAGATCGCCGATTTTGTGCGGCACTCCTCGGCAGTGCGTCAGCGCGGGTCCGGGTACAGATCAGCCAGTTCGGGATAGCCTCAGCATCGCCAGGCGAGCGGCCCCTGGGCAGCGAGCAGGCCGGGACCGGGCGCACACGATGGTCACCGCTCAGGTTCTGGGGTGAGGGCTAGGGATCTTGCTGCGGGGTGATGGGCCTCATCGGCGGTTCAGCGACGGCGGCCGTGACCAGCGAACGGCCCCGCGGGCCGGACCGATGCCTGCGCCGCCGTCAGGGCTCAATGAGCTCCGCTGCGCGGAGCGCTGCGGCGATGGCGTCGGCATTGCCGGTGCGCGCGAACACGTCCACGGCGGTGTCGGCGAACTTGATCACATGCGCGTCGCCGTGCTCGACCGCCCGCGCGAAGACCTCCCTTGCTATCTCCTCGCGGGATTGCCCGCCAGGCGGCTCTGGCAGCTGAGCCCGCGGCGCGGGCTCAGCCGGAGCGTAGACAGCAGTCAGCGCGCTGCTTGCGGCCCAGGACGCCGACAGGCTCGGCGCCCACAGCCCGTCATCGAGCGCGGGCAGGGTCCTGAGCACAGCGCTGGGCGCGGTCGCCGAATGCACGAGCATGACGCTGTTGCCGTGACCGTAGAACAGGTACCGGACGGTCGCGGCATCGACCAGCTCGGCCAGCTGCGCGCGGATCTGCTCTGGTACCGCCGGGACGCTGAAGCCGGCCAGTGCCGCCGGCCAGGAAGGCAGCGCGCCGAGCCTGGCCAGCCGGTCACCGATGCCGCCTGCCTGCTCGGCGATGCGGGGTACTGCGGCCAGCGAGTCCAGCGGCGTGGCTGCGCGCGCCCGGCTGGCGGCGGCCGCAGCGGACGCGCCGGCATGCCCGCCAGGCAGGGTCTGCCAGCGGGCAGCCCAGTAGGCCAGGCCGTGCGCCAGCTCGGCAAGGTGGCTCGGGTCATCACCGTCCGCCAGCAGGGCACGGACGGAATGGCCGACCCGAATGACCCCGTGCGTGGCGGCGGCCACGACGCCCGGCAGCAGCCGCGGCCACCAGGCATTGAGCACCTGCCGCCACGGCTGCTCGCCGACCTCGCGGCCGAACAACGCGGTCCAGTCGGCAACCCGGCGCAGGTCGCCGAGGGCGTCCTGCCAGTCGGACCCGATCGGCCCCAGGCCGCGCGGGAATTCCTCCAGGCGGCGCATGTACCCATCGAGCCAGGAACCCACCAGGTCGCTGTGGCCGTGACGGACCATCGCCTCGGCTGCCATCGGGCCGTGGTTGGACAGAAAACCGTTCAACTCGGGCCCCGTCGCGTGCAGCCGCTCGTAGGCCTCGTCCAGCGTTCCCGCGCTACCTGATGTCACCGTCATACCTCCGGCAGATGGACTGACTCGATCCTTGCTCCCTCAGCAAGCTGGCGATGTCGTTGAGGTGCACCGAGTACGGGGCGGTGGCGAAGGGCTGGCCGCCGTTGATCAGCTGCAAGAACGGCTCGTCGGCCGACCTATCGCCTGTCACCCATCGTGGGCGCCGTCGACGTGTGCCTGGCTCTCAGGCGGGCCGGGACGGATCAGCGTGTTCTGCCCGGCGGCAACCCACCACGTTCGGTCGCGGCGTACCAGCACGTAGAGAGCCATCTCCGAGAAGGCGCCTGTGGCGTCAGCGGCCGGTTCGAGCGGGTGGCCGGCGGGGTCGAGGGCGACTCGCCGGACCTGCGCGACGGCGACGTCCGGGGTGGGGGCAAGTACCCGCACGATCTCGTAGCGCGATGAGGTGCCGCCCCTCGCCTGCAGTTTCAGGCGGACATGGATGGCGTGGAGTTGCTCGTAGCCTTGCAGGGAGGCACCGAAGGGGCTGCCCCACACGATGTCATCGGCGAAGTGCCGGTTGGTGATGCCGGCGTCGTGCTGATCCCAGCCTGCCTGCAGCTCCGCGACCAAGTCGGCCACCACCTGGTTCGCGCGCCGCGCGGCGGCATCGTCGGTGCCGAGGGACGGGCGGATCGGCCCAGGTTCGCCGGGACTGCCGGCCACATCGCGCGTCTGCAGGCCCAGGTGGTCCGGATCGACGTTCCAGCTGATGACCCGGCGGGGATGGATGCGGATGATCTGCGGGCTCACGCCTGCCGTCGCCGGCGGCTCCACCGGGACTCGCTCGGCCTGGCCGCGGATCTCTACGAACCGCGTACCCGCCGCTCCCTCCGAGACGGCGTCGTCGACCACGAAGGCGACGTTCGGATTGACCCCGAAGGCTGCGGCGAAGGCCTGGTACGAGTCGCCGGAATACCAGGCCATCAGGGGGTGGGTTCGACTGCCGCGATGTACTCCTTGTACTCGGCCTGGTTCGTGATCGTGTAATTCGCGACGAAGTACCCAGCCATGACGCCTCCGGTCCGGACAGTCTCGGGCGAGCCGATACCACAGA
>CABEEE010000102.1_pt1 | contig 10897 bp, 8 predicted proteins | sample 3423231 | NCBI WGS metagenome assembly CABEEE01 (sample SAMEA5534333, study PRJEB31848) | metagenome | biome: tundra; feature: field; material: soil | place: USA | collected 2013-05 | depth 0.15 m | reverse complement strand
ATGGACCTCAGCGAGCAAACGCAGCGAGTCAAGTTCATGATCCGCGACCGCGGCTCCAACTTCACCGCCGCATTCGACGCGGTCCTCGCCGACGCCGGCATCCGGACCGTGCTGTGCAACGTCCGGACGCCCCGGATGAACGCGATCGCCGAACGCTGGATCGGGGGATGCCGCCGCGAGCTCCTGGACCGCGCCCTGATCTGGAACCAGCACCATCTGCGGCGGATCCTGCGCGACTACGAGACCCACCACAACCAGCACCGGCCGCACCGCTCGCTGCACGGCGCCGCGCCGCTGAAACCGCTGCCCGACCCGGTCGATCTCGACCAGTACCGGGTCCGACGACACACTCGCGCCGGTGGCCTGATCAACGAATATCGCCTGGTCGCATGACTTGGACGAGGTTTTCGGCACGCACAGTGGCGCAGGATCAAGATTTCGGCGGTCTTCCACGTCTCCGCACGCCGGGACAGCCACAGCCACGCGGCTAGTTGCGTAATCAGGAGGAACACGAACCGCAGGCACATTACCGGTGATCATCGCGGGCGGAGCGACGGGCGAGCAACTCTGCTGGTCAGCCGTGGATGCGATTCTCGGCACGCACAGGACCAGGAAGCCGCATCTCAGGGTGCGGTTGTGCTAACGGATCTGCTAGCGGTACTGTGCGGGACAGGGGAGACGCAGCGGGAGACAGGAAACGGGCCACCTGTTCCGCGTCCTGGTCAGCGAGACGCACGGGTACGCCAGAGACCAGGAAAGACGTCCATCGTATGTCTCATAACCCAGAGGCCGCAGGTTTCAATCCTGCCTCCGCTACCAGGAAGTAGCAGGTCGGAGGCCTGGTCGCCAGGTATGGCGGTCGGGCCTCTTGATCGTTTGTCCGCGGTTTGCCCGTGGGATCTGGCCCCGCGGAGCGGCCGGAGGCGCGGAGGATCGGGTAAGAACGGCACGTCGGGGGCATGCCAGCAGGCCGAGCACAGGCAGGGTCATGGTCGATTCCGCAGCGACGGCATGGGGCTGTCACGGATCGAGGCTGACCTCGAGCGGCGAAGATCAGGTCTCGCGCGCGTACGGCAGGTCGAAGTCCTGCCCCCTGCGAGTATCAGCGGGACTTACGGAGGTCACCGGTGTCAGCTGACTACGAGAAGATCCGCGACGAGAACATCGCCCGCTACGGCTGGGACACGGCTGTGCTTGACCTGCTCGGGCAGCTCTACAGCGAGCGCACCCACTTTATCTTCGAGCTGATCCAGAACGCCGAGGATGCAGGTGCGACAGAGCTGGCCTTCGAGCTCTTCGAAGATCGCCTGGAGGTGAAGCACGATGGCCGGCCCTTCACGGAAGCCGACGTTCGCGGCGTCTGCGGGGTCGGCAAGAGCGGGAGGTCCGGAGATCTCACCAAGATCGGCAAGTTCGGCATCGGCTTCAAGTCGGTGTACGCGTACACCAAGACCCCGCGCGTCTACAGTTCGGACGAGCATTTCCGGATCGAGAAGTACGTCCGGCCGTTTTCTGCAGATCCGCTGGATGAGCCCGCATCCGGTACTCTCTTCGTATTCCCTTTCGACCATGACACTCTCTCCGCGACGATAGCCGTTCAGGAGATCTCCTCAGCCCTGAACAAGATCGAGCCCGGCATCCTCCTGTTCCTCAGGAACATCGAATGCGTGCGTATCCGCGGCGTTCAGATCGCTGGCGCGGTCCTTGAGCGCGCGACGGCAGGCCGCACTAGTTCAAGTCGTCACGTCAGACTGGCGAAAGGGCGCGGTCGCGGGGGCGAGGAGTGGTTCGTATGGCACCGTCAGCTCGACGATCTTGGTCATCCGGTTCACCGGGTCGAGATCGCGTTCCGCGTTGGCACCGCAAGCGGCGAACGCCGACTCGTGAAGCGTGATGACTCCCCGCTGATCGTGTTCTTCCCTACTCAGAAGGAGACCTTCCTCGGCTTCTTGATCCAGGGTCCCTACCGGACCACGCCAGCCCGCGACAACGTCCCCGAACACGATCCATCGAACCAGGCACTGGTGCGCGAGACAGCCGCGCTGCTCGCCGATGTGCTCCGGGAGCTCCGCGATGACGGGCTCCTCACGGTCGATGTCCTGCAGGCACTGCCGATCGACGCCGCGCGATTCCAGCCCGGCACGATGTTCCGCCCGTTGTTCGACTCGGTGCGCACGGCTCTTGCCCGGGAGGAGCTCATTCCCGTCGCCCGGAGCGGCTATGGCGCTGCCAGGGAACTGAAGCTGGCCTGCGGCGCAGGACTTCGCGAGCTTCTCCTCCCGGATCAGCTCGGCGTGCTCTACGGAGCCGGCCGGCCTCTTGCCTTCACGCATGAGTCCATCACGGAGAACCGGACGCCTTCTCTGTGGCGATACCTCCGAGATGAGATCGGTATCGAGGAGGTCACGCCGGAAGCCGTCGTCGGGCGAGTCACACGCGAATTTCTCGTGCCGCAGTCAGATGGGTGGACCAGGCGCTTCTACGCGTTCCTCCATCAGAACTCCGCTCTGTGGAGGGCGCCGAGATTGCCGGGTGAACAGCCCGGCCCCGCGCGAACAAGACCGATCATCCGGCTCGAAGATGGCAGCCACGTAACACCTTTTGACTCCAGGGACCGCCCTGCCGCCTATCTCCCAGGTCCGGCCGGGACCGGCTTTCCGACGGTGCGGCACGCCGTTGCAGACTCTCCCGCTGCCCGGCAGTTCCTGGAAGCGCTCAAGTTCACTGAGCCGGACGTGGTGGCCGAGGTGCTGGAGAACGTCCTTCCCCGGTACGGCCGCCTGGAGGTTGCGGATCTGGATTCAGCGCAGCACGACGCTGATCTTGAATGCGTCGCGCGTGCGCTGGCCGAAGCGGCTGCCGGCAGGCGGCAACGGCTGCTTGAGCAGCTGCAGCAAACTGCCTTCCTGATCGGAGAGAACGCCGCGACGGGTGAGAGGCGCCTTATGGCGCCGACCATGTTGTACCAGCGGACCAAAGACCTAGAGATCTACTTTGACGGGAACCCTGACGCCTGGTTCGCCGACGATGCCTATGGGCCGTGGCTCGTTCAGCTGCGCGGCATGGGTGTCCGAGAGAACGTGGAGCTTCACACGCGAAACGCGAATCAGCTCGGGTATGTAGTCATCGCCGACGAATTCGCCCGGCACGAACGCGGCATCGACGGGTTCGATCCTGACGCTGAGATCGACGACCTCTACTTTGCGTTGCGCCACCCGAGCCATGCTCGATCAGAATACGTCTGGAATATCTTGCTCGCCCCGAACCGGCACCTCATTGCCGGAGTCGTCGAGAAGTCAGTTCACCAGGACTTCATGGACTCCAGCCGAGCGAACATCAGATCGGCGATCGGCATGGCAGCGACGGGCGGGGCATGGCTCCCCGGACCAGACGGAACGTTCCACCGGCCAGCCGAGCTTTCGCTTGATGACCTGCCGCCCACGTACAAGCGGGACGAGGCGCTGGCGAAGGCTCTGCGCATGATCCAGCCAGTGGTGGCGGAAGCAAGCCGTCAACTGGGACTTCCGCCGGAAGTCCTGTGGGGCCTGAGCGCGCACCCGGACTTGGTCGCGACAATTGAGCTCGAGCTCAGGGCCCGAGCAGCCGCCGGTCGAAGTCCCGAGGGGGACGAGGACAATCACGACGCCGGATTGCCTGCCGGCGGGAGCGCCGACCACCCCGCTGCGCTCTCGGAGGCTTTCGACCGGCGAGGCCGCGCGCCAGGAATTGGCGGCGGCTCTGGTGCCGTATCCCCTTCTGGGGCTGTCAGTAGCCCAGAGTTCAGACGTGAGCGCGTTCATGACGCAATCGAGGAGGACAAGGAAGCCGAGCCGTCAAGCCTGGATCGGTTCCGGCGAGGCTGGAGGGCGGAGGGGATGCATCCCTAGCGCTCCAGTTGCGCGGCGAGAACATTGAACGGCGGTTCTAGGAGAAGCATCTCCTCGATCCCCAGGAGATCATCAAAGATTGAGTCGAGGTTGTCAGCCGCAGAAGTCAGTGCCCAGGTCGCCGAGCTGAGCAGCCACAGTACGGAGATCATGCTCCTCGGCATCGCAAAGTACCGCGGCGGCGAGGACGGGACTCGTACCATGGCATGGTGTCTGACCTGGGAATCATGAGGTCAGCTACGCTGCCGGGTGGTACTCGTTGATCAGGCCACCCGAGCACTCAGCCTGCGGACGCTATCGCGGCCACTTCTCCGGCACTGACCGTTATTCTCGGCGGAGGGGAAGAATCGCATGGGCGGCACCAGAACATCGCCTATGCGAAACCATTTGCCCAGGTAGACGGCGTGTCCGTCCGTCTATCGCCGCCGAACACGGTGGCTCGGCGAAGGGCGGGCGACCGGTAGGTAGATCCGGCCCCTGGCCTTGTGGGTGAAGTCACGCCCGTAACTCGCCCTCGCGCCGGCAGCCCGTCGAAGTGGTCCCCGCCGCGTTGGGGAACGGGTCGCGGAGGAGCTGGTGGCTGAGGCGAGGCCGCAAAGAGCTGCGATCTGATCGATCCGGAGGGCGATGACGGTGCGTCCGTCGAAGAATCCTCCGGCCGGCACAGCGAACGCGCCGGTGCAGATCGACACAGCCCGAGCACCACGACGCGCCGTCCGGTTCAGCGCCGCGAGGGAGCAATGCGTCGGGGCTGCCGGTAGTTCTCGTATCCGGGCACGACGATGGTGTCGGCATGACCAAGCGCGCGGAGCCCCTCCGAGAGACCAGGGGTGAATCCGGTGCTCGTCTGGACCGGGCCTAGCCGACCGGAGGGTTGGTAGATCGCATCGCCTGCCAGCCGGGGCCCCATTTGTTAAGTTCAGCCTTATCAGGCTAGACTTACGACATGAGTCAGGACCCGGATGTCAATGATGTAGCCGGAGCGCTTCGGGTGAGCATCGGCCTGTTCGTGCGACGGCTGCGTCAGGTGCAGGCCGAAGGCGAGCTCACGTTGCCCGAGACCTCGGCCCTCGTGCGCCTGGACCGCGGCGGCCCGGCTACGCCGAGCGCGCTCGCCAGGCTCGAGCAGATCAGCCCGCAGTCGATGGGGGCAACGCTCGGCGCGCTCGAGGTGCGTGGCCTCGTCGAGCGGCGCCCCGACCCCGTGGACGGCAGGCGGGCCGTCATGTCGCTGACCGAAGCCGGCCTGCAGGCGCTTCGGAACAGACGCAGCGCGCGGACCGAGCAGCTGGCGAAGGCCCTCGCGACCGAGTTCACGCGCTCGGAACTCAAGCAACTGATGGCGGTCGCACCGCTGTTCGAGCGACTGGCTCAGAGCATCTGATGCGGGCGGCCGGGCAGAGCCGGGGGGGCGACCAGATGGCCGGCGGGCCAACGGCGGGGACGGACGACCGCTACAAGTGGGTGGCCCTGTCGAACACGACCGCCGCCGTGTTCATGTCGCAACTCGACGGATCCATCGTCATCATCGCGCTGCCGGCGATCTTCCGGGGCATCCACCTCGATCCGCTGGCGCCGGGCAACGTCGCCTACCTGCTGTGGATGATCATGGGGTATCGGCTCGTCCAGGCCGTCCTCGTCGTCACCGTCGGCCGCCTCGGCGACATGTTCGGCCGGGTCAGGATCTACAACGGCGGCTTCGTGGTCTTCACTGTCGCTTCCGTCCTGCTGTCGGTCGATCCGTTTGACGGTGGCCACGGAGCGCTGTGGCTGATCGGCTGGCGGGTGCTCCAGGCCGTCGGCGGGTCCATGCTGACCGCCAACTCGGCTGCCATCCTGACCGATGCGTTTCCTTCCGATCAACGCGGTTTTGCGCTGGGCATCAACCAGGTCGCCGGCCTGGCCGGCATGTTCATCGGCTTGGTGGCGGGCGGTCTGCTGGCGGCCCTGGACTGGCGGGCGGTGTTCTGGGTCAACGTGCCCGTCGGCGTCTTCGGGACGCTCTGGGCCTACCGCAAGCTCCGTGACACCGGTGATCAACAAGGCGGTCGCATCGACTGGTGGGGCAACATCACCTTCGCCGTCGGCCTGGGCGCGATCTTGATCGCCGTCACCTACGGCATCCAGCCGTACCGACATCACACCATGGGCTGGACGAACGCCGCGTTCTTCGGCCTGCTCACCGGCGGTGCCTTGCTGCTCGCGGCGTTCGCCGTGATCGAAACCAAGGTCGCCGAGCCGCTGTTCCAGCTCAGCCTGTTCCGCATCAGGGCATTCACCGCCGGCAACGTGGCGGGCTTCGCCGTGTCCATCGCCCGAGGCGGGCTGCAGTTCATGCTCATCATCTGGCTGCAGGGGATCTGGCTGCCGCTGCACGGCTACAACTACAGCGTCACGCCCCTGTGGGCCGGCATCTTCCTGCTCCCCCTCACCGCCGGCTTCCTCATCTCGGGTCCGGTGGCAGGATCTCTCTCGGACCGCTTCGGCGCCCGGGGCTTTGCCACCGCCGGCACGCTCGTGTTCGGCGGCAGCTTCATCGGCCTGATGCTGCTGCCCGTCGGCTTCCCGTACTGGGCTTTCGCCCTGCTCATCGCCGCGAACGGGATCGGCAGCGGCATGTTCGCCGTCCCCAACTCGTCGTCGATCATGAGCAGCGTCCCCGCGAGCCAGCGCGGCGTGGCTTCGGGAATGCGGTCGACCTTCCAGAACTCCGGCACGGCGCTGTCGATCGGGGTGTTCTTCTCGCTCATGATCGCCGGGCTGGCGAGCAGCCTTCCGAAAGCGCTGACCAGCGGTCTGCAACAGCAGGGCGTGCCCCACGGCATCGCGCATCAAGTCGGCACCCTGCCGCCGGTGTCGTCGCTGTTCGCGGCAGTTCTCGGCGTGAACCCGCTGCAGCACCTGCTGGCGGCGAGTCGTGCGCTGTCCGCCTTCCGGCTGCAGCTCAGCAGACCATCACCGGCAGGGAGTTCTTCCCGGATCTGATTTCAGGGCCGTTTCACCAGGGCCTGGTGGTGGTGTTCGCCGTAGCCGCCGGCCTGTCGGTGCTTGCCGCTCTCGCCTCTCTTCTGCGCGGAGGCCGCTACGTCCACCCAGCGGCCGCGGACGAGGTGCCGCTGCCCACTGCCGAGCCATCGTCACCGTCACGACCAGCTTGACGCCGTCGGCTGGTCACCCGCGCCGCCCACCGCCGGCGCGAGCTGGTCACCCCGACCCAGGCAGATCGGGGCGCAGCCGCTGACGCCGCGAACGTCGACCGATCCGCCACCCGCGCTCACGCAGCTATCGATCACCCAGCTCAAACTGCTCCACGAGACACTCTCGCACCTGAACTGACCCCACTGCATCACCCACTGCCTCTCGCAGACGCACAACACCCCAAGCACGCTCGGCCCATGACCACGGGTACCACGTGGTCCTCGCCCCCGACGCCATGACCGACACCGATCCCGCCGCGCACGCCAACAGCGTCGAACGGATCTTCCCTCCCCGCGGCGGGTCCCTGGACGGCTCGGACGATCAGTCGATGACGCGGCGACAACCGCCCTGAGCAGTTGGACCAGGGATGCAATCCCCGCCGGTGCCAGGATCGAACCGCACAGCACCGTGCATCATCTGGCGGTACTTCCACAATTTTGCGGAGTCCTTGTCGCCGACACCGAACCCCTTGATGAATCTGCGGAGCGTCGCACCCTGGACCATCTGGGCCGTCGGCCTACCGCATTTGCGGACACTCGAGGATGGCGTGGCCGCATGGGCCCGAGTAGGTGCGCTCTTCCCGGAAGCCCGACGCATCGCAGAGGATCTCGAGAGCGATCCCAAGGAAGATGAACTCGTCGTGCAGGACCTATTTCGAGACCGTGCTGCCCGAGGTTCCCGAGCCGCTCAGCTAGCAGTTCGAGCGCGTGCGCAGGCCGTCGAAGGCAACGGTCGTGAGAATCCGCGCAAGCTCGGCGGCGGTATGCGCGCTTCCCGGTTTGAGCCATTCGGTCAGCGAGTTGACCATGCCGAACAGCAGGCGCGCGACGACAGCTGAGTCGACGTCCTGCCGTAGATCGCCGTCGCCGACAGCTTCCTGCACGAGGTCGGCCACGAGACGGTCGATTCGCCGGCGCCTGGTCAGGGCCTGGCGCTCGACGTCGCTGTTCCCGCGCACCCGAAGCAGCAGCGTGACGTACGGCAGACGCTCGACCAGGACCTGCACACTTGCGCGCAGAAGCGCCTCCAGACGCTCGACAGCCGGTCCGTCCAGAGCGCGGACGGCGGCAGCGGCCGCTTCAAGGCCGGCCAGGGCATGGTCGAGTGCCAGTTCGAGCAGGGCGTCCTTGCCCTCGATGTGGTGATAGATCGCGGACTTGCTGATGCCGAGCCGCAGCGACAGGTCCTCCATGCTGGTTCCGTCGAAGCCGCGCTCGTTGAAGACCGCGACGGAGGTTTCCAGCACGGTGCAGACGTCGTGCCTGGGGCGCCCGCGCTTAGGTACTACGGGTGCGGTCATGAGCGTCACTCTCTCAGCTGATGACTGCGGCCGCGGAACTCCGCGATCACCTCGGCGCCACGGCTCACCGTAACGTCATAGATTCCGCTGCGGCCGTACCGGGCGCGGACCTGCGCGTGTGCCTCGAGCTGATCGCCGGCCCTGGCTGCTGCCACGAATACGATGTCGCACCCAGCCGCCACGGTGGCCGGGCCCCAGCTGTTACAGGCGCATGCGAAGGCGGTATCGGCAAGGCTGAAGATGAGGCCACCATGGCTGATGCTGTGCCCGTTCACCATGTCGTGGCGTACCACCATCCGGGTGCGAGCCCAGCCGGGGCCGTATTCGAGCAGTTCGATGCCGAGGGCGCCGGACGCCTTGTCCGCGGCCATCATGGCGATGACGGGGTCGTCTGCATCTGCCAGCTGTGGCACGGTACCCCCTGCCGTGATGTAGGACTGAACGTTCGGTTGATCATACCGGGCTTCCCCGTGCTCGGGGGCATCGATGCCGGACGTCAGTCCCGGCCGGTGACACTCCGGTGGCCGCTTGGCGAGGAAGGCGTCCACGGCGCCGTGGTGGTCCGCTGACGCCCCCAGTGCCGCCTGATCGCGTGCCTCCGCGGTCAGCACCTCGGGGGCCAGGAGGAAGCCCACGCCAGCCTGATGGCACGCTTGGCGGTCGCGTAGGCCCGAGCCGGTCCAGCTGCCAGCTCGCGCGCCGCGGCGGCCAGTTCCCCGGCTGGCACGACCCGGCCGACCAGGCCCCAGCCCAGGGCGTCCTCCGCAGGAAGGGAACGGCCAGCAAGATGAGCTCGCTGGCCCGGGCTGCCCCGACGGCCTGGCCAGCGACGCCGACAGTCCCGGTGACGACCGGGTTGTGAGGCGCGCCGATGGCGTCGAAGGCGTCCGCTCCGGCATTGCGCAGCGCATCGGCGTGCTCGGCCAGATCCTGGTCGTCATCATGGTGATCGCGACTGCGCCGTCAGCGTCGTAGGTCACGGGCCCCTCGGCCATCGCCCCGGGGCGCTGGCTACCATGACGACTGAACGTTCGGTCGGGAAATAGTTCGGTTAGGCAGCGGACGGAGCTGGCGGATGGCGCTGCGCAGTTACGTGAACGGGTCCTGGGCAACGCCCTCAGCGCAAGGCGCGCCGTTGCTCGACGCCGTCACCGGGGAGCAGGTCGCGACGATCTCCTCAGCCGGCATCGACATGGGCGCGGCCTTGGAGTACGGCCGCGCCGCCGGAGGCCCGGCGTTGCGGGAGCTGACGTTCCATCAGCGGGCGGCGATGCTGAAGTCGGTCGGCCTGTTCCTGCGCGAGTACCGCGCCGAGCTGTACAGCTTGTCGGCCCGCACGGGCGCGACGCTGCTGGACTCGAAGCTCGATGTCGACGGCGGCATCGGCGTGCTGCTGAGCTACGCGAGCAAGGGCCGGCGGGACCTGCCGAACGACACGGTCCTGCTCGATGGCGATGCCGAGCAGCTGAGCAAGGACGGCCAGTTCCTCGGCCAGCACTTCTTCACGCCTCGCCATGGTGTCGCAGTTCAGGTCAACGCGTTCAACTTCCCGGTCTGGGGACCCCTGGAGAAGTTCGCTCCGGCCTTCCTGGCGGGCGTTCCGAGCCTGGTGAAGCCGGCGAGGTCGACCGCCTATCTGACGGCGCGGCTGGTTGAGCTCATCGTCGAGTCGGGGCTCCTGCCCGAAGGCTCGCTGCAGCTGGTCTGCGGCAGCGCGGGGGACCTGTTTGACCATCTCACCGACCAGGATCTGGTGTCGTTTACCGGGTCGGCGTCGACGGCGCAGCGGCTGCGGACAAAGCCGACGGTGGTCGCGCGAGCCGTTCCCTTCAACGCCGAGGCGGATTCGCTGAATTGCTCGATCCTCGGCCCGGACGCTGCCCCCGGTACTCCGGAGTTTGATCTGTACGTCAGGCAGCTCGTGACCGAGATGACCGTCAAGGCCGGGCAGAAGTGCACCGCGATCCGGCGTGCGCTGGTGCCTGACTCCTTGCTGGACGCGGTAGCGGAGGCGGCATCGGCGCGGCTGGCCAAGGTGGTCGTCGGCAACCCGGCCGACGAATCGGTGCAGATGGGCGCGCTGGCCAGCCTCGATCAGCGTGACGAGGTCCGCCGCTCGCTCAAGGCACTTCTGTCGGCCGGAACCGCGGTGTTCGGCGATCCTGAGCATGTCGAGGTCGTCGATGCTGACGCTCACCGGGGGGCATTCATGTCCCCGGTGCTCATCCGCGCCGACGATGCCGGACGAGCCGGGCCCCATGAGGTAGAGGCGTTCGGACCGGTGAGCACCGTGATCGGTTACCGCGACACCGCGCACGCGATCGATCTCGCGGCACGTGGCCTGGGCAGCCTGGTCGGATCGGTCGTCACCGGTGACGCCGATTTCGCACGTGACGTCGTGATCGGTGTCGCGCCCTGGCACGGCCGGCTGCTGGTGCTCGATCAGGACGACGCCGCGGAATCCACCGGGCATGGCTCGCCGCTGCCGATGCTGGTGCACGGCGGTCCGGGC
>CABEEE010000046.1_pt1 | contig 11674 bp, 9 predicted proteins | sample 3423231 | NCBI WGS metagenome assembly CABEEE01 (sample SAMEA5534333, study PRJEB31848) | metagenome | biome: tundra; feature: field; material: soil | place: USA | collected 2013-05 | depth 0.15 m | reverse complement strand
CAGATCTCCGGCAGTTGGACCTTGATCGTTGTTAAATCGGGCCTGGCGCGGCGAGCCGGTAGGTGATCGGCCGGGTGTCGCCGGGTAGGCAGGGCGGCGCGGCGTTGATCTCCTCGAGGAGTAGTTCCAGGGCGCGGGCGACGCGGGGGGCGCCAGGCTGGTCGAGCAGTACGGTGATGCCGGCGGGGGTGTAGGTGATGACTCCGGCGAGGCCGCGGATGATGGTCTGGCGGGTGATGGCCCGGTACTCGTGGTCGTCTTGCAGGTAGGCGTTGAGGTGGGTGGCCAGCCAGTGCTCGGCGTTGTGCGCGAGCAGGCGCAGCACCATCTGCAGGCCGCGGCGGCCGGCGCGCAGCAGGGCGACCTGGGCGTTCGGGTCGATGAGGTTGGCGGGCAGTTTCGCGGGGATCTGGTCGCGGGCGGACTTGGCGGCGTCCAGCTCTTTCTCCGCTCGGGTGATCTTCTTCTGGGCGGCGGGGATCAGCCGGGTGTTCTTGGCCGGGGCGGGGATCGCCGGGTCGGCGAGCATGGCGGCGTAGCCTTCCCGCGCGGCGGCCAGGTTCTTCTCGGCCTGCCGGACCTTGGCATTGGCCTGCTTGCGCGCCGGGTTGTCAATCACTTTCGTGTTCGTCTCGACGGCTGCGATGTAGTCGCAGATCTTGTCGATCCCGTAGTTGTCCGAGGCGTACTTCAGGAAGTTCTCCTCCCGCCACCGGGACTTCAGCCACGACAGGATCTCGGCCGGGCACGCTTCGATGTCCGACGTCAGGACCTGCAGGACGACCTGGCCGTGCTCGAACAGGGTGAGCTGCCGGGCCTGGCCGTAGTCCTTCAGGTCTACGGTCTCCTCGGCCCGGGCGACCTGCCGGGTCTTGCCGTTCACGGTGATCGTGGTCAGGACGGGCAGGCCCTTCGGCACGGCCAGAGGCGCGCGCCGGTAGGTGACCCAGTGCACGCCCTGCTCCCGGCAGTGGCGGAACACCTGGGCGTAGGCGCCGCCGCGGTCGAACCCGAGCATGATCCTCGCGCCATCCGGCGCGGCCTTCTTCAGCTCGGCCAGCGCCAGCGGCAGGGTGACCGTGAGCCCGGACGGCTCGCCGGTGACGAAGCACACCGCCCGCCCGTCGTGCGCGGTGACGTGGGTGTCCGCCCGGCCCTTCTCCGCCTTTCCCCGCTTGTTGTTCCATCCCTTGCCGACCGGCTTGGCGCCGGCGTAGGGCACGAAGTGGTCGTCGGCGTAGTAGACGCCGGACAGCACCGGGTCCGCGGCGAGCATCGCCTTGGCGAACAGGGCCTGCAGCGCCAGCGGGTCGGTGGCGTCGGCGATCGCCGCCAGCCTCGGCCGCAGGGTGCGCAGCCCCGGCAGCACGGCCAGGCCGGCCAGCGGCCCGGCCGCCGCGGCGGTCAGGTGCTTGAACTGCTCCACGGTCGCGGCGCCGAGCGCGAACCCGATGCTGGCGGCCGACAGCAGCGCCACATCGGCGAACCGCCGCCCGCCCGGCCCGGCGTCCCCCGCTGCGGCGGCCAGGACCTCCCCGGCGCCGGCCCGCGCGCCAAACGCGTGCAGCAGCATCGCCCCCGCGTGCCGGGACGCGAAGCTGTCCCCGGTGACCCGCGCCACAGCAGGGCCGGGGTCCGGCGCCAGGCCTGGCGACGGCTCCGGCCAGGCCACCACCGGCTCCCCGGCCGGCGTCCCGGCGTGCGCCGCGGGTTCGCCCGGCTCTTCCCCGTCCTCGGGCCCGTCCGGCTTCCCCGGGATCCCGGCGGCCTCCGGCTCCTGCGGCCCGCCGGGCTCGTCGTCCCAGGGCAGGCGCTGCGGCCCGCCGCCCAGGTGGCGGCTGACCGTGCTCTGCGCCACCCCGAGCCGGGCGGCGACCTCGGCCTCGCTGGCCCCGGCCTCCCGCATCCCGCGGGCCCGCGCCCAGTCCGCCGGCCCCAGCTTCGGCTTCGGCCCGGACGGGCGGACCAGCCCCGCCGCACCCTCCCGCAGCGCCCGCTGCCGCAGCGTGGCCACGTAGTTCTCCGACAGGCCCATCACCCCGGCCACGACCTGACCCGGGAAGCCGAGCTGCCGGGCCACCGCGACCGCCACGTTCCGCATCGCGATGTCACCGGCCGGGTAGCAGGCCAGCACCACCGGGCCGGCGCTCACCCACGTCATGCCGTCCTGCTCGTGCCGGCGCAGGTCCCTGGGGTCAGGCATGCCGTCCAGTATCGCCGCCGCGGCCGGGCTGGTCATGCCCCTCATCCTACCATTAGTTCAACAAGATCAGGATAATAACTGGCTAACGGAAACCGCAGGTCAACCGGCCTGCCGTTCACTCACTGCCGGAGATCTGAGACTTACAGGCTCCTGTTATCGGCCTATTAATCTGGGCACGGATCGCTGATCAACGGCAACGCTCTTTCGTGATGAGTTACCCGGGTCGGCCGCCCGGCTTTCAGGATCGCGAAGACATCCGAGGCAGTATGCATGCAGGGCGCCGTCAGCCAGTAGCCGGCGGCGGCCAGACGTCGGTTCCGTGGGGGCTATCACGGAGCGTCATTGATTCGGTCGGCCCGGCGGGCGCCGGGTTCGCGCGGAACGCCGATTACGGGCTGGTGATATACGGGGTGCATGGGGTCGTCGTCGGCGCCCAGATCAATCATTCCGGCGTGCTTTTCGGTCTTAGCCCATCACCGTGCGCACGCTGGCGAGCCCACGCAGGCTCGGCCTGTCCCCAAGGTCATCGGGCGGAGCCAGCCTGGATTGGCTGTGGTGGCGCGCGCGGGTCTGGCCGGCAAACGCACTTTCGGTATCGCCAGGCCCGGGGGCTGTGATCGTTGCTCCGGCGGTCTGGGGTCACTCGAGCATCTGGCGGGCGATGGATGGTGGCTGGCGGCCGGCGAGGATCCAGCCGGTGAGGGTAGCCGCAACGGGAACGCCGAGGATAGTGATGGCGAGGTAGAGGACGGGCACGCGGCTGAGATTGCCGAGGTCGCTGAGGTGCCCGGCGGCCAGCGCGAGGTAGGCGGTGGCGGAGCCGAGCAGCGCGCCGAGCACGGCCAGCGCTCCGGCGGTGACGGCGGTGAGCGTGCGCCGGGTGGTGCTGGTGGCTCCGGCGGCGGTGAGGGTGCGCAGGTCACCGGCGGCCTCGGTGCGGATCAGCCCGACGGTCATCGCGAGGACGCCAAGGGCGAGCAGTGCCCCGGCGGCCGTCGCTGCGGCGCTGATCGTCGCTAGTGAGGCCTGGTTGTTCCTGGCCTCAATGATCAGGCCCGCTTTCGCGGCCACGTCCCGTGCGGCTGCGAGCTGCGCGGCGGTAAGAGGCTTGCCGGACTGGACGAGCCAGCCCGACTGTATCTGCGTCCAGCCGCGCCGGTGCAGGCCGCCCAGGGTCATCAGCGAGGTGGGCTGGGAGGCGTAGGACGGGGCCTGGATCCGCTGCACGTGGGTGACGGTCGCAAAGGTGGAGGGTGTGGTGACCACGAGCTGCCCCGCCGCGGCGGTGAGGAAATCGGCGGCCGGGGTGATCGTGGCCGGGCTGATCCCGAGGTACCGGAGTACTGCTGGCGTGGCGACATAGAGGGGGATCGTGCTGTAGGTCCCTCCCCGGCCGCCGGCGGCTGGGTTCTGCGGGGCGCCCAGGCTAGCTACCGGCTGTCCGGCCTGGCTGCCATGCCCGCCGGGCTGCGGCTTGTCGGCGGGGTTGACGGACATGTCGAGGGCGGTCACTTCGGAGTGAGTAAGTGGTCCGGCGATCTGGTGTACCGCGGCGGCCAGGACGCGCAGCTGGGCGGGTGTCCGGACGGGGATGGCGGGGCCATTCGGGCCGTCTGACTGGCCGGTCCAGACGAGGATCTGGGTGTCTGGCAGGTTGCCCGCGTTCGCGGCGGTCTTGTCGGCGGCTGAGCTGATGATGATCGCCGCGGTGATCCCGAGGGCGAGGCTGATCGCGGCCAGTGCTGCGCCGGAGCGGGCCTGGTGACGGGCGAGGTCGCGCAGCGCCAGCCGCACCGCGACCGGCGCCCGCCGGGCGGGCATGGCGAGCGCCCGGATGGCCAGCGGGCTGATGAACAAGATCCCCAGGGTCATCGCCACCGCGCCAGCGATGATTAGCGGGGGGCGGTTCTGGTTACCCAGGCCCAGGCAGGCGACGCCCGCCACGCTCATCAGGGCGGCCAGCAGGGCCGGGCGGTGCGCGGGCCGGGGCCGCGGTGGCCGGGCCGACAGGGCGAGCGTGACCGGGAGGCGGGCGGCGGCCCGCGCTGGCCACCACGCTGCGCCGGTCGCCGTCACGACGGCGAGCAGCATGCCGAGTCCGACCAGGTCCCACGGGATGGCGAACCGGTCGATCCGGTGCCCGGCGAAGGTGTCCAGGCCCGGGGCGGCCGCGATCCACACGGCTAGGCCGACTGCGGTCCCGGCCACGGCGGCGATGACGCCCACCACAGCTCCGCCCGTGACCATGACCATCCGAAGCTGCTTGCGCGTCGCCCCGATCGCGGCGAGCATGCCGAGCTGGCGCTGGCGGCGCGCCGCGATGACGGCGAAACCTGCGGCGGCGACGAGGCCGACCAGGAGCAGCAGGACCGTGACAGCGCCGAGCATGCCACCTGCGACGGCTCCCTGGGTGCTGGCCCCCCGCGCCTGCCATACCAGCGGGCCGTGGAATGCGGCGCGGAAGGCCTCGAAGCTGGCTGGGCCGGCGTTCAGCAGCACCGTCACCGACTGCGGCGGGGCGGCCCCCGTGGGCGAGACGAGAGCGAACTCATCGTTGAGGTCGCTGGGGTTCTCCACGATGCCGGTCACGGTCTGGTGGGTCGAGGGACAGTGTGGAGGCGATCCGCAGCTGGAGGGTCTGCGCTAGCGGGCCCGTGACGGCGACCTGGCCGGGGCCGGCCGGGAAGCGGCCCTCGGTCAGCGCGAGCATCGGGCCGCTGTAGGGGCCGTGCGGGCTTTCTGCCCGGAATTCGACAGTCTGGGTCGAGCCTGGGATCGGCACGAACCGGCGGCCGATCACCTGGATGGTCCCGAACGCCTTCCGGGCCGCCGCGATGTCTGCCGTCAGGACCTTCGGATTGGTTCCGTCGAACTGCAGCAGGTGGTTGGCGGAGCCGAACTGCGGGCCGGGCAGGGACGCCACGTTGTAGGCAGCTGACACGCTGAAAGCGGCCGCCGCGACGGTGAGGGTCAGCAGCGCGAGGACCAGGATCTGCTGCCGCCACTCACGGCGGAACAGCCGCCACGCCCACCGGACGACTGCCCGTCGGGCCGGGACGCCACCGCTAGCAGGGCCAGGCAGGATCCGCCGGTCACGCAGCGTCGCGCTCACCGCTGCGGGCCTGGCGTGAGCAGCGATTCCGGGCCCGGCGGCGTACGAGTCTGATCGATGATGCGCCCGTCGCGCAAGAACACCACCCGGTCAGCACACGCCGCGAACTGCGCGTCATGAGTCGCGACCACCCCGGCCGCCCCCCGCCGGCAGGCCGCGAGCAGCAGCCGCATAACCGCTTCGCCGTTCACCGAGTCCAGGGCACCCGTCGGCTCGCCAGCAAGCAGGACCTGGCGCTCGCCCACCACTGCGCGCGCGATCGCCACGCGCTGGCGCTCCCCGCCGGACAGCTCATCGGGGAAACGGTCAGCCCGTTCAGCCACGCCCAGCTCCTCCAGGGCCTTCATCCCCGTCGAGCGCGCGGCCTTCATCCCGACGCCATCCAGCTCCAGGGGCAGCGTGACGTTCTCGGCCGCGGTCAGCCCAGCGAGCAGGTTGAAATCCTGAAAGACATAACCGATCAGGCGGCGGCGCAGCTTCGCCTGGTCGTTGAGCGAGGCACCCGACAGGTCAGCCCCGGCGACCAGCACCTGGCCGCTGGTGGGCTCCTCCAGGCTGCCGGCAATGGTGAGCAGCGTGCTTTTGCCGGAGCCGCTGGGCCCCATGACCGCCACCAGCTCACCACCGCCGACCGACAGGCTGACCCGGCGCAGCGCATGCACCTCGGCGGCCCCGGTCCCGTAGACCTTCGACACCTCGCGCAGCTCCAGCACCGCCGTCATCGCCGTGTTCCCATCCTGGGCCTGCGGGCCGCCGGGGCAGGCGCCGCAGGCGGGCTGGCCGGATCGGGTGCGGGCTGCAGCTTCAGCCGGGTGTCGGCCGCATCGAGCCAGCGGACAATCCCCTCCAGCCGGAACAGCTCGGCGTCGGCGATGAGCGCCAGCCCGATATCGTCCTCCGCGGCCTCCGCCTTCAGGTGCCCGTACCGCTGCATCAGCTCGATCATGTGCCGCCGGTGGACCTGCACGATGTCGTGCACATCAGCCCCGGGCACCCGCAGGCTGATCAGCACCTTGATGACAAGCTCATCACGAGGCGGAGGGATATCGCCCGCAGGTGTGCGAAGCCAGCCCTCCAGCTCCGCACCGCCGGCCTGAGTGATCACAAACCTCTTCTGCGGCCCCGCGCCGCCCTCGCTGCCGGACTCCACGAGCCCATCGCGCTCAAGGCGCTGCAGAGTTATATACACCTGCCCCACATTCAGCGGCCACACCTCGCCGGTCCGCTCCTCGAACTCCTGCTGCAGCCGCAGGCCGTACTTCGGCCCCTCGCTGAGCAGGGCCAGCAGAGCGTGCCGGACGCTCACCGGCCAAGCCAGACACTGTACATAACGATTAGCATACTCGTTATAGTAGCGGAACTGCAAACGCCGCGAGCCAGTACGTTTCCGCCAGACCCGGCCAGCTAGCCGCGACCCGGTCACGAGGCTGATGGCACAGCCATTGAGGTGTCCCCGAGATGCTCTGGCCGGCCATCGCTCGGGGCTGACAGCTACAGAAGCCCCTGATCTGCACGACCAGACCCGTGAGCGAACCTGACCGTGAGGGCGTCCATATCGGCGGATATCGCACGCCAGGACTATCCCGTCCGTCACAATGCGTGACCGTGATAGTCGTCACCGGGGCAGTCCGTGATGCCGCGACTGCGCAGGTCACGGTGACCGCCGATCAGGACTCAGTCAGGGCGGCGAAAGCAACAGCAGTGCTCATCAAGCGTTGCCGAACCGTGCTCACGGAGCGCTGCCGCTACATCACCAAATAACGAGGTCGCTAACAGCTCCGCTTCAGGGCGTTTATCCCGCTCGACGCCGGGGGTCCGCTGACGCTGCAGGCGCTGACCGGCCCGGAGGGCGACGCGGCGCGGACCGGACTGCGGGAGTCCTGGCACCCAGTCATGGAATTGGAAGCACCCCGCTAGCCGGGGGAAACTCGGCCAGCGGGGCGCGCTCTGGGGCCGCCTGCCCTCACGATGCGGCAAGGGCCCTCTCGTGTGACGCCGGGCGGTCGCCGGCGGGTTACAGGCGGTGCCCGATCCGGGAGCCGAAGGACGCGGCTGGCCCGCACACGTGAGTCTCCTCTCGCCCCGCTCCGGGTAACTGGCGCTGACGCCCGGAGGCGCTAGACGGGGACTTGCGTGATCTTGGTCCGCAATGATGGTCATGTGAGCTGGGAAGATGATCCCTGACCTGGACCTGGCCGGTGCCGTTTGCTGGCTACTGGAGGGTGAGGGGAACGAGTGCGCCGAGCAGCTCGAAAACGCGGAGCTGGACAGGCGTTGGCTTGGTGAGTTTCTCGATCCTCTGCCCGCTGAAGGTCACGGTCTGGCGGTCGAAGGGGGAAAGGGTGGTCGAGCAGGTCGCCGTATTTCGGACGGAGAGATTGTCGCTATTGTGCTTCGCGCCGTCTTTGCTGCGGGCGGTCTGTGAGCGCTGATAGCGCCGCTCCTCATCCGACCTGCTCACATACCGGGCGGGATCCTGGCTACGTGCATCGCACCGGAACTGCGACTCCTGGCGCGGACGGCCGTCGCGGGCGGCCGGGCAGCTTGGCGGGCCACCGCCGGAGCGCAGGCGCGGACCGGTGGCGCCTCCGGTGCCGGGGCGCGGCCGCCCTTTCCCCGCCAGGCGGCCGACGAGGGCGCGGCGAACTGTCCGCGGCTGCCACCCATCCCGACCGGGCCAACGGCGGCGACCCGAAGCCCTCCGCCTCCGCCTCCGCCTCCGCCTCCGCCGTTGCCGCGGCCTACACCGCGCTCCGCACGCCATCCGGGCGGGGCGAGGCACTGGCCGACCTGGCAAATGCCCGGGCAGCCGGCCGGACCAGCGGGCGGCGGTCAGTTTCGCATCGGTTTTCAAGCAGGTTCCCGGCAGCAGCAGTGCCCCTGGCGGCACGAGTTCGGGACGGACCTCCCTGGCGGCTCGCCCTGCGCCGCCGCCGTCGCCCTGACCGTCAGCGCCGCCGCCATCGCCGCCATCGGGCTGCGGCCCGCCACCCCCGCGCTGATCACCGGAGCCATCACCTGGCTAATCCTCACCGGGCGCCGCGACCTCGCCCCTGTCCCCCAGCCGACCGCCCGAGCGTCAGGCGGACAGCGGCCGCGGCCGCGGCGCGACTGGAAGAAGCGGAAAGAACCATGAAGTTCAGATGCGTCGCCCCCAGGTTCTCCGAGCGCAGCTGAGGATGCCCGGCGAATGACTGACCAGAACACCAGGATCAAGGCGGAGGCGCGTTGCCTGACGTCGGCCAGCCGTGCCGCGACACCGGCCGGGTCTGGGTTGTTCAACGGGGCGCCAGTCAGGTCGACGCGGAGGTGCCGCACGATGAGGGTCTCCAGCACTGCCACCACCCGCACCGCTGGCCGCTGATCCGGCCAGCGCCGCTCCTGACGCGGCCCGCGCGCTCCGCCGTCTACCGGCCGCCGCCGCGATGCCCGGACTAACCGGCGAGGCTGCGGGCACACGGCTGAAGATTGCCGAGGACATGGCAGCCGACTGCATATAGGCATCGGATCAATATAGGATGCTCATATGGCGTCTGAGAAGATAACGGTGACCATCCCGGCTGAGGTCCTCGCCCCGGCCCGTGCGAGTGCCGGGCCGAACTTGTCGGCGTACGTGGCCCGCGCGCTGCGCAGCCAGCTCATCCGAGAGGCGATGACAACCTTGGAGCAGGACCTGTCCGCCCGCTCTGACTTCCGGTCCGCGCATGAGGAGTGGCATGCCGACATGAGCGCCGAGCAGGACGAGATCGCCGCCGCGCGCGGGGCAGGGCAGGCTGAGTGAGGCGCGGGGAGATCTGGCGCATCAGCGGCCCGCTCGGCCGCGAGCACATCGTCCTGATCACCGGAAACGACGTGCTCGAAGGGCTCTACCCAACCGTTCAGGTCATCCCGGTCTTCGACCCAGGAACGGCCCGCGACACCCTGGTCACAGTCACGCTCCCGGACGAGCCCCGGCCCGGCGTCGCCCTGGTAGCCGGGGTGTACCCGGTCCGACGCCAGGCCGGCCTGGCGCGCCTCGGCGCCGTCCCCCCTGAGGTAATGGAGCGGATCGACATCGCACTCAGGGCCGTCTTCGACCTCTGAGCAGGGGATCAGACGACGAACAACACACTATGCAAGCCGACGGCGCAGTTCGTCAACGTGGGCCCGCACGCCGGGCGGCGCTCCCTCGGCCGGCGGGGACCAGTCAGCCCGCTCGGGTGCACGAGCGGCCGGTAACCGACCGCGATCGCAGCGGCGGCGCGGCTGCGATAAGCCTCGTGCACCCGGGCGGCCTCGATCTGGGCCCGGAGGGCTCCGTGGCGGCCCACGCCAGGGATGCAGGACAGCTGCATCGTGGCGACGACGTCATACCCGGATTCCGCAGCCACCAGGATGTGGGCAGGATCGCTGTCAATCATGCGAAACGCTCGCCAGCCACGCCCTGAAGTTGGTCCGCCAGGCAAGGCCCAGGTCGCCCGATGTTGTTCTCATGGACAGCAGGATGCCGCCGCCGGACGGGACCGAAGCGACCCGCCAGCTCACCTGAACCGGCTGAGCCCATACGACGCCTCAGACGAGGTCGCCCGCCTACCTCCAGTATCGGACTGACCACGCGGCCGACGCAGACGCCGCGCTAGCCATTAGGGAGCCCACGTGATCATGTGTCAGCACGGCGTCGCGTAAGGCATCGCCGGTTTCCAGGTCGCTGGCCAACTCGAGGAAGTCCCGCGTGTGGCAGACATCCCCTGACCCTCAGTGACAGCGGGCACTGGCAGGCCAGATCATGGCCGCGAAGCTGGCCTATCTCGGCGTCGGAGCGCCCCTCCACCGGGCTCGGCCAGACTGTTTGAAATGGTTCGCTTGAGGCCAGGACTGGACATTTGGCCCGCTTGGCAGCACGCTAAGTAGCACGGGATTACCGATCAGCCGTCCTTATCGGGCTGTCTGGCGCCGGGACCTGGGCGACGCCCAGAGCAGCTCACCAGGAAGGGATGTCTCGGCACGTGATCTTCGGCGGTTCAGCGTAGATAGGCGGGGGCGGTGCGGTCGTTGAGACCATGGCGGCGCGCGCGAGGTCGGCCGAAAGATCCGCGATGACAGCGCCTGCAGCTGGCGATCTGGCCGGGCGTCCTATTCGTGCGAACGAGGCCGTGGCGGCGGGCGCGCTGGGCTCGATTCCGGCTGACCGGGACGCTGACGGTGCAGTGACTGCGCTTTACACCACGCATTATCGATCTTTGGTGCGCCTTGCCGCACTGCTGGTTCGCGATGTGGCGACCGCTGAGGAAGTAGTACAGGAGTCGTTCGTTGCGATGCACGGCGGCTGGCGCCGCCTGCGGGACAGCGACAAGGCACTGTCATATCTGCGGCGGTCGGTGGTGAACCGGTCCCGCTCCGTGGTGCGGCATCGTATGGTCGTCGACCGACACGCGCCGAAACCGCCACCGGACATGCCGAGCGCGGAGCACGATGCGATTGCGCTGGCCGAGCGCTCTGCGGTGGTCGCCGCGCTGCGCACGCTTCCGCCGCGGCAGCGCGAGGCGCTCGTGCTGCGGTATTACGGGGACCTGTCAGAGGCGCAGATCGCCTCGACGATGGGGATCAGCACTGGCGCTGTCAAGAGCCATACCGCCCGGGCCATGTCGGCGCTGCGCAGCTTGCTGGAGAGCGAGGCATGAACCAGCACGATGGTGACTACGAGGAGCTTCTGCGCCGCGCGCTGCACGCGGCAGCCCACTCCGTAGAGCCCGCTGACGATGGCCTGGAGCGGATCCGCAACAGGCTGACCGGGCCGCGCCCGCGACCCGCCGCCTGGATGGCCGGATTCCCCAAGGTGGCCAGTCGCGCGCTTGGCAGCATGCGGTCTGTCTCGGCGCGGCTGCAGACGGTGCTCAGCGCTGTCCGCCAACGATTCCGGCGGGCGCGGCCCGGGCCACTGCACGGGCGGCGGTACCCGGCGCGGCTTCGCCCCGCCGCAGTGCTCGCCATTGCCCTCTTCGCGGTGACGGCGGGCGCTCTCGCGCTGACTCCGTTGCCACGGCAGGCGATTTCGCAGACATCTGCACTCATCCGTTCTTTGGAAAGCGGCGTGTCTGCAGGCAACACCAGCGGGCCAGGCGTGAGCGGCCATGGCACGGCCCTGTCCCCTGGCGGAACACACCTGACCGGCACCGTACACGGCAAGCGGAACCACAGGCACACGGCGTCGGCCAACTGCGCGGCGCCGGCGCCGGCCCTTACTTCACCCGCGGCGACCTCGAATGCCTGCCCGAGCCCGGCCGCCAGTGCGAGCCCGGCCGCCAGTGCGAGCCCGGCCGCCAGCGCCAGCCCGACCGCTTGCCCGAGCCCCGCCGCCAGCCCCACCTCGAGCGTAACCG
>CABEEE010000005.1_pt1 | contig 12498 bp, 13 predicted proteins | sample 3423231 | NCBI WGS metagenome assembly CABEEE01 (sample SAMEA5534333, study PRJEB31848) | metagenome | biome: tundra; feature: field; material: soil | place: USA | collected 2013-05 | depth 0.15 m | reverse complement strand
CAGACCTGCACCGCGTCGTACGTGACTACCGCCGCGGACCTGGACGCGGGATCGGTGACCAACCGCGCCACCGCGCAGGGCGACCCGCCGGGGTCGGTGACGCCGGTGGTGTCGCCGCCGTCCACCGTTACGGCTACGGCCATCGTCCCGCCGCGAGTGCCCGTGGCCGGCTAGGACCTCCCCGCAGCGACCCTGACCTCGCTGCGCTGCCCGCCCATCGCACCGGGCCGCACGGCGAGCCGCCGGGGCCGCAACCCCCCGAAGACGGGTGCAAACAGGACGCGCCCGTCGTGAGACGAAGGAACCAGATGAACAAGCCCAGCAGGTGCGGCACATCGTGGCGGGCCATCAGCGGCACCGTGATCGCAGTGGCACTGGCCTTCGCCCTCGCGGGCTGCGGCGGCAGCTCGCCCGCCACCTCGGCGCCGGTCACCGGCCGGAGCCCTGGACCGTCGGCGGCCAGCCACGCGGGAGCGAGCGCCCCGGCCGTCGCCGTCCCCATGTACGTCGCTTCGCAGAACGCGCGCAAGGAAGTGGCGGCTAGCGCTTGCAAGAATGACGGGGCAAAGGGCTGGCTGCTCATTGGAACCGCGACCAACTCGTCATCATCCGCCCGCAGCTACTCGATCGTCGTTGACTTCGTCAGCAGTAAGGGCGACACCGTACTCGACACCAAGATCGTCAACGTGCGGTCGGTCCCGTCGAGCGCGTCAGCGCACTGGTCAGCCATCGGTGCCCCTGAACAGGCCAACGTGACCTGTGTCATCCGCCAGGCCCTAGCCCACGCTTAGCAGCAAGGACGAACCGATAGTGAGATCTAGCGCCAGCTTGAGGCCCAGCCGCCATGCCACAGCCGACCCTGCACGATCAGGTGTCAGTGCCCACCAGGCGCGGACGAGGATCCCGGCTGCCGCAGCACTGGCGGTCGCGGGCGGGCTGCTTGTGTCCGCCTGCAGCGGCCCGTCGGCGCCGCCGACCCCGTCCCCTAAGGGGCCCGCCGTCGGCGGCCCGGCGCGGCTGGCTGCCGACACTACGCTGCTCGCAACCCTGCGCGGCGCCACCCCCGGGTACCCCAGCCCGGGCAGGGCCCCGGCCGGACGGGTGCCGGGTACCTGGTACGGCGCCCACTCCACCCTGCCCGTCGTGGCGACGCGGCCCGGCTGGGTGCAGGTGCGCCTCGCGCGGCGGCCCAACGGCTCGAAGGCGTGGATACCGGCCAGCGACGTCCAACTGAGCACTACGCCCTACCGCATCGTCATCAACCTGGCGACAACGCACCTCACCTTGTACAAGGACGACCGGAAGGTTTTCTCCACTCCCGCCGGCGTGGGCACAAGGACAGACCCCACCCCGACGGGACAGTACTTCGTGGCCTTCCTTGAGGCACCGCCAAAGTCCAGCCCAGGCTACGGAGCCTTCATTATGGTCACGTCGGCCCACTCAGACGCCATCGGCAACTGGGAGGGCTCAGGCGACGCCGTCATCGGCATCCACGGGCCGCTCGGTAGCGACCAGGAGATCGGCACCACCGGCGCCCGCATCTCCCACGGCTGCATCCGGCTGCACGAAGCGGACCTGCTCCAGCTGCGCGACGTCCCGCCAGGAACTCCCATCGACATCGTCCGCTAGTTGCGGCTCGGTCTTCCTGATCAACATCCCGTTCACGGTCCTGCTGCTGGCCCGGGTGCTGGTGCCCGAATCCCGCGCCCCGCAGGTCGGCCGGTTCGACCTGATCGGCTCTGTGCTCTCGCTCGGCGTGGTGCTGCCCGCGATCTACGGCATGGGGGAGATCGCCGCCAACGGCCTGGACGTGGCGCGCTGCGTGGCTCGTGGCAGGCGTGGCCGTCGGCATCGCGTTCATTCATCCTGCGGCAGGCGCGCAGCGCCGCGCCGATGGTCGACCTGAGGCTGTTCCGCAGCCGGGGCTTCACCGGGTCGGTCGCGATGAACCTGGTGTCGATGTTTCGCGGTCGTCGGGTTCGCCATCTTCGCCACGCAGTACCTCCAGTTGGTGCTCGGGATGAGGCCGCCGCGCGCCGCGCTGTGGCCCCTGGTGCCCATAGCCGGGACCATGGCAGCGCCGGTCACCTGGATGCTCGTTCACGGCGTAGACCGCGGGTACATCGCCGCGGGCGAGTTCCGCATCGCCGGGGCGGGATTCGCCGGGCTCACGCAGCTGCGCGCGCACTCGCCGATCTTGTTCGTCCTGACCGGAGCCACCATCTACGCAAGCGGGATCGTCGCGGTCAGGGCCGTCGGCGACGAGCCGATCATGGGCGCCCAGAGGGGGCCAGCATCGTTCGCGACCGCGGCCGAGCAGCCTGACCGCCTGCGGGCGTGGTCATCGCGGCGGCGCCGCTCTGCCGTTACCTTCTTAGACCGGCGAGGCCGTTCTGGAGCAGCCCGGTCAGGGTGTCGATCGCCTCGTCGTCTCCGAGGGCCCGGCCGATGGGGTTCTCCGGCTCCGGCGATCCAGATCGCGCAGAAGCCTTCGAGCAGAGCGTTGAACGCTGATGCCAGCACGGCCGGATCGCCGGGCAGCTCGAACCCCGCGGCCTGGAGCCGCTCGAGGTGCTCACGCATGGTGCGCAGCTCGGCGTGCCTGATCTGTGCCAGCTGCTCAGCGAACATGGGGTCGACCAGCCCGACTGTGAGCGGTGACGGCGCATTCTGCGAAGGTCGAGCCCCGGCTGGCCATCGCCACATGATCGACGGCCGAGCAGTTCCGCGTGCGGGCGATTTACGGGGAAGCGGGCGCGCCTGTGCCACCTGCCCTCTCCGCCGGGCTGCAAGCAGGACAGTCCGGTTCAGCGAGAATCACGCGCCCACCTTGGTCGTGCATGGCGAGCGGGATCCGCTGTTCTCGCCCGGACATGAACAGGTCCTGCAGATGGAGATCCCAGGGGCCGCGTTGCTGATCATGCAAGAGGCCGGGCACGAACTGCCGCCGCCGGTCCGAGACTAGTTCGTGTCGGCTAACGAGCGTTCGGCCGTCCTGGCCGTCGCCGTCCCGGCCGGCGGGACGACTCTTGGTGGGCCGCGGTCGTCAGTCACGATGGTTTGCCGGCGGCGGTGCTGCCCAGTGCGAGGAAGCTGAGCTCGGCCTGGGCTGCCGGGGGTAGCAGCTCGAGGTGATGGGATGAGAGCGAGCCCGCGAAAGCAAGCTGGAGCGCGGTGCCCACGACGGTGGAGGCGGCTGTCGCGGGGACGGGTCCGCAGGTTCGGCTCAGCGGCCGCAGGACGATGGTGTTAGCGCCGAAGCAGGCTGTTCCGAGGGCTACGAGACCGATACCGGCGAGGGCGCGGGGGCCGGTGCTGGGGGAGAGGGCTGCCGGGCCGGCCAGGATTGCGATCCCACCGGTCGCAGCGGCCGCGCCGGTCCATGACGGGCGGGAGACGTGCTCGGCCAGGGACAGCCGGGCGAGCAACAGGATCCAGATGGGCTCGGTGGCGAGGATCAGCCCGCGGTCGAGGCCGGTATCCATTGCAGTGCGACGGTGACGGGCAGTTTAGCCGGTCATGCCGAGCAGGCCGGAGGCGATGAGCCGGGTCAGCGAGGCCCGGTCAAGGTGCCGCAGCACGGGCCTGCACCGGGGCAGGAGCACAAGCGCGCCCACCAGGAACCGCAGGAGCAGGAGCTGCAGGACCAGCGCGCGGGTGACGGCCAGCCCCCACATCGATACGGCCGCCAGGCCTGCTGCCCGGGTTCCCGGTCCTGGCGCGGGCGGGGGGCCGCGGCCGGGAGCCGTCTGGTTACTGCGCGCCGGGCCCACTCGCCCAGGCTGATGTAACGGCCTTTTGCAGTTCAACAGTTACACGACCATGGGGGCGCTCATCACCGCTGGCCTGGTCAACGACCCGTGCACCGACGCAGTGCCGCTCACCGCCATCTTCGAGTGCTACGACGTGCACGAGCCGCACATGACCCCCGGAATGGCCGTCGAGCTTGGCGTCTGGGCGGCACGGCTGCGGACGGTGTTCGAGACCGGGCCCGCCGCGCAGGCGAGCCGGCCAACGAGCTCCTCGTCGCTGCGCAGTGCCTTCCCGCCTCGTCAGCCACGACAACCTCCCGGCGCACCTCCACTACGCGCCCCTCGGCGCCGACCTGCCCGTCCGGGCCAGGGCGCTCACCGCAGCAGGCCTCGCCCACCGCATCGCCGACGGCGCAGGCAGCGGGCTGCTGCGGGCGCAGCGGATGCACCGTTGTCTTCGTCGACATCTCGCGCAACGGCCGCCGTCGCTACTGCAGCCTCCGCTGGGCCAACACCACCAACGTCGCCCGCCACCGTGCCAGACACCGCCACGAGGCAGGACCGGTCCATCCCCGCTGACTAGCCGCGCTCAGACGCCCGAGCGGGCTGATGTGCGCCGTTCGACGCCGACGCGCAGCAGACGTCCATGATGCACAGCGGTACCATCCAGCTGGCCATCGTGAGCGCCCAGCCTTATCTCTACGCGTCAAGCCGGGGCAGCTAGCCTGCGCCGCGGCCCCGCGGCGGATCCGGAAGCGGCGCCGGGTCCGCCGCGGGACGGCGCACAAAGCAGACTGGGCGTACCCGATATTGTGAACAGCAGTGAACGAGTTCTTCCCGCGCTTGCCCGGCTCCTAGCATGCCCTCGGAGCGGTACGACGTCGCCGTCATAGGAGCCGGGATCGTCGGGCTCGCCGTGGCACGCGAGGTGCTGCGCCGCCGCCCGGGGTCGAAAGTCATCGTGATCGATAAGCACACCTCCGTTGGCTATCACCAGACGGGCCATAACTCTGGCGTAATCCACAGCGGCGTGTACTACAAGCCAGGCTCGCTCAAGGCCCGGCTGTGCGTCCAGGGCGCCAGGCTGATGTATGAGTTCTGCGACGCGAACGCGATCCCTTACCAGCGCTGCGGGAAGCTGATCGTCGCCTTGCGGGACGATCAGCTGCCACGACTGGCCGAGCTCGAGGCGCGCGGCCACGCCAACGGCGTTCCGGGACTGCGCCGGGTGAGTGCTGGCGAGATCCCGGACATCGAGCCTGAGTGCCAGGGGCTTGCCGCCCTGCACTCGCCGGGCACTGGCATTGTCGATTTCCGCGCCGTGGCCCGCGCGATGGAACAAGAGCTGCGCCGCAAGGATGTCACCTTTGCGCTCGGCTGCACGATCAGTGCGGTGCGCCGGGAGGGCGGGCAGAGCGTAGTCGCGCACGCCGGCGGCTCGTACCGCGCAGGCTGGTCCATCTTGTGCGCCGGATTGTGGTCAGACCGCCTGGCTGTCTCTGCCGGGGCTCCTCCCGATCCGCGCATTGTGCCCTTCCGGGGTGCCTACCTTCGGCTGGCGGACGGCCAGCCGAAGGTGGTTCGCGGCATGGTCTATCCGGTTCCCGACCCGGAGCTGCCGTTTCTCGGCGTCCATGTGACGCGGCACATCGACGGGCACGTCATGCTCGGGCCGACCGCCATGCTCGCCGGAGCGCGCGACGCCTACAAGCTCTGGTCACTGCGGCCGGGGGACGTGCTCAGCACGCTGAGCTGGCCTGGTACCTGGATCGTCGCGAAGAATTTCTGGCGCACCGGGATCAGCGAGCTGACCATGGCCGCCAGCCGCAAGGCATTCGTCCGGGCCTGCTCGCAGTACGTGCCGGTGATCGAGTCGATGGCAATCGACCCGCACGTCATGAGCGGCGTCCGGGCACAGGCGGTAGGCCGGGACGGGCGGCTGCTCGACGACTTCGTGATCTCGCAGACGCCCGGCGCAACGCACGTCCGGAATGCACCTTCTCCGGCGGCGACGTCATCGCTGGCGCTTGCCGGTGAGATTGCCGGCCGCTTCGAGGCCAGCATTGGCTGAGCCTGCAGGTGGATGATGTCGATCTGGTCGCAATCCGTTCGTGTAGAGGGTGACAGGCCGCCACAGTGCCGGCCGCGACATCAAGGAGAAACACCAGATGACGCAGTACCTGCTGAGCGTGTATCAGCCCGAAGGACCGCTTCCCGCGCCGGAGGTCCTGGCGAAGATCTCGGCCGAACTCGACGCTCTGAACCAGGAGCTCAGGGCCGCCGGCGCGTGGGTCTTCTCCGGCGGGCTGCATGCGTCAAGCACGGCCACGGTCGTGCGGCTGCAAGGCAGCGAGGTGCTCACGACCGACGGTCCGTTCGCCGAGGGCAAGGAGTACCTGGGCGGGTTCACCATCATCAACGCGCCCGATCTCGATTCCGCGCTCGAGTGGGGCCGCAAGCTCAGCCGGGTGACCACACTTCCGATCGAGGTGCGGTCGTTCCGGAACGGCACTGAGGGCTGATACCTGCCGTGCCGGCCGTCCCCGCCGCCGAGATCGGACGCGTGTTCGGTGCTGAGTACGGTCACGCGATCGCCGTCCTGGTCCGCGTCTTCGGCGACATCGACGTCGCCGAGGAGGCGGTCCAGGACGCGTTCACCGCGGCGGTGCAACGGTGGCCATCCTCCGGACTGCCCCCGAGCCCGGCGGGATGGATTATCACCACCGCCCGTAACCGGGCGATCGACCGCCTCCGCAAGGAGGCCTCCCTGCAGGACCGGCACGCGGAGGCCGCTCTGCTGCACGCCCGCGGTGAGCGGGCCGAGGAGGGCCCAGTGCGCGACGACCGGCTGCGCCTGATCTTCACCTGCTGTCATCCTGCGCTCGCCGCCAGCGCTCAGGTTGCTCTGACGCTCCGGCTCCTGGGCGGCCTCACCACCGCGGAGATCGCGCGCGGGTTCCTGGTACCTGAGCCGACCATGGCCCAGCGGCTGGTCCGGGCCAAAGGCAAGATCCGCGACGCGAGGATCCCGTACCGGGTCCCGGCCGAGGCCGAGCTGCCGGGCCGCCTCCGCGCCGTGCTGGCGGTCGTCTACCTCATCTTCAACGAGGGCTATGCGGCCAGTTCCGGTGACCGGCTTATCCGCGAGGACCTCTGCGCGGAGGCTATCCGCCTCGGACGGCTGCTGGCCGAGCTCATGCCCGACGAGGCTGAGGTGATGGGACTGCTCGCGCTCATGCTGCTCGCCGAGTCGCGCCGGGCTGCCCGCGCGACCCCCGGCGGCGGCGTCGTGCTCCTGCCCGGCCAGGACCGCGGGCTGTGGGACCGGGACCTCATCGCCGAAGGCCAGGCCATCGTCCGGCAGTGCCTGCGGCGCGATCAGCCCGGCCCTTACCAGATCCAGGCGGCGATCAACGCCGTCCACACGGACGCCCCGGCTGCGGCCGCGACGGACTGGCGGCAGATCCTGCAGCTGTACGACCAGCTCCTGTCGCTCGCCCCGAGCCCGGCTGTCGCCCCCAACCGGGCAGTCGCCGTGGCCGAGGTGGACGGACCGGGCGCGGCGCTTGCTCTCGTCGACTGTCTCGATCTGGAGGGCTATTACCTGTTTCACGCCATCCGCGCCGACCTGCTCCGGCGCCTGGGCCGTGCTACCGAGGCGGCACTGGCCTACGACAAGGCGATCGCTCTCACCCAGAACGCAGCCGAGCGCGACCTCCTGCAGCGCAGCCGCCAGTCGATCACCGGCGCTTTCCGGGACCGCAGCTGATGCCTGGCGGGCGGATGCCGGGGTAGTGGATCACAGGTGGACCCGGTACAGGCACTGCGGCAGATTGCGTTCCAGCTCGAGCGGGCCGGGGCCCCGACCTACCGCGTGCGGGCGTTCCGCCGGGCCGCCCGGGCGGTGGCGGATTTCCCGGCAGGCGAGCTGCAGGACCGGATAGGCGCGGGAACACTGCAGGACGTCGCCGGCATAGGCCCGGTCACCGCCGAGATCATCACGCAGGCGGCTGACGGCCGGCAGCCGGCTTACCTCGCCGGGCTGCTCGCGGCGGCACCGGCATCGGAGCGGACAGGCCTGCGCGCGGCCTTGCGCGGTGACTGCCACACGCACTCCGACTGGTCGGACGGCGGCAGCCCGCCGCGGGAGATGGCCCAATCAGCACGCAGCATCGGCCACGAGTGGATCGCGCTGACCGATCACTCGCCGCGGCTGACCGTGGCCCGCGGATTGTCTGCTGAGCGGCTGCACGCGCAACTCGAGCTCGTCAGCCGGCTCAGCGCCGAGCTGGCCCCGTTTCGCATCCTGACCGGAATCGAGGTCGACATCCTCGACGACGGCGCACTCGACCAGAGCGACGACCTGCTCAGCCGGCTCGACGTCGTGGTCGCCAGCGTGCATTCGCACCTGCGGATGCCCGCTGCGCCGATGACCGAGCGCATGGTGGCCGCGGCGTCCAGCCCGCACGTTGACGTGCTGGGGCACTGCACTGGCCGGCTGCTGACCGGACGTGGCCGGCCGGAGTCGGCCTTCGATCCCGAGGCGGTGTTCACCGCCTGCCGCGACAATGACGTCGCGGTCGAGATCAACTGCCGGCCAGAACGCCAGGACCCGCCGGACCGGCTGCTGCGGCTGGCCGTCGAGGCGGGCTGCACGTTCGCGATCGACACTGACGCGCACGCGCCCGGCCAGCTCGACTGGCTGGGCACTGGCTGCACGCGGGCCGAGAGCTTCGGCATCCCGCCCGATCGGGTGATCAACACTCGCAGCGCTGACGCCCTGACGGCCCCGGCTGGGCGCTGACTGACCGGGCTCCCGGCGCGACCGGCAATCTCCCGCGCAAGCTAGCGGCCAGCCGGGCTGCTGCCGCCGGCCAGCGCCGCATACGCCGCCGCCTGGATGTCACGGTGCACATTCGGCGCTTCCGGCGACTCGAACATGCGCTGCGTCAGCACGATGACGGCGAGGTCGTAGTTCGGGTCGACCAGCCAGGACGAGCCGAGGCCGCCGTCCCAGCCATAGGCGCCACTGTCGAGCACCGACTGGCAGAACCCCCACGACCGGCCGGCGAAGAAGCCGGGGCCGAGGCCGCCATGTGCCTTCTGCCCGGGCGTCAGCTGGTCGGTGGTCATGGCGCGGGCGGCATCGGCCGACAGCACGGGCGCGCCGCCGCGCAGCAGCATCCGCGCGAACGCCAGCAGATCGTCCACGGTGGAGACGAGACCGGCCGCGCCGTCGCCGAACGCCGGGGGATGGCTCCAGGCGCCGTCCGGCTGGTCCCACGCGACGAGTCCGCCGGGCGTCGGGCGGTACGCGGTCGCGAGCCGGCCGGTGGCGGTGGTGCAGAACGCGGTGTCCCGCATGCCGAGCGGCGCGAAAACCCGCGACCGCAGCACCTCGCCGACCGGCTGCCCGGCCGCACGGGCGATCAGCACGCCCAGCACCGACGCGCCGGTGTTGTACAGCCAGCGTTCGCCGGGCTGGGCCAGCAGCGGCAGCGAGCCGAGCCCGGCGATCCAGGTGTCGGGGTCGGGCTGCACGTCCGGTTCCGGCGGCCCGATCGTCGCCAGGTGCAGCGCCTCGGCGGCCTCGACCACCGGCCAGGGGCCGGGGGAGGTGAACATCTGCATCATCATGCCGAACCCGAAGGTGAAGGTCAGCAGGTCCCGGACGGTGATAGCCCGGTCGGCAGGCACGGTGTCGTCCAGCGGCCCGTCCATCCGGCGCAGCACCCGGCGTCCGGACAGCTCCGGCAGCAGCCGGTCGACCGGCTCGTCGAGTGCGATCAGCCCCTCGCCGGCCAGCGCGAGGGTAGCTGCCGCGGTGATCGGCTTGGTCGTCGAGGCGATCCGGAAGATGGAGTCCCTGGTTACCGGCGCGCCGCCGACCGCGAGCTTTCCCAGCGCCTCCACGTGCACCTGGTCGCCTCGGGCGACCAGCGCGACGAGGCCGGGGACGCGCTCGTCGCCGACGTGCTGCTCAGCCGTCGCATGCAGCCGCTCCAGCCCCGCGGCCGTTATCCCCTCAGCCATCGAAGGCCGCCGCGAGCATCTCGGCCGGCCCCGGGATCCCGGCCAGCCGGGCGCCGGCCCGCGCTAGCTTGCTCGCGCGGTGGTCGATGCCGAGGACATGCACGGTGCGTGCTTTCTCGTCAATGCGGTAGACGATCCGGTAGGTTCCGCGGCGGGCACCGTGACATCCGGCGAGCGGGCCGGACAATGGCTTGCCGACCCGGTGAAGATTGACGGCGAGCGCGGCGTCGCAGAACTCGAGCACGGCTGCGGCGACGGTCTCGGGCAGGCGCTGCGAGATCGCGCGGCGGGCCGCTGGCTGGAAGCAGACGTCGTACCGGCTGGCGGGCTCGGATGTCACGCGCCTGTGCAGCGGCGCCTGGCAAGATCCTGGCGGACGGTGGCCAGGTCTGCCCCCGGCTCGCCGTGGCCGGGCGCTGCCAGGCTCTCGGAGATGCGGGCGGCGGAGTCGCTGTCGCCGAGGATCTCCAGGGTCATCTCCAGGCCTTCCAGGTCGTCCACGGACAGCAGGACGGCTTCGGCCTCGCCGTTACGGGTCAGGGTGATCCGCTCGTGCTGCTGGCGCACTCGCCGGGCCAGCTCGGACAGGCGGGCTTTCGCCTCTGATAGCGGCACGGGTGTCGCGGCGATAGTCATGGTCAGGAATATAGCCTGCATTAGTCAGATCCTGGACTATTTAAGGACCGGCTGCCAGGCGCTTCAGCCGCTCAGAAGCCGATCCAGGGAAGCCGATCCAGGGAATCTGCGGCTGCTGTCCAGGCACGCTGCAGGGACGCTGGCGAGCCTGGCCGGGACCGGAGCAGCCTCAGCCCGCGGGCGTCTCGAGGTCGCCGGCGAGGGCGCGGACGCTGGCGAGCGCGTCCGCAACGCAGCCGGGCTGCTCGATCCAGGGCAGGTGCCCGGCAGCCGGGATTATGTCACCTCGGCGGACGGAATCAGTGCCGCGGTCTGCTGCCCCTGGCTGACCGGCAGGGGGCTCTGCGCGCCGAGGACGAAGGCTACAGGCACGCTGATGGCGCCCGGCGACCCGGCGAAGCCCGCCGCGAGATGCCCGGCGACGGAGGCTACGGTGCCTGCACAGGCGGCCAGTGAGACGCGCATCTGCGGCGGCCAGGGCGGGGCGGCGGCTGGCTCAGCGAAGTAGCCCGGCCACTGCAGCGCGGTCTGCTCGGTCGCGTCGGCATCAGCAGGCTCGCGGCGCGCCATCTGCCCGGCCATTTCCTGCATGCGTGCGAGTGCTCCCGGAAGAAGCCGATCGACCATCGCCTGGCCCATCTCGGCAATGCCATCGTCGCCGACCGCTCCGAGGCCGTCGACGAGGACAAGGCCAGCGACCCGGTCGGGCTGCGCGACGGCCAGGTGCATCGCCAGGTGCACGCCCCACCAATGGCCGAGCACGATGGCCTGGCCCGCGCCACGCGTCTCGAGTACGGCGACGGCGTCGGCAATGTGGGCTCGACAGTGAAGGGCCCGCCGACGGTCGACGGGCGCAGGCCCCGCTGCTGGTAGCGAATCACGCGCCAGCCGTCGACCTCGGCGCCGAGCATCTCCCCGTACTCCGATAGGCCGGGGCCGCCATGCAGGAACAGGAGCGCCGGGCCCCTTCCGCTTTCCCAGCCGCCTATCGGGCCCGCATCAGTGCGCACCTCAAAGAAAGTCTCAGCCATTTCGGCAACATATCCCGTAATGGGTTCGAATAACAGCGGCTTGGCATCCGTCGGGCGCGAAGGGCGCTGCCGCAGATTCATGGCGTCTGTGGTGAGCGGGAGTAGGTTTTCAGCTGGCCTTGCTGGCGCCTTGCTGGTGAGTAAGGTGATGGCGTAGGGTGCGAAGTTACTGGCCAGATGAGGGCAATTACCGGCGGACGCTGGTCTTGATCTCGCAGGCGGTACGCTCGGTTTCTGCTGCCTCCGGCGGGGCGTACGGATCGGTTCGGAGGGAGGCGATCTCTTTACCCTGGGAGCCGCGGCCCGAGGCTACGCCGGGCAGGTCAACTGCAACAGAACCGCAGTCCAGCCAGATCGGGCTCATAGGCCGCCGCGATCGCTACTGGCGTTCCGATCGTGACGAAAGACCGCCATGACGAGGCCTGCATCACAGTCACTGGAAATGCGCCCGCTTTGTCGGGGCTATCGCCTCTCATCCGAGACAGGAGAAGGAGCGTGACAGACACCGCAGTCGACGTCGGCGCCGTCCCGCCTTACGGTGCCGGCCGGCCTCCTGCTGTTCCGGAGTTCTCGATCGTGCCCGTGCGGGGCCTTCCCGTCGTCGCCGCACTATTGGCGGGGCTTGTCGTCGGCATCGCTTTCAACTCGCTCTGGGCGCTGGATTTCTTCCATGTGGCCGGAGGCGGTTTGTGGACGAGTCTCGACCTCTTCGTCGGCCTGGCCATCGGGCCGATCCTCGGGCGACTCTCCATTCCGGCCCGCATCGAGTTCACGGTCCGGTTCATGCCCAAGATGATCCTCATCATGCCGACCCTGGTGGCGCTGACCCTGGGTGCCGGTTTCCAGCTGGCGCGCCATCTGGGGAACCTGGACGTCGCCTATCCCCATCACGGCTGGCTGGTCGTCTCGTACATCATCGTCGGCGTGATGGCCGTTATCGCGCTCGGGCTGCTGGAGCCAGCCAACCTGGCCGTGCTCTTCGAGCTGAAGAAGCCACGGCCCAACGGCGAGCGGATCGCCCGCCTGATGAAGGTGTTCATCTACAC
>CABEEE010000004.1_pt1 | contig 12561 bp, 14 predicted proteins | sample 3423231 | NCBI WGS metagenome assembly CABEEE01 (sample SAMEA5534333, study PRJEB31848) | metagenome | biome: tundra; feature: field; material: soil | place: USA | collected 2013-05 | depth 0.15 m | reverse complement strand
GTACGCGACCGCGCACCCGACCGCCCCGCCGCCGACAATCGTGATCTCAGCGTCCCGGACCTCAGCCACCGGACACCCCTTCGCCGGCCACGCCCGCACCACCCGCCCGCACCTGAGCCCAGCCTGCCCGCCGAACCCGGCAGTACCCGTCACGCTGGCACCAAGCGCCATCCGCGACAGAGATTCTCCGCGCCGACCGCCGCAGCGTCAACAGCCCGGGCGCGGCCCCGGCGAGATACTCGGCCCAGCCATCCCGCCGCCCGCTGCCACGGAACGCCAGAACCCCCGGCACGAGCTGGTCAATGTCTAGCCCGCCGCACCGGGACGGCGCCGCAGGCAGCGCCACGGTTATCGTTGTCGGCATGCCGGATCGCAAGGAGATCCTCGAGGTCGCCGGCCGCGCTGTGCCGGTGAGCAACCCGGACAAGGTCTACTTCCCGCGTACAGGCCATACCAAGCTGGACCTGGTCCGCTACTACCTGAGCGTTGCCGACGGGGCGCTGCGCGGTGTCGCCGGGCGGCCGATGGTGCTGAAGCGCTTCGTGCATGGCGCCGATGGCGAGGCGTTCTTCCAGAAGCGCGCGCCCTCGTCCCGGCCCGACTGGATCGAGACGATCACTCTTAGCTTCCCGTCCGGACGGGTCGCCGAGGAGGTCGTGGTCCATGACGCGGCACAGCTGGCCTGGGTCGTCAACCTGGGCTGCATCGACCTGAACCCGCACCCGGTGCGCGCCGCCGACCTTGATCATCCGGACGAGCTCAGAGTCGACCTCGATCCGGTGCCCGGGGTGGAATGGGCGCAGATCGTCCGGGTGGCCCTGGTCGCCCGCGACGTGCTAAGTGACTTCGGGCTCGCCGGCTGGCCCAAGACCTCCGGCTCCCGCGGCATTCACGTCTACTGCCGGATCGAGCCGCGCTGGACATTCCCCGAGGTGCGCAGCGCTGCGGTCGCGCTCGCCAGGGAAATCGAACGGCGGGCCCCCGGTGATGCGACATCGCGGTGGTGGAAGGAGGAGCGGCACGGCGTCTTCGTCGACTACAACCAGAACGCCAAGGACCGGACCGTCGCATCCGCGTACTCGGTGCGGCCGACTCCCGATGCCAGGGTGTCGGCGCCGCTGGACTGGGACGAGGTTCCGGTCTGCCAGCCCGGTGCCTTCACGATCGACACGATGCCCGCGCGGTTTGCGGAGCGGGGCGACCTGTGGCAGGGAATCGACCAGCCAGCGGGTTCGCTCGCGCCGCTGCTGGAGCTTGCTGCCAGGGATAAGGCTGCCGGGGTGCCGGACGCCCCGTGGCCGCCGCATTTCAGCAAGCAGGCGGGCGAGCCGCCCAGAGTCCAGCCATCGAAGCGGCGCGCGGACGGCCCGGCCGCCGCCCCGGCAGCCGCGCCGGAGGTGCCGCCGCCGGCGCCGGGGAAGGCGAGCGGGCCGACGGGCCGGCGGCGCAGCTCGATGCCGCTGATCGAAGTGGCGCGGGCCGCCAGCAAGGCCGACGCGATGGCGGGCCTGGAGCGCTGGAAGGAGCGCCATCCCGGCGCCTGGGCGCTGCTGGGGCCATCCGACGTCCTGGTCGACGCGATGCGCGGCAGATACTCGACCTGGACCCGGATCCGGCTGAACCTGCGCAACGTGCCGGCCGCGGACCGGCCGCGGCAGGAGGAACTCGAGGTCGACTACGACCCGTGGGCCGGGGCTGGCGGACAGCCGCCGGCTAGCTGAGCGCGGGGCTGGCGACGGGTTAGCGGCTAGCTGAGCGCCCCCCGCTGGCTGCTGCCAGGCCGTCCGCGGCCGTCAGTCCGCGACGTCGCTCATCGCAATGACCTTCCCGGCATGCAGCCGCACCAGCAGCTCGCCCGGCACGCCGTTACGCGCGCCGAACTCCGCGCCGCGATCCTGGCCCATGTACCGCGCGCCGATCACCGTCGCCCACCGCCGTACCTGCGCACGGTCGCCGAACAGCGTCACCCCGCCTTCGATGGTGACGAACGAGAACGGCGGCTGCTGGTCGTCGACGCAGATCGCGGCCCTCAGCCCGCGGCGCAGCGCGGTGCCCTTCACGCCGGTCTCGGCGGTGGTGAACACGATGTCGTCGCCGTCCAGGACGAACCAGATCGGGGTCACGTGCGGTCGCCCGTCCGCGCGGGTGACCGCGAGCTTCCCGGTCCGGGTACCGGCCATCACGAATTCGCGCCACTGGGCGTCGCTCATCTGGGCCATGGCCCAACGCTACGGCAGCGCTCGCCCCGGACGCGGGATCAGGACTGCCGGAACTTGAGCAGGAACTCGAGCTCGCCGTGATTCTGCGTGGTGATTACATTGCCGAAGCTGGGATTCGGAATGTCCCAGTTCGCGAACAGGACCGGAATCGACCCGGACACCTCGATACCGGCCGGGGTGCGCTCGGCGCGGAGCGTGAAGGTGACCGCGCGGGTGTGGCCATGTAGCATGAGATCCCCGGCCGCTGCATAGGCCCCGATGACACCAACCGCAGGGGTCGTGCCGAGCGCGATCGGACGAGTCAGGGCAAGCGTTCCCGTGGGATATGCCGAAGTGTCCATGATCCGGCCGCGGAACTGGACGTCCCGCTGGCCCTGGTCGCTCTTGATCGTCCCCATCTGGACCGTGAACTGGCCGGCGGTGACCTCGCTGCCCTTTATTGTCATGCTGCCGGTAGCGCTGCTGGTACGGCCAACGGCGGTGTTGTTCTGGCCGAACAGCACCTCCTGGACCCGGTAGCCCACTACCGAACCAGAGCCGACCTGCCACTGGCCGGCGACCGGCGCAGCGGCCGCGGCCGGGCCGGCTGCGGCCGATCCGCCGGCCGCCGAGGCGCTCGGCGTGGCGCTGGCCGCGGCGCGCAGGCTCAGCGCGGCCGGCGCCCTGCCTTCGATGAAGTGGATATAGACGAACGTTCCGCCGACCACCAGCACGGCGACAACGACAACCGCGCCGATCAGCCGCAGTACCCAGCGGCGCGGATTGGCTGATGCCATGACGGACTCCTCAGGACTGGTCAGTGCGGGCGGTGAGCGGGATCTGGCGGCGGCTCGTGCCGCCGACATCATCCTGCTCCGGCAACTGAAACCTGGCACCGATTGCTGACCAGTTGCTGACCCATTCGTCTGCGCCGGCGCTGAACGGCCAAGGTCACCCCGAGGGGTCCCTGCCCGCACCCCCGTTGCGGCCGCAAGCCGCTACGGCTGCGTTGACTGGACCGGCGCGCCTGGCCCCGCGCGGCCTCAGCTGACCTGCGGCAGCAGATCAGCTGCCAGCAGCTCCAGGTGGTCAAGATCGGTCAGGTCGAGGACCTGCAGGTACATGCGCTGCGCCCCGGCCGCGGCGAACCTGCCGATCGTCTCGGCCATCTCGGCCGGAGAGCCGGCCAGGCCGGTCTTCCTGAGCTCATCTGGCCGCCTGCCGATCGCTGCCGCTCGCCGCTCAACTTCCGCGTCCGTGCGCCCGCAGCACACCACCTGCGCGGCCGAGTAGGCCATCGATTCCGCGGCGCGGCCCGCCGCAGTGCAGGCGTCCCTGACCCGGCCAAAGGCAGCCGCCGTGTCCGGCGCGCTGTGGAACGGCACGTTGAACTCGTCGGCAAAGGCAGCGGCCAGGCGCGGCGTCCGGCGCGGGCCAGCGCCGCCGATCAGTACTGGCGGGCGGGGCCGCTGGGCCGGCTTGGGCAGCGCGGGCGAGTCAGAGATCGTGTAGTACTGGCCGGCGAAGGAGAACGGCTGACCCTCCCGGGCCTGCCACAGCCCGGTGATGATTGCCAGCTGCTCCTCGTACCGGGCGAAACGCTCGCCGAGATCGGGAAACGGGATGCCGTAGGCCGTGTGCTCCTGCTCGAACCAGCCGGCGCCGAATCCGAATTCCACCCGGCCGCCGCTCATCTGGTCGACCTGGGCGACACTGATCGCCAGCGGCCCCGGGTAGCGGAAGGTAGCCGGCGACATCAGCGTCCCGAGCCGGATCGTGCGTGTCTCACGGGCCAGTCCGGCCAGCGTGATCCAGGCATCAGTGGGACCCGGCAGGCCGCTGCCGGGGCCCATCTTCAGGTAGTGATCGGACCGGAAGAACGCGTCGAAGCCGAGGTCCTCGGTGGCCTTGGCCACTCGCAGCAGCGTCGCATAGTCAGCGCCCTGCTGCGGTTCGGTGAAGATGCGAAGTCTCATGCGACCATCCTGGCCGGCCCCCCAGGCGCGCTTGCTGCCCGTCCCCGGCCGACTGCAGGCCGCGCTCCGGTGCCGCTCCGGTGCAGCTCCGGCACCGCTCCGGCACCGCTGCCGCCAGGGAACATAGGTGGGGGCTTGGGCTGCGCCCACCCGGAACATGACGAAAAATCTCTTCTGCCCATCGGAACGGCAGGAGCCGCCATGTCGCAGGAGCATGTCCGAGGTTCCGGTTACATCGCGGGTACCTGGGACATTGACCCGGTGCACTCCCATGTCGGCTTCTCGGCCCGGCACCTCATGGTGAGCAAGGTGCGCGGGAACTTCACCAGGCTCGGGGGCCAGATCGTCACGGCAGGCAGCCCGCAGAAGTCGTCGGCGACCGCGACGATCGGCACAGGGAGATCGAGCTCGTGATCGATGTTGAGGCCACGCTCAGGAGACTGTGATGGCCGCCCCGGCACCGGGCACCAGGGCGGCGAGGCATTCCACATGGTGCGTCATCGGGAAGGCGTCAAAGGCGCGCAGCGTCTCCAGCTGCCATCCGCACTCGCGGAATACCGCGATGTCGCGGGCAAGGGTGGCCGGGTCGCAGGACACATAGGCAATCCGGCGCAGCCCGGCAGCAGGGGCCGGGTCATCAGCGCCCGCCCCTGACGGGTCGCACAGCAGGTCGATGACGGACCTGGCGGCCCCTGTTCTGGGCGGATCAAGAACAGCTACCGAGGCGCCAGACAGGCCGTCCCGGCGCAGCACGGCCCCGGCATCGCCCCGGCGGACCCGCGCCCAGGGCGCGGCGCGCAGATTGTGCCGGGCGTCGCGCACTGCCGCGGCATTCTCCTCGATCCCGATCACGCCGCCGCCTGGCCCGACGGCCTCGGCCAGCACCCCGGCGAACAGGCCGGCGCCGCAGTACAGGTCCAGCGCCCGCTCCCCCGGCCGCGGCCGCAGCGCGCCGAGCACGGCCCCGGCCAGGGTGTCCGCAGCAGCCGGATGCACCTGCCAGAACGTTGCCGCACCGACTCGCCAGTCTCGTCCCGCGGCATGCTCAGTCAGGTAACCGCGGCCGCGCAGCGGCGCGATGCGCCCATTGCGGCCAGCCACGAGCACCGAATCAGCCCCGGCCGGCTCGCCAGTGTCCCAGCGGCCCGGCGGACCGGCGACGATGACGGCACGCTGACCCGTCCCTGGAGCCGCTGCGACCTCCACGGACCTCGCCCCCGGCCAGCGTCGCTGTGTCACCTTCGCGTCGTTGACCAGGGGATGCGCGATCGGGCAGGCCCCGACGTCGACGACCTCGTGGGACCGGTGCCTGCGCAGGCCAGCCAGGCCATCGGGCCGCACGGCGAACCTGACCCTGGTCCGCCAGCCGAGGCCGTCATGACCGCCGTCAGCGCCCAGCGGCTCCACCGTGACGTCACGGTCGAGGCCGGCGATCCGCCGCAGCTGCTGGCGGATCACCTCGGCCTTCAGCGCCCGCTGGGCCGGCATGCTGGCATGCTGCCAGTCACAGCCGCCGCAGCCGCCGGGCCGCGCCTGCGGGCAGGGCGGCCGCACCCGGTCCGCCGCGGCTGCGACGATCTCAACCGCATCGGCCCTGGCAAGCCTGGAGGTCGTCTGCGTGACCAGCGCCCGGACCCGCTCGCCGGGCAGGGCATGCCGGACGAAGATCACCGGCCCGGCGGCATCCTGGCGGGCCACGCACCAGCCGCCCTGCGCGACCTCGCCGACCGTGAGATCGAGTACATCGCCGACTTGGGGCAGCGGCGCGGTGGGCATATTCACGGGGACCATGCTGCCGCGCCCGGCCACCGGGCGCATGTTCGGGTGCCCGCCGGGCTAGCAGCACCCGCAATGAGGGCATACCGTGATCGGGCACCATTATCGCTGGAAGGAAGGCCGTGCACATCGTCATCATGGGGTGCGGGCGCGTTGGCTCGACAATCGCGCACATTCTCGAGGACTCGGGCCACTCGGTCGCGGTCATCGACCAGGATCCCGAGGCATTCCGCAAGCTGCGCTCCGGATTCAAGGGCGTCAAGATCACCGGCATCGGCTTTGACCGCAAGGTCCTCACCGAGGCGCAGATCGAGCGGGCGGACGCCTTCGCGGCCTGCAGCAGCGGCGACAACTCCAACGTCATCGCCGCCCGGGTGGCCCGTGAGTCCTTCGGCGTGCGGCGGGTGGTGGCGCGAATCTACGATCCTCGCCGGGCTGAGGTCTACCAGCGGCTCGGCATCCCGACCGTTGCCACCGTCCGCTGGACCGCCGACCAGATGCTCCGCAGGATGCTGCCCGACGGAGCGGAGCCGTTGTGGCGCGATCCGACCGGCAAGATCGTCCTGGCCGAGGTCGCCACCTGCGACGACTGGCTGGGCGAGAAGGTCGCCACGCTCGAGGAGACTGCCGGGATCAGGGTCGCCTTCATCTCCCGGCTCGGCGAGGCGATGCTCGCCGGAGCCGGCACCGTCCTGCAGGAAGGGGACGTGCTGCACGTACTGACTGTGGAGTCGGATCTGAACAGGATCGCCTCGATCTGCTCCCAGCCGCTCGCGCCGGGGCGAGGAGCACACTGATGCGCGTCGCCATCGCCGGGGCAGGCGCGGTCGGCCGGTCTATCGCCAAGGAACTGCTCGAGAACGGCCACGAGGTCCTGCTCATCGACAAGAATCCGAGGTCCATCAAGGTGTACAGCGTGCCGCGGGCCGAGTGGCTGCTGGCAGACGCCTGCGAGATCGAGGCACTCGACGATGCATCGCTCGAGCGCTGCAACGTGGTGATCGCCGCGACCGGCGACGACAAGGTGAACCTGGTGATGTCGCTGCTCGCCAAAACCGAGTACGGCGTTCCGCGGGTGGTGGCCCGGATCAACCACCCGAACAACGAGTGGCTGTTCAACGAGTCCTGGGGCGTCGACGTCGCGGTGTCCACGCCGCGGCTGCTGTCGGCCCTCGTCGAGGAAGCGGTCAGCGTCGGCGACCTAGTCCGGCTGATGACCTTCCGGCAGAGCCAGGCAAGCCTGGTCGAGCTGACGATGGCGGCAGACGCGCCGCTGGCAGGCAAGCGGATGGGCGAGATCGAGTGGCCGGCCGACACCGCCCTGGTCGCCATCCTGCGGGACGGGCGGGTGATCGTGCCGAATAGCGACGATCCGCTCGAGGCCGGCGACGAACTGCTGTTCGTGACCAGCGAGGACGTCGAGGAGGAACTGGGTCAGCTGCTGGCCGGCGGCCGCTAGCATTCGGGGACGGCGCGGGGGCAGAGCCGGCCAGCGCCGGGGAAGCGGCAGCTCCGGCCCGGCTATCTCGTCTCGGTAATCTCCGGGCCCCGCTCGAACGGGCTGGGGATCCCTTCCTGACCGTCTTGCGCCAGCTGCGCTTCGAGCGCCTCCCGAGCCTGCTCGGGCAGCTGGATCTGCAGCAGGTCTCGCGGCGGCGCGGGATGGTCGCCCCGGACCACCACGACATCGGCGAAGATCTCCTCGAGCGGGCCTGCCAGCTCGGCGCGGCCCGCGGCAGGCCCGCTGATCACTCCGCGCAGGAACCAGCGCGGGCCATCGACGCCGAGGAACCGCACCGGCTGCAGCTGCTGGCGGCGCTGGCCCTCCCCGCCGGGGTTGACCCGCGCACACAGCTCGACGCCGAACGGCCCCGCGGCCTCCTCGACCTCGCCGCCGGACTTGGCGACCTCCTCGGCTATCTCCTGCCGGTCCTCATCCCACAGCCCGCTGGTCTTGGGCGCCGCGAAAGCCTGGAGCTGGAGCCCGCTGTCGCCGCGCACCACGGCAATCCAGATGCCCTGCTCCTCGGCCATGTTGACCTGGATATCGAAGCCGTCGCGGGCGGGGACCAGCAGGCTGCCGAAATCCATCCGGTCGCTCTCGGGATAGGTGCCGGCGCCGTCCCAGGGCCCCGACTGCTGCTCCCGGCCAAAGCCTGCCGCGGGCGGCCCTGCCGCCGCCCGCTGTGCCCTCGACCAGGCCTCGGGATCGCCCAGATCTACGTCTCGTCGGCCAGCGGCGGCACTGCCGGTGTCCGGGTAGTCCTCCTCGGACTCCTCGGCGGCCAGGTAATCCTCGTCTCCGGGCTCGCCTGTTCCGGGCTCACCTGTTCCCGGCTCCTCAACGCCCTTGCGGCGGCCCCGTCGGAACACCCCGCACGCTCCTTACTTGCTGCTGGAATCTGCTTCGCCGCCAGCCGGCCCGGCTGCGGCTGAATGTCCTCCGGTTGACCCGAACCCCCCGTCGCCCCGTGCCGATCCCGGCAGCGTTTCCACCTCGTGGAACCGTGCGCGCTCGACCCGCTGCACCACGAGCTGGGCAATCCGGTCGCCCCGTCGGAAGCGGACTCCGTTGCTTGCGTCGGTATTGAGCAGGGTCACCCTGATCTCGCCACGGTACCCCGCATCCACAGTGCCCGGCGCATTCACAATCGTGACGCCGTACCGGGCGGCGAGCCCGGACCTGGGATGCACGAACGCGGCATAGCCGTCCGGCAGCGCGATGGCGATCCCGGTCGGCACGATGGCTCGCTCGCCGGGGGCAAGATTCACATCTTCAGCCGCGAACAGGTCAGTTCCGGCGTCACCGGGGTGCGCGATGACCGGTAGCGGCAGGCCAGGATCCAGCCGTTTGATCAGCACCTCAACTACATCGGCCGCGCTGCTCCCGCCCGCTTCGGCCTCACTGCTCGCGCGCGCCATGACTCACCGTTCTCCGCTGCTGCCCGTTCACGCAGGCGACCTTACCGTCCCGGCCATCCGGTGCGGGGGCACACAAGCAGGCCCGCGATCATGGCTGCGCGGCCGGGGCTCTGCTGGCCGCCGGGCCGGGCTTGCCGCCGGGCGGGCTCACTTGCCGCCGGGCGGGCTCGGGCCGGGCTCCCGGCGCAGGTGCGGCCAGGCGTAGAAGACCACGGCAGCGGTTGGCACTGCCACGATCGCGCCGGGAATGCCGGCGATGATGGCGCCGACCGCGAGGACCATGATGATGGCGAGCGGGTGCAGCCGGACGAGGCGGCCGACCACGAGCGGCTGCAGCAGATGCCCCTCGATCTGGTTCTCGACCACGAAGACGGCCAGCAAGATGATCGCCGCGATCCAGCTCTTAGTGGCAAGGGTTATCAGGATGGCGAGCGCCCCCACGACCAGGATGCCCACCAGCGGCACGTACGCGGCGAGAAACACCAGGATGATCAGCGGCACGAGCAGCGGGACGCCGAGCAGCCAGAGCGCAAGGCCGATGAAGACGGCATGGATGGCCGCTACTGCCGTCGTGCCGCGAATGTAATTCACCAGCGCCTGCCAGGCCGCGAAGCCCGCGTTGTGCGCTCGTCCCCTGGCGTCGGGCGACATGCCGCTGATCAGCCAGGCGAAAATCCGGCGGCCGTCCTTGAGCAGGAAGAACGTGATGAAAAGCATCAGCACAAGGCCAGTGCCCAGCTCGATGAAGTACCTGCCGCCGGTGAGGACCGTGCCCGCGACGAGGGTCTTGTGCGCGGCCAGGTACGGGCCGATCTTGTTGACCAAGTCCTGCAGCTTGGCGCCGTTAAGGTGGAAGGGAGCGCCGGCCAGGTACGCTCGCACCTCGTTGGCGGTGTGCTTGACCTCGGCTGCCAGCTTAGGGTAGTCCGCGCTCACCCGGTCGGCGGCCAGCGTCCCCAGCCCGGCCAGGACAATGATGGCGACCAGGATGGTGCACCAGGTGGCCGCCAGTGATGGCAGGCCAAGCCGCCGCAGCCGGGAGGTCAGCGGCTGGAGCAGGGCCGAGAGCAGCAAGGCCGCGATCAGCGGCAGGATGACCAGCCGGAGCGCGTCAGCCGCCTTGAATGCCAGGTAGATCAGCAGGCCGACGAGCAGGATGCGCCAGGACCAGGCCGCCGCTTGCTGGAGCAGGCGCGGCACCTGCGCATCCGGCGGGGCGGGCGATCGTGGTCCGGTGCCGGCAGCCGGCTCGGCTCGGACCGGCGTCTGCGGCGGCGGCGGCGTCTCGGGCTGGTCCGCAGCCGACCGCGCAGCTGCCGCCTGGCCGCGCTGCCAGATGCTCCCGGCAGTCATCTTGAGCCTGCCTGCCGGACGGCTGCGCTGGTCCTGATCGCTGCTGGCCGCCGTCCGCCCGGCCGCAGAGCGCGCCGCCGCGCCGCGGTGGGCATCCTCGTGGCCAGGAGCCGGGTCTTCGTCATCATCTTCCCTGCCCCCGCTGGCCCGCACGTCTGCGCCCGAGGCACCGTCCTGCGCGGTGACCTGCCCGGCAATTCTATGCCGGGCGGCTTCCCGCTCCTGGTTGCCACGCCAAGTCCACCGGCCCGTCATCCCCCCATGTAACCAACTACCGTGGACACATGCGCAATTACCGTGAACGGCTTCAGGTGCCATGGTCCTGGTGGGTGCTCGGGATGCTGACGGCAGTGATCCTGGCCACGACGCTGTGGGCTGGCTTCAGCATCTTCGTTGCCATTGCGTCTTACGTCGTTTTCGGCGGCGGCTGCGCTGCCGCCCTGCTGGTGTGGAGCAGCACGGCCATTGAGGTCGCCGACGGGGAATTGCGGGCAGGGTCGGCCACAATGCCGCTCCGCCAGGCAGGGGAGGTGGCCGCGCTGGATGCCACCCAGGCACGCGCGATGCGCGGGCCCCGCGGCGATCCCGCCGCCTTCATGCTGATCAGGCCCTATCTTACGCGGGCGGTATACGTTGAGGTCTCCGGCCAGCAGGCGCCGTACTGGCTGATTGGCACCCGGCGGCCGGCTGAGCTGGTCGCGGCGATCGAGAGATCGCGACCGCCGGCGCGCGCCGGCGGGGCGGCCGTGGGATGATGCGGCCTGGCGCGGGCGGGCAGCGCCGGCGAGGGCGGGCAAGAGAAAGGAACTCGGATGTCAGGCAAGCGCGGTGATCTCACATCCCGGGCGGTTTCCGGACTAGCTGGTGCGGGTGCGGCCTACGGCGCGCGCAAGGCCATCACCTTCGCCTGGCGGCGAATTACGGGCAACGAGCCACCCACGAACCCGGAGGACCGGCAGGTCTCTCTGCGCGAGTCGGTCGTCTGGGCGCTGCTGATCGGTGCCGGTGTAAACACTGCCTGGATGCTCGCGACCCGGGTTACGAGCCGGCCGCAGCCGGACGAGGCGGACTAGTCACCCGAGTAGCCGCCTTGGCAGTGCCGCCGCTGACTAGTCTTGTCGGGTGCACGCCAAGGACCGCTCCCGGCTCTCATTCAAGATCTTTTATGCCATCCGGCATCCGGACCGCATTTCCGGGTACGCCCGCAGGCGCGGCCGGGACGCCCTGCTCCGGCTGCAGGCGCGTGATCACATCAGCTACTACCGGGCGGTCATGCGCTCAGACGCGGCCCGCAGCCGCGAGGCCGCGGTCGGCAGCAATACCCGCGAGTCGTGGCTCAAAATCGGGCAGCTGCAGTTTGACTACCTGATGGGGCATGGCCTGAAGCCAGAGCTGCGGATGCTGGAGATCGGCTGCGGCAACTTGCGGGCCGGCCGCCTGTTCATCGACTACCTCGACGCCGGCAGCTACTACGGCATCGACATCTCCCCCGATATCCTGCTCGCCGCCGCCGACACGGTCGCCGAGTTCGGGCTGCAGGACAAGCTGCCGCACCTGACCGTCGTGCGGGACATGGGCCTGGCCTTCCTGCCCCACGGCTATTTCGACGTCGTGCACGCGCACAGCGTCTTCTCGCATTCCCCGGTCGAGGTCATCGACGAATGCCTGGCGCACGTCGGCAGGATCATGGCTCCCGACGGCTTCTTCGACTTCACCTTCGACCGGACAGACGGCGCCGAGCATCAGGTCCTGCACGAGGACTTCTACTACCGGACGGAGACGCTGATTGCGCTCGCAGCCAAGCACGGCCTGGCAGCCCGTTACATGGACGACTGGGACGCGACCGGGCACGCGCAGTCGAAGATCCGCGTATCGCACAGCTAGCGATCGAAGATCGGTTCTGCCGGGCGTCGTCCCGGCACCGATGACCATCACGGATTGGCCCCGCCGCGCCGCCAGGGCGGTGGACCCGCCGCGCCGTCATGCGGGCATCCGGCCGCGCCGCCTGCGCCGCCGGACCCCGCGGACAGCGCGTGTCGGGGGACAAATTCGGCTATCGGATGCCTGACAGTTCTACTTTTGGGCATCTAGGCGGACGACACTGTAACTAGCAGACGGAAAATTCCCGGCTGGGCGTGCCCGGAAATGGCCAGTCGGCGGCTGGCCGGCGCCTCTCGCCTGGGAACTGCGGGACGCCAGAGGTAGCCGAGGCCAAGCGCCGGGAGGTGGAAGATGGCTGGACAGCGGATCCTGGGCATCGTTCTCGCAGGCGGGGCAGGCAAGCGCCTCGCGCCTTTGACCGCGGACCGGGCCAAGCCGGCCGTCCCCTTCGGCGG
>CABEEE010000624.1_pt1 | contig 12599 bp, 10 predicted proteins | sample 3423231 | NCBI WGS metagenome assembly CABEEE01 (sample SAMEA5534333, study PRJEB31848) | metagenome | biome: tundra; feature: field; material: soil | place: USA | collected 2013-05 | depth 0.15 m | reverse complement strand
CTGCACGGGCGTGCCGTTCGGGCGGGCCGCCGGCGATGAGGTATATGGCCGCAGCTCGAAGCTGCGGGCAGCCTGCGAGGCCGGCGGGAAGGGGTATGTGTTCGCGGTCCCAGTGAACTTTCAAGGTCGCGCTTCCCTCCGGGCGGAAGGCTGCCGTCGGCGGGCTGGCCAGGCTGGTGCCCTGCAGATGCTGGGAGACCCGCTCGTGCGGGCCGGGCTGCAAGGGGCACCGCGACTACGACTGAGCCTGGGCGGCGACGGCCTCCCCGCGGCACTGGGCGCTGATCCGCCGCAGCCTCTCAGACCCGTCCGGCCTGGCGTTCTTTCACTGCCACGCGCCCGCGGGCCGCCCGGTGTCCCTGCCCGCCCTGATCAGGGTCGCCGGCAAGCGGTGGCCGGTGGAGGAATGCCACCAGCAGGGGCAACGGGCAGGCCGGCCTCGACCAGCATCAGGTCCGCCTGTGGCACTCTTTTCACCGGCACACCGTGCTGTCGATGTGCGCGCTCGCGCTGCTGGCCGTCGCCGCCGCCCGCCCAGCGGCCGCCCCGTTACCGCAAGCCCCGGCCGCAGGCGGCATCCCGGCCGGCGGCAACGCCGGCCAGCCCGCCGCCTGGCGCGACACCGGGGCGCTGCCATGCAGCGCCGACGAGATACCCTCGGCCGAAATCGGCATGGTCAAAGTCAGCGTGCCCGAAGCATGCTGCCTGCTGCGCCTGGCCGCCACGCCCATGACCGCCGCCGCCCGCGCATCCGGCCACGCCTGGTCACGATGGCGCCGCGAGCACCAGGCACGCGCCCGATGGCACCACTAACAGGCACAGCTCCGGGCTGCCCCTACATGACCAGCCCGCAGATAACAAACCGGAACTGTAGTACCGGTGTACCCGAAAGGCGGCACCCTGGCGATGGCCGATGAACGCACCAGGGAGGCCGCCAAGGATTCGCTGGCCCGCATGCGCCCGGGTGGCGGGGCCGCGATCGGGAAATGGCTGCGATTCGCACGCGAGCTCTTCGAGACGCGCGAAGACACGCTGCGGCATGCGATCTTGCTGACCGATGGCCAGAACGGCCAATTGCCTGGAAGGCTTGCGGCCGCGATTGAGCTATGCGAGGGGTTTTCAGCTGCGACTGCCGCGGCGTGGGTACCGACTGGAAGGTCGATGAGCTGCGCAAGATTTCCACCGCGCTGCTTGGCACCGTCGACATCGTGCCCGATCCGGCCGGCCTGGCCGCCGACTTCGAGGCGATGATGAAAGCCTCGATGGCCAAGGAAGTGGCCGATATCGCGCTGCGGGTCTGGGCGCCGCAGCACGCGACGGTCCGGTTCGTCAAGCAGGTCGCCCCACGGTCGAGGACCTCACCGCCAGGCGCACACAGGCGGCACCGCAGGCGGGCGACTACCCAACCGGCGCATGGGGGGCCGAGAGCCGCGACTACCGCGTCTGCGTGAACGTCGAGCCGGGAGCGGTCGGCCAGGAGATGCTCGCCGCCCGAGTCAGCCTGATAGCCAATACGGCATCAGGCCCGCAGACCCTGGGCCAGGGGCTTGTCCGGGCGATCTGGACCGACGACGAGGCGGTGTCCACGCGGATCAGCCGCCATATCTCCCATTACACGGGCCAGGCCGAGCTCGCCCAGGCCATTCAGGACGGGCTTGAGGCCCGCAAGGCAGGTGACGATGACACGGCGGCCGCCAAGCTAGGCCGGGCAGTGGCATTCGCCCACGAATCCGGCAACCAGGACACAGCCAACCTGCTTGCAAGCGTGGTCGACGTGGTTGACCCGGCCACCGGGACCGTCCGGCTCAAGGCCAAGGTCGTCGACGCGGACGAGATGGCGCTCGACACCAGATCGAGCAAGGCCGTCCGGGTCAAGAAATATCCCGGAGGGATCGGAGGGCAACCAAGTTGCATGGACGGGCGCTCCGCGCTGAACCGACCTTGTGTGCCAGTTGCCCACGCCAACTCGCCGTCGGCAGGCAGGGCATAGTCGGCAGGGGCTACCCGACTCCCGAGGAGTGCTCGGTGGCGTCATCGCGCTCCCGCGGGAGACTTCGTGGTGATCTTGACGGGTGTGCCTGACGAGACTGACCCCAGCCTGAGGTGCGGCAGCGTCCGGCCTAGCGCCAGCGTGACTTCGGTGACGGGTCTCCGGGGCGGTGCGATTCACATAGGGGACTGTGGGTGTAGGTGCGGCCGGGGTGCCGGGCCACGAGGAGACATGTTCGTCGGCCTCGGCGCGTCTTCTGTGGTGAGATGTGGCGTAGAGTCCATCAAACTAAGGAATGGTTCCATCCGCTCGCGGATCCGTGCGGTAATAACCAGTTGGCCCGGGGTGGAGGGAGCGGGGTCATGGTGCGTGGGTCACGCCATCGGCCGCCGGGTAAGCGGGGACGACCGTGATCGCGGTCAGCGATCCGCCGCGGCCTGCCCCGAGCGCCCGGCCTGCACTGGGACAGTTTGTCCGGGCCACGACAACGCCCGCGAAGCTGCGGCTGCTCCTCGTCGGCCTTGTCTCGCTCTGCCTGATCTGGGGTGGGCTAGCGGCCTGGGTGGTGAGCCAGCGCGCGTCGGGGGCCAACGATGTGGTCGGTACCAGCGAACCGCTGAGCCTGGACGGCCAGCAGATCTACCGGGCACTGTCGGACGCGGACGCCACGGCGGCCAGCGCCTTCCTGTCCGGCGGCCTGGAGCCGCTCGCTGCCCGCCAGCGCTATCAGGCGGACATCGCCCAGGCGGCCTCTCATTTGGAGAGCGCCACCGCGGCAGCAGGCCACTCGCCCGCCGCGCGGGACCTGGCGACGCTCTCGGCGGGCCTTCCCGTCTACACAGGCGAGGTGGAGACCGCACGGGCCGACAACCGGCTCGGCCTGCCCCTCGGGGCGGCCTATCTGCGGGAGGCGTCGAGCCTGATGCGCGGTACGCTTCTCCCGGCTGCCCGCAACGTCTCCGCACAGGCGAACGGCCAACTCTCCGCGGCCAGCGGGCGGGCGACCGGGCTGTCGCTGGCCCTTGTCCTCCTAGCGGCCGCCGCCATCGTCGGCTACGTGCTCTACCGCGCGCAGCGGTGGCTGCTGCGGCGCACGAACCGCAGGCTCAACCCCGGCCTGATGGTGGCATCCGTGGCTGCAGTGGTATCGCTGCTCTGGCTGGCCGTCGCGTTCACCGTGGCCCGCACCGACCTGCTGCAAGCGCGCGATCATGGATCTGCCCCGGTGGCGGCCCTCGCCCAGGCCAACATCGCGGCGCTGCAGGCCCGCGCCGATGAGAGCCTCACCCTGATCGACGCCGGTGGCGACGACAGTTTCCAGGCGGACTTCAAAGCCGTCCAGCACCGGCTGGGCCCCGGGCCCGGCACCCTGCTGACGAACGCGGTCACGGCCGCCCGCGGAAGCCCGGGAGCCGGCTCAGCGGCAGCGGCCGCGACCGCCTGGTACGCCGCGCACCGGACGGTGCGGTCCCTCGATGACAACGGCAAGCACACCCAGGCGGTGAAGCTGGTGACCACGCCCGGCCCAGGTCACTCCGGCACCCTGTTCGCGCACCTTGACGGCGCGCTGACCGGTGCGATCGCCGCGGATCAGGGGGTTTTCCAGTCGAACGCCGTGGCGGGCCGGGACGCGTTCACCGGCCTGGAGGTAGGTGTCATCGTGCTGTCGCTGGTCATGGCGGCTGGATGCTTCCGCGGGCTCAGTACGCGGCTGGCGGAGTACCGGTGAAGCCGCCCGCCTGGCTAAGGGTGCCCACCGCGCTGCTTGTGGTGGCGGCCGTGGCCGCCTGGGCGGTTCCCGGGTCCGCAGCAGTGGTTCTTCCCCGGGCGCAGCGCCTGACCACGCCGGCGGCGGCAACCACATCCTGTGATCCCACGGCCAGCCTGCGGCCGACGGGCCCGCCGCAAGTGCCCCCCGACTCTTTCATGGCCAAGATCCGTGCCCGCGGCTACCTCATCGCGGGCGTGGACCAGAACACCTACCACTTCGGCTACCTCAACCCCTTCGACGGGAAGATCGAGGGGTTCGACATTGAAATGGTGCACGCGGTCGCGGCGGTGATCTTCGGCAACCCTGACAAGGTCCAGTTCAAGGCCATCTCGGACGCCCAGCGGATCCCAGACATTCAGTCCGGTGCGGTCGACATCGTTGCGCACACGATGACGATCAACTGTGCACGGCTGCACCAGGTCGACTTCTCCACCGTCTATTTCGACGCGGGGCAGCGGATACTGGTGCGCAGCGACTCAACGGCCAAGAGCCTGAATGATCTCGGCGGGCCGAAGATATGTGCGACCACCGGGTCCACCTCGCTCGCCAACATCCGCGCAGCTTATCCCGGGGTGGGTGGCCCGATACCTGTCGCGGTGCCGTACTGGACAGACTGCCTGGTGCTGCTGCAGCAGGGTGACGTTGCCGCGATCTCCACCGATGACTCGATCCTGGCCGGCCTGGCCGCCCAGGATCCCTGGACGAAGATCGTCGGCCCGCGCTTCAGTTCTGAGCCGTACGGCCTGGCCATCTCCCAGCAACACCCCGACTTCGTCCGGTTCGTCAACGCGGTACTGCAGCGGATCCGGGCTGACGGCCAGTGGGCCGCCAGTTATGCCCGCTGGGTCGGTACCCCGGTCCCGGCACCCCCGCCAGCCCGCTACAAGGCCTGACCCATGACAATGCCGATTACCCGCGAGCAGGCCGCCGCCGCGGTGGCGGCCGCGACCGCCGAGCGCGACGGTATCCAGGCAAACCTGCTCGACCTGGATGGCAGCTTCGGCAACCGGATGCTCGCCGGAGCGGCCCTGGCCGGCGAGTCGAAGCGGCGCTGGGAGGCGGCCGCCAGCGACCTGGCCACCTTGTGGGAAATCTTCACCGCATACGCGGCGGTCGTGGATAAGGCCGCCGAACTGCTGGCATCAGCGCGCCGCCCATCCGGCCGGGAACTGGCACAGATCACCACCATGCTGAACGGGCCGTCGGTGGAGCTCGCGCGGCCAGTGCCGCTCGCGCGGCGTGATCTCACCGAAACCGGCGGCTCTGATCTGACCCTGGCCGCGGCGGTGCGGGAGATGAAGCGTGCTTTCGCCAGCGTGGCCGACGTGGTGGCCGCGGCCGAGAGCGTATGGAACGAGACAGCGGAGGGGCTCGGCGAGATCGGCACCAAGCTGGCCGCCGCGAAGGAGCAGGCGGGAGACCTCGGCGACGATGAGGTGACCAGCGCGCTCGCGGTGGCCGGGGACGAACTGGCCCGCCTGCGCGAGGTGCTGAACTCCGATCCGCTGGCGCTCTGGCAGGGTGGCCGGGTCGATACCGCCCGGCTGGAACGGCTGCGCGAGCAGGTCGCCGCTGCCGCGGCGCGAGCCGCCGGCCTCGCCGTGTTGCGCGCGGACACGCAGCGGCGGATCTCTGCGGCTGCGGCGGCCGTCGCCGCCGCTGCGGCCGCCTGGGAGGACGCCGAGGCCGCCCGGGACCGGGCGTCAGTGAAGATCGCCGCCGCCGACCTGCCGCCACCGCTAGCCGAGGTCGCAGGCTTGGACATGCGGCTGGCCGCGCTGGACAAGCTCAAGGCCGCGGGACGGTGGGCCCGGCTGGCGGCAGAGCTGGACGCCATCGAGGCGGAGGCGGCCGCTGCCGTGCAGCGGTACCAGGATGCCGAACGATCGGCGGCGGCACTCCTGGGCAGGCGCGATGAGCTGCGCGGCCTGCTGGGCGCCTACCAGGCCAAGGCGGCGCGGCTGGGGGGCGCCGAGGACACCGAACTCACCACACGCTATCAGCGGGCCCGTGACCTGCTGTGGACTGCGCCGTGCGACCTTGCGGCGGCGGCGGCTGCGGTGACGCACTACCAGCAGGCGATCTTGGCACTGAACGAGCGGAGGCAGCCGCGGTGACCACACCGGCGACCCAGTGCACGCAGCCTGGCTGCAGCGGGACGATCGACGGCGGGTACTGCTCAGTGTGCGGGATGGCGGGAGCGCCCGCCCCGGTCCCAGGAGCAGGGGCCGGCCAGGAGCGGAGCTCGGTTTCGGCCTCCATCGGCACCGGCAGCCGCGCGGGCACCCGTGGCACCCAAGCCAGCACGAGCCGGGCGTCCCGGGGCAACCTCGGCGCGGGCCTGGTGGAGATCCCGCCGGTCCCCGCCCATGATCCCGCCAGCGCGGTGCTCTCCGACCCCCAGGTACCAGAGAGCAAGCGATTCTGCCCGAAGTGCGAGCGTCCCGTCGGCCGCACGAGAGACGGGCGGCCCGGGCTGGCCGAAGGCTTCTGCCGCAACTGCGGCACCCCGTTCTCGTTCAGCCCGAAGCTGCAGGCAGGTGATCTTCTCGGCGGCCAGTACGAGGTGCTCGGCTGCCTGGCGCACGGCGGTCTTGGCTGGATCTACCTGGCAAAGGACCGTAACGTCAGCGACAGCTGGCGGGTTCTCAAGGGCCTGCTCAACACCGGGGACGCCGACGCCATGGCAGCCGCGGTCGCGGAGCGGCAGTTCCTGGCTGCCGTGGACCATCCCAACATCGTCCGGATCTACAACTTCGTTCAGCACGAAGATCCGCGCAGTGGGGAGAGCGCCGGATACATCGTGATGGAGTACGTCGGTGGCCGCTCGCTCCGGCGGATTCTGCTCGACGAGCGGAAGGCTGGCAGGTCGGTGCCGGTCGAGCATGCTCTCGCCTATGCGATCGAGGTGCTGCGCGCCTTCGGCTACCTGCACAGCCGCGGGCTGGTGTATTGCGACTTCAAACCGGACAACGTGATCCAGGCAGAAGAGATGCTCAAGCTCATCGACATGGGCGGCGTGCGGCGGATCGAGGACGAGGACAGTCCGATCTACGGAACAGTCGGCTACCAGGCGCCGGAGATCGCGGCCGACGGGCCGTCGCCGTCCTCCGACCTGTATACGGTTGGGCGCGCCCTGGCAGTGCTCACCTTCGAATTCACGGGATACACAAGCACCTACGAGCACTCGCTTCCCGACCCAGCGACGGTGCCGCTGCTCGCGCGGCAGGAGTCGTTCTACCGGCTGCTGCGCCGGGCCACCAACCCCGACCCCGGCCGCCGCTTTACCTCGGCGGGTGACATGGCCGAGCAGCTCACCGGTATCCTGCGCGAGGTCCTGGCGGTGGGTGACGGCAACCCCCGGCCGGCGTTCTCCTCGCAGTTCAGCCCCGAATTGCAGGCGGTCGGCGCGGAGGCCGGAGCGATGGAAGGCGGCGAGTGGGCCACGGCCGCGGACGCGCCGCTGGCCGCCGAGATCACGGCAGGACTGCCGGTGCCCCAGGTGGACATCGCCGACGCTGCCGCCGGCTACCTGGCAACGCTGAGCACGCTGGATCCCGTGCAGCTGACAGCCACGCTGTCCGCTGCCGCTCGCGGCGAATCGGGGACGCCGCCAGCGGTGGCCGAGTCGGCGGAGACACGGCTGGCCCTGGCCCGAGCCCTCATCGTCACCGGTGCGCTCGACGAAGCCGCGGGTACGCTGGCGGATCTGGCCGCCAGCGATCGTGCCGACTGGCGTACCACCTGGTACCAGGGGCTGCATGAGCTGGCCGGTGGCCAGCCCGTGGCGGCACGGGCCGCGTTCGACGCGGTCTACGACACGCTTCCCGGGGAGCTCGCGCCCAAGCTGGCGCTTGGATTCGCCGCCGAGGCGGCGGGAGACGCGGCGGCAGCCGCCCGTTACTTCGAGCGCGTATGGACGGTCGACAGCTCCTACGTCAGCGCCGCGTTCGGCCTGGCCCGGGCCAGGCTGGCGGTGGATGACCGGGCCGGGGCGGTCGCCGCGCTGGCCGCAGTGCCGCAGACGTCCAGTCATCACGTGGCGGCGCAGATCGCAGCGGTGCGGATTCACCTCACGCGCGTTGATCAGTCCGGAGTCAGTGCCGACGACCTGCGGGAAGCGGCCGGCCGGCTGGACCGCCTGACGCTGGACGCCGCCCGGCAGCAGCACCTCACGGCGGAGATTCTGCGGGCCGCGCTCGATGCCGTGACAGCGGGGCAAGCTGTGGGCGATGGCCGCCTGCTCGGCCGTGAGCCGGTCGAGTACCCGCTGCGTTCCGGGCTGGAGCAGAGCTACCGGGCGCTGGCCAGGCTGGCGCCCGACCAGGCGCGGCGCATCGAACTAGTGGACCGGGCCAACGAGGTCCGCCCAAGGACCTGGTTGTGATGCCGGGCACTGCCGGGCCGGCGTCCGGGGTGTGCTCCGCCTGCGGCGAGCCGGTCGGGGCGACGGACAGTTTCTGCGAGGCCTGCGGAGCTGAACTGGCCCCGCTCTCAGTCAGCGATGGCGATAGTGGCCCCCCCGGCGCGTGCGAGTTCTGTCCCTCATCGCGTATCAGTGCGGACGGCTATTGCGAGTCCTGCGGTCGCAAGCCGCGCTCGGACCGTGATCACCAGGAGGTCGACCTCGGGATGGTGGTCGGCGTGACTGATCGCGGCCTGCGGCATCACCGCAACGAGGACGCCATGGCGCTCGCCACCGCGGACACCGCAACCGGCCCGGCTGTGGTGGCGGTGGTGTGTGACGGCGTTTCTTCCTCCGCCCATCCCGACGAGGCATCCCTTGCGGCGGCGCGGGCGGCAGCGGGCGTTCTGCTCACAGCGGTCCGGACGGGCGCGGATCTGCTTACCGCGTCCCCGGCGGCGGTCCGCGCCGCCACGGAAGCGGTGGCCGGGCTGGCCGGGCTGGCCGGGCCGCCGGGAGACCCGCCATCGGCCACCTTCGTCTCCGCCGTGCTGACTGGCGAAGCCGCTACCGTGTGCTGGCTGGGCGACAGCCGCGCCTACTGGCTCGCCGCAGGGCCTGATTCCGCCGCCCAGCAGATCACCAAGGACGACTCCGTCGTCGAGGAGATGGTCGCCGCGGGGCTGCTCTCGGAGGCCGACGCTCTCACCTCGGCTCAGGCCCATGTGGTGACCCGCTGGATTGGCGCGGACCTCAGCGATCCAGCGCCACACGTGGTGCGGTTCGAGCCGCCCGGGCCCGGTGCCCTGCTGCTCTGCTCGGACGGGCTGTGGAACTACCAGCCAAGGGCGGCCAAGCTGGCTGAGCTGGCGCTGCCTGGCGCGCTGACCGACCCGCTCGGCGCGGTTCGCACATTGGTCAGCTTCGCACTCGACGCCGGCGGAATGGACAACGTGACCGTCGTCCTGGCTCCGTTTTCCCCCGTCCAGCCCGCTTCCTCCGGACCGTCGTCCCAGCCCGCCGGTCTCACCTGATCCGATGCTGAGGAGAACTCACTCATGAGCCAGCCCGACTTCACGGTGGACATCTACCAGAACGAGTACCTGCCGGAAGGGGGCCGCGAGGTCAATGCCGTCATCACGGTGACGACGGCGGGCACGGCCGCCGCTGCACCCACCGCGGAAACAGACAGTGCGGAGATCATCATCATCGACTGCTCCGGGTCGATGAGCAGCCCGCGGAGCAAGATCGCCGAAGCCCGAGCGGCTACCTCGGCGGCGGTGGACGTGATCCGCGACGGCGTGGCGTTCGCCGTGATCGCAGGCACCCATCAAGCTAAGGCACTCTTCCCGGAGGGTGGCAGCCTGGCCGTCGCTGACCCGCAGACCCGGGAGGCGGCGAAGCAGGCCGTGGTGCGCCTTCAGCCGGAAGGCGGCACCGCCATCGGGCAGTGGCTGCGTCTCGCGTATCAGATGTTCTCCTCGCACCCGGCCCAGTTGCGGCATGCCATCCTGCTGACCGACGGCAAGGATGAGCACGAAAGCTCCGAAGACCTTGACTCCGCGATAAGGCTGTGCGAAAGAGCCTTCAGCTGCGACTGCCGCGGCGTCGGCACCGACTGGGAGGTGGCCGAACTCCGCCGGATCTCTACCGCGCTGCTCGGCACCGTCGACATCGTGCCCGACCCGGCTGGGCTCGCCGCCGATTTCTCGGCCATGATGGCCGCGGCCATGGGCAAGCAGGTCGCCGATGTGTCGTTGCGCATCTGGACGCCTCAGCAGGCGTCCATCCAGTTCGTCAAGCAAGTGGCGCCGGCCGTCGAGGACCTGACGGGCCGACGCGCCGAATCGGGCCCGCAGGTCGGCGACTACCCGACCGGCGCCTGGGGCACCGGTGAGAGCCGCGATTACCATCTCGGCGTGCAGGTCGCCGCACCGGGCGCGGTAGGGCAGGAGATGCTGGCCGCCCGGGTGAGCCTGGTCACCGCTTCACCCTCCGGACCGGAGGTGCTGTGCCAAGGGCTGGTGCGGGCGATCTGGACCGATGACGAGGCGCTGTCCACCCGGATCAACAAGCACATTGCGCACTACACCGGCCAGGCAGAACTTGCCCAAGTCATTCAGGAAGGGCTGGAGGCCCGCAACCACGGTGACGAGGATACCGCGACGGCCAAGCTAGGCCGGGCAGTGGCGCTTGCCCAGCAATCCGGCAACGAGGACACGGCCAAGCTGCTGGCCAAGGTGGTCGACGTGGTGGATGCGGCGACCGGGACTGTGCGACTGAAGAAGAAGGTCGAGGACGCCGACGAGATGGCGCTCGACACCAGATCAAGCAAGACGGTCAGGACCAAGAAGTAGCTGGCGTAGAAGCAGCGTGAACAGAGGAGGCGGAGGAGGAGATGCCGACCTGCCCAACCGGTCACGATTCGGCGAGCGGTGATTTCTGCGACGTCTGTGGAATGCGGATCGGCGCAGCTGCCAGCCTCCCCGTGACGCCTCCGGCGGCCGCGCCGCCAGGATCACAGCAAAGGGGATCGCAGCCAGCGGAGGCGCAGCAGGGAGAGGCGCAGCCAGCGGGGCCCGCTGAGTCTTGCACGCGCTGCGGAGCAGCGAGGTCAGGCCGCTTCTGCGAGTCCTGCGGGTTCGACTTCGATACCGGCCAGGCCCCGGAAGCCTCCCCGCCAGTCCAGGTGGTGGCTAGCGAGCCCGCCACAGCTGGGGGTGACGCCGCCGCGCAGCCCAGGACCGGTCCGGCGGCGTCTGGCGGCCCTGCACCAGCACCCGGCGGCCTTGCGGCGTGGACGGCGGCAGTGGCCAGCGATCACGCGTACTACGAGACCGTGCTCGCTGCCGGGGGGCCAGATGCGTCGACACTCCAGTTCCCCGGATACTGCCCGGAGCGCCGGTTCCGGCTGACCGGGCCGGAGATGCGCATCGGACGGCGCAGCGAATCGCGGGGCCTGGAGCCCGAGATCGATCTCACTGGCCCGCCCAGCGACCCGGGTGTCTCCCGGCTGCACGCGGTCCTGATCGCCGAGCCGGACGGCGGCTGGGCGGTGCTCGATCCAGGGTCAGAGAACGGCACCCTTGTCAACGGCAGCGAGATAGCCGCCGGGGTGCAGGTGCCCCTGCGTGACGGTGATCGCATCCACCTCGGGGCCTGGACGGTGATCACCATCCACGCCGGCTGACAGCAAAGGCTACGTCCTTCCACCGATGCCGGCCGATGCGAATCTTCATGTGTAATGAACCGGAGAGCGGCCTGCGTTCCTGCGGGCTAGTAGCCACCGTGACGGGGACCTTCTTGCGTTCGCAGCAGGAGACGGTGGAGCCGCGCTTCCTGCTGGAGACGAAGTTCTACCCTCCGAGGCCGCCGCGGGATCTGGTGCGGCGTCCGCGACTGCGCGACAGCCTGGTTCGCGGGACCACGTCGAAGCTGATGCTCGTTTCTGCACCGGTCGGCTTCGGGAAGTCGACAGTGCTGGCCCAGTGGCTGGACGAGTGGGGCCTGGTTGCGGTCGAAGAACCTCGGTCAGTGGCTTACTTCCCACCAGCCGTCGGCTCGCTGCGTCGCGGTGGCTATGATCTTGCCGGCGTCATGCAGGCGCATGAAGTCGTCAGTAATTTCGATTTCCATGGGAGGCTCCTCGCCCGCCCTCGGAGCCGGGGGAGCCAGTTTGGGGAGCCACCGTGTTCAGGCTCCCTCAGACGGTGCCCGACGGCTTCAGGGCGTTGCTGCTGGTGGTAGGCTCCCCGTTCGACCCTGCCGGACTGGGATCGACTGACGGGTTCCGCATGGCATGCAAGAGGTCTGGGGTTCGAATCCCCATAGCTCCACTTCGTACTGTTCCCGCAGTTCAGGAGCCTGCTGAGTCACCGGACCCGACCCGCGGGCCGGACTGATCCGGCTGTGGCCCGGTGACTGTCCGGTCCATAGCTGCAGGTCAGCGGCGTGCGGGGGAGCGGCGGTGAGTGCTTGCGTGTCCGGCAACCACACGACCGGCAGACTTGCGGCCTTCTGCCGCGGTTCCGGCAGCTCAGGAGGCTGCCAGTGATCTCGCCCGCGGCCCGGGCGGCTGCTGAATGCCGGTCAGGGAGCCAGGCGGGGAGCCGCGTTCCGGGCAACGGGGGAATCCGAAGGCCCGCCTGGCAGCAGGCGTGTCCGCATGCGCTCAGGTGACGACGGCCGCGCTGATGACTCCAGAACAGGGGTTTCCCGGTGTGCAAAGGGGGCTGCCAGGCTTGATGCAGGGAAGCCGGCATTCTGGCACCACCGGCACGCAACGGTTGCCATCGGCCGTCTCGGGCCGCCGCGCTATCTGTCAAGTCAAATGAGACAGTTTCGGTCAGTTCATTTGGGTTTCGAGTACCGGCTGGTTGATCCAGGACTGCTCCGGCATGACCGGGGGGTGTGGCCGGCGGCTGAACCGCTCG
>CABEEE010000615.1_pt1 | contig 12741 bp, 13 predicted proteins | sample 3423231 | NCBI WGS metagenome assembly CABEEE01 (sample SAMEA5534333, study PRJEB31848) | metagenome | biome: tundra; feature: field; material: soil | place: USA | collected 2013-05 | depth 0.15 m | reverse complement strand
GTGTCGTCGGTGTTCTTCATGTGCCTGCCCGACGAGGTAGTCGTCTACGGCGATTGCGCTATCAACCCTCGGCCCGACGCCGAAGACCTGGCCGACATTGCCATCCAGAGCGCGGCGTCGGCGCGTGCCTTTGGCATTCAGCCGCTAGTGGCGATGATCAGCTTCAGCACCGGCACCTCCGGTGTGGGCCGCGATGTCGACAAGGTCGCCGAGGCGACCCGGATCGTGCGCGAACGCGAACCCGCGCTGGCGGTCGACGGCCCTTTGCACTACGACGCTGCTGTCATCGCCTCGATAGGGAGAGCAAGCGCCCCGGCAGCGCGGTGGCCGGACGCGCCAATGTCTTCATCTTTCCAGATCTCGACACTGGCAACACGACGTACAAAGCTGTCCAGCGCAGCGCTCACGTAGTGAGCATCGGCCCGATGCTGCAGGGCCTCGCCAAGCCGGTAAACGACCTCAGCCGCGGTGCCCTGGTGGACGACATCGTCTACACGCTGGCGCTTACCGCAGTCCAGTCCCGGGCTGATTAGCTGGGTCGGCCGCTGCCTGCTGCGGCCAGGTCGCGGAGCCGGGAGGCTAGTCTGCTGTCCATCGACTCTGCTGTCCATCGAGTGCCCCACGCAGTGAGGAGAAGGCGCTGACGCGCTGCGATCATGCATCAGATGCCTCGTTGTACGAAGGCCCTTGTTTTTGATCTTGACGACACGCTCGCGCCGTCCAAGTCGCCCCTGGACCCGTCAATGGCAGCGGCGCTGATCTCCCTCCTCCAGCGCCTCCCCGTCTGCATCATCTCGGGCGGCCGGTTCGAGCAATTCCAGGCCCAGGTCCTCGATCGACTAGCCGGTCCGGAACAAGTGCTCAGCCGACTTCATTTGATGCCGACCTGTGGCACGCGGTACTACTCTCGACAGCAGGGTGAATGGTCACAGGTCTATTCCGAAGACCTGTCCGCGGCGGAGAAGGCTCGGATCAAGCAGGTTCTCGAAGGAGCGTCCAGGACTCTTGGGTACTGGCAGGAGCATCCGTGGGGCGAGATCATCGAAGACCGCGGCAGCCAGGTCACCTACTCCGCCCTCGGACAATCATCTCCGCTCGAGGCCAAGGCCGCGTGGGACCCGGACGGAACGAAGAAGAGCTTGCTCGTAGCTCAGGTCACGCCATTGCTGCCTGACTTCGAGGTCAGAGGGGGTGGGTCAACGTCGATCGATGTTACGCGCAAGGGAATCGACAAGGCCTACGGCGTTCGCAAGCTGATGATCCAGATTCAGGCGCTTCCTGAGGATCTGCTATTCGTAGGTGATCGACTTGACGAGCTTGGAAATGATTATCCAGTATTGGCCATCGGAGTGCCGTGCGTCGCTGTCAAGAACTGGCAGGAAACGGTTACCGTCATAGCGCAGTTTAACGAGTGGTGGGACGGCTTCGCCGATTCACCACAATTCCGAATCATTTCCCAATAACCCCGATACAGCAAACCGCGGAGATGGGGGCGGGTGATCCTGCCCAGCGCGGGTTTCGGGCCTGGGCGCAGCCTGCGCCTGGCGCGTGCGCGCGGATCGCGGGCGGCTCGTGATGCCGACCTGGGCCACAAGGCGTACGATCACAGTGTCGCTCGGGACCCCGGTGGCCGTCAGCCCGCCGTCTTTCACGTCCCCGACCAATCGGTTTCCTCTTGCCGGGCAGGCAATTGCGCCTTCGACCCGCCGGTCGGCGTACCGGACCGCGGCTGACAGCCTTTCGCCGATGCACAGGTGAGCGCTCGACAGCGGGTCTTGCTCGACCCGCCAGCGCGGTTCGCCTGGCGCCCGGCTACCAGCCACCGACTCACTTGTGCGGATCACATGACTGAACAGGCATCACCCCAGCGGGCTGAACGCGTTGACAAGCCATGGGGTTACCAGGAGATCTTCGCGATCGTTGAGGGCTCCTATGTCGGCAAGATCCTGCACGTGGCCCCGCGGCGAGTCGCTGTCTCTGCAGTGGCACCACGACAAGGACGAGATCAACATGGTCCTCTCTGGCCAGGTTGAGTTCGACATAGGCATGAGCGAGGACGGCCTTCGCGCGGTCCCGGTAGCGCCGGGCGAGGCGGTACACGTGTCGGCGGGTCTGCTGCACCGGGTGCGCGCGCTCTCCGACGCGGTTCCCGTCGAGGCGTCCACTGCCGTCCCCGGCTGGCGGGAGGACGTCGTACGCCTCGAGGACCACTACTGCCGTAGCACTTCCTCCAGAGCCCCCTGAGCGTGTGCCCAGCCGGAGGACGCGCACGGAGCCAGTCACAGAAGGTGCCAGCGATATCAGATGGCGGCCCATGGCATGCCCGAGGCATCGCTTCGGCACCCTTGCCGCTGCGCCGTAGCCCATCAACGTAGATCTACACATATTGACATGTTGCCCAGACTCAGCGTTGACTGGGTTTTGCATCAATTTGCGGCCACGTCGGGACCCCGCGGGCTCATAGGGAGATCCTCCCAGGAGCACATGGAGTCACGACCATGATCGTCGTCATAGGGCTGATCGCCCTGATCACCGCCACCGTTGTCGCGCTGGCAGGCGTCGCAATCGAGAGCGGCAGCGTCCGCATGCTGGGCTCCTGCACTGGCCGCTTCACTGGCTCCCTGGACGCCCGAGGATCGCCGCGGGCACTGACGAGATTCGCGCACGAGACCACGGCTCTGCGCGTGGACCGCGACCGGCTCACCCGGCAGCTCGCCGGCGAACGCACCCCACGCCCGCGAGGCGGCATCGCCAGGCCTGGGCGACACCCCGCGCGCAGCCGCAGCAACAAGGCAAACGTCATGATCATGTTCGGCCCGCGAGAACGTCCGCGCCGACGTGCCTGCGGGCACCTGCATCCTGTTCACCGGCGCCGTGAAGTCGGCCGTCGAAATCGGGAGCGCATCGCGCTGAACCGACCCGGAATCCAGCAAGATACTCGCAGCAAGAAGGAAAGATCATGAAGGCACGAATTGTCGCAGCCGCAGCCGTCACGCTGACCTTGGGCTTGGCGGCCTGCGGTGGCGGAGGGGCGACCTCGGCTAGCAGCGAGACTAATGCGCACGGCCCGATCAGCATCTGGTACTCCAACAACGCGCAGGAGGTCACCTGGGGCGAGCAGATGGTCGCTGCCTGGAACAAACTCCACCCGAGCGAGAAGGTCACCGGGCAGCAGATCCCTGCTGCCGCGTCGTCGGAGGAGGTCATCGGTGCCGCGATCACCGCGGGCAGCGAGCCCTGCCTGATCTACAACACCGCCCCGGCAGCGGTGCCGACATTCGAGCAGCAGGGCGGTCTCGTGCCGCTCAACGACTTCCCCGGTGCCGTCAGCTACATCGAGGCGCGCACCGGCCCCGGCGCCAGCGTCTACAAGTCGCCGGACGGCAAGTACTACCAGATGCCGTGGAAGTCGAACCCGGTCATGATCTTCTACAACAAGAAGATATTCGCCAAGGCCGGCATCAGTACCACTAACCCGCCGCTGAGCACCTACAGCGAGTTCCTCGCCACCGCCAAGAAGGTGGTGTCCTCGGGAGCGGCGAAGTACGCCATCTACCCGGCGCCGACGAGCGAGTTCTACCAGTCCTGGTACGACTTCTACCCGATGTACGCGGCCGAGACCGGCGGAAAGGAACTGATCGAGAACGGGAAGGCAACGTTCAACTCCGCGGCCGGCCAGGCCGTCGCCGCGTTCTGGCAGCAGCTGTACGCCCAGAACCTGGCGGGCAAGGAGAGCTACACCAACGACCCGTTCGCCGCTGGCACGGTGGCGATGGTCATCGTCGGGCCGTGGGCCATCGCCACCTACCCCAAGATCGACTGGGGCGTGGTGCCCGTACCGACCACGACCGGCAGCCACGGAGACCAGGTTCCGACCTTCAGTGATGCCAAGAACATCGCCATGTACGCCTCGTGCAAGAACCGCGGGACCGCATGGGACTTCCTCAAATACACCACCAGCGCCGCCGCGGACGGCAAGCTGCTGGACATGACCGGGCAGATGCCGATGCGCCAAGGGATCCAGCAGCTGTACGCGCCCTACTTCAAGGCAAACCCCGCTTACAAGGAGTTCGCGGCGGAGGCAGCCCACGTGATCGAGGTGCCCAACGTGCCGAATTCGATCCAGGACTGGCAGGCCTTCCGCGATGCCTGGTCGAAGTCGGTCATCTTCGGCCAGGAGAGCCCCAACACGGCGCTTGCCGCCGCCGCGGCGCAGATCAACAAGCTCGTCGCAGCCGGCGCAACAACACAGTGACCGGCGCGATATGACCAGCATCACATCCGGTCGCCCCGAGGTCCCCCCGCCGGAGGGGGGACCTCCGCCCGGCACCCGCCTGTCCAGGATGCAGTGGCTCACGCGCGTCGCGTTCGGGCGCAATCCGATCGGGATGGTCTTCGGCGCACCGTACGCGCTGTTCATCGCGTTGCTGTTCGCCTACCCACTAGTCCTGGCAGTGTGGATCTCGTTTCACCGTTATTTCTTCGCCGCGCCCGGCGTGAGCGTGCCCCGGCCGTACGTCGGGCTGGCCAACTACACAGCCGTGCTCGACGACCCAGCGGTGCGCCAGGCGTTCCTCAACATCCTCATCTTCCTGGTCATCAACGTGCCGCTCACGGTAATTCTGTCGCTGCTGCTGGCGACCGCGCTCAACGCCGCGATCCCGTTCCGCACCTTCTTCCGCACCAGCTTCTACGCGCCGTACGTGACAGCCAGCGTGGCGATAGTCGGGGTGTGGCTGTTCATGTTCGGCACCGGCGGGATTGTCGACAACGTACTAGGGCCGCTGGCACCGCATCCGTCCTGGCTGGTTAACCAGACCTGGGCAATGCCGTCGATCGCGATATTCGTCACGTGGAAACAGATGGGATTCTTCATCCTGCTGTACCTGGCTGCTTTGCAGAACGTCCCGAAGGAGCTGTACGACGCCGCGGAAGTGGACGGCGCGTCGTGGTGGCACAGATTCCGGTCAGTGACCATCCCCGGCGTCCGGCAGGTGACCACGCTGGTCGCCCTGCTCGCGATCATTACCGGCGCGAACCTGTTCACCGAGCCCTACCTGCTGACCGCCGGCGGAGGTCCGAACGGCAAGTCCGCCTCGCCGGTGCTGCTGATCTACCAGAGCGGCATCGAGCAAAACCGCCCTGACTTCGCCTCGGCCCTCGGGGTGATCCTCGTCATCGGAGTGTTTGCGATCTCCGGCCTCCTGTGGCTGGTGCAAAGGAGACAGACATGACCCAGACGGCCGGCGCGGCGCCGGAGGTTACCTCCGCAGTCACCGCCGGATCGGACGATGTCCCGGGGATCGAACCGCGCGTCCCGCGTGCCTGGTGGCGCCTGATCCTGCTGCTCTTCGGGGCGCTCGTGTTCATCTTCCCCTTCTACTACATGATCGTCGGATCGCTGCAGAAGACCGCGAATACCTCGCTGAGCGGCGTCGTGCCGCGGCCGGGCAACATCACCCTGCACAACTACGGCCAGATCAACGCCGCACTGAGCCTGGGCAAGGCGCTCATCAACTCCGGCATCTTCACCGGCGGCGTCCTGCTGGGGACCCTCGTGTTCGGCGTGCTGGCCGGATACGCCCTGGCCCAACTGCGCTTCCGCGGCCGCGGGCTGCTGTTCGCCTTCATGCTGCTGCTGCTGATGGTCCCGTTCCAGCTGCTGATCATCCCGTTGTACGTGATCATCGTGAGAAACTACGGACTCGGCAACTCCTACCTCGGGATGATCGCGCCGTTCTTGATCAACTCGACCGCCGTTTTCATCTTCCGGCAGTACTTCCTGTCGGTGCCGCAGGAGTTGTTCGACGCCGCCCGGATCGACGGCGCAAGCGAGCTGCGCGTCCTGACCCGCGTCGCGCTTCCGCTCGTCCGCCCCGCGGTGCTGACCGCGATGCTCCTGACCTTTATCGGGCCGTGGAACGAGTTCCTGTGGCCGTTCCTGATCACCAAGGAGCAGAGCCTGCAGCCACTCGCGGTTGCCCTGGCCAACTACATCAGCACCGGGTCGTCGCTTGCGACGAATCTGTACGGCACGATCATGGCCGGAGCGGTCGTGCTAGCTATACCCGCGGTCGCATTGTTCATCATATTCCAGCGGCACTTCGTGTCCGTCAATATCGGCTCCGCCGTGAAAGGCTGACGTGACGCCCGCTGTTACGACGAATGTGCCCTACCGGCTGACCCGGCTGGGCGTGATCATGTCCGCCGAGCCGGGGGCCGAGTTCGAGGCGGAGGGTGTCCTCAACCCGGCCAGCGGGCGCAGCCCGGACGGCAGGCTGTGGCTGCTGCCGCGCCTGGTGGCTGCTGGAAACGTGTCCAGGGTCGGCATCGCGGAGGTCCTAGTGCACTCCGGCCAGCCGGCCGGCGTGCGGCGCGACGGCGTCGTCCTCGCCCCCGATGCGGGCTGGGAGAGATCCCGCGAGCATGCCGGGGTCGAAGACCCGCGCACGACCTGGATCGCGAGCCTTGGTGTGCATGTCATGAGTTATGTGGCCTTCGGCCCGCTGGGGCCCAGGCCGGCCCTGGCCGTGTCCGGCGACCTGCGCAGCTGGCGGCGCCTCGGCCCGGTGCACTTCGAGTACCAGCCGGACCTGGACGCCGATCTGAACCTGTTCACGAATAAGGACGTCGTGTACTTCCCCGAAGCGATCCCCGGCCCGGACGGCCGGCTCGCATATGCCATGCTGCATCGCCCGACGTGGGATCTCGGCGCGATCGTCGGCGGCAGCGACGTCTTCCTGCCCGCCGGACTGGACGACCCGCGACCTGGAATCTGGATCTCCTACGCGCCGGCCGACGCGGCGAGAGACGACGTGCGGGCGCTCGCCCATGTCCGGTCGCACCGGCTCGTCGCACTACCGGAGTATGACTTCGAGACGGTCAAGATCGGTGCGGGCCCGCCGCCGCTGCGTGTCGAGGATGGCTGGCTGCTCATTCATCACGGTGTCTCGGGAACGCTGGCGCAGGGATGGGGCCCGCAGCCGCACGTGCGGTACAGCGCAGGCGCGATGCTGCTCGACCCGGACGATCCCGGGACCGTCCTGGCCCGTACCCCAAGCCCGCTGCTCGAACCGCTGGCAGCCGAGGAACGCGACGGCACCGTACCCAACGTGGTATTCCCGACGGCCATCGAGGAGATCGGCGGGCAGCGGTTCGTCTTTTACGGAATGGCCGACTCCAGTATCGGGGTCGCCCGCCTGGACAGCATGGAGGCACCATGAGCCGCCGACTGATCGCCGCCGCCGCTGGCCTGCTGATCGCTGCGAGCATCACCATCGCCCCGGCCGCTGCCGCCTCGCCCCTGCCACGGGGACCGGCCGCGCCTGCGCCACGGACCAACCTGGCGCACCTGGACTTCCTCACCGCCACCGTCGCGCCACCGCCGCAACCCGGACACACCACCTATCAGCTCAACAGCCAGCCCTCGGTCGGAGTGCTGTGGGTCTACGCCAACTACCTGGCCCCCGGCAGCTACCAGGTCACTGGCGGCGGCACCTACGACCCGGTGAGTAACACCTACGGTCAGGGCGCCTACGACGCCGACGACATCTCCCGCGCCGCCGTCGTCTACCTGCAGCACTGGCAGCAATTCGGCGATCAGCACAGCCGCGATGAGGCCTACCAGCTGCTGCGCGGGCTGACCTACCTGCAGACCGCGACCGGGCCGAATGCCGGCAACGTCGTGCTGTGGATGCAGCCCGACGGGAGCCTCAACCCCACGCCTACCCCCGCGGACTCGCCGAATCCCTCCGACGCGGGTGCCTCGTACTGGCTGGCCCGCACCATCTGGGCACTCGGCGAAGGCTATGCAGACTTCCGCGGCACCGACCCCGCCTTCGCCGCCTTCCTCAGGCAGCGCCTGGACCTGGCCATCGGAGCGCTCGACCGGGAAGTGCTGACCAGCTACGGGCAGTACCAGCTGTCGAACGGCCTGCGCGTGCCGGCGTGGCTGATCACCGGCGATGCCGATGCCAGTTCGGAGGCCGTGCTCGGCCTGGCCGCCTACGTCCAGGCGGGCGGCGGCGCCGCCGCCCGCACCGCGCTCGCCCAGCTTGCCGACGGCATCGCCGACATGGGTTCCGGTACCGCGAGCACCTGGCCGTACGGGGCGATCCTGCCCTCGGCGGCATCACGCTCGGAGTGGCATCCCTGGGCCGCGCAGATGGCCACCGCCCTGGCCGACGCCTCTACCGCGCTGCACCAGCCGGGACTGCTGAGCGCCGCCGTGGCCGACACGGCCGTCTTCACCCCGCACCTGCTGACCGCGACCGGGCCGGACAACTTGTGGGGGCCTGCGCCGGTCGACAGCTCGCAGATCGCGTACGGCGCCGGCGCCCGCGTACTGGCCCTGCTTGCCGTCGCGACGGCTACCCGCTCGGCCGGACTGCGGCAGCTCGCCGGCATCGCGGCAGGCTGGTTCTTCGGCCAGAACCCGGCAGGCGCCGCCACGTACAACCAGGCCACCGGAGCCACCGACGACGGGATCAACGCGAACGGCACGGTGAACCTCAACTCCGGTGCCGAATCTACTATCTTCGGGCTGCTCACCATGGAGGCACTCGACGCCAGTCCCGACGTCGCAGCGATCGCCCGCGCGAGCGCCCACGTGCAGTTCCGGGACGGCCAGCAAACCATCGAGGCCGAGGCGGCGAGCCTGACCGGGCCTGCCGCGGTCGTGCAAGCCAACCCGGTCAATACCGGCGAATCGCAATGGAGCGGCGGTGCCTATGTCCAGCTGGCTACGGGCAGCACGCTGTCCTGGACAATCCCGGCTGACGACCAGCCCCGTCTCGTACAGGCCATCGTCAATCGCGTTCCCGGACCCGGCGCGGTCAGCGACTTCGCCACGGGCACCGAGAGCCTCGGCGGCGCGGCGTATGGCGGCGGCGGTGCCCAGGGCGTCTCGCCCGTCCCCGACGCGCTGCTCCCGGTCACCCTGCCAGGAATCCTGCCCGCAAACGCGACCCAGCTGACTGCCAGCACGCTGGGCGGCACGGGACAGCTCGACGCGATCCAGCTCACACCATTGATCGCGGTCCTGATCACCACAGGTAACGGACACAGTGTCGCCCTGCTCAACAGCGAGGCCGACACCCAAGGCACCCGGACAGTCCAGCTGCCCGGCACCGGCCCCGCGGTCGCCACGAGCTATGACAGTCAAGGACGCCAGTGGCGCGTCACCACGAGCACGGACCCGACCATCACCGTGCCCGTGCCCGCGGGCGGATTCGCCATCGTGCAGCGCTAGACCCAAGACCGGGGCTGGCGCAGCTGAGCTGAGCCAGCCGGACGTACGGAGCAATGAAATGGCCCAGATCGTGCTCGATCAAGTCGACAAGGTATTTTCTGGCGGCGTCAAGGCGGTGAACGGCCTCAGCCTGGAGATCCCGGACGGCGAGTTCATGGTCCTCGTCGGCCCGTCCGGATGCGGGAAGTCGACCGCCCTGCGGATTATCGCCGGACTGGAAGACATCACCCGCGGGACTATCCAGATCGGCGACCGGGTCGTGAACAACCTGCCGCCCAAGGATCGCGACATCGCGATGATCTTCCAGAACTATGCTCTTTACCCGCAAATGACCGTGGCACAGAACATGGCGTTCGGCCTGCAGATGCGCAAGACGCCCAAACGCGAGATCGCCCGCCGCGTCCAGGATGCGGCCAAGATCCTCGGCCTGGAGCCGTACCTCGCGCGGAAGCCCGCCGCGCTGTCCGGCGGCCAGCGCCAGCGCGTGGCGATGGGCCGGGCGATCGTGCGGGAGCCGCAGGCGTTCCTCATGGACGAACCGCTGTCGAACCTCGACGCCAAGCTCCGTGTCGGCATGAGGGCATCGCTGGCGGAACTCCACGAGCGGCTCCATGTGACCACCGTGTACGTCACGCACGATCAGGTCGAGGCGATGACGCTCGGAGAACGCGTCTGTGTGCTCCGCGACGGGATGCTGCAGCAAGTCGACACACCGCAGAACCTCTTCGACCACCCGGTCAACCTGTTCGTCGGCGGCTTCATTGGCTCACCGTCGATGAATATCGTCACCGCCAGGCTGATCAGCGGCGACGACGGCGCAGCGGTCACGTTTGCCGGGCACCGGCTGGCCATCCCGGATGCAGTGGTGCACGCCAGCTCGGGCATCGAAGCTTTCTTCGGTCGCGACGTGATCCTCGGAATCCGGCCGTCCGACTTCGAGGATGCGAGCGTGATCGACGAGTCGTGGGCGAGGATGCCCGTCGTCACCCACGTGACCGAGGCGCTGGGCAGCGAGATCCACGTGATCTTTGTTATCGACGCGCCGCCCGTCGAGCACAAGGACGTCGCCGACCTCTCCCCGCAGGGGGAGGAAGATGAATCGGCGATCCCGCTCCACGAGGGCAAGTCCCTGTGGACCGCGCGGGTCAACGCGCGCAGCAGCGTCCGCGCCGGCGACCGGATCGAGCTCGGGGTGGATACCCGCAACCTGCACTTCTTTGATCCAGACAGCGGGCTCGCGATCGGCGGCAAGAAAACAGCGGCCTCGCGATCGGCGACAAGCAAGCAGGAGAGCCGAGACTCTGACAACGCGGCTTCCCCGGGGCGGGCGTGACAGCTCAGGCCGTTGCCGATCGGCGCCGCTGACGCTGGCCGGCGGGCGGCTGCACTAGGGAGAGCGATTCGTGCGTCTTGTCGTCAGGCCCCTCCGGTTACGGCGCAGCGCGGCTGTTCGCCCCGCCTATTGGACGGCCAACGCAACTTGGGACGTCGAGGTTGCCAGCAGCGCGGCGGAGTAACTCCCCGATCTCCAAACTGGCGACCTGCTCGCACCCGGGATAGACCCGACAATCGTGACAGCGGAAATCTGCGTTGTTACCTACAGTGGTCACTAGCTATACGGCATATAGGCCTACGCTCATGACAAGCGTCCGCCAATGCGCGACATGAGGGAAGGTGCACCTGCAATGGGCCCACCGATAGCCGACGGCACTGTCGATGACGCCGACGGGAACCGGGAGGGCAAGATCACCCGGGATGTGGTGCTGGCCGCCGCGCTGGAGATCATCGACCGCGACGGGGCCGACGCGTTGTCCATGCGCCGCCTCGCCGCAGCGCTAGGCCGCGACCCGATGATTCTCTACCGGTACGCACCGAACAAGGCGGCCCTGCTCGATGGCGTCGCCGAGACCGTCCTCGCCGAGCTCACGGTGGATTCCGCCGACCCGGACTGGGTCGGCCAGCTGCGCAGCTTCGCCCGCGACTACCGGCGGCTGGCCCTGGCCCACCCGCACGTCGTGCCGCTGCTGGTCACCCGGCCCCTGGTCACCCCGCTCGGGCTCCGGCCGCCCGGCACGCTGCGCCCCCTGGAAAACGTCCTCGCCCTCCTCACTGGCGCCGGGTTCAGCGGACCCGACGCCCTGCACATCTACCGGGCCCTGTCCGGGTTCCTGCACGGCCACGTCCTTACCGAGTTCCAGGAACTCGTCGAAAACCCCGACGAGACCGACGACGTGCTACGACTGGGCCTGCATCGGCTGCCGATCGGCGAATTCCCCCTGCTCCGCAGCCTCGCCCGCGCCCTGGCCAGCTACGACGGCGCCGCCGAACTCGAACGCGGCCTCAACATCCTCCTCACCGGACTCACCATCACGCTGACTCCGCCAGGCCGAGCTGACTGATCCCGCACCCCATGCGCGCGGCCGTTCAACGTCGGCCCTTGCCCGATCCTGCCGTTAACTTAGGCTGCCGCGCACGGGCTGAGGCTCCAGATCAACCGTCTCGCCGTTGCGGGCCGGCGGCCTGCCGTTGCGGGCTGGTGCCTTATGGAGGCTCGTCAACGCGGGCCCGCGGGCCACCATGATCAAGCCGACGACGAGAGCGATCGCACCGCCCGCCTGCAGCGCGATCATTCCGGGCGAGACTTGCACCGCGTCGCCAAGGACGACAATGCCCAGGATGATGCCCGAGAGCGGCTCTGCCGCGGTGATAGCCGGCAGCGAGGCGTGTTGCGGGGCAGCGTTGAAGGCGCTTTCCCTGAGCCACAGCGCGACTACGCTGACCGCGACCAGGCAGTAACCGGGCCAGGTTGTCAGCAGCAGCATGATCTTATGGTCGTCCAGCAAGTGGACCGTGGGCCGGGTCAGCGCATCCTGCAGTCCGAACACCAGTCCGGCGCTCGCCCCGGTCAGAGTGCCGCGCAGGTCAGCGGCCGCCACGCTGCGCCGGCATACGGCCAGTAGGAGAATGATCCGACGGAGAGCTGAGTGCCATTTGCCGACCGCGACAGCGACAGCGCGGTCACTCCCGCCATCAGGATTACGGCCCCTGCGATTTCCGACTTGCACATGCGCTGCTTCGACAGCGGCCCGGCAAGCAGGAGAGCGAAAAGGAGATTAGTCGCGAGCAGCGGTTCGGCAAGGGAGAGGGCCATGTGTCCGATGACCCACGCCGACAGCAGCTGCCCCGCCACCATGATGGCCAGGCCAGCCAGCCACCGGGGCTGGCGGAGCAGATCGGCCAGCGGGCGGACACGCAGAAAATCGGACCGCGGAGCCCGCTGCGCCGCATCCTGCTGCAGGACGAACCCCGCCCCGAGCAGGATTGCGGCGATCACACCGATCAAGTACTCCACGAGGCGCGTCTACCCCCCAAAGATGCCATATGAGGGGCGGGGGCCTGCCCGGCGTCGGTCGCAGGAGTATCTACGACATTCGGGCTCAGGGGAAAGGTCCCTGTCCCGATGGGCTGGAGCTCGAGGAGGTCCCCGTGAG
>CABEEE010000604.1_pt1 | contig 12967 bp, 16 predicted proteins | sample 3423231 | NCBI WGS metagenome assembly CABEEE01 (sample SAMEA5534333, study PRJEB31848) | metagenome | biome: tundra; feature: field; material: soil | place: USA | collected 2013-05 | depth 0.15 m | reverse complement strand
ACCGCGCTGATCGAGCGGCTCGCCACCGAGAACAACGGCTGGGGGTACCAGCGGATCCAGGGCGAGCTGCTCAAGCTCGGCCACCGGGCCAGCGCCTCCACGATCCGCCGGGTCCTCAAAGCGCGGCGGATCCCCCCGGCGCCCAGACGGCACACCGACACCACCTGGCGGCAGTTCCTGCACACCCAAGCCGCGACCATGCTTGCCGCCGACTTCTTTCACGTGGACTGCGCAATGACGCTCCAGCGCCTGTACTGCTTGTTCGTGATGGAGGTCGGCTCCCGCTATGTGCACATCGTCGGGGTGACCGCGAACCCGGACGGCCGTGGACCACCCAGCAGATCCGCAACCTGCTCATGGACCTCGGTGACCGGGCCGCGGGCTTCTGGTTCCCGGGCCGTGACCGGGCCGGGCAGTTCACCGCGTCCTTCGACGCGGTCCTGGCCGACGCCGGCATCGAGGCCGTGAAGATCCCGCCCCGAAGCCCCCGGGCGAACGCCTACGCCGAAAGGTTCGTGCTCACCGCCCGGACCGAGGTCACCGACCGGATGCTGATCTTCGGCGAACGGCACCTGCGGACGGTCCTGGCCGCGTACGCGGCCCACTACAACGGACGACGACCCCACCGCAGCCAACAGCTCCGCCCGCCCCGGCCCGACCACCCTGTCGCCCACCTCTCGCAGGAGGAGATCAAGCGCCGGCCCGTCCTCGGCGGCCTCCTCAGCGAATACGAGCAAGCCGCGTAGAAGCCCAGGTCAAGACCCGTGGCCGAGTTCTGGAACCCCACAGGGTTCCTGGATGCTGGTGTGGATCCTGCTGGGCGTCGTGCTGGCGGTGGCCGGCGGGGTCTGGGTGGCACGAACTGCAGGCAGCCGGCATGGCGACAGCTCGCCCGAGATTCGCGCTGCCAGGCCGGCCCGCGTGCAAGAAGCGCAGGAGGCCTTGCGGCTGCGCTATGCGCGCGGGGAGATCAGCCGGGAAGATTACCTGCAGGGCAAGGTCGAGCTGGAGGACTGACGGATCACAGGTCGCGGGTGGTGGCCTGGCGGACGATCTGGCGCCGGGCCCGGGGAGCTGGGCGTGGCATTGGATCTGGCCGCCCGCATCGCCCGTGACGATCTATAGGCAAGAGGATCTCTGTCCGGCTCCGCGGGCTGCTATGGGCGTGACCTCGCGTTAGACGGGCCTTCGAGCCGGAGGGCGAGCTTGGGGCAGACCCGGACGGCCTCGCGAGCTTCTCCGGTCAGGCGGTCAGGCACGTCAGCGTCGCGGATGATCGGGAAGCCCCAGTCATCGAGGGTGATCAACTCGGGAAGGATCTCAGCGCACAGCCCTCGGCCCTCGCAGGCGATGGGGTCGACCCGAAGCCTTGTGCCGGCGCTCATAGCTGCCGTCGCGGCGGGATGGGCAGCACGTCCGCCGTCCTGGTGGCACAGCACCAGCCTTGCGCATGTTGCCCCAGCTCGGGTCCGAAGACGGCCAGCGCGCTGCGGATCAGCCTTACTACGCCGTCAGGATGGCGACAGGCGCCCCGGCCGTCGACCTGGCCGAGCCAGCGCCGCAGCAGGCTGAGATCGGACGTGCGGCCTTCAGCGAGCCGCTGAAATTCGCCGGCGATCGCGTCCAGGCCGAAGCGGCAGGGACCGCACTGGCCCGCCGACTCGTCTGCGAGATAGCGCACCACCCTGGCGGTCTCGACGAGTCCGCAGGCGTCTTCAGGTAGCGCAGCGATCAGGCCGGCGCCGACGTCAGCGTCGAGAATCGCGAGGCCGGCTGATGAGAACGGCAAGTCTGCCGCTGCTGTAGCGCTGACCCAGCTACCGAAGTAGCCACCGAGCAGCAGCGCCTGCAGCGGCGCGGACGCGCCGCCGGCCAGACTGAGTACCTCCTGGACGGAAGTGCCGATCGCGATTTCGTGCACGCGTGGCTGGTTCACTGCTCCCAGAATGGTCACCAGCATCGATCCTGGTTGCTCCGGCGTGCCGACCGCACGGAACCATGAAGCGCCATAACGGGCGATGAGCGCGAGTTGTGCCAGGGTCTCGACGTTATGTACGAGTGTCGGCCTTCCGCCGAGCCCGCGTTCCGAGAGCCGGGGCGGCTTGCTGGTGGGAATAGGTACGCCATCCTCGATCCAGTGCACGACAGCGCTGGCTTCACCGGCGACGAACCGGTCCGCGGCGGTCATGACCTTGATCCGGATCCGCTCCGAGTCGGCCCGGCTGCGCTCGGCGGCGGCAGCGTCCACGATCTCACGGACCGAGTGATGCACGACGACCACAGCCCGGCTAGCGCCAACTATCCGGGCTGCGAGGACCGCTCCGTCTAGCACCAGCTGCGGTGACCGGGCCAGCAGGACCTTATCCTTGGAGCTCGCGGGCTCGCCCTCGGTGCCGTTCGCCACGACGATCGGGGCGTGCCCCGCCGCCACTGCCGCCAGCTTCCTCGCGGCTGGGAATCCTGCACCGCCACGGCCGGTGAGCCCGGCACGATCCACCTCCTCGATCAGGGCCTCCCGGCGCCACGGGTCCGCGCCTGCTGGCCCGATCGGGCCATACCGGGCCAGGTGCTCCGCCAGGCTGAGGGGTTCGCCCCCGATGTCTGCTGGCAGCAAGCGAGGCAGCTGATCGGCGGCCAGCCCGGCGTTGCGCTGGTGGCTGTCGGTGCTTCGCATCACGGGTGTGTCCTTGCCCGTGCCGTCACCCGCTCATAGGCAGCCGAGGGCTGGCCGGGCGGCCTGTGGCTCCCGGAGTCGGGCCTGATGATCGCTATGAGGCGCGCCACCACAGCGGTTGCCACTGCTGCCACGCAGGCCCACTCGATCACCGCGACCCACCAGATCCCCAGGTCATTGCCCGCGGTCAGAGAATGCGCGAACGCCGCCGGCCACGCCAGGTAGGCCAGCCAGTGCACCGCCCGCCACGCCCGGAAGCCCAGGCGCGCGCGGGCCACGCTGGTGATCAGCACCGCCCCGCCGAAGTCGACGGCCAGGGTACCCAGGCCGATCGCGAGTGTCCGGTAACCAGAGGTGAAGGGCAGCACCGTGGCGGCCCAGCCGATCGAGACAAACGGATCCAGGATCGCGGTCAGGACATGCAGGGCCAGGAAGGCGATCAAGAACAGCGCCAGCGTCCTGTGCAGCTCGACGAAGACGAAACGCGGCCAGCGTCTTGGCCCGGCGCCCATGCGCGATGCCACGCCCAGCACTATCACGGCGCTGAACAGGACCAGCAGCACCAGCCCGCTGGCACGCGAGACGAGCCACAGGCCCTGCGACCCCGCGACGGCAGCGGCTCCGCTCATCTTGCACCCCCGGTCTTACTACGCTAGGCACGTGGCCGCTGGTCGGGACCTTGGCATTGCCGGTCGTCACGTCCCCGATAGCAGTTGACAGCTCGTTTCGCCCAGATGCCGGCAGATCGGCGGACTGGGCTGCTGTCGCCAGCAGCTGGCGGTTCTTCTTCCAAGCATCTCGTGGCGCCCGAGGCGCATGTCATGGCCCTAGGGCCCGATGGCGCGGGCGCAAGGTCACTCTTTGATCATGCGGCCGGACGGGAGTGCGCAGGCGGCTCGTATATACCGATACTGGACATAACTAGCGACGAGTTCCAGCCGGAGCCAGATGATTGTCAGCGGCTAGCCAATGTCGGCATTCACTTCAGTTACCGGCATTCACGTCAATACAAGCATTCACGGGGCGGCGCTTACCGCAGGCCGCCCGGTCTTGTGCCGCCGTATACATGGCTCGCCGGTGAGACCTCGATGCGGCCGCCTTCGGCCTCTGGCCAGCCACCGACGTAGCGCACCTGCCCGTCGTGGGCGACGAGCCTGGCCGGCATTCCGGCCACAGCCAGCCACTCCTCGGCCCGCTCGCCAGCGACGATAGCGGCCGTGGCGGCGGCGTTGGCGTCCGCACAGGTGGCCGCCGCCACGCTAACCGTCTGCCAGGGCCCATCAGCAGGAAGCCCTGTCCGAGGATCCACGATGTGGTGCAATCCTTGTCCAGCCCGCCGCCATTGGCGGCAGGTGATCGATGAGGTCGCTACTGCGCCGCCAGCCAGCCGGACTGTCTGCGTCCGGGATGAGCCTTGCTCGTCTGGCCTGTCGGCTACCAGGATCGGCCAGCCACCAAGTGGTGACTGCCCGGCAATGGCGATGTCGCCCCCGAGGCTGACCAGCACCCCGCCGGTCTGACCGCCGGCCGCGATGGCCGCCCTGACCGCGCGATCGGATCCCAGGCCCTTGGCGGTTGCGCCCAGATCGAGCCGGACACCGGACGGCATGCTGAGCATCGGGCCCTCCAGGCTGACCGTCCGCCACCCGGGTGCCGGGGCGGACGCGCCAGCCGGCTCACGCCGCTCGAGATCGATCGCGGCGAAGTCCCGGTCGTAGCCCAGCGAGATGAGGGCGTCGCCGACCGTGGGGTCTGTTAGGCCGCCGGTCCATCGCGCTGCTTCCAGCGCGACGCTGATTGCCTCCGCGAACCCGTTGCTGAGCATGAACCGGCCGCCCTCGCTGTGGTGGATCCAGGAGATCTCTGAGTCCTCCCGGAATCGGCTCGCCTGGCGGTCCAGCGCGCTCAGGACGCTGTCCACCGCGCCGACTGCCGCGCTGAGATTCTCCGGCGGCCAGACCGCGAGCCGGGCGATGGTGCCCAGCGCGGCGCGATCAGCAACGGCGACGGTGTCGTCGCCGGTGCTGATCGGCCGCCACGAGGTAGCTGCGCGGGGCCGGTGTGCCGTGGTCATCTCATCAACTGTCGTGGTAGGCGGGAGCGCTCCGGACATGGCTGACCACGGTCTTGCCGTTCACGACATGGGAGGTGGTTTTCACCGTCACGCCGGACGCGCTGGTTGTTGCCACCGTATGAGTCACTTGCGGTCCAGTTGTCCCCTGCGTTGAGGCTGTGGTGACGGTACCGGTGGTGCTGGACGCCGCGGGGGCCGAGGGCGCCCCGATGGGGAAGGCGTGGTGGGCCAGGGCCAGCGTCGTGGCTCCGGTACCGACGACCAGCGCGGCGGCTGTCCAGTTCGACATCCTCCGTACCTGGCGGATACCCACTTTGCGGGCCTGCCCGGTCTGGCCGGCCCGAGCCGAGCCGTCGGTTCCGGGAACCCGTCCTTCGGCAGCGGCTGATTCGGCGAATCCCGGCAGCGGCACCTGGCCTCTGTGAGGATTGCGTTCCGTATTCATGTGGATTTCCTTCCCGCTTCGTCGCGGCCGGGTCTTCGCCGGTAATCCCATAATGCGCGCGCAGTCGTGAGCTGGCCGTGAGAGAACGATGTGAGCCTTCACATCTGCGAGGTGGTACCAGGCGCTCCACCCGGAATCTCAGCGAGGTCGGAGCTGCTGCGTTCTGGCCAGCTGTCAGGGCACGCCAGGAGACGTGTGATGGCGAATTTCGTCCTCATGTCGCTCGGGCGGTCGTCGGTCATTGCGGTGCCGCCCACTCCAACGCCGCGATCCGGCTTGCCGTTGGGCAAGCATGCAACTACGGCTGGCCGCTCATCTCCACAGGCCACAGCCAGCCTGAGCCTGCGAGTGAAAGTGACGGCCAGCGAATAGGCATGCGTGCACGTTATGCACTTAATCATGCAGATCCGGATTCACCCGCATAACCGTGGTGAAAGCGTGCATTCCACATCGGCTGAAGGGTAAGATCCATTGCGTGGCAGGGATCTCACGCCACTGGCCCCGCGTCCGGCCCGGTGCCGCGGCACTGTTGCCGTATCCGGGCTCAGCTCACGCACTTTGGTGGAGCGGAAGGCGGGATCTCAGGAGGCTATGGCGTGAAGTACAGCAACGTCCCTGGATTCCTGCGGACGGACGGGACTGTACAGCACGAAAGTACAGCAACCGGCCTGGATTCCGGGGGATTGATGCGGACGTCGTGGGACGGTGACCTGCGGTGATGGACGCGGGTGGACGTGGTGCCGCTGTATGGCATGCAAGAGGTCTGGGGTTCGAATCCCCATAGCTCCACCCAGGTCAGAGGCATAATTCGAAATCCTGAGCCCAGGGTTCCAGGGCCTCGTACAGCAGCAAAGCATAGCAACAGCCGCGGCGAAAAGCATCGCACGCCAGTTCGGATCTGGCCCGAGAGTCGGCATCGATCCGGCGCCGGGGGCTCCGCGCGAGGCGGTGACGTTCTGTGATCGGGCCTCGACATCAGCGTCGCGCGCCGACCCGCCTAATCTGTATGCATTGTGAGGCAGCGGACGGGGTCCGATGCGGCCGGCCAGACCAGGGTGATCTGTGTGGCCACGGGGGTTGACCGACACGGCTTACCGGCGCCCGATTCAGCGAGTAGCTGAGATGAGTGCGCCGCGCATATGCCCGGATCGGGTGCGGGGCTGTCCGGCGGTGGCCGAGATTCTGGTCTCGGCCAGGGGGTGGATGCGGTCGTTCCTGCGTTGTGGCAGGAGGCGGCCGCGGCATCGGCCGCGTGCTCGTTAAGCGACTCGCGCGAGATCCCGAACAGAGATGATCACGGGCGGCCTGGTGAGGGGATGCGTGCGTCAAGGCCGCTTATGGACGCGCCGCCCGGGCCCGTTCCTAGCCGTGGCGCGGCCGCCTTGAGGCGGGTTCGAAGGCCCGGCGTTCCTTCCTGACCTCGCCGCGCCCGCTGCTGTGCGGGTCGCCATACCCCGAGCCCAGCCAATGCTCCGGGGGATCCAGCGCCGGTCATCTACCGGGCAACCGCGGGTGGAAGTAATAGCCTGGGGGCACCGGTGGGCACACGGTCAGTCCCACACCGGTGTCTGGGAGGGCCAGATGCGTATCAGCGATGTACTTCGCCTTAAGGGCGGACAGGTCGTCACCGTCACCCCGGACGCCGACGTGCGGCACCTTCTCACGGTGCTCGCCGAACACCGGATCGGTGCTGTCGTCGTCTCTCATGACGGCACCTCGGTCGACGGAATCGCCAGTGAGCGGGACATCGTCCGGGCGCTGGCCCAGCGGGGCACCGCGGTGTTGTCTGAGCCGATCACGGCTATCTACACAGCCGAGCTGCACACGGTTACGCCAGAGACCCCAGTTGAAGAGGTCATGCGCATCATGACCGAGCACCGGGTCCGGCACGCGCCGGTCGTGGTTGACGGCGGCTTGCGCGGAATCGTGAGCATCGGCGACGTGGTGAAGAACCGCATTGACGAGCTCGAAACTGAGCGAGCACATTTGACCAACTACATCACCGGTACCCGTTAACGCGCCGGCTCAGCCTGCAGACGCCTCCGACGATCTCCCGGCAGCCGGCAGCTTCCCACAGGCAACATCCGCACATGGTTGATAGGCAGGTACGTCCGTGCCAGCGAGCGGGCATTGATGATGTGGCCATCGAGGTCGTCGCCGCCTACGGCCGCCCATACCCAGTTCGGTCACGTCAAGTGGCTTCGGTGATTGGTGACTGAGCGTGGCAACGCTTCCGGTAAGGCGGGTGCGCGCGTAGCCGCCGTTCTGCTCGGCTGCTCCGCCGTCAGGTGACCGCTTCTACTGTGTCCCGAGTGGGGCGTTCTGTTGCTCATCGAGAATGTCCGGGATCATTGGCCTGGCCGTCCGGGCCGCTGCCCGGGCGGGGCCTGGGTGTTCTGAGCCGAAGGCGAGGGGAACCTCACATGAGGTGAGTGCGAGTCGTGGGCAGCAGGCATTTGCACAGCCCGGTGACACCTGGGCGCGCACGCCGCCGGGGAAACCTCGACGGTCACACTGCTGCGAGGGTCGCCGCCTGCGAGTTTCTTCGCCCGCCTGGCTGCTCGCACCCCCGTGTATGGGCGCTGCGCCTGGTAGCCGCAGCAGCCATAATGTGTCTCGTGGGGCTCGAGCCGGGTACCGAGTATGACCTGATCGAGCGCGCGAGTGCAATCGACCTGATGGAGCTCGCCTCGGATTTCGGTCCGCTGCCGCTGCAGGTGGGAGCCATTTTGGTATTCGGATCTGGCGAGAGTCTGGCAGTGGGCGAGGTCCGCGATGCGCTGGCCGATCGCATCTGTGCCATTCCGCGCCTGCGGCAGCAGCTGATCTCAACACCGCCGGGGTGTGGTCGGCCAGTCTGGGTCGATGATCCAGAGTTCGACGTCGCCCGGCATGTTCACGAGGTCGCCTGTTCGCCACCCGGCGACGAGGACGCTCTCCTGCGGGCAGCGGCTGGAGTGGTGACCGTCCCGCTGCCGCCGGGCTAGCCGCTGTGGTCAGCCACGATCGTCACCGGGCTCGCCGGGGACGCCTGCGCTCTGATCGTCGTCTTCCACCATGTGCTGGCTGACGGAATGGGCGGCCTGGCGGTCCTTGCCAGCCTGGTCGACGGAGCCGTCAATGCTCCTCAGCAGAACTTCCCCCGGGCGAAGCCATCGACGCGGCGACTGGCAGTGGACGCAGCCGTGAGCAGGGTCGGCGTACTCGCTCACCTTGGGCGCGTCCCGGCCCGTCTGCGAGATGCTCTGGCCGAACTCCGGCCAGGGGGCACGCCCCGGGCGCCCCGCTGTTCGCTGAATCGCCCCGTCGGTACCCGCCGCCGGTTCGGGGTCGTGCGGGCCGATCTGGCGCAGGTCCACTCGGTCGGCCGCGCCTTCGGGGGGACGGTCAACGATGTCGTCCTCACCGCGGTGAGCGGCGCACTTCGGGCTCAGCTGGCCCGCCGGGGTGAACGCATCGATCAGATCGTCGTGTCCGTGCCGGTCTCGGGCAGGGCCGAGGCCAGCCCTGCTCAGCTTGGCAACCAGGTCGGCGTCACGCCGGTGATGATTCCGGCATCCGGTGCTCCGCTCGACCGGCTTGCGGCGATCGCTGAGATCACCCGGCGACACAAGAGCCGAACTAGAGGAGCATCAGCCGCATTGATCGCTCCGGCATTTCGGCTCCTTGCCGCGCTCGGCGTGCTGCGCTGGCTCGTAGAGCGCCAGCACTTGGTCACATGTTTCGTGACCAACCTTCGGGGACCGGATGTCCCCGTTTCCTTTCTCGGCGCGGCTGTCTCCCAGATGATTCCGCTCGCTGGCGTCGCCGGAAACGTAGCCGTCGCGTTCGCGGTCCTGTCCTATGCCGGCACCCTCACCGTGACCGTCATCGTCGACGGCGACGCTTGCCCGGACCCTGGAGCCCTCGCCGCTGCACTTCAAGGCGAACTCGACGCACTCACCGCACCGACCGGGACATAACCCGGGCTGCCGCTGGCAGCTTCGCCGGGCTGTCCCCCCAGAGCACCCCGTCGGCAACGGTGGTGCGCGACGGCAGCCGAGCCAGGGGCCGATGCAAACCCCGGCTTCCAGGACTATGATGCCGGGCGATCCTGAAGTCAGTCCGATGCCTTCAGGTGACGGTTGAAGAAGAACACGATGCGCCTGCGGGCATCTGCCGCTGACGGCTCGTGCAGGCCGGAGGGCCCGTTGAACTTCCCCATCACGACGAAGATCGCGGGGGTCTTCACCGAGTACGGCAGCGAGAGGTCGTTGAGGAAGGAGTGCCCGGCGTCCGGGTACTCCTTGATGTCATGGTCCACGCCGACAGCCTCCAGGGCCCGGTCCAGCCTCTGCGCGGTCCCTCGATTGGCCCGGTCCCTGGCGCCGTAGCTGCCGACGATGGGACACGCGCTCGCCAGGACGCTCTCCGCATACGCGTCCTTCGGCACGCCCACCCCGTAATTCACGCTGGAAGCTGAGAACCCGTGGTCCAGGGCGAGCAGCAGCGCGAACCCGCCGCCGATGCAAAAGCCGATGACCCCGGTCTTGCCCGTGCAGCCCCCCTGGCCGGCCAGCCAGGCCCGCACGGCCTCGACATCCTCGAAAGCCCTCCCCCGCCGGGCGCGCAAGTCGCGGCCAGCGGACAGCAGGCACCTCACCGGCCGGCCCCAGTAGAACAGATCGGGCGCCACGGCCAGGTAGCCCTCGCTCGCCAGCCAGTCGGCCTGGTTGCGCAGGTCCTGGCCCATGCCCCCGGCGTCGTGAATGACCACAACCCCAGGCCACGGCCCGCACGCGAAGGTGCCGCCAGATAGGCGGCACCTGTTCGCGGGCACCCAGGACAATTACCTCGGCCATCATGTCTCCTCACCGCCGTACCGGGGCATCTGCCGAGCCCGCCCGTGATGATGGTGATGCTGTCCCCGGGTGGGGTGATGTCACTGTCCGGGCGGCTGGCCGGCGAGCAGTTCCGCCGCTATCTGCGCGGCCCAGGCGTCGATGGCCGGCCAGTCGCGGAAGTCACCGGCCGGCAGGGCGGCCCGCGCGGCGGGCATGTGCGCCACGAGCCGCTCACCCAGGCCGCCCGGCGGCGCGCCCGGGTCGTAGGCGCCGAAGAAGACCTGCTCGCCCCGCGGCTGCAGCAGCCTGGTGAGCTCGTCGAACTCCTTCGGCCGGCTGGCCTGCAGGACGTTCCTGCCGTCCTTGTCCACCAGGTCTGTGCCCAGCGGGCCGCTGCTGAACAGCCACACCGGCCGCGCCGCGAGCTCCTTGCGGTGCCGCCGGGCAAACGTCACGGCCGGCTTGAGCCAGTGGAACATGTAGGCCGCACCGCCGAGGACGACCGCGTCATAGGACCCGACGTCCCTGACCTCCTCAACGGGCCGGGCCTGGGCCGGCAGGCCCGCTGCTGTCAAGGCGGCCGCCACCCGTTCCGCGATCCCGGCAGTGGCGCCGTGCCGGGTGGCGTAGGTGACGAGGACCTTCATGGCATCTCCTCTCCGGTGCAGGACGCTGCTGCGCCCCCCCGGCGCGGCGCACCAGGCACCCCGCGCCTCCGCGCCCGCGCACCCGGCGAGCCTGACACCCCCCTCACCCGCAGCCTGCGCCGCCAGGGCAGCGGCCCCGCCAGGGCCGAACGTCACAGACCACCCCGCACCGGGACCGCCCAGCAGGCCGATGCCCGCCCTTGCCCCCCTGGTGTCGAGGCCGCTGCCGGTGACCTCGCAGCGGCCCGGGAAAGAACCCGCAAGCCGCCACCCCTGGCCCCGCGCCGGAGACGGGAACCGCCGTGCGCCCGAGCGCACGCGGTTACCCAGTACGCGATCCGCCGGCGGGCACAGACGGGAGCGGCCGCGGCCGGCCACGCGCCGGGCTGGCCAACCGCGGCGCCACGATGACCCGCAGCCCCCGGCAGGCTCAGGCCCCATTCCGGCAGTGCTGCCCCGCGGCCAGCACGCAGACCGCAAGCCAATCCCTGCGCTGGCCCCAAGGCCGATAACCCAGCACCCAGCGACCGCCCGTATCACACCCGGTGTACGCATCCAAACACGACTGGCGTGCACTATCCGCCGTTCTGCATGGAGGTCGGCTCGATGCCGATCAGAGCGCCAGCCATCCAGATCTGGGCATTATGCACGCCCGCAAGCCGGGCGGGTCAGGCCCGCTTGCCGACGGAAATGTGTTCGACGGCTGGCCGGTCTGGTGGCAGGGTGCCGGCATGGACGTGATTGCGCCGACGGAGGCCTGGCGCCGGGATGGCTTCGTGATCCTGCCCGGCTATCTGCCGGGGGGGAATGCGACGCGGCGCGGGCTGACCTTCCGCGGATCTATCCGACGGCCGAGTACTTTCACGGCTGTCCGCACGACCCGGCCAGCTCCCGGTTCCGGGGAGATGAGTTCGGCGGCATCATCGCTTTCCCTTTCCCCAGCACGGCGCTGTGCCGGCTCGTCGTTCATGACCGGCTCGTCAGCCTCGCTGAGTCGATTTTCGGCACCGAGGACATCCGGGTGTACGCAGCCGAGTTGTGGGCCAGGTACAGCGGCGCGGCGGACTACGAGCAAGAACATCACCGCGACTACCTCAACCACACACCGCTCGTCAATACCAAGGGAACGCAGACGGTCTTCGGTAGACACTGGCCCCGGAGGGCCGGATTCGGGGTTGCTGCCCGGGGGCGGGCTGCCGCCGGGCTGGTCGTCGAGAGGGATGCGTAGCTGGATCTGCACGTGCATCTGCACGTGCCAGCCGGTGACGCGGACTTCGGCGACGACGAGGCGGAGCAGGTTCTGTTTCTGGTCGAAGTCGAGGGTGTCGATGACGGCCAGGACGCGTGTGGCGAAGTCACGGACGCGCTGGCGGAGCTGGTTGCCGCGGGCGAGTTCGTGGCGCTCGGCGGTGAGCGCCTCGCGGCGTTGCTCCAGGTCGCGGCGGCGGTGGGCGGCGTCGGCGGCGCGGCGCTGCATCTCGGGTGGCTCAAGCAGGCCGGCCTGGTAGAGGTCGACGAGCCGGCGCCGCTCGCCGTCGAGGGCGGCGCGGTGAGATGCGGCACGGAAGAGTAGACGATGCGGTGATAATTACTAGACATCCTGAGCTCCAAACAGATCAGGCCGCCGTGGACGACGGCGGTGGTCAGGGTGCAGATAAAGCCCCTCCACCGGGCCCGTCGCAGCCAGCGACACCGTCAGCTGGAGCTTTGCGTTCCGCCGGTGCCGTCCTGCGATGTCACCTACCGGGGCCTGGAGATATTCATCTGGCTGGAATGCGTGCCGGAGGAACTAGGCCCGGCCCATATCGTGCCCCTCGGCCTGGCCGCAGGCGCTCCGGCGGTGCCCCACGGCTACCTGCGGTCCCGAGTGGCCCGCGCTCTGCCAGTCGGAGGTCTCCGCTGCGGGACCCGCCGGCACCGTGGTCGCCTACAGCACCGACACCTTCCACCGCGGAACTCAGGTCACCGCGCCGGGTTCGGCGCGGGTCAGCGCTCACGTCAGCTACCGGCACGCGGCGAACCAGTGGACCAGCCGCTATTCCTGGGGCGACCGGTCCTACACCGCCGAATGGGCGCCGTTCGTCGAGCGGGTCTCGGCCCGCCAGCTATGGCTATTCGGCTTCCCGCGGCCGGGCCACCCGTACTGGACGAGCGAGACACTGGCCGGGATGGGCGCCAGATTCCCGCACCTGGATCTCACGCCCTGGCGCGACTCACCCAGCTGAGCTGCTAACGGCCTGAGAACCGAGGATGCGCGAAGCAAGACTCTGACTCATCCGCGGGAGCAGAGACGCGCTGCAGCCG
>CABEEE010000591.1_pt1 | contig 13169 bp, 13 predicted proteins | sample 3423231 | NCBI WGS metagenome assembly CABEEE01 (sample SAMEA5534333, study PRJEB31848) | metagenome | biome: tundra; feature: field; material: soil | place: USA | collected 2013-05 | depth 0.15 m | reverse complement strand
GCCCGGCTGCAGTCCAGCGAGGGTGCGATCATCGGCATCTCCTACGCGCCCTCGATGCATTAGCAGCGAGAAGGAACGTTGCCCGAGAGCGGACCGGCCACTGACACAACGGTCGAGCCTCAGTGCCGCTGAGCTGCCAGGCCCATCCGATTGCCCGATACCCATCTAGAGTGACGTTCGGTGTTCACATCGAACGCCGCAACAGCCACGCAAGCATGAAGATTACGAAGTCCGGTTGGAGTACTAGCTGGTCAGGCCAGCCGAGAGCAGCCGTATCTCTCGTGCGCGCTGTACTGCCGAGGACCGATCCTGAGCCTGGAGCTTGGCGTAGATGTTGCGGATGTGGGTGTTGACCGTATTCACCGAGACCGATAGCTCGCTGGCGATCTCCGGCCGGGAGAGGTTCGTCGGGAGATACCGCAGCACCCGCAACTCGCTCGGACTGAGTTGCTCGAGCTCTGCCAGCGAAGGCTCATTGCCCGGCGCTATGGAGGATCCGCGCATGACATCGAGGATGTCGGTCAGCAGGGCCGCGTGAGCCGTCTCATGCCGCGGCAAGGCCTCGAGCAGCTCGAGTGAGCCCGTCATCGCGAACGGCAGGACGAGCCGGTCCGCCTCCGCCAGGGCCAGTGCGCACTCGGCGGCCGCGGTGGTAGCGCGCTGGTCGCCGAGTTCGCGGTACGCGAGCGCTGCCAGGAGGTGTCCCTCAACGACTGTCACGTAGCCGATGACCGGAGCTGTCCCGTTCAGGACATCTTGGACCGCGGCGAGAGCGGCGGCCGGGTTGCCCTCGGCCAGGCAGATGGCCGCGCGGGCATTACCGATCTCGCCGGAGCCTGCCAGTTCCGCATCGAGTGCTGCCAGCGAGGCTCGTGCCTCGCTGAGCTGCCCGAGCCGAGCCTGGGTGGCCAGCCTCCAGCTGGTCAGCTGACGCGCCAGAGCGTGTGAGCCTTCCAGCTGCGCCTGCAGGTGCTCGGCCGCGCCGTATTCCGCAAGCGCCTCGCGCTGCCTGCGGCGGCCGGACAACAGCATGCCCGTGCCCATGTGCAGCAACAGCCAGATTCCTGGCCCGGTGTCTGTCTCCAGAGCATGGGCGGCGCGACGCAGCCAGCGATCGCCCTCGTCGAATTCACCCGTCCAGATGAGAGTGCCTGCGAGGTTCACGAGCGCCGGCGCGATGATCGGCTCCGCGCCCCAGCCATGTTGCTCGGCAAGCGCTATCGCCTCCCGGCACCGCCGCCGGGTAGTAGCGAAAGGCTCGATCTTCGATGCGAACGCGAGCTGAGCCAGGCAGGCCACTTCGAGGTAAGGACGTCCGATCTTCCGCGCAAGATCGGCGCCGTCCTGCAGGTGCCGCTCACTGTCCTGGTTCCCCAGCGACCACGCTTCGATTATTCCGAGATTCATGAGCGCCACCGCGCGCAGGTCGCTGTCGAGCGCGATGTCCTCGTCGGACTGGCCGCTGACAGGCGTGGCAAGGAACCTGACCTGATCGACTACACCCGCGAGGTGGCCGCGCCGCCGCGCGAGCGACAGTCTCAGCGCTGCGGTCGCCACTTCGAGCCGGTGCTTGCGGTCTGGCGGCGTAGAAGTCATCGAGGTTTCCGCCACTGTCAGGTGGGCGGCAGCCTCGTCCAGGCGTCCCTGAGCAAGGTCGCTGGTTGCGCGCGCGAGAGAGAGATCCGGACCCTCAGTAACGGCACCCGGCGGAAAGGCCCGCAGCAGCGTCTGGATGGTCTGAGCTTGCCCGTCAAGCGTCAGGCCGAATGAGTGGTCGGCGAGCAGCCGCGCCGCGTCGGACCAGTCACCCGCCGCCTGGGTATGCCGGATGGTGTCGACGATCTCGCCGTGCTCGCTAAGCCATTCGGCGGCCAGCCGGTGCAGTGCCGGCAGTTGTTCGGGCAGCCTCCGGCGCAGCTCGAGCCGTAGCAGGTCAGCAAAGAGGTGGTGATACCGGAACCAGGTTCGGGAAGGGTCGAGCGATACGACAAACGCGCTGGCGTCTTCGAGGTCGAGCAGGATGCGTTCTGAGCCAGGGCGACCAGTCAGCAGATCCGCCAGCTCGCCGTTGACGCGGTCGAGCAGGGAGGTCCGCAGAAGCAGCTGCTGGACCTCGGCCGGCTGGCATTCCAGCATTTCGGCGAGCAGATACTCGGCCACGGTCCGGCTGCTGCCGGAGAACTCCGCGACAAATCGTTCGGGGTCAGGGCTGCTGGCCAGTGAGATCGCCGCGAGCCGCAGGCCCGCGGCCCAGCCTTCCGTGCGCTGGTGCAGCTTCGCGGCGCGGGCTTCCGACAGCGCGATGCCCGAAGTCTCCAGGAGCTCGCGGGTCTCGCGCTGCGTAAAACGCAAATCTGCGGCGCGGATCTCGGCCAGCTCGCCGGCGAGACGAAGCTTGTGCAGCCGTAGCGGCAGATCACGCCGTGTCGCGAGGATCGCGTGCACATGCTGGGGGAGCTTCTCCAGCAGCCGGGTCAGCTGCGTGAGCGCTTCCGGCGAGGTCAGCTCGTGGAGATCATCGATGATCAGGAAGGTGCGGTCGCGATGCTCGACGAGTTCCGACAGAACTCTGTCGGCGATGGCCGCTTGGTTGAAGTCGGGTGTCGCTGCCAGCTGTTCGCCTTCGCCGGGCGTGCCGGGGGCCTGCCGGATGGCGCTGAGGACGGCGAGCCAGAACTGCTGGGAGTCCTGCTGGTCGCGCTGCACCTGGACGACTGCCAGCCGATACGGCTGACCCGGCCCATCTGCCCAGGCCCGCAACAGCGAGGTCTTGCCGCTGCCTGCGGGGGCCGAGATAAGCGTTACCTTGGCTTCCGCCGCGCGATCGAGGGATGCGAGAAGTTCCCCGCGCTGAATCAGCCGCGGAGCTGCCGGACCCGGCTTTCGCTGACTTGCCCTAAATACCACGCCTGAACCCGATCGCCAGCGCCCTAGCCTGCCGCCCTCCGCCTCTCAGCACCCTGTCAGGTTACGTGCCCGGGCAATGGCCAGCGCAACACTGGCTGGAGCGCGTTACGCCATTGCGGCGCCGGGTCACCAGATCCTGGCGATGTGGACTCACCTGCCTGCGCTGGACCATGGCCGCATGGACCCTGCATCCGCCAGGTACATGATCCGGATCAACGGCCATCTCGGCGCCACGTTGCTTTCGGCATTTCCGGCGATGGCCTGGCAGCGGCAGGGCCCGGAGACAGTCTTGACCGGCGTGCTGGACCGACCCGGGCTATATGGCGTCCTGGCTGAGATCGAAGCGCTTGGCCTTGACTTGCTCGAGGTCCGCCAGCTCACCCCCGAGGCGAGATCGCCAGAACGCGGTGATGCCTGCTCACCGTGAAGATCCCTAACTTGGGCCTAGATCACCTAACCGAGAAAGTGATGGTCATATGACCAGTGCACCCATCCGCGACCCGCTCGCAGACCATCTCATCACCCCGCAGAATGCCGCGCTGCTGCTGATCGACTATCAGCCTGCGCAAGTGGCCAGTGTCCGCTCGATGGATCACGAACTACTGGTCAAGAACGCCGTATCGACGGTCAGAACGATCAAAGCCTTCGGCGTACCCGTCGTGCACTCCACCGTGAACGTCGCCTCCGGCCAGGGACAGCCGACGATTCCCGAACTCGCAGGACTGCTCGAGAAGGACAAACCGCTCGACCGGACGACGGTGAACTCCTGGGAAGACACCGAGTTCCTTGAGGCCGTCCGGGCGACCGGCCGCAGGAAGCTGATCTTCTGTGCTCTCTGGACCGAGGTCTGCATGGCTTTTACCGCTCTCGACGCGATGCGCGAAGGGTATGAGGTGTACCCGGTGGTCGATGCGATTGGCGGAACCTCGCTCGAGGCACACCGGGCCGGCCTTGAGCGCGTGGTCCAGGCGGGCGGGCAGCCGATCAGCTGGGTGTCGCTGGCTTGCGAGCTCCAGCGCGACTGGGCTCGCCAGGACACTGTCGCTGATGTGGTCGAGATCGTTCTCACTGACCGCCTCCGGAAGGAGTAACCGCAGGAATGGTTACGTCGAATCGGGGAGGCCAGGTCGGAGTCGGCCGCGCCGAGTGGCTGCAGAAGGCGCGGGCCTATCTGCGCAATGCTGACCCGGTGCTGGCCAAGCTCATAGCTGACCGGCCGGATTTCGACCCGCGGCGATGGATGACTGAGCTGCCGCCGATGGACCTGTTTGGTGCCCTGCTGTTTCAGATCGTCGGTCAGCAGCTGTCGGTCGCGGCAACCCGGCGGACCCTCGCCCGCATCGAGGCGCGCTTCGGTGGCCGTCTTCCGTCAGCTGCCGACGTGCTGGGCACCGATCCGGCGCAGTTTCGCGACGCCGGGCTGTCATGGCGGAAGATCAGCACACTTCGCGAGCTCGCCGAGCGCCTGTCGGACGGGCGGCTCGACCCGGAGGTGCTGGCCACGCTGGCAGACGATGAACTGATAGCGGTACTGACCGAGATCCCTGGGATAGGCCCGTGGACGGCGCAAGGTGCCCTCATCATCGCGCTCGGTCGAGAGGACGTAGTCCTGCCAGGTGACCTTGCCCTTCGCAAGGCTGTCCGCACTGTTTACCGCCTCGATCACCTGCCTGCGGAGGAAGCGGTTCTGGCGATCGCCGAGAAATGGCGGCCTTACCGCAGTCTGGCGACGGCCTACCTGTTCTCGGCCGCGTTCGAGGAAGCTCAGGCACTCGCTGTCCCCGCGGGGCACACCGCTGGGCTCCAACCCGAGGTGGAGGAGTGACAGGTTCGGGCATCGCTGCGGCTGCAAACGCGGCTTCTGAGGGCCCGAGCACGATCATGACCGAAGCCGTCACGCCGGGCGGCCAGGCGAGTACCACCTCAATGATCGAGAACTATCTCGTCTTCCCGAGCGGAATCAACGGCAGTGAGCTGGCGACCCGGGCTGCGGTGCGGGCGCGCCGGTTCGGCGACGAATTGCTGCTGGCCCGCCAATTGGTGGACATCTTGGCCGACGGGCCGCGTTCCCAGGTGACTGGCAGCTCCACATTCAGTAGTGCGTGGTTCCGTCGCAGGCGGCCCGCGGGGAATCACCAGGATCCGGTGACGACCGTTCACCTGTGAGGTGGCAAGCCTAGGCACGTCGGCGAACTGCACGCCGGCCGAGTGAGCCCACGCCCGACCATGGAGATGCCGTGACAAGTGATATCGCTCTGGACAGCGAACAGATCATCCGGCGGGCCTACAAAGTCGCCGAGGACAAAGACGTCGAGGGCTGGATAGCAGCCTTCACCGAGGACGGAGTCTTTACCGACCAGTCCATCGGCGTTGCCTACCAGGGTCCTGACGAGCTTCCGGCAACGGTGGAGAACTATGCTCGCGCGTTCCCCGACATGCACCGTGAGCTGTACCAGATGTATGTGACCGGCAACATCGTGGTCGTCCAGCTCGCTCTGCAGGGAACCCACCTGGGCCCGCTGAGGCTGCCTGCAGGAACACTGCGTCCGACCGGAAAGCGGATGGATGCACCGTGCTGTGACGTTTTCGAGCTGTCCGACGGCAAGATCAAGCGCTTCGACTGCTATCCGTCCGGAACGGTCGTTCTCACTCAGCTGGGTGTGCTTGGCGATCTCAGCGCAGCGCTTGAGCACTGACTCGCCAGCCTGCTCGTCGAGAGCACGCCGTTAAATGTCCAGTCCCGGAGGAGGGACCATGGCTGTTTCGCCGATAAGGATCGGGTACTGTCTGTCGCTTACGGGTCCCCTGGCCGCCAACGGCCAGACCGCGCGGCTGGCCCATCAGGTCTGGCACGAGGACGTCAATTCGCGCGGGGGTCTGCTCGGCCGGCAGGTCGAGCTGGTCTGCATCGACGACCGGGCTGACGCGGCTTCTGTGCCCGGAATCTACGAATCGCTGCTGACCGAGCAAAAGGTCGACCTGCTTCTCGGCGGATACGGGAACAACTCGATCACTCCCGCGATGCCGCTGGCGATCGAGCACGGAAGGTTCTTCGTCGGCCTCATGGGCCTCGGCGTGAACAACACCTACAAATACGACCGGTTCTTCGCGATGATCCCGACCGGGCCGGACCCGAACGCGGCTCTCACCGAGGGCTTCTTCGAGGCGGCCTCCCGTCAGACGTCACAACCGGCGACAGTCGCTGTGCTAGCAGCCGACGCCGACTTCACCAAGAACCCGATCGCAGGGGCGCGGGCGAACGCTGCCAAGTACGGACTGCAGGTCGTCTCGGAGACCAAGTACAGCCTGGCGACTACCGACTTCGCCGGGGTTCTCCGAGAGGCAGAGTCCGGCAAACCGGACGTCCTGTTCCTTTGCTCGTACCTCAATGACTCCGTCGGACTCATCCGTGCCATCGCGGAATCCGGGACGGACGCGGGCCTGGTCGGCGGCGCGATGATCGGCCCGCAGAGCAGCACCGTCCAAGCCCAACTCGGCCCGCTGCTCAACGGGATCGTCAACTACGAATACTGGCTGCCCGTCCCGGCTATGAGTTTCCTGGCGTGAGCAGCCTCATCGCTACCTACCAAAGGCGGGCCGCCGGGACCCCGGCCGACGCGCTTGGCTACTACGTCGCACCCTTCGCCTACGCTCAGCTGCAGGTCGTAGGCCAGGCCATCCGGGAGACGGGCGGCGTCGACGACGAGGAACTCGCCGGCTACACCAGCACGGCCACGTTCCCCACGGTGGTCGGCGACGTGAAGTTCGGGATGCTAGGCGAATGGGCCGCGCCCCGGGTGCTCACCGTCCAGTTCCGCGACATCCATGGGAACGACGTCGCCGAGTTCGGGCGGCCCGGTGCGAGGGTGGTGGTGTCTCCGGCCAGCTTCGCCAGCGGCAACCTGGTCTACCCATACCGTGCCGCGAGCAAGCCGAGTTCATCATGAGCGTCTCCAGGATCTCGGTCGTCGCGCACAGCACGGACCACGATGCTGCCGTTCAGCGGTATCAGCTCCTGCTGGGCATACCACCAGCGCACGAGTTCACCATCCCGGAACGGGACCTTACGGTGACTGTCTTTCCGGGCCTGTCGGTCATCAGCGGCACTGCGGACGCGCTGGCATCAGTGCGGGATCTGCGGGCAACCGCGTTCGTGGACTCCCTGCCGGAGTCCCGGGCGCTGCTAGCAGAGTCGGGCTGGACGACCGAAGGCTCTCTTGGGGCAGGCAACAGCCTTCTCGCCCGTGACCCGGACGGGATGCTGGCGGAGTTCGTCGAGATTTCCGGAGGGACGGCATGAGCCAGGCAACGGTAGCTGTCGTCGCCGGCGCAGGCGGCGCGCTCGGGCACGCGACCACCGCGGCGCTCGCAGCCAGAGGACTCACGGTGGTGGCGCTTGACCGGAACGAGCACGCGATGAGCGATCTGAGCGACGCCGTGCACAAAGAAGCAGCCGATCCCGCCGATCCCGGCGCGGTGACACGGCTCATCGACCGGATAGCGGCCGAGGTCGGGCCCCCCGGCGTGCTGGTGAACGCAGTCGGAGCGTTCCGCCTGGGCGACGCGCTCGCTACGACTCCCGAGACGTTGAGGCTCATGCTCGACGTCAATCTGGGACCCGCGTTGTGGCTGAGTCAGGCAGTGGTGCCGCATATGCGACGGCAGGGTTCGGGTGCCATCGTCCATGTGACCGCCCGGCCAGGCCTGGAGCCTGCCAGCGGCATGGCGGCCTACAGCGTGAGCAAGGCGGCGCTCGTGCACCTGACGCGTACCCTCGACCTCGAGCTCCGGCCTTACGGGATCCGGGTGAACGCAGTGGCGCCGCAGCTGATCGACACCGCGTCCAACCGGGCTTCGTTCCCAGCCGACGTGATAGCGCACGCGGTGGCGCCCGAGGCGATCGCCGGAGTGATCGCGTTCCTGGTCAGCGAGGTGGCAGCGCCGGTGAGCGGGGCGATCCTGCCGGTGTACGGCGCCTAGCGGCCTGGCCAGGCGCGGGCCGTATCCGAATCACCATGATCCGGCGATGTCTTCTCACCGGGCAGTTCGGGAGCGTGGGCATGACGCGAAGCGCACGGCCGTCAGGGGACGTGCCCTAGTTGCGAGGGAGATGCCGTGACAACATCAGCCGTGGGCACGGGCAGTGCCGACGAACTGCCCGACTACGCGCCTATCCCGCGTTCGGCGCTCGGTCCCGCTCTGAACGAGCAGGGATATTACGTCGGGCGGGTCGAGCGGAACCTGTACTGGGTCACCGACGGTGTCTATCAGTCAGCGTTCCTGGTCACTCGCGACGGCGTGGTGCTGTTCGACGCACCCCCCAGCATCGGCCATAACCTGCGGCGGGCTGTCGACGAGATCGCCGCCGCGGAGGGCGTCAGCAACACCGTGACGCACCTGGTTTACTCCCATCACCACGCCGACCACGGCGGGGCCGCCTCGCTGTTCGAGAATGTCGTCCGGATCGGGCACGAGGAAACCCGCCGGCTTCTGCTCCGGGACAACGACCCGGCCCGGCCCGGCCCTGACGTGACCTTCGCCGACAGGTACACGCTGGAGGTAGGCGGAGAGCGCGTCGAGCTGGCCTGGCACGGATGCAACCACTCGCCGGACAACATTTACATCCATTTCCCCGGCCACGACACCTTGATGTTCATCGACGTCGTCAATGCCGGCTGGGTGCCTATCTACAACCTCAACCTCAGCGAGGACGTGCAGGGGTACATGCAGGCTCCGGACATCGCCCTGTCGTACCCGTGGACGCACTTCATCTGCGGGCACCTCGGCAGGCTCGCCACCCGCGACGACGTCGACCTGCACCAGCGGTACATCGCTGACATCGAGGCCGGCTCCAGGGAGGCGCTGGCGAGCGTCAACCCGGTGCCTTATTACATGCGGTACGGGGAGAACGTCTGGGCTGGCGTGAAGGCCCACCTCGATACCGTCACCGAGCATGCAGCCGCGCCCGTGATCGCCAAGTACACCGGCGTGCTGGCAGCCGCGGACATCGAGGCGTTCACGATGACGACCACGTTCGCCATCATGCAGTCGCTGCGCCTCGACAAGGGCCCGAGCGGTCCGGTGCACCCCTGAGAACCCCTATGACTATGACAGCCCGCGGACCGGGACCGGCGGCTGCCGGTCCCGGCGCGGACGCGCCATTCTGCTTAGGTAGGTGATGTGGCGGCGGCTGAACGATCCGTGCCCGGAACGCTGCCCGATGCCATCGGTGTCCGCGGCGCCCGGCATAACAACCTGCGCGACGTCGACGTCGACGTACCGTTGTGGCGCACGGTCGCTGTCGTCGGCGTGTCCGGATCGGGCAAGACGTCGCTCGCCATCGGCACCTTGTACGCCGAAGGCATGCAGCGATACCTCTCTGGCCTGAGCACTTACAGCCGCCGCCGGCTGACCCAGGCACAGCGCCCGGACGTGGACCGGATCGATCACCTGCCGCCCGCGCTTGCCCTGCGGCAGCGGCCGCCGGTCCCGGGACCGCGCAGCACCGTCGGGACCATGTCCGAAGTCCTGAACGTCCTGCGGCTGATGATGTCGCGGCTGGGCTCGCACCTGTGCCCGAACGGCCACCGCATCGGCCCGTCGATCGCGACGTTTGCCGAGGAGATCGTCTGCCCGGTCTGCGGCGCGCGCTTTGAACATCCGAGTGCCGAATCCTTTGCCTTCAACTCCTACGGCGCGTGCCCGGCCTGCCAGGGCCTGGGCGTGCGGTCTGAGGTCGACGAAGCCACCCTGGTGCCCGACCCGGGCAAGACGATCGAGGAGGGAGCGGTGCTGCAGTGGAACTCCGGCGGGCGGCGGCTGTCGATGTATGCCGCGGGCGAGCTCGGGGTCCGCCTTGACGTCCCGTACAAGTCGCTCACCGAGCGAGAGCGCGACATCGTGCTGCACGGCGCCCCCGTGCAGCGGAAGGTGACGCTGCACTCGGGCCGGAACGAGCGGGCTGTACGGCTGTCGGTGAATTATGACAATGCTGTCGCCGCGGTAGAGCGGTCGCTGCGCAGTGACAACGAGCGCACTCGCCGGCTGGCGCAGCGTTTCGTCATCACCCGTCCCTGCTCGGTATGTCACGGCACCCGGCTGCGGCCGGAGGCACTGGCTTCGCAGCTCGGCGGGCGGAACATCGCCGAGATCAGCATGCTCAGCCTGGAAGGGCTGCGAGGGTTCACGGCCAGCCTTCCCGCCGGGCTTCCCGCCGAGCTCAGCCGGGTAACCGCCGGGCTGCTCGCCGAGCTGAGCGGCGCGCTCACGCCGCTGCTCGATGTCGGCCTGAGCTATCTGACCCTCGACCGTCCCGGCGCCTCGCTGTCGACCGGTGAGCGGCAGCGGATCGAGCTCACCTCAACCGTCCGGGCCAGCACCACTGGCATGCTCTACGTGCTGGACGAGCCGTCGGTCGGGCTGCACCCCAGCAACGTCACCGGGTTGCGCAAGATGATCTCCGCTCTGGCTGGGAACGGCAATTCGGTGATTGTGGTCGAGCACGAGCGGGAGCTCATCCGTTCCGCCGACTGGGTCATCGAACTCGGCCCCGGAGCCGGTGCACGGGGCGGCCACGTGATCGCCGCGGGCACTCCCGGCCACCTGGAATCCGACCCTCGCTCGGTCATCGGTCCTTTCCTGGCCGGCGCGCCCGGCGTTCCCCGTGACCGGCCCGAGCGTGCAGCTGACGACAAGCGGATCGCCATCGAGATCGCCGACCTGTACAACCTGCACGATCTCACCGCTGAATTCCCGGTGAACCGCCTGACCGCGGTGGCCGGCCCGTCCGGGGCGGGCAAGACCGCCCTGGTGCTGGATAGCCTCATCCCCGCCGCCCGGGCGCGCCTGGGCGGCTCGCCGGAGCCTGGCCATGTCCGCCGCCTGGAGCTGCAGGGCATACGGCAGGTCGTCCAGATTGACGCCTCGCCGATCGGGCAGAACGCTCGGTCGACCCCGGCAACGTACTGCGGGGCGCTCGATCACATCCGCGGTCTTTTCGCCGCGTCTGCGTACGCCCGGCGCCGGCGCTGGAAGCCCGGCCACTTCTCATTCAACACCCGCGAGGGCCAGTGCCCGGTCTGCCGCGGTCTCGGGCACCTGGACCTCGACGTGCAGTACCTGCCGGACATCACTGTCGGTTGCCCGGCCTGTCACGGCGCCCGCTTCAACGAGGCGGTCCTCGCGGTGCAGGTCGACGGCCTGACCATAGCCGATGTACTCGGCCTGAACGTGCACGACGCAGTCGACCGGTTCGCCGGCATGCCGCCCATCGCGGCGGCACTGCGGCCTGTCCGTGACGTCGGCCTCGGCTACCTGAAGCTTGGCGAGCCTACCCCGTCGCTATCCGGCGGCGAGTCGCAGCGCCTGAAGATCGCCTCCAGGCTGCGCAGCAGTCAGCGGGGCGCGCTGTACGCGTTCGACGAGCCAACCACGGGCTTGCATCCGCTCGACGTCGCGACGCTGGTGAGCGTGTTCGACCGGCTGCTGGACGCCCGAGCGACGATCATCGTCATCGATCACGACCTCGACTTGCTGGCAGCGGCCGACTACCTCATCGACATGGGCCCGGGTGGCGGGCCGGAAGGCGGCCGCATCCTCGCGGCGGGGACGCCTGGCGAGGTCGCGCGTGACTCGATCAGCGTGACCGGGCCGTGGCTGGCCGAGTACTTCGGCTTAGCGGGCGTCAGGCGCTGACGAGATCGAGGTCGCGCAGCGCCTGGTCATCGCGTGTGAAATTTCAGCAGCCAGGTTCTCCTGCAGGAGGGCAACCGAGTCAGTGCCGGGATGAGCAGCACGTTGGCTGCCAGCTGCAACGGCCACCGGAGTGCGGCCTGTGCCGTGGTGATGCCCGGACGGGCGGCTATCTGGACAACCTGGGGTGCTGGTCAGTACGGCGTGTCCCGGCCGCGCGGCCAGCTGAGCAGGTAGAACGGCGCAGAGGCGATGCCTCGGCTGAGACGCACATCAAGGAGCGGCGCCGCAGCGCGGTCGGCCACGCGTCGGCCGACGGTGATCACGTTCGTTTTAAAGGTGCTCTTTTTCGGCACACCGGAGTAGGGCGGCCGGTCTGCTGGCAGAGGCGCATTTCGGATGTGCAGCGGGGAGCCAAACGGGGAGCCAACGGTCGCAGTCATCGAGCGACGCTGGGCCCTGTCGAGCGAATGTCGTTGCTGGTCAGGCGCCCGTCGGCCCTCCTCCAGCACCGTCTGGCGACCGGGATTATCCGCCTTACAAGCGAGGGATCACGCTGGCAGAGCGCCCTCTGTTTCCCCCGGCTGGCCGCCGCGGAGAAATTTTGTGATGATCGGCGCGACGCGGGCCGGGCTGTCCACCAGCATCACGTGACCGCCGCCCTCGACGGTATGAAGCTGTGCATGGGGGATGAGCGTCGCCATGATCTGGTGGTTTACCTGCGGCGTGATCGGGTCGTCGTCGCCGCAGATGACGAGCGTGGGCTGGCGGATCGCCCACAGCCACGGCAGGCTCGTCCAGCCGATGAGCGGAGCCATGTTGTACAGGGCCGTCGGGATGTTCCGCGGGCTGCGCATGGGCATGGTGCGCACGAGTCCTGGCTCGGTGCGCAGGCGGCCGCCGAACGTGTCCCCCGCGATCTCCTCCGTCCGGTCGCGGTGGCTCCCGGGATGGACGATGTGCCACAGCGCCGCCGGGTGGCCGGGGATGGCGAATGCTCCGAAGGAGGTGGAGGCGAGCACCAGGCGGCGCACCCGGCCCGGATGGCAGATCGCCATGTGCTGTGCGACGGCGCCGCCGAAGGATGCGCCGAGCACGTGGGCGGATTCGATGCCGAGCTCGTCGAGGATGGCGGCGCCCAGGGATGCCAGCGCACGCATGCTCATCGGGCGGGCGGGCATCGGCGAGCGGCCGATGCCCGGCGGGTCGAATGCGATGGTGCGGAATCCGGTCAGGTACGGCAGGAGCGGCTCCCACACCCCGCCTCTGACCAGATGGGGGAGTGCATCAGCAGGGGTTCGCCCTCCCCGCAGATCTCGGCGTGGATGCGGAGCCCCCTGATACGCAGCTCCCGGTGGGCGATGTGTCTGGCCGAACTTGCCGGTGCCATGGGAATCCCTCCGTTATCGGCGCGTGGGTGCCTCTTGACCTGGAGGCCGCTGTCCATCACTTGTCATTTCGCCCCTTACCCCGGCTCACGGGGTGAGCTTGGCGGACCTGTAGATCCTGTGGGGTTCCAGAACTCGGCCACCGGTCTTGACCTGGGCTTCTACGCGGCCCGCTCGTATTCG
>CABEEE010000580.1_pt1 | contig 13294 bp, 12 predicted proteins | sample 3423231 | NCBI WGS metagenome assembly CABEEE01 (sample SAMEA5534333, study PRJEB31848) | metagenome | biome: tundra; feature: field; material: soil | place: USA | collected 2013-05 | depth 0.15 m | reverse complement strand
GGCGGGAAGGTGCGGTTTTGGGTTGCTGAGGTGGGTGCGGAGGGCAAGATTTTTTCGACGTCCACGCAGCGGATTAAGCTGATTTTGAACCCGAGCCTGGGGGTTGCGAGTGAGGACGGTGCGCAGGCGGCATCGCCGGTGTCACCGGTGTCGGTGTATGTGCACGGCGCCGCGGTGTCTGGTGAGCGCTGACCATTCGGCTGGTTTTCCTTGATGGGCGGCGCGGGCGTCTCCGGGTTGGACCGGGGGCGAGTGGCCCAGCTTCGTGTTGAGTACAGCTCGGGAGCGAGCCGGGGGAGTGGCTATCGGATCACCAGCACCGCGGTGCTGACGGCGGCACATGTGGTAGCCAAGGCACGAGCTGTGCAGGTGGTGTTCAACCCCGATCTGCCCGATGAATGGTCGGTTCCCGCGAGAATCGAGGTGTGCGAGCGGGCTGCTGATGTCGCGGTTCTGGCCATCGACCCGCCAGAGTCGCACCGCAGCGTCCAGTCGGCGAACTTTGGACAGGTTGGAATGCGGCCCGCCGTGCTGGCCTGCCGCGCGGTTGGGTTTCCCCGCTTCAAGCTCCGTCCCGGTCAGGCCGCTTCAGGCGCGGTGGCGCAGCCGTATCGGGATGTGCACCAGGCGGACGGGACGATTTCGTCGCTGTCCAACTGGCGTGAAGGCACCCTGGAGATCACCGTCCCGGTCCCGCCCGATCCCGACCCGGGCCATTCGCCGTGGGAGGGCATGTCCGGGGCGGCAGTGTAGTGCGGTGACCGGATCGTCGGGGTCATCAGCAGACACCACCGCAGTGATGGGCTCAGTCGGCTGGCGGCGGTGCGCACCAGCCGCTGGTATCAGCAGCTGGCCGTCGGCAGGCTGGCCAGGCTCTGCGAGCTGGCGGGACTGCCAGCCGCCGCTGACCGGCTCGCTGATGTAATTGTCCCGGAGTGGGCGCAGCTGACGGCTGCCGCCTATGTCGCGCAGATCGAGGACATCGCGCCGCCGGACCTGGTCGATCGGGAGCAGGAGCTAGCTGAGCTGACAGCCTTCTGCGCCGGTGACGACTTCTATGCGTGGTGGCAGGGCGGCCCCTGGGCCGGAAAGACCGCTTTGACCTCCTGGTTCGCCCTGCACCCGCCGGTCGGGGTCACCGTGGTGTCGTTCTTTGTCACCAGACGGCTGGCGGGACAAGCCGACAGCAGGGCCTTCAGCGAGGCCGTGATCGAGCAGCTGGCGGTCGCCGCAGGCGAACCGGAGCTTCCTCCCGGTAGCTCCGCCGGGCGGGACGGGCAGCGCCGCCGGCTGCTGAAAAAGGTCGCCGCTCAGGCCGCCGCCGGGCGCAGGCTGCTGCTCCTGGTGGACGGCCTGGACGAAGACGAAGGCGTACCTCCCGCCGGCGCGTCCAGCATCGCCGCGCTCCTTCCCCCCCGGCCCATCGAGGGGCTGCGAGTGCTAGTCACCAGCCGCCCGCATCCGGGACTGCCCCACGACGTTCCCCCAGACCATCCACTGCGCCAATTCCGGACAGAACACCCGCTGCGCAATTTGCGGCCTCGAGAGCTGGAGCCGTCGCAACTAGGCAAAGAGCTCAAAGTGCTCGCTAAGACCGAGCTGATCGGCCACCTGCGCGGCGCCGACCAACTCGCCAAGGACATCATCGGCTACATCACCGCGGCCGGCGGGGGCCTCACTTTGGGCGAGCTCGGTGAGCTGGCCGGGGCTACTTACCTTGACCTCCAAGCCCGGATGGGCAGAGTGTTCGGACGGAGCATGCGCAGCCGGATGCAAACCGACATGCCGACGCGCCGGGCCGAGCCCGTCTATTTGTTTGCCCACGAGACCTTGCGGGTGATGGCCGACGAGCAGCGTTGCACCCGGTCCTGCTCCAGGAGGCGCGGGCCACGGTCCTCATCGAACGACTGCGTTACCAGCTGGCTCGGCGCGAAACCCGTCTGCGTCGGCGACGTGTAGTCGAGCGACGGATACCAGGTGAACCTGTTGTCATCGGCCAGCAGCACGTCAGCGCGACCGTCGCCGGTGAGGTCGACGAACATGAGATCGGGGCTGGACCAGTCTGTCACTGGCAGCGACGCGAACGGCACGAAGTTGTCCCACTGCGGGCCCTCGTCGGCGTTGATCGTGCGGCATGGAAGCCGGCCGGAGAGCCTCCGAGCTGCACCAGGTTCAACCGGCCGTCGCCCGCGAGGTCGATGAGCTGCTGGCGGCCGCGGTCAAGGTGGGGCATGGCCGGATTCGGTGTCACCGCGAGTGTTGTGCCCAGCTTGCCGCCTCCGTCGTTGCGCTGGTAGTACACGGTGCCGTCCTGCTCCGTGAGGACGCCCGGGATGCCTTCGCCGTCGAGATCGATCCACCGGGACGTGATGTCGTCGACACCGATCGGCAGGCGTTCGAGGCTGGCCGGATCGAGTTCCTGAACGTCGGTCGACACGACCGCGTCGGTGTATTCGAAAATCAGGGCTGGCAGCGAGGCACTGCTGTAGCGACCGTTGACGCGCACGTGCCCCGTCTGGGTGACGGTCTCCAGGAGCGCCGCCAGAGGGTTCCCGAGCTGCTCGTCGGTCGGCTCGCCACGGCTCTTTCGGTAGGTCAGCTCAGTAGAGCGGACCAGCGTGTTCGCGCCGATGCCGGGCTCGGGGAAGTGATGGAACATCAACACCCGCTGGCACAGCCGGTACGTCCGGAGTTCGAACCCCGACCGACACGAGGAGAACGGGTCGTGCCGGCACAACCATGAACCCGGATCGGTCGGCGTCGGTGTCGTGGGATCGTGCTCGCCGTAGTCGAAGACTGCCTCGAACATCCAGCCGGCGCCGTCGATCTGCGCGGCCGTCGGGTCGATCGGGCGACGTCCGTCGTGATCTAGCAGAGGCACCTGGTTGCCGTACCGCACCGACTTGAGATAGCGGTTCGCTACCGGACCTGGGCCGCTGTAGTACCGCCCCCGCTCGTAGGGTCGGTAGACATCCACGCCGACTGCGTCCTCAGGCTTGTAGAGGTAGTGGATCGCGTTGCCCTTGTCGTCGCGGGTCTCGCAGAGCAACCAGCTGTAGACCCGCGTCGGGTCATCCGGGTCGGCGATTCTCGATTTCGCATCGCGGCCGTAGACCGCCAGCACGTTGGCGCAGGAGTAGCTGCGCCAGTGCACATCGCCGTCGGTATGAGACGTCCACCGCTCGATCCGGGCGAACGACTGTTCCACCCGCGGCCGGTAGCGGGCGATCGCAAATCCAGCGACGGCCGTGTTGTCGACCATGGGTTGGCCGCCGCCGTCGAGCACCGGCACCAGATCGTCGACGTCGGACAGCATGAACACGTCGGACTCGTCCGCGTCGCGATATCCCGGCAGGCCCTTGTCCGTCTTTCGGGTGATCGAACCGAGGTGGAGGGTCCACCCGAGGCCGAAGGGGCCGTTGCCAGCGCCCGAGTTGTAGGTCAGCGACAGCTCGGGGCCAAAGCCGCCACGGCCGGGACTGGTCGCGATCGGCACGCTCAGGCCGGCCGTCCCTGTGACGGGGTCAGCGCCGAACTTTTCGCCGATGCCACGAATCGCGCCGCCGCCACCGGGCAGGGTGATGGCGGGTTGACTGTCCGCGTGACCCGTCAACTCCCTTGAGCCGGTCTGATCGGTCACAGTCGCCTTCCTGGATGCTCCGGGCGGTGCGGGGCCGAGGAGGGAGCTACCCGGCAGCCGCCACAGGGGCCGGGAGACGCTCGCCCTCTCCGGCACTATCGGAGATGCCGGAGAGGATGGGGGACGGCTTGAATCCTTTGACCATGAGGTAGATGCCAAGCGACAACTCCCAAACGAATTCCGGGGCCGTCGCGATGACCTGCGGTGCGGAGCCTGGCTTGAAGACGCCCAACAGCACGGCGGTCCCCGAGGCGATGATCAGCGGACCTCCGATCAGCCCTAGCATCGCCATGACCCGCGGCACGAGGCCGGATCGGTACATCAGGTAGCCCAGTATCAGCCCGTTCCCGACGCCGACGACCCAGCCCGGCCCGAGCAGGAACGTCCCGTCATGGATCGCGACGAGCGACCTGCCGAGCGGGACGAGCGAGCCCGCGCCGCCTGCGCCTCCGACGTCCTGTCGCAACGTCACGATCGCAAGGAGGCTGACGATGCCGGTGGCGATGAAGGTGCTTTCAACGATACGGGCGGCGACGTAGCCGAGGGCGAGGCCCTCGTTCTGCCGCTTGAGGATCGGGAACAGCACGACGGCCGTGCCGATGTTGGCGATGATGAGGATCATTTCGAGGAGCGCTCCGAGGGCGATGCGGTTGTCAGCGCCCGCGCCGACGATGTAGTCGGCGTGGTCCAGCACCGGGCTGTAGAGAAAGAGCGCCGCCGGGATCGAAGTGAGAAAAGTGATCACGAAGAGCGCGCCCGCAATTAGCGCGGTCTTTCTGGTTGAGCTCATCTGGACTCTTTTCGTTGGTGGATCGGCGAGGCCACGACTCTTAGTTAGCTGCCTTGTGGCTTCGGCCGCGCTCGCGGCATCTGACGGTGCGGCTGTCAGCCACCTCAGGCTGCCGAATCCACCTCCGAACACACGGCCCGTAGGAGTGGTTTTGCTGGCCGAGCGGCTACTACTACCACCGTGGTCAGGCCTACGTGGAGGCGAGATGAAGACGCTGAGGAGACGGTCCCGAGCCTGATCCTGCTGGAATTCGGGGATTTCGCGATGATGCGGCGGATGCTGCTGGGCATTAGGGCGCGCGCCGAGCGGCACCGTGATGCCGCATCGGCGGAACCGGCAACGGCCGGTTCCGCGGATCCGGGGCTCTAGGCGGCGGTCTGGACGTGCTGCTCGGCCCTCGCCTTGATGCCGAGCAGCATCTTGCGGGTCATCATCAAGGTCACCAGGTCCATGGTGGCATTGATTCCCTCTGGTCAGGCCATGCTGGCGCGCGGCCTTACTGCGGGATAGCAGGCGGCACCGGCGCTCGCCGAGCGGGATGAGGTGGAAGGACCAGACTGCGTCCCAGGGTTGCGCGGGTGGTTGTTCGCGCAGCACGATGCTCTGGCCGGCCTCGATCCGGGCCACGGGCAGGGCGAAGCCCTCTGGCATGCCCAGCCAGCCTCTGGGTATCAGCCAGACCTGGTCGCCGACGGTCAGGTGCTGCCATTCTTCCCGGATCTCGGATGTGCTGTGAATGTGGAGCCCGAGCAGGTTGTCGAGCCGGTCGTAGCTGTACATGCCGCCGCGGTCCTGGCCGACCTGGACCAGCCAGCGCCATGCCTCCGCGGCCGGGGCCTCAATGGATACCGCCCGGGTGATGATCTCGGCCGGGCCGGGGACGACCTCATCGCCGGGCAGCGTCATGGCCTGCTCGTCCGCGGTGGCGCCCCAGTTGCGCATCGTGGTGGCCGTGGCCGCCGCGCGCAACCGCAGGCTGTGCGCGAGGGTACCCGGCGGCGCGGCGTCGGCCCCGGGGCCAGTTCTGCTGGCGGCGCGTTGTAGGCGATGTCGCCGGGCCGGAAAGTGAACTGGGCGTACGTAAAGGGCCCGTCGGGCAGGTGCCAGATCGCTGAGCCGGCCGACGGCAGCCATCTCCCGTTCACCTGGTGCCAGCCTCGCACCGGAGTGCTCCAGCGGACCCGGATTGGGCCCGCGGGGCCGTCGTAATAGCGGTCCTCCGTGCTGAAATCGCACGGCGCATCGTGTGCGCCGAGGAATACGCGCGCGGTCACCTCGTGACCGCAATCCGCGAGCGTCACGTCGACGGAGCGGCCATCGACCGGCGTCCAGGACACCGGGAGGCGCAGGAGCATGGACGGTGCGAGCAGCACCGCGTCGTTGAGGTAGGTCACCAGCTCGCTGACATCGAATTCCGGCCCGGCGCCATCGGCGACGGTCAGCAGGTTCAGCAGCCGGCCCCGCATGCGCCCGCCCGTGCAGGTAGGAGTATCTGCCGATGAGCGGAACTATCCGGCCTGCGTCGATGCGCATATGGAAGATGCGCGCAATCTCAAGGCGCGAGCTGTACTGGGATACCTGGCACGGCATCCACGGCAGGCCCCGGCGCGGACGGAACTGCCCGCGGAAACGAGCGTGGAACGACCAGTCGGCTGGCCGGCCCAATATCCCCGCGGCCCGCAGGCAGCGCTGGGCCGCCTCGGGGAGAGCTGCCAGATCGGCCTCGGTCACCGGCTTCTCCGCGGGCGGCGCGGCGGGCAGGCCGCGAGCATCAGCGTCGGCAGCCAGGTTGGTGTCGGTGCGGTACATCAGGACCTCCCGTGCGGTGCGGGCGCGCCGGCGCGCTGCCACCAGCGGGCGAGCGCGATCTCGGCGATGCCCAGCGATGCGACAACAGGCTGGAGGAAGAAGTAGCGCTGCAGGATCAGCAGCTGGACGGCGATCCAGGCAACCAGCGCCGCCCCGGCCAGGTACCCGGCGGCCAGGGCGCGGTTGCCCCCGATGGTGATCAGTGCTGCCGTGGCCAGCTGGGGGACGGCGACGCCGGCCAGCAGGGCGGCGCCGGGCAGCGCCCACCCGCGGACCGGAGTGTCAGCGAGCCAGCTGGGCGGCATGCCGAAGCCATTGCGCAGCAGCTGCGCCCCGCCGAAGGCAGCCGCAGCCCCGGTGAGGGCGGCAAGCGCCGCAAGGACCCAGCCGTGCCAGCTGCGGCGGGCAGCGGCCGGCGGGCGAGGGCCGGCCGTGACACCGGGAATCCCGCCGGACAGACCATGCACTAGCAGGCCGGCCGGAATCAGCCCGATCACGGCCAGGGTCGCGAACGCCGGGACCAGCGCGCCGGAGGCGGCCGGCGACGCCGGGGCGGCCGCGTGCCCGTACCACTGGTCCACCGCAATGCTGATGCTCTCCAGCACCCACATGATCAGCCCGGCGCCCGCGATGACGAAGCCCCACGGCCGGCGCTGCCACAGCCATGCCGCGGCACCCAGCAGCGGCAGCCACAGCGCCAGGTCCTGGACGTACACCATGCTCGTGCTCAGACCGGTATCGCGCAGATACGCCGGCTCCCCGCCAGCGGCCAGGGCCGGGATGATCCGGGCCAGCCAGCCAGCCAGCGGCGTTCAGCGCCACCACAGCCCACATATAGACGGCGATGCCCCGGACGGGGGTCCGTGGCGAGAACAGCGCGGCGAGGGCAGCAACATCGGCCTGCCGCAGCACTGCGCCGGCCGACCACGCGGACAGGGCGAGCATCGCCAGGTACAGCAGGAGCATCCGGTTCGCCGGCGTCGCGAACACGAACATCACCGAGTTGTACAGCAGGAACGCGACCGCGCCGAGCCAGGTGAGCACTGCAGCAGCCGAGCCCCGCGCGGCCATCAGCATGGAGCTGGCCAGCACCGGCACGCCAGCCAGCAGCACCACCAGTGCCGTGCCGCGCGCGGACCCGTTCATCACCGCGGTGCCGCGCAGCGCGGACGGGAGCAGGAACGTCAGCAGCGAGGATGCGGCCGCCGTCATGGCCAGTGCCGTCGAAAGCCAGTACGCCAGGCCGCGTGATGCGATCACCCGCTTCGCAGCACCACCGGTGGTGCCGATTGTGACCTGTGCTTCTGCGGTTGCTGCCATGATCATCACTCCATTCGCAGCTGTGCGCAGCTGTGCGCAGCCGTCGGGGCCCGGCGCAGAATGGCGGGGGGAATTGCTGGCCGCGGCGCCGAGCTGGTCGAGCGCAGCCCGTACTCCGGCAGCAAAGGTGGCCAGGTCGGGGACTGCGTCATCGTCGCCGACGATGACGAGGTTCAGCTGGCCCGCGTAGGAGAGCGCCCCGACGCTGACGGTGATGGTGCCCTGCACGACCCCGATCTGGAAGATCTCCCGGATCCGGCCGCCCGCGAAGCGCAGCGGCTCCGGCGGGCCGGGAAGGTTGCTGACGAGCACGTTGACCAGCCGCTGGCGCGCCATCGTCCCCCGGCGCCGGCACTGCCCTGGCCCGCACATGCCGGCGGATATCAAAGCCCGGATCCTCGATCCAGGCCGGCGGCGCGAGCCCCGGGCGCGGCGGGCTCAGTACCTGGCGCAGCCGCGGCGCAAGGGGCAGCCGCTGGCCGACGACAGCGCGCACGGCATCGAGCCGGAGCTGCCCTGCCGGACCGGCCAGCGGAATCCGGTCGAGGATTACCAGGGCGGCGGCATGCATCGGCAGGCCGGAGTCCTCGACGCGCGGGTTGCTCACATCCAGCTGGCTCAGCCGTTCCAGCCGGCGGTAGTCGCGAAGGATCCGCCGCATGGCTCAGGTCGTTTCCAGATAACGCTTGAGACCAGCCCAGATGACCCGCTCCTGCTGCCGTCCGCGCCAGGCGATTGCGGGGGTGAGCAGCCGGAACAGTCCGCGCGGCCGCACCCGCCACGACCACCGCATGCGCGTTCCGGCCGGGACCGGCTCGAACGTCAGGGTGCCCCGGATGGTCATCACCGGCAGCCGGGTCGATGATGCCAGCAGCCGCGGCCGGTCATAGCCCGTGGTCTCGATCGTCATGCTGACCGTCCGGCCCATCGTGGTTGTCGTCGCCCGGTACTGCGTTCCCGTGCCCACCGGCCCGGCCGTGATCTTCTTCGCGGCGGTCAGCTGCGGGTTGTACAGGGGCTCGTTGCGCTCATCGGCGACAAAGTCGAAGACCTCGCCGACCGGGCGGGCGATGAGGATCTCGCCTTCGATGTCAGGCCCGAACATGGCGCTCCTCCTCTCGGCGTCCTTGCGCCGCACCGGTTCAGGTGGCGATCAGAGCGGGGATGCGGCGGCGATGCGCTCCGCAAGCCCGGCGCCCCATGCGCGCGCCCGTTCTAGCTCGCCGGCCCGCAGCGGCCCGGCCATGTCCTCGACGATGAACCCCTCCGGATCTGCCGCCAGCTGGTAGCCCAGCCGCGCCAGCCTGTGCGCGATGCGCGGGGCCGCCCCGCCCGCCAGCGGCTTGTCCAGCCGCGTGTCAAACGCCGCGGCGCGGGCACCGGGCACCGCCGCGGAAAGCCCGGCCAGCCATTCGCGCAGACCCGGGCCGGGGGCTGGCCGGCCCTGGTCCGGTCCGGTAAGCTCGCGCTGCGCGGCGCTGCGGCGGTAGCGGTCCTGCATGGCGCGCGTCCGCTTCGATGTCATGCCGAAAAAGTGCGTCGGGCCGCCTGCCACTACCAGGTCCGGGCGGCCGACGTCGCCGGCGGCATTTGCCAGGGACAGGCACTCCACCTCAGCATCTGGCCGCGCGTCGGCGATTCCTTCTGCTATGGCCTCGGCGATCCGGGCGGTATTCCCGAAAAGGCTCTCGTGCACCACGACCGCGCGCACCGTCCTCGCCTCCCTTTTCAGCTTCCGCCGCCGGGCCTCGTGCGGCCCGGAGGCCTTAGTCACCGGCTGAGGAGATGAGCAGTCAGCAGCCGGGCAGTTAAGCCTGCCGCTCCAGATGACCGATCACCTCTTTCCCTCATGTGAACGCCCGCGTATGAACGGGCGCTGGTGAAGGTGTGGAGACGGGGCGAAGACTGCGACCGCGCCAGACGAGCCGCCGGGCACCCGGGCTCCGCCTCTCCATGCGGCCGTAATAGCGGCTTCACGGGAGCTGCATCGCGCGGTGCTCTCCTATCAGATAAAGAGGCCTGCCACCGCCACGCCGTTACCCGCCGTGAACGGCCATCACGGCCTTGCGGCTACCGCCGCCAGGAGTTGACAGCTGAGCGGCCGACAGGCGAGAAAGGAGCGGCAGATGAGCGGCCTGCACGTTCCGCTGTGGGCCTGGGCAGCCACTATCGGTGCGCTGGTGCTGATCCTGGGAACCGAGCTGGTGACCGGCATCCGCCGCGGCCCCCGCGAGGTCCGGCTGGGCGCGGCGGCCGTGTACACCGGCGCGGTGGTCGGGCTGGCAGTGCTGTTCGGCCTGGCGTTTACGTGGCTGGGACACCCGGCGGCGGGCAGCCAGTTCTTCGCCGGCTGGCTGACCGAGTACAGCCTGTCGCTGGACAACCTGTTCATCTTCGTCCTGCTGATCGGCGGCTCGGCGGTGCCCCAGGAGCTGCACAGCCGGGTGCTGCTGCTGGGCGTGGCGATGGCGCTGGTGCTGCGCGGGATCTTCATCGCCGCGGGCGCCGCGGCGATCAGCCGGTTCAGCTGGGTCCTGTACGTCTTCGGCGCGCTGCTGATCTACGCTGCCGCGCGGCTGGTTTTCCGCGGCCGCCAGAAGCAGGCGACCCCGGCTGACGGCATCGTGCTGCGTGCGGTAAAGCGATGTGTGCCGGTCAGCCCGGACAGCGACGGCGGCAGCCTGATCAGCCGGGCCGGGGGCCGGCAGGCCGGCACCCCGTTCCTGCTCCTGATCATCGCCGTGGCCGGAACCGACCTGGTGTTCGCGCTGGACTCGATCCCGGCCGTCTTCGGGCTCACTCATGACCCGTACCTGGTCTTCACCGCGAACGCCTTCGCCCTGCTCGGCCTGCGGCAGCTGTACTTCCTGATCGGCGGCCTGCTCAGCCGCCTGGTGTACCTGTCCGCCGGGCTGGCCGTCATCCTCGGCTTCATCGGCGTCAAGCTCCTGGCGGAGGCGCTGGCAGATTCGGGGGTGCATGCCGTAGGCCCGGTCGCGGTGCCGCACATCAGCACCGGGCTGTCGCTGACAGTCATCGGCAGCGTGCTCATCATCGTGACCAGCACCAGCCTGCTCTCCAGCAGGCGGCGCGCGCATCGCGGCAACACGATCGCGCCGGCTCCTGCGGAACAGGACCGCCGGGCCGCCCCGCGCCGACGGATTCGCGGCGGGCCGGGTGATCAGCCTGCCGCTGAGTGCGGTTCCCGGAGATAGCTTGCGCATCCCGACACCGGCCTGTGGGCCGGATGTCTCGTGAGGCCCGCGGAGATTGCATTTCCATGCCGTCATCACAGCGGATTCACGTGTCGTGCGCTCGGCGGCGATGCCCTGGAAGGTGAGGTCGCAGCCAGCGAAGATAGCCGACGGAGGAGCACTGACTGCCGATGAAACGCAAGGTAGGCCGCCCATCCTCATGGCTGGACTCACGGCGATGATCACACTGGAAGCTGCGCCTTTCCGGGCATCGTCAGACATGCTCCGGCGGACAGGTTCCCCGCCGCGCCGGACTCGCCCAAGGCAGTCATCGTCATGATCAGCGGCCTGTCCCAGCTGGCCGTTACCTCGCCGCTGTCGTACCTGGCCGCATTCTGGATCCCGGCGCTGGACGCGGTCGTGCCGATCCTGCCGAGTGAGACAGCAGTCATTGCCCTCGGCGTCGCGACCGCCGGGAGCGCTGATCCGCGGATCACGGTCCTGCTTTTTCTCGCGGCCTTCGGCGCGTTCGCCGGGGACAATCTCGCCTATCTGCTCGGGCGCCGGTTCGGCCCGGCGGCCGAGCGGCGGTACTTCGCCGGCCAGGTCGGCGCACGCAAGCTGGCCTGGGCACAGGGCACGCTCGACCGGTTCGGCGCCCGCCTCATCATCGTCTGCCGGTTCATTCCCGGCGGGCGCACGGCGGTGACCGTGACCTGCGGCACCGTGGGATACCGGCGCAAGAGCTTCGTCGCCGCCACAGCGGGCGCCGCAGTTATCTGGGCGGGTTATGCCTTCTTCCTCGGCCGGCTGGGCGGCAGGACGTTCGAGGACAGGCCCTGGGCGGGCTTCCTGCTCGCGCTCGGCGCGGCGGTCGTGCTCAGCATCCTGGTCGAGGTGGTGCGCCGGTTCCGCGCGCGGCGCCAGCGCCGGTCAGCCAGCCCACCTGGGGGCCCTGGCCCAGCAACTCCTACGGCCGCATATCCCGGCCACGACGGCGTCGCAAACGCCGAGGCCGACGGCACGCCACCAGCCGCGAGTCAGCAGCCGACGCGCCGCGGCTGAGCGGGCCAGTCCTCGCTGCGGCTGGAGAGCTACCTGTTCACCCTGCAGGCCATGCAGGTGGCGAAGGCCCATCTCAACCCGGCCGACGGGGTCTTCGCCATGTACAACTATTACCGGCGAGGTGGCTGCGGGACCGGCTGGCGGGCACCCTGGCCGCGGTTTACGGACACGCCCCGTGCGCCCGCACTGCCCAGGGCAATCTGTCGATGCTGACCATCAGCACCGACCCTGCCGCCGTGCACTGCAGCGCGGTCTGGCGGCGCCCGGTGGCTGTGGTACCGCCCGCCACCGACGACCATCCGTTCGTGTACCTGGACGGGAACGCGATCCCCGGCTACTACCCGCTGGCCCTTGGTTTCATCCTGCTGGCATCGATCTTGTCGGTGCGCGCGGCATCCGGGCCGGTGCGCAGGATGACCAGGTACGTGGATCTGTTCTTCATGGGCGCGGCGTTCATGTTGCTTGAGACGAAGAGCATCGTGCAGTTCGCGCTGCTGTTCGGCACTACCTGGTTCGTCAACGCGCTGGTGTTCGCCGGGGTGCTGGTGGCCGTGCTCGCCGCCGTGGAGATCTCGCGCCGGGTGGTGATTCGGCGGCCAGCCGTGCTGTACCTGGCCCTGTTCGCGGCGTTGCTCGCCGCGTGGGCCATTGAGCCGGACACGCTGCTGTCGCTATCTGCGGTACCGCGGTTCGTGCTCGCGGCGCTGCTGGCGTTTGCCCCGATTTTCCTGGCCAACGTGGTGTTCTCGCAGCGGTTCCGCGACGCAAGCGACGGTGCGGTGGCCTTCGGGGCCAACCTGCTCGGGGCGATGGCTGGCGGGCTGCTCGAGTACACCTCGCTTATCTTCGGGTACCGGTGGCTGCTCATCCTGGTGGCGGTGCTCTACGGCCTCGCCTTCCTCGCCGGCCAGCTGCGGCAGCCGGCCGGGCTCGTCACCCCATATGCGGGTAGCGGTAGTCGAGCGATGGGACAAGCAGCTCCTTGATGGCCCGGTCTGTGCCGGCCACGTTTCGGTCTGCGGTCGCCGCGGGCGTGTTCGGTATCGAAGTCCATGTCATCGCCCGGCGCCAGCTGCCTCCCGCCGAGCCGTCCAGGCGAGTGCCGCCGAGAGCCAGACCGATCCGCGGCAGGAGAGGGCACGCACGCTGGTCCAGGGTTACCGTTGCACAGCGGGTCGCCAGCAATCGGGGCAGCCCGTCAGTTGGACCCGGGCAAGGACGCAGGATGCGCCGCACCGAGTGTCAGGTCATGCGGTCTGGTCCTTCACTAACTGAAGGTTGCCGCTCCGTCGTCGCCGATCCATTCCCACAGTTTTCGTGTCCCACGGCAGCGCCACGCAGTGGTGCATGACTTCTAGCCCGAGTTTCCGACGATCATGGTTCTCTGATGCCTGATCACGATCTGGCCTGACGCGTTTTCCCTGATGACACGCCATCCCGGTGCTTGACCTGATCGTCGTTCCAGTGTATGACCTA
>CABEEE010000575.1_pt1 | contig 13392 bp, 10 predicted proteins | sample 3423231 | NCBI WGS metagenome assembly CABEEE01 (sample SAMEA5534333, study PRJEB31848) | metagenome | biome: tundra; feature: field; material: soil | place: USA | collected 2013-05 | depth 0.15 m | reverse complement strand
CGTCCTGTACCTGGTCTACGCCGAGTTCTTCGAGATCCGGGCGATCTGCCTGTATTGCACGAGCGTGCACATCATCACGTTCCTGCTGTTCGCGCTGATCGTCTTCCAGGCGTCCTCGCCGACCTCGACGTCGACGACGCGCAGCTAGCGCACCGCGGCGCCCGGAGGAATGGTGAACACAGCAGATGGGCGAGGCCGAGCGGAACAAGCGGCAGAGCGCCCGCGAGCAGATCGCGGCCCAGCAGGCAGCCGCCCGGCGGGCTGAATCCCGGCGGCGGATGCTGATTGCGGGCGGCAGCATCGTGGTGGTGCTGGCTGTCGTGCTGGTCTTCATCGTGATCAGGCTCAATTCCAGTACGCCGGCTGCCTCGAGCACCCCGGTCACCGGAACCGCTCTTCCGGCGAGTGTCAGCAATAACGTGACAGACGTTCCGGTCAGCACGCTCGATGCCGTGGGCCCCGGCTCGATCCTCAAGCAGGTCTCAAAGCCTGTCACCGCTATCACCGGCGCGCCGCTTACCCAGGGCGGCAAGCCCGAGCTGCTCTACATCGGGGCCGAGTACTGCCCGTACTGCGCGGCCATGCGGTGGGCCATGGCGACCGCGCTCAGCAGGTTCGGCACGCTGTCGCCGCTGCGCGGAATTCACTCCAGCCCGACAGACGTCTACCCGAGCACCGCGACCCTGACGTTCTATAAGTCGGGTTATCAGAGCCCCTACCTCGCATTCACGCCCGTTGAGAATGAGACGGTCAGCAAAGCGCCGCTGCAGGCCACAACACCAGAGCAGCAGGCAATCTGGGAGCGATACGAGCCGAACGACACCGGTTACCCGTTCATGGACTTCGGCAACAAGTACATGATCACGGTCATTTACAACCCGCAGGTACTGCATGGCAAGACCTGGGCCCAGATCGCGTCGGCGCTGCACGACCCGTCGAGCCCGGTCGCTCAGAGTGCCGACGGCGCAGCGAACTTCATCACCGCGTCGATCTGCAAGATGACCGACGACCGGCCGGCCAGCGTCTGCTCCTCGCCTGCCGTCACCGCCGTCAGCAGCCACCTCTAGCCGCCAGCTCCAGCCGCCAGCTCCGGCCGTCACCTCAGACCGGACGAAGAGCCGCTTTCTCTGCCAGCGGCTCGAAGGTCGGCGGGACGCCTGATTCGGGATGGGGACCTTGGGCAGCGGTGTGCGGCAGTAGCTCAAGGTAAGGCGGGTCAGCGGGCGCCAGCGGCTCCCGGTGAGGGAGGGTCGCTCAGAAGACCTGCGTCGGCGGTTTCGAGGGAGCCGGGAAGGTCGGGGAAGGCCCCTGCGGTGTCACCACGGGGATCTGCCAGAACGCGACCACCGAGGGGGCGGCGCGTGCCCGAGCGACAATGACGCATCCGGCGATCTCTGCGAGTACTCGGACATGACCTGCGTGCCCGCCGGGCCGCGCCCGGTCATCGTCAACGGAATCACGGAAACCGACAGCTGGCCGGTAGCAGGCTGCCGGGCGGACTCCTTCCAGAATGATGATCTCGATTCTGACGGGAGTTCCTATATCCACGACTGGCCGGATGGCTCGCCTAACCATCCGACGGCATTTTACTATCTCGGGCCGTTCTCGAACGGCAGAAGATCCGCAGAGAAACAACTTGGCCAGAGCTTTTGTTAGGCTAACGAACTGTAAGAGCTTCGTACCAAAAGGACGGCAACACATGACCGAGCCGGACATGAGCGCTGATGCCGTGGCCGCGCCCCGTACGGCAGACGCAGTGCTGACGGTGATGCGCCTGGTCCGGACGCTGGAGCGGGTCGATTCGGGCCTGACCCCGCAGCAGTACCGCATCCTGAAGATGGCCGGCGCCGGCGGCGAGCGCTCGGCCCGGCTGGCCGAGCGGCTGGCCGTCGCCAAGCCGACGCTGACCGCCACCGCCGACGGCCTGGTCGCGGCCGGCCTCGCGCACCGCGAGGCTGAGCCCGGCGACCGCCGAGTGGTCCGGCTGTGCCTGACGCAGGCGGGTGAGGCCGCGGTGACCCGCGCCGATGCCGCCTACTGCGGCTGGCTCGCCGAACTGCTCGACGCGGCCGGCAAGCCCGACCAGATCCTGCACGACCTCGATCTGCTCAGTTCCGCGATGGACGAGCTGCGGCGCGCCCGGCTGGCCGCAGTCGCAGGGCGGCGACAGCCAGCCGCGACGGTGGCGGAGTGACGGCAGCAGGCAAGTCCGGCGGGCTGGGAGAGGGCTGGCTGCGGCGGCTGATCGGTTACTGCTGGCACTACCCCCGGTATGTTCTGCTCGCGCTGGGCGGCTCGATCGTGGCCACGCTCATGGCGGTGGCCATCCCGCTGATCCAGCGGGACATCGTGGACAACGCCATCATTGCCCACCACCAGGCCATCTGGGTCGGCGCAACAGCACTTGTCGTCGTGGCGCTGGTGAGCTTCGCCGGCGTGTACACGCGGCGCTACATCGGCGGCCGGGTGTCCCTGGACGTTCAGCACGACCTGCGCAACGAGCTGTTCGGCTCGCTGACGAGGCTGGACGGCGCACGCCAGGACCAGCTGCACACCGGCCAGATCGTCAGCCGGTCCATCTCCGACCTCAACATGATCCAGAGCCTGCTCAGCATGGTGCCGATGCTGCTCGGCAACGCCCTGCTGTTCGTGCTGTCCATCACCGTGATGGCGTTCCTCTCGCCAAAGCTGACCCTGATCTCGCTCGCGGTCGGGCCGGCGCTGTTCGCAATCTCCATCGCCTCCCGGCGCAAGCTGTTCCCGGCCAGCTGGGATGCGCAGCAGCAGGCGGGGAACGTCGCCGGGGTGGTCGACGGCGCTATCACCGGCGTGCGCGTGGTCAAGGGATTCGGCCAGGAAGAGCAGGAGATCGAGCGCCTTGAGGGCGTCGGCAAGCTGCTGTACGCATCCCGGGTGCGCGCGGTCCGGCTGATGGCCCGGTACAACCCCGCGCTCTCGGCTGTTCCGGCCCTGGGACAGGTCGGAGTGCTCGCGCTCGGCGGCTGGATGGCGATCCACGGCGAGATAACCCTTGGCACGTTCCTCGCGTTCTCTTCGTACCTGGCCCAGATGGTCGCCCCTGTCCGGGCGCTGACCGGGCTGATCACCATCGGGCAGGAGGCCAGGGCCAGCGTCATCCGGGTATACGAGGTCATCGACTCCCGGCCGGTGCTGACCGAGAAGCCGGACGCGATAGCGCTGGCGGCCGCGGCACCGGACGTCGAGCTCGACGACGTCACGTTCGGCTACCTGCCCTCCGAGCCGGTGCTGCGCGGCCTGTCGCTGCGGGTCCAGCCGGGCGAGACAGTCGCCGTGATCGGGACGTCGGGCTCGGGCAAGTCGACGATCTCGCTGCTGCTGCCGCGCTTCTACGACGTCACTGGCGGAGCCGTGCGAATCGGCGGGCATGACGTCCGGGATCTGACCCTCGACTCGCTGCGCGCCTCGATCGGGCTGGTGATGGAGGAGAGCTTCCTGTTCTCCGACACGATCAGCGCGAACATCTCCTACGGCCGGCCCGACGCCACCAGGGAGCAGGTCGTCGCGGCGGCGCAGGCGGCGGAGGCCGACGGCTTCATTACCGGGCTGGCGGGCGGCTATGACACGGCGATCGGCGAGCAGGGCCTGACCCTGTCTGGCGGGCAGCGGCAGCGAATCGCCCTCGCGCGGGCCCTGATTACCGACCCGGCCATCCTGATACTCGATGACGCCACGTCGGCGATCGACGCGCGAGTCGAGGCGGAGATCCACGCCACTTTGCACCGGGTGATGGCCGGGCGGACCACGCTGCTGATCGCGCACCGGCGCTCGACGCTCCGGCTGGCCGACAAGATCGCCGTGCTGAATCAGGGGCGCCTCGTCGACGCCGGCACGCACGAGGAACTGACTGCGCGCTGCCCGCTGTACCGGCTGCTGCTGGCGGGGCCGGGTGAGGACGCCGAGGGCATCGACGCCGGCGAGATTGGTTACTACGCGAACGAGAATGCGACGCCGGCGTTGGCCAGCGACGGGGGCGCCACGACGGGCGTCACTCCCAGCCTCTGGCCGGCTCGACCGGCTACTGCGCAGGCGGAGGCAGCCGGCCCGGCTGACGCGCAGCTCTCGGCGCTGGCCGCCGCCGCCATCGGGCGAGGCTCGGTCATGAACGGCAGCCGGGGACGGACAGCCGGGCGCGGCGGGGGCGCGGCCGCAGGCCCGGCCGGCGGCATGATGGCCGGGATACCGCCGTCGCCGGAACTGCTGGCCAAGGTGGCGGCGCTGCCGCCCGCTACCGACGCACCGGGGGTGGACCAGTCCTTCGCCCGTGCGCCCGAGCCGCACTTCAGCCTCCGCAAGCTGCTGCAGCCGTTTGCGATCGGGCTCATCGCCGGGCTGATACTCGACGGCCTGGACGCGATAGCGAGCGTCGCCATGCCGCTGCTGGTGCGGAACGGCATTGACAACGGCATCGAGACCAAGGTCTTCCATGCGATCGTCGTGGTCTCGGCAGCGGCGCTGGCGATCGTCCTCGCCGACTGGGCAGTGAACGCCGTCCAGACCGTCGTGGTGGGCCGCAACGGCGAGCGAGTGCTCTACACGCTGCGGGTGAAGATCTTCTCCCAGCTGCAGCGGCTTGGCATGGACTACTACGAGCGCGAGATGACCGGCCGGATCATGACCCGGATGACAACGGACGTGGACGCGATGTCGTCGTTCCTGCAGACCGGGCTGATCACCATGGTCAACTCGGTCCTCACCTTCCTCGGCGTCATGATCGCGCTGCTGGTCATCAATGTCCGGCTCGGCCTCACGGTCCTCTGCATCCTGCCCGTGCTGATCGTCGCGACGATCGTGTTCCGGGCCAAATCATCGAAGGCATATACCGAGGCGAGGGAGAGGGTCAGCGCGGTCAACGCCAGCCTGCAGGAGAACGTCGCCGGGCTGCGCGTCGCGCAGGCCTACCGGCGCGAGCAGGTCAACCAGGACCGCTTCGCCGGGCTGAGCGGCTCCTACCTGACCTCCCGGCTGCGGGCCCAGCGGTACATCGCGCTGTACTTCCCGTTCGTCCAGGCACTGTCGACCATCGCGGGCGCGCTTGTGCTGTTCGTGGCGGCGGGCGAGGTGCGCAGCGGCGCGCTGACCACAGGCTCGCTGATCGCCTACCTGCTCTCCATCGACCTGCTGTTCTCCCCGGTGCAGCAGCTCTCCCAGGTGTTCGACGGTTACCAGCAGGCATCCGTGGGACTGCGCCGGATCAGGGACCTGCTCCAGACGCCCACCAGCATCCCGCAGGCCACCCGCCCGGTCATCCCGGCCGGACGGCTGAGCGGCGGCATTGAGCTGCGGGACGTGCATTTCAGCTATCAGGGCCAGCCGCAGGAGGCCATCGGCGGCGTCAGTCTCGCCGTCGCGCCCGGCGAGACCGTCGCGCTGGTCGGCCAGACCGGCGCGGGCAAGTCCACGCTGGTCAAGCTAGTGGCGCGGTTCTATGACGTGAGCTCTGGCGAGGTGATCGTCGACGGCACCGACATCCGCGATTACGACCTGCCGAGCTTCCACCAGCAGCTCGGCGTGGTACCGCAGGAGCCCTACCTGTTCCCCGGCACCGTGCGCGATGCGGTCGCCTACGGCCGGCCGGAGGCGACCGACGCCGAGGTCGAGGCGGCGGCGCGCGGCGTCGGCGCGATCGAGATGATCGCACGACTGCCTGACGGCTTCCGGCACGAGGTTGCCGAGCGCGGGCGCAACCTGTCCGCCGGGCAGCGGCAGCTCATCGCCCTTGCCCGTGCCTACCTGGTAGACCCGGCGATCCTGCTGCTTGATGAGGCAACCGCAGCGCTCGACCTCGCGGCGGAAGCTGCTGTGAACCGGGCTACCGAGCAGCTCGCCCGGCAGCGAACCACGCTGGTGGTCGCGCACCGGCTGACGACAGCGGCCCGCGCCGACCGCATCGTGGTGATGGAATCCGGCAGGATCGCCGAGATCGGCACCCATGCGGAGCTGCTGGAGCGCGGCGGCGCCTATGCGATCCTATGGGCCGCGTTCGCCGGCGATTCCGAGCTGGTCGGCTGAGCGGGACCACCGAACGCTGCGCCAGTGCCAGCCGGACACATCGTGCTGGCCGGCGCTGACCTGGGGATCAGCGCGCGATACCGGCCAGCTCGGCTTCCCCGCGGTCGGCATCCCCGCGCTCGGCATCCGCCGGGCGTGCCGCCGGCTGATGGCCGGCCCGCATGACGCGCACGTCGCGCGGGATGAGCGCAAGCGCGGAAGCCACGATGATCAGCGCGGCCGCACCGTACTGCGTCACCGACACGCCCAGCGCCGCCGCAAGCGGACCGGCGACCAGGGCACCGACGGGCATCGCCATCACCGAGCCGAGCGCGTCATAAGCGGAGACCCTGGCCAGCTTGTCGGCCGGGATGTTCCTGGCCATCACGACGGTCCACTGGACCATCATGATCTCCATCGTGATGCCAAGGCCGAAGGACGCCGCGCATACCACCGGCAGCGGCCACAGCATGGCCAGCGACAGCGGCGAGATCGCGATGGCCCCGCCGATAAGGACCACGAACAGAATCGGCCGCCGCGGGGTGAAGCGCAGCGAGACCAGCCCGCCCACGATCAGTCCGACCGACTCGGCCGCCGTGATCGCGCCCCAGGCCGCGGGACCGCCCAGATGTGCCCGTGCGACTACGGGGCCCAGCACCTGGAACGAGCCGTACCAGGCCATCAGGATCGCGCCGAACTGGGCCACGATCGCCCACAGCCAGGTGTGCGACCGGAACTCCGACCAGCCGGCCCGCAGATCCCGGAGCATGCTCGACCGCTCCTGGCGGCCGAACCCGCGGACACGGACGCGCAGCATCATCGGGATCGTTCCCAGCATCCCGGCGCCGCAGATCAGCAGGGCCCAGCCCGGACCCAGAGCCGCGACGCAGAAGCCGGCGACGACCGCGCCGCCCATCTGGCCGCCGTTCATGGCCAGCCTGCTGACCGCGCTGGCCTGCTGCAGCACGTCGCCCGGCACCAGCCGCGGCAGCAGCGCCTGCGACGCCGGGTAGAAGATCGCCATCCCGGTACCGGTTACCGCCTCCAGGACGATCATCTGCCATAGCCGGGGGTGGCCGGTCAGGACAAGCAGCCCGAAGGTCCCCTCGCCGAGGGCGATCATCGCGTTGCCCGCGAGGATCACCCATTGCGGCGGGACCCGGTCGGCGACGACGCCGCCGATGACGGTGAAGATCAGCGATGGCGCGATCTGCGCGGCGAGCACATAGGACAGCTCGGCGGTCGAGCCGGTTGCGTCCAGCACGGCGAACGAGACGCCGACCAGCGAGAACGCGAACGCGGCCGGAGCGAGCAGGCGCTCGGCGAGCAGCAGCCGGAAATCACGGAAGGCGAGCAGGGGAAAGCGGCGCACGAGCGCACGCGCGAACATGACTAACGTCCGATCTGGGACTAACGTCCGATCTGGGTCGAAGCTGGATGCGCTCGATGCTAGCCGGGCGTCCGGCCGGGCAGAAACTGCTTTTTGCCCGGTCTGCGGTCACCGGGCAGGTCATCCTGGGCGCTCACTGCTCAACGCTCGCTGGCACGGCCCGATTCCCGGTGCCATGTCCGAGGAGCCCAGGGGCTGCCGTGTCCAGGCGGCCTGGATGCTGCATCCGGGCGGGCCGTGGTACTGCGTCCGGGCGGCCCGGCGGCGGGCTCCGCGGCGCGCTGGAACTCCGGCGCAATAGGTAGAGTCGGCGTGCGGACAGCCGTCCGCGACAGCAGCCGGCGCGGCCGAAGGGAACTGATCAGCGGTGAGCATCCTGGGCACCAGGGTCTTGCGGACCGAGGACCCGCGCTTCCTGACCACCGGCGGCGTCTACACCGAGGACGTCACCGACGAGCTGCTGGCCGGCGCCTGCCACGTTTTCTTCGTCCGCTCCCCCATCGCGCACGCCGCCGTCCGCGGCATCGATGTCAGTCCCGCGCTGGCGGCGCCTGGCGTGATCGCGGCGTTCAGCGGCGCCGACCTTGACGAGCTGCCCGAGATCACGCCGATGATGGCCGGCCTGCTCAACAAGCGGATGCGGCAGCGCCCGCTGGCCACCGATACCGTGCGCTACGTCGGCGAGGCGGTGGCCGTCGTGGTCACCGAGGAGCCCTACCAGGGCGAGGACGCGGTCGAGCTGGTCGAGGCCGACTACGATCCGCTGCCCGCGGTGGTCGGCCTCGAGGCTGCGGCCGCCGGCGACGTGCTGCTGTTCCCCGGGGCCGGCACCAACGTCGCCGCGGTCTTCGGCGACGCCAGCGCGCTGAGGCCTGACCTCTTCGACGGCTGCGATGTCGTGGTCACCCGCACCATCGCCAATCAGCGGGTGGCGCCTGCCCCGATGGAGGGGCGCGCCGCGGCGGCTGTCTGGGGCGGCGATGGCCGGCTGACCGCCTGGATTCCGAACCAGGGCGCGCAGGGCACCCGCGGTTCGCTGGCGAAGATGCTCGGTATCGAGGAAGCCCAGATCCGCATCATTACTCCCGATGTCGGCGGCGCGTTCGGCGCCAAGTTCGGCGCTGACCCCGAGCACGCGATCGTGGCCTGGGTGGCGCGGCGGCTCGGCCGCCCGGCCCGGTGGGCCGAGACCCGGTACGAGAACCTGATCGCGATGACGCACGGCCGGGCGCAGCAGCAGACGCTCACGATCGGCGGCAAGCGGGACGGGACCGTGCTCGCCTACCGGCTGGAGATCGTCCAGGACGCCGGCGCCTACCTGCGGATCGGCGCGATCCTGCCGTTCCTGACAATCCTGATGGCGCCCGGGCCGTACGCGTTCCCGCGGGCCGAGGCAGTCGCGAAGACCGTCGTCACCAATACGACGCCGATCGGTGCCTACCGCGGCGCCGGCCGGCCGGAGGCGACTGCTGCGCTCGAGCGGGCAATCGACCTGTTCGCCGCCGAGGCCGGCGTCGATCCGGCCGAGGTCCGCCGCAAGAACCTGCTGCCGCCGTTCACCGAGCCGCGCAAGACCGCATTCGGCGCGCTGTACGACAGCGGTGACTACGCGGTCGCGCTGGACAAGGCGCTGGCCGCGGCCGGCTACGACGAACTGCGCCGCGAGCAGGCGCGGCGCCGCGCCAGGGGTGACGTGGTGCAGCTTGGCATCGGGCTCGCGTCCTACGTGGAGATCACCGGCGGCGGGGACGAGGCCGGGGCGCCGCAGGAGAACGCGACCGTCGAGGTGCACCCCGACGGCAGCGCGACGATCCTCACCGGCACCTCACCGCACGGGCAGGGCCACGCGACCGCGTGGGCGATGCTGGCCAGCGACGTGCTCGGCATCGACGTGGAAAAGATCACCCTGAAATGGGGCGACACCGACCTGATCCCCGAGGGCGGCGGCACCGGCGGCTCGCGCAGCCTGCAGCAGGGCGGCGCCGCCGTGCAGCAGGCATCCAAAGAACTGATCGAGGTAGCGCGCCAGCGCGCTGCCGACGAGCTGGAGGCCAGCGCGGCCGACCTGGTCTTCGACGCCGGGCGCAGTGCCTTCGCGGTGGCCGGCGACCCGGATGACTCGGTGCCGCTGGCCAAGCTGGCCGAGGGGGAACGGCTGCTGGTGCGGGCCGTGTTCTCCGCGCCGGGCGCGACCTATCCGTTCGGCGCCCACGTTGCCGTGGCCGAGGTCGACACCGAAACGGGCAAGGCGGTGCTGCGGCGGGTGGTGACCGTGGATGACGCCGGGTTCGTGCTCAACCCGCTGCTGGCCGAGGGCCAGCGGCACGGCGGGATCGCCCAGGGCGCGGCGCAGGCGTTCCTGGAGGAATTTGTCTACGACGCCGACGGCAATCCGCTGACCGCGAGTTTCGCCGACTACCCGATTCTGTCGGCGACTGAGGTCCCCAGCTTCGAGCTGGCCGACATGGCCACGATCACCAGCTATAACCCGATCGGCGCCAAGGGCATCGGGGAGGCCGGCACAATCGGTGCGACGCCGGCGGTGCAGAACGCGGTCATCGATGCTGTCGCCCATCTCGGCGTCCGGCACATCGACATGCCGACCTCACCGCGGCGAGTCTGGCAAGCGCTGCAGGCAGCGACCACCGTCGCGCGGTCGGAGAGGACATAAATGCAGGTCGAGCTCACCGTAAACGGCCAGCAGCGGTCCGACGATGTCGAGCCACGGCTGCTGCTCGTGCATTACCTGCGCGAGGTCTGCAGGCTGCGCGCTGCCAACGTTGGCTGCGATACCACCTCGTGCGGCGCATGCACCGTCCTGCTGGACGGCAGGTCGGTGAAGTCCTGCACGGTGCTGACCGTGCAGGCCGCGGGGCAGCAGGTCGTCACGGCCGAGGGCCTCGCCCAGGGCGGCGAGCTGCATCCGGTGCAGGCGGCGTTCCGGCGCGAGCACGGGCTGCAATGCGGCTTCTGCACGCCGGGAATGGTGATGGCGGCAGTCGGCCTGCTGGCGGAGAATCCGCACCCGACCGAGCAGCAGGTGCGCGAGGGCCTCGAGGGCAACCTGTGCCGCTGCACTGGCTATCACAACATCGTCAGGTCCGTGCTAGCTGCGGCCGACGCGAACGGAGCGGGCGAATGATTCCCTCGCCGTTCGACTACGTGGCCGCGAAGTCTGCCGCGGAGGCGATTGAGCTGCTGTCCGGGTACGGGGAAGATGCCAAGCTGCTGGCCGGCGGCCACTCGCTGCTGCCGATGATGAAGCTGCGGCTGGCCGCCCCCTCAGCGCTGATCGATATTGGCCGGCTGGACGAGCTCGCCGGGGTCTCGGCTGACGGCGGCGAACTCGTCATCGGGGCGGCGACCACGCACGCCGACCTGGCGGCCGACGCTCTGGTCCAGGCGAATGCGCCGCTGCTCGCGCATGCCGCAGCGCAGGTCGGCGACCCGCAGATCCGGCACCGGGGCACGATCGGCGGTTCGCTCGCGCACGCCGACCCCGCCGCTGACCTGCCGATGACCCTGCTCGCGCTGGGCGGCTCGGTCGAGCTGCGCGGGCCGGAAGGCACCCGGCGGGTAAGCGCCGATGACTTCTTCACTGGGTTCTTCGAGACGAGCCTGGAGCCCGGCGAGCTGCTGACTGCGGTACGGGTGCCGCGCCTGCCGGGCGTCCCGTTTGGCTATCAGAAGTTCACCCGCCGGGCTAATGACTGGGCGATCGTGGGCGTTGCCGCGATCGACGGCCGGATCGCGCTGGCGAACATGGGCCCCGTTCCGCTGCGAGCCAGGGCCGCCGAGCAGGCACTGGCCCGCGGGGCGAGCACGCAGGAGGCCGCGCGGCTCGCCGCCGACGGCACCGAGCCGGGTGAGGACATGCACGCCGACCGGGCCTACCGCCAGCACCTGGCGCGGGTCCTGACCGGGCGCGCGCTGGAGCACCAGGCCTGAGCCCGCGCCATCGCAGCACGGCTGTCGGGACACCAGGCCCGTTCAGTTCGCGGACGTCAACTGGCCCGCCGAGCGGTGGCGGGAGGCACGTTGACGGCGTTCACGGCGTCCATGGCGCCCGGCGTCTGGACCAGCTGCGGCCTGCCGCGGCGCTCGCGTACTGTTCCCGCGTGGCAAGCGAGTTGATCAAGCCGAGCGGGGTCGTGTTCGACAACGACGGCCTGCTGCTGCACACCGAGCCGTGCTGGACGCTGGCGCAGCAGGAGTTCTTCCGGTCGTACGGCCGGACGTTCGATCTGGCCGACAAGCAGGCACTCGTCGGCACCTCGCCGCGAACGTCCGCGCCGATCCTGCAGCGGCTGCTGTCCGGCGCCGACTCGGGCGAGCGGCTCAGCGACCAGATGTACTCGCCTGCGCTGACCGAGATCGCGGCCGGGGCTTCGCCCAGGCCCGGCGCGGTTGAACTCGTCGCCAGGCTGCAGTCGGCCGGTCTGCCCCTCGCGGTCGCCTCGAACGCCCCGCGCCGGCATCTGCTGGCCGGACTGCAGCGGGTCGGGCTGCTCGACGCGTTCGATGTGGTGCTCGGGGTGGATGACGTGCGGGATCCCAGCCCGGCGCCCGACCTCTACCTGCGCCTGCGAGCGGCTGCGGGTGGCTCCGGCCAGGCCGTGGCGCCCTGCCCGACCGCCGTTGTAAGCAGCCAAGGCCAGCACCGTGCACGGGCGCCACGAGGTGTCGCTGTGCAGCACCTCCGCCGCGTTCCGCTTGGGCTCAGGCGCTCGCCGCTGGCCAGCTCGTGCTTCGCCACCAGGTGCAGCATCGGCACGGTGCCAGCGGCAGGCGGCCGATAGCCCATGCCGAAGGCTTACCCGCTCAGCATTCGCTCGAACTCCGGTTCGCTATCGGAACTGGGACGGTGGCTAGTTGTGATGGGGCAGGCTACTGCCTTGTCCGCCGTCGGAACACGCGCGAGGAAGATCTTGGGTTTGCCTTGATAGCCATAAGTTGCGCACATATCCCTCCATGCCGGAATAGCGCTGGCGCGCGTACTGCAAGAGCGGGCCATCCCTTAGGCGCCCGATCCTGAAGCCTCGCAAGATCGTGGTCAAGGGCGCGCTCCGCGCCTTCGAGCGCGGCGCAGGCCATCACCGCCGCCAGCCCCCGTCATGACGCCAGGGACCTGCAGGACGTGCGGTGCCCGCCCCGGAGGCGAAGCCGATCAGTGCCAGGCAGCCTTCTAGCCGAGCAGCTCCGCGAGCAAGACCCGACCCGCCGTGACGCCTACCGGGGCTGAGGCTGACATGTAGCAGCACGACTGGCTTGGAGACGGGCTCGGAGTCGGGGCCGGGGACGGTGTTGCCGTGGTCGGTGTGGCGCTCGGAGTCGGGGCCGGGGACGGCGTTGCCGTGGTCGGTGTGGCGCTCGGAGTCGGGGCCGGGGACGGCGTTGCCGTGGTCGGTGGCGGGCTGGGAGACGGACTCAGGGACGGCCCGGGTGCCGTGCTCGAAGCGGCTGTGCTTGGTGCCGGCGTGGGACTGGCCGAGGGTGCCGGGACAGTCGAAGGGTCCGGGGCTGGAGGCGCGGCTGCAGTGCCGACCGCTACAGGCAGCACTGGCGCAGGATGGCGGGTGACCGTCGCGCGGGCCGAAGGCGACGCTGCCGGGACTGATCTGCTCACAGTAGCCGACTGGCTGTCAGCGTGCATCCGGAAGATCACGACGGCAGCCACCGCGCACACCACCACAGAGATAGCCGCCAGCCAGACGGGGTGAGCGCAGTACTCAGCCCAGGCTTGCGCTGCCAAGCGCCGATACCGTGCCATGGCCCCCCGTACTCAGACACTCCTGCGCTCGCTCAGCCCCTCTCACAGCCTCGCCGCGCTGATCTTGACCACCCGCTGTCCTGTACGTCTGTCACCATGATGCCCCGAGCGCAAAGAGCCGAACCGGGCGCAAAGAGCCGAACCGAGCGCAAAGAGCCGAACCGGCCGTTGCATTACGAATGATCATGGACGGTCAAGATCA
>CABEEE010000562.1_pt1 | contig 13588 bp, 19 predicted proteins | sample 3423231 | NCBI WGS metagenome assembly CABEEE01 (sample SAMEA5534333, study PRJEB31848) | metagenome | biome: tundra; feature: field; material: soil | place: USA | collected 2013-05 | depth 0.15 m | reverse complement strand
GCACCCGCAGCCACCACAGTGGCTGCGGCGTAGAAAATGCGTCTCATGCTTGTTCCATCTCCTTTGACGGAATGCTGCGGGGTCCTGTCACCCTGGGCGGACGTACATGGCGCCCGGGGGCTTGCCGTGCCCGTATCGCTACGGGCAAGTACATAGTACTGCTAGTTAGACAGCCGGGCGTGCTCGTTCGTTTACATCCGGCCGGAAAGATGCCTGAACGTCCCGTTCGCCATGCTCAGCAGGGAATGTCGCAGCGCGCACTCGCCGAAGCGATGACCCAGCGGCATGTTCAGCTCAAAACCCTCGCCGCAGTCAGGAAACGCGTCCGCGAGCTGGAACGCAACCGCGACAGCGGCCTGGTCGCCAGGCCCGGCAAGGTTCCCACGGTACGGGAAATGCTCGACCGGCACCTTGACATAGTGCTGCCCGGCCACAGAGGGGGGCGTCGAACACCATCGACAGCTACCGCTCCGTCTGCCGCAACCACATCTACCCTCTGTGGGGCGGCCAGAAGATAGACCGGCTGCTGCCCGAGCACATCGAGGACGGCATCGCGGAGATGACCGCCGCCGGGCTCGCCCGGTCGCATATGCGAAAGGCACTCGTCATCCTGTCCTCCGCATACGAGATCCAGGTGAAACGCGGCAACGTGGCCCGCAACCCGTGCCGTCAGGTGGTACCGCCGAAACTCAGGAAAGGCGGCTTCGCCGCCTTGTCGGAGGCTGAGGCGCGGGCGGTCGCCGCCGCCGCCGCCGAGCAGCCCAACGCCGCCAGGTGGATGATCGGGCTCGCGTGCGGCCTGCGGCAGGGCGAGGCCCTCGGCCTGCAATGGCGGTATGTCAGTTTCGACCCGCCGCGGCTGGACATCCGGCAGCAGCTGAAACGCCTCATCTGGCGGCACGGCTGCACGGATCCGCGCACCTGCGCGGCGCCGCACTGCAAAGTGAAACCGTGCCCGAAGACATGCAAGCGCCACACGCGGGCCTGCCCGGAGCCATGCCCGGCTGGCTGCACCGATCACGCCCGGCTCTGCCCGCAGCGCAAAAACGGCGGCCTTGTCCTCCGCGAGATCAAGGAAGACGGCCGCAAAGACGTGCCCCTGGCCGCCGTGTTCGTGTCAGTCCTCAAAGCGCACCGCGACGCCCAGTACTTCCAGAAGATCACCGCTGACATCGAATGGGAAGACAACGACCTTGTCTTCTGCCGGTGGAACGGGAAGCCGGTCGACCCGCGGCAGGACTGGCAGGAATGGACCGACACTCTCGTGGCGGCCGGGCCGCCGCACTTCCGGCTGCACGCCATGCGGCACTCCCCCGCGACAATCCTTCTCGACCGCGGCGTCGCCCTCGCGGTCGTGCAGGAAATCCTCGGACACTCCGACATCCGGGTCACGCGCGGGTACACGCATGTCTCCTCGGCGCTCCACGATGACGCGGCGCGGCGCATGGGCGAGGTCTTCACCAGGGACCCTGAATGAGCAAGATCATTGGCAAACTGTGCCCACTGGTGTGCCCACACGCCAGGATCAGCGAACTTTCAGCCAGCGTTTCCGCTGGTCACAGCCGAGCCGCCTCCCGGAATCGAACCGGGGACCTATTCATTACGAGTGCCTCTGAGCACCGTACCCCGGCGTTCCGCACAGTGCATTTGCGCTGGCAGATAACGGTTTCAGCATCGCTCGGAACGGCACTGCGTTTGCGGGAACTGTCCCGACAACTGTCCCGAAGCCTGCAACACCTCTCCCCCAGTTTACGAAGCGGGCCGCCGCATGCGCGCGAACGCATGCGGCGGCCCCTTGGCTACCGCATCCGAGCTACCGAGACTCATTAGGAACAACCCGAGATGACCATCCCACACCACCGCCTGCAGGAACGGCCCGCCACGGCAGGCGAGTCTGGCGTCGGCGAACCTCGCGAACCCGGGGCACGCCAGCCCGGGCCGGTCACCTACGACGACGCCGCCCGACGCTACGGCCCCGGCACCATTGCTGCCCGCGAGCGCTACGACGAACTGAGCATGCGGGATCACCTGGCCCGCGCCTACGCGAGACTGCGGGCTTCTGACGAGTACGACGCCGCCAAGCACGGCGCCGGGGACACCGAGCCGCTGACGGCCGCCGAGCACCTTGAACTGCTAGCCACAGCGGAGTATCTGGCCCGTGCTTACAAGCCGTCCTTCGAGACAGATAACGCGCTGCGGGCCGGGGCGAGCTGGGCTCAGGTCGCTGAGGCCCTGGGCACCGGCGAGGCGGCCGCGCGGGTGACCTACCGGGCCTGGGCGGACGGTCAGCACGACATGCTCACCTGGACAGACGGCCGGCTTGGCATGAGCCACGCCGCGTATCCCGAGGCGATGCAGCGCGTTGCCGATGGCGCCGGGCCCGACGGGGCGTTCGAGCGGGCCGCCGCGGGTCCGGGTGCCATCCTCTGCGCCCATGCCTACCGCAACGGCGAGGGGGCGCACTGGCTGGAGGCCGGCGAGACCTGTCCCGAAGCGCTGGGGCGGGAGGCGGGACAGTGAGCGACGGCCAGGCGGCCGTACTCGCCGCCGATCAGCGGGAGGTGCGCAGGCGCTAGCCGACGCGCTCAGCTACCGGACGCCGGACGGCGAGTACACCGGGTGTGACGAGCATCCCGCCTGGCTGTGCAACGACCACGCCGCGGACCTGGACCTGACCGGCACCTTAGGACCGCGCTGAGTAACCCGTGAGCGTCTCCCCGGCATTTCGGCCGGCAATGTGTTCGATCTTCTGAGATGATCTTCTTATGCAGGGAAGATCGCGGATTGACCGGGAGCTGCTGGACGCGGAGGCGATTGCCGGGGGCCTGGTCCCGGCGGGGAGCGTGTTCGCGGTCCTGGCCGGGCACCGCCGCGAGCTGTTCCCCGATTCGTTCACCGCGGACCTATTCCCGTCCTCGACCGGCCGGCCGTAGCTTCCGCCGGATGTGGTGGCGTCGGTGCTGGTGCTCAAGGAGCTGTATGACCTGTCTGAGGCGCCGGTGCGTGCTTGCCCGCGGGGGGGCGGTCTGCACTCCCAGGTGTTGTGCGATCTCTTGATGGAAGCTGGAGTGCAGCGGCGACCGGCGGAGATTCTGGGGGTTGAACGTCTGGGAGCGGTCATACAGCTGGGCATGGGTGTCGCCGGCTTGTTCGTGTCACCGCTGGCTGCCGGAGCCGCGGTGCTGCTGGCTAGTGTCGGGGAGACAGCGGCGGACCAGGAGGGCGTGGTCGCCTGTGTAGGGAGAGCAATGTCTGTGTCTGTGTCAGGGCCGGTGGTGGTCGTCATCGACGACGCCGACTATCTTGAGTCGGACCTAGCGATCGCGCTCGTCGAGAACTTGATTGAGCGTCCTGACGGCCGTGTGCTCGTGGTGCTCGCTATCGAGCCACACAGCGACTTGATTGCCGCCCCCACTTCGCGTGCCAAGTACGGGCGAGCTGGCCGCGTTCACAAAACAAGTGCGCATATCGAGATGGCCTACCACGCTCGAGCTGACTTGGCAGCCGAGCTTTGTCCCGGCCTGCCCGGCATAACTTCTCGCCGTATCGGCTACCGGGTGCCCACCTTTGCAGACGTGTTTGCCGCAGCCTCTTCGCCTGACCGATTCCTGAAGTGGATCTCAGCGACGACGTGGCCGTCTTGGCCATTATAGATAAACCGGTCCCTCAGGTCAAGCACAGGGAATCCCCAAGGAGAAACAAATTGCTCTCCTCTGAAGAGAACGAGCTATCCATCCTGCAGATTGCTATGACCCATTCGCAGTCTTGGGTCGAACTGCATGCCAACCAACGACAGAATCTTCTCAACTTCTTCCTTATAGCGGTAGCCTTCCTCTTCAACGCCTACGTAGGAGCGCTTAGCGAGCACCGCTATATCCTAGCTGGCACTATCAGTCTTCTCGGCGCACTTATATCATTCGGCTTCACCCTAATGGATCTCAGAAATCGTGACTTGACAAGGGCAGGCGAAGTCACCCTCAAACATCTCGAAGATCGCATAGCACGCGAGCTTGATCTACCATCCATACGCATAATCGAGGCTATCGACCAGCCGCGTTACCCCTGGATGTCAATCGGGAAAATCATCCGGACCATACATATCGCAGTAGGCCTCGTCTTCCTCGGAGCGTCGGTCTACGCCTTCATCGCCTAACATGCTTGGAAGATAATCCAAAGACGAGACGCAAACACCCTGCATGACCGACTGGATCTAAAACTCCTGCAGTCCGTAGGACAGTAAAGCAACACATTACGCGCTCAGCAAACACAAGCCAAAACCTACACAAAATCCCGCAACGAACTTAGGCGACTCACGTATCTGCGATCATCAATGTCATTTACCTTCAACTCATATATTACCGCCTCAAGAAGGCCCACGACCGCCCTTGCAGTAAGAGTCTCGCCATTCTCATTGAAACACGGAATCCCCAGCTCCTGAGAACGTAGGAACTCTTTAGTAGCCCCCATACTGTATTCCCATCCGGATACAAATCGGACCTCGAAGCACAGCTCCTCCAAAACCCGAAGGAAAAACCGCCCGTAATCCGAACCAGCCCATCCAGGCACCCGAAGGACGCTGGAGTCTATAACCGGATAGGAGAGACGACTTCGCCAATGTGCCGTAACGTGCCGCATACGCGAGCGATTTGATGACTCGATTTCAGCCCCGGATAGCTCGCCACCTCCAAGGACCTGTGCCCTGCAGCTGGTCAATGGGCCAGCCACGTAGCAGCAACTTCGAGGAGCCGCCACCGACTGCATGGCAGCAAGCAAAGTTTCCTGAGCCCATTCCCTGGAGGCGACCATAGCTGGCCCTTCGTAACATTCCTTATACAACGGCTCAACTGGGTGCTAGTAGCTTATCCCAGGTAATTCTGCGAAGGATGCTCGAGATCGTCTGCATTCCCAGCTTCCGCCAGCTGTCATCCGACTTTGCCGGATCGGCAGTATCCGCCACAGCACGTATCTGAAAAATAGGAAATCCAAGGCCACGGAACCTCCTCGCCCCCGCCATCACCCCTACTGACTCCATCTCTACACCCAACAGTTGTCCCCCCCAAGCTTCCTGCAGCTTCCCTCGGTATGCGTCATCAGCGACGACCTCGTCCAGGCATACCATCGATCCACCAATTCGCAACATTGGCCTCCGGTCCTTTGGCCAATCATACTTATCGCACGCCTCCGCATTCCATTCTTCAGTAATCTGCGTGTCCAGGTACTCACCGAGTCGCCGATCCAGTTCCCATCCTTGTGGACGCACACTAGTATCAGTCCTCGCATCACCTCTCGACACTATCTTTCGGGAGGCCAGATCCACGATCTGATAGGGAACGAGGAGATGCCCCTGCCTAACATCTTGCTCCGCGAAACCTCCGGCCAGGCCAACAACGACTATGGCTGAGAGATTCGAATTACGAGAAAGGACATAGCTCGTTTCTACGGCAGCGGGCACCCGACCCATGAGATTGCCGCCGTACAAGAGAACCTTCGTTCCGTCGGGAAGCACACCCCGCAGCACGCTCGTGTCGCCGGGAACTGGGGTGAACGCTAGTTCGCGCGCCAAGACCTCGCGCTCCTCAGGAAGCGCGGCGAAAAGGCCGATAAGTATATTCGTTGCGCCCCCACTCGCCATTACGGCTGGCTCCTTCTTGGCAGACATCATCGAGTCAAAAAGACTCTGTAGCCTTACCCGTCTACGATCTTCATTAGCACTTCGCTCAAGGGCCAACTGCGTAACACGGGCGATTCGCTCACCAAAAGCTTCGATGCGCGTCACATTCACATTTTCGAAAGGCAATAGCAGTTGTCCCCGCCACGGCGACTGCGCCTCCAGCGTCGAAGCGCAGACTTTGGCCAGATCGGACTCTGGCAGGGCCATGCATCTCTTAACATCATAATACGTAGGGCACCTGTCGACAAGTTGTCGCGCAGAACGCCTAAAGGCGAAATAGCCGGGCGTCTTGCGTAGCTCAATCATCTCCCAGGGTGTGAGCTCCAGTAAGCTCTCCCAGAGACCAGATGGTTCTATAAGTGCGCGAATTGCATTGTAATCGTAGAAAAGATCACCGCTACCCAGCCCGAAATCGTCCCTGGCATAGGGCAAGCTGGTGAGGATTCGAAGATCGAGGTTATTAATATACAACCCAAGATAAATATTCTGGACGAGTTTCCGATATTCCGGATGTCGCTGTGCGACCTCTGGAATGCGCATAGAAATTGTCTCCCACGTGATAGCCTCTCCACCCTCCGCCAGATAACGGGGAGCTTTTCTGAAGAGTTCCACTACCGATGGGGCGTGGCTGCGAAACTTGGCGTTCCAATATCTGGAGCTGTCGGGAGCGTCTTCCCATTCGCTAAGTAGTGCAGGACCGACCACGAAAGGCCTGTCGATTAGCAGGTGCGCATTCTGCTCAACAAACCTGTGGCCCTCGCGACTGAATAGGCCACTATAATGAGTCCGCACGCTTGCATACTCGCGCTCTTTCTTAGTCCAATATTCATCAAGGGATTCCCGTATTGGCAGGAGAATCAATCGCTCATCTCTGAATGCGCCTTTAAGATCGAGGACCTCACGGACAAGTTTATCTTCGGCAAGAAATCCCGGGGGCATGACGCAATAATCCCGTGTGACAAAAACGGCAAGATTCAGAACGTTGCCGAGGGTGCGAAGGTGCACTGACTTCGAAATGTGGCGGTAGAGATCGAATATCTGCCTGCTGTCCCGGTTCAAAAAGTCGAGAAATATGTTATGTCCAGCATCACCTGTAGTCACGTCTGCCATAGACGTCTTCCCATCGCCGGGACAGCAGATCAGCGATCTGGCCCCGCAAGGCGCTCAGATCGCTCGTGTTGTCAATTGTGAAATCGAAAGCGAAGCCATCGAGCTCGGCTTCTGCAGGATGAGCGTCATCCTTGGAAACATCGAATAGTTGGCCGCGTTCGCCTAATCTCGCCACTCGCAGCATAACTGGCGCTCTCACTTCAACGAGAATGTAACCCTGAGCGTAGAAGAAGGTGTAATCCGCTTCGAATCGCATACTGTCGAATGCGATGGGCATGTCTTGTCGGAGGCCTCTGAGGCCTGCTCGGAGCCATACACGATCGTCGATTCTGCGCAAGGCGTCTGTTACTTCGTTCATCAAAGACTTAGATTCGGAACCAAAGAGCTCGCGGCATAGCGTGCGGCACGCGACGCCGGTTCTTGCATGCTGATAGCCATGCTGCTGCTCGAGGAACTGAGCCAGTGTCGATTTTCCGGCGCCCGAGCGCCCGTAAAGGGCAATGTTCGTGGTCGCAACTGGCGCTTCAGCCATACATGGACCCTACCGGCTCCACGGCAAGTCGGCAAAGCTGGGCGCGGTAGCGTCCACGGTCACTTCAGGCCAGGGCCTACTAACAGCGGAGCCCCAGGTACTTGGTGGATACTTAGTAGGGCCCCTGGGCTGGCAGACGAACGATCACCAAGAGCGGGAAGGCAGAGCAAAGACATGGAGACATGCGGACGGACTCTGCTTGCGTTCATTGAGAGTCAGCTGAGCTTGATCGCAGCCGGTTAGCAATCGGACGTAACGGGCGGCCTTCTCTTACGGGAGATAGGGGATTAACGGAGAGTGGATCTTTCCTTTGGTGGGAGGCTCTGGCGGACGCGCGAGTGAAACGGGGGAAGCGTGCGCCGGGAAATGCTTACTTTGGCCGACAGGGAAGAAATATCCCGCTGCCTTGCCATGAATATGCTGCAGAAAGACATAGCCGCCGCGATCAGCCGTCATACTTCCGTGGTATCGCGGGAAATAGCCCGGCACGGAGGCGGGCGGGCATACCGGCAATGCCATGTAGAAGTGCGTGATGGGACTGCGTGACGGTGGCACTTGTCGGAGCTGGGGCCCAGCCCGCAGGCGGTTACAGATTGTGACCACCTGGGCCGGCGGCCACGCCGTCGCTGCCCGTTAGAGACGTGACACGCCCACTCAGATGCGGGCATAGGTGAAGGACTCCCGGCAGAAGAGGAAGTGTCACCCGCTTCTCCGACCGGGAGCCTCCCCATGTCATCCTGCCCTGACACGCCGCCTGCTGTCATGCCCGCCGCCGGGGAGGATGCCGCACTGGGGCTGCCGGGCCGGGCCGGGACGGTGGCGGTCCGGGTGGCGGACCTGGCGTCCCCGGCACGGCGGGGCCCGGGCAAGGACGGCCGGACGGCGCTGACCTCAGCCGGGGCGGGAAAGATCCGCGGCGGTGACCTGGCGGTGTTCTGCAAGCCGGCGGCCATCGCCCGCCGCGACGGGCGGGTGCAGGCGGCCGGGCACCCCGCCGATCACGCCCGCCCGGGGGGTGGCCGAGGAGCGACTGGACGCGCTGTGCGGCACGCCGGACACGATCGGCGCGTCCTGGCGGCGCCGGTGACGCTGGAAGGCAAGGTGAAGGGGAAGGCGCGGCGGGCGATGACGGCCGCGCTCGCGATCCGGCTCACCCTCCTGATGACCTTGATGCCCGGGGCGGATTACGCAGAAGTGCTGGCCGCGCTGCTCGGGGACCTGGCCGCCGTGCCGTGGCACAAGCCGTACCGGGTCGCGACCGCGACGGTCGCCTGCACCTGGCGGGAGGCGCTCGGCCCGGGTCCGGTGGAGCAGCTGCGGGACATGCTGCTGGCCGGCATCGACGCCGAGCACCGCGAGCATGACCACCGGGCCGTCACCGTCGGGGACCTGGACACCGGCTCGATCGACGGGTCGCTGACCCGGGTGCCCGACAGCGACGCGAACCGGGAAGCGCACGGGTCGGCCGGCACCGCCGATGACTCCTCCCCCTGCCCGCAGCTACGCGAGCTGCGGCTCAGCCATGCCTCCACCCGCGCGACCCTGGCGGTGGTGACCGGGCCGTCCGGCGCCGCCGCCGGCGGCAGCCGCGACAAGGGCGAGGCCGAGCAGGTCCTGCTGGACAAGGCCCTGCGCGATTACCCGCATGTGTTCACCCCCGGCCGGATCTGGATCATGGACAGGAACTTCCCCGGCGCCCCCCGGATCCAGCGGATGCTCGCCACCGGCACGCACGTGCTGATCCGCGTCAAGGACGGCATCACCCTGCGGCGGACCGGGGGCTTCGCACCCGACGGCAAGCCCACGTAATTCCGCATCGGCCAATGCTTTCCCTCGGTCGTATAGGCGTAGCAGCGCGGCGGGTCCCAGTACACGACCTCCTCCCGGATGGTCACGCCGCCGCGAAGCGCCAGTACCCGGGTCGTTCCGAGCATGCTCTCACCAGGCGGCAGCGGCTTCGGATGCGAGACCTGGACCGTCTTGAGCAGCGGAACCCAGTCGGTCATCGCCGGGTGGTTCGCGATCCTGGCAAAGACCGTATCGGGCGATCCGCCGAACCGGATCACCCCTTCGGTCTGGAGCGGTGCGGCAGTGTAGCCACCGGGATCGAATCGGCCCGTCATCCGTCCCGCTCCGAGATCTCGCTGTCGATCGGGTGGCTCAACTGCTGGCCTTCCGGCTCAGGCGCGGCATGCAGGCCTTGCGCTCCGCGGCATTGGTTCCAGCACACCCGCTCACCGCAGCTATGTCCCCACCCGCCGGGGGGTGAGCCCGTAGAGGCCGCCATGGTAGGGGCAGCCTCTACATGATCTGCCGTCACGATGCTGCCCGGGGAACACCCTGCACCGAGCAGGCGGCTGTGGATCGGAGGCTAAATCCGCCGCCGGCGACCCACCCTGGGCGTGACGGCTGCGGCCACCACGGCTGTCTTCGCGACCGGCGCGCCGATGACACCGACTCTTCCGATACGTGCTGGCCTGAGTGGCATTTCAGTCTCCTACGGTCGCCGTTGCCTGGTCGGCCTCGATCGAGGCGATGATCGCCTGAATGGGAATCCGCCCGTTGGCGATCAGCTGGCCACCCGAACGCCGTGCCGCTGAGGCGAAGGGCGCGGCCCACAGGTTCTCCCAGATGAGCACTCCGGCAGTGCTTCCCGGATCCATCGCGGCCGCGAGGTGCGCAACGTCGTCCCCGGCCAGGAGCTCCCCGAGCTCGGCCTCGATTGCCTCCAGCTCTCCGAGTTCACCGACATCGGAGAGCTCCGCCGCCTCGACGGTACCGTCCGCGTCTTTGGTGAGGATCAGTACATCAATCACGCGGATCCGGCGATGAGCATCGCCGGGTAGACCATCAGCGGCAGTTCGGCGCGGCCCGCGCGGGAGTCGGCGGCCATGACCATCAGCTGGGTCGACAGCCGCTGCGGCTGTCGACCCAGACCAGGGTGAACTTGTCGTCGTCTTCCTTCTCGCAGTTCGCCCCGGTGTAGGCGAAGTCCGTGGCACGCATGATCCGGGCGGGGTCGGCTCCGGCGTCCGCCGCGGCGCCGGCCGCCATGAGGATCTGCATGTCGGCTGCCCCGGCCAGGGCGTGCGCCATCTCCAGCCGGAACAGCTCGGCGCCGCCCGCCCGGTCGGTCTCGGCCGCGAGCTCGGTCCCGGTGAAGGCGCGTTTCAGCAGCCCCACCTGGACCAGTGCGGTGACTAGGTCGGCGGGGTCGGCCATCTCGCCGAGTCCTTCGCGGATCTCGCCTATTCACTGCTCCTGGTCGTCGTCGGCGGAGGGGTCACGCAGGTCACGCAGCCGGCCGGGGAGTTCGGGCCGGTTGAACGGGTAGGTGCGGTGGAAGTTGATATGTTCCCACTGCAGCGGGGACAGGTGGGCCCGGATACCCGGGCTGATCTTCATGCCGCCGACCGCGAGCTTCTTCACCGCGGCGTCGTGCGCCGGCGAACGGTGATCGTGCGCACCGTTTCACCGAGTCTCTGCCACGTGAGGAGTCCTGGGCGCACGCCTGCGAGGCGGGCGAGCGGGACGTCGAACTGCACGAGGGTCCTCATGCAGCGCGCAATTATCAGTTCGTCGCGCGGGGGATCGCGGAGGCGCTGGTGATGGTCGGCACCGGCTCGAGCTATCGCGACGCGGCGCTGGTGGCACGCGAGCGGGCGAAGCGGTTGCGAGCCAACCCGAACACCGGGGAGTCGCGGTTCTCGCGGCATGGGTCGCTAGTGATGGACTGGGTCGAGGTGTTCGCGCCGGTCGTGTTCGAGCCCTACCGGCCGCGCCAGTGGCCGGCGAGCGGCTCCCTGCTCCTCGATGACTTGCCGTTCAGGGTGCGAGATCCGGAGACCGGACGTCACCGGATCGCGTTCCGGATCTTCGCCGCGATGGGATACGAGGCCGGGCGTCCGAAACTGTGGCGACTGCAGGCATTTACGACCAAGGCGCAGCCTGACTGGGAGACCTTCCTGGGCGCACTCGACGGCGCACCGCCGCGGGTCGTGTGCGACAACGACCACGGGCTCCCACGAACGCGGTTGGTGCTCGCTTTCCCGACGCCGAGTTGTACCTATGCGAGTGGCACCTGCGCCACGCCCTCGAGCGGCTGATGGGCAAAATCCGCACCGAGGAACCTCAGCACCGAGAGGCAATTGACGCGCTGCTGGCGGACGTCGAGGCGGCGTTCACCGGCCCATACTTCTGGGCGCCGTTTCTCGAGCGCGCGCATGCCGTCGGCATCACACGGCTGAGCGACTGGCTGAACAGCACCGGGCGGATCATCGAGGACCAGTTCGGCCGGCGCGGACCGCGCGCCAGTCGACCCGCGGACACGCCGCTCACTACCTCGCCGCTGGACGGGTTAATCAACCCGATCCGTGCCGCGATCCAGCCACGCGCGTACGGCCTGAAGAACCGCGAGCGCACCAACCGGATGCTGATGCTCATGCAACTGCACGCCAACCGCCAAGACGATGAGCGCGCCTACGTCAGACACATCCGCGACTGCCTCGAGACCAACCAAGGGCGTCCCACCGTCGTTCGCCGCGCGATTGCTGACGCCAGCGGCGGACTGCGGGTCCCTGCGTGAGCTTGCGGCAAAACGGGTCCGAGGCAGGCATGGCTCGTCGGGCTGGGGCGAAGCCCGGCTAGGTTTAGTGGATGACTTGTTGGCCGTTTTGACGCCGTTACTCAGACGACCCCGCGTGGTCGCCGCGTGAGCCGCCGCTACCCGCGCACGTGCAGCGGCTTGCCGGCCAGCGCCAGCAGTGCCTCTCCTAGCGCCTCGCCCTGCGTCGGGTGGGCATGGACCAGGGACGCGGCCACGGCTACGTCTATCCCGGCGTTGTAGAGCAGCTGCGCCTCTCCGACCAGCTCACTGACCCGGTCGCCGACCATGTGCACGCCGAGGACCTGTCCCTCGGGTCCCTTGATCATTTTGACTGCCCCCGCGGTCTTCAGGATCTGGCTCTTGCCGTTGCCGGCCAGGTCGTAGGTCACGGTGGAGACGGCCTGACCGTGCTGCCTGCGCGCGGCCTCCTCGGTCAGCCCGACCGACGCCACCTCTGGATGCGAATAGGTCACGCGCGGAATCCCGGACTCGTCGATGGCGCTCGGGTTCCTGCCAGCGATCTCTTCGGCCACGAAGATGCCCTGCTGGAAGCCGCGATGCGCGAGCTGCAGCCCAGGCACGATGTCGCCGACGGCGTACACGTTCGGGAGATTCGTGCGGAGCCGATCGTCGGTGCGGACGTATCTGTGGTCCATCTCGATCCCGGCCTCGTCGAACCCGCAGCCGACGGTGTTCGGACCACGGCCTACCGCCACCAGCAGCACCTCGGCCTCGAGGGTGTCGCCTGATTCGAGCGATACGAAAACCGCCTCCCCGTCCTGCTCGACCCCAGCGAAGCGCACGCCCGTCTTCGAGGTGATCTTGCGTCGGCGCAGGGCGCGGGTGAGCTGTGTGGAGGCGAACTCGTCCTCGTTGGGCACGAGCCGATCGAGTGCCTCGAGGATTGTGATCTTGGCCCCGAACGACGCCCACACGCTCGCGAACTCGACCCCGATGACCCCGCCGCCGAGGACGATCGCGTCATCGGGAACGTAGTCGAGGGTCAGCGCCTGGTCGCTGGTGAGGACCCGGCCGCCGATCTCGAGTCCGGGCAGTGACTTCGACTGCGAACCGGTCGCCAGGATGACGTGCTCCCCGGCGATCGTTTCGCCGTCCACTTCGACGAAGCCGGGGCCGACAAAGCTGCCGCGACCCGAGACGACCTCCACCCCGTGCCCGGCGATCAGGCCCTGCAACCCCTGATACAGCCTGCTGACGACGGAGTCCTTGTACTGATGTACACCGCTGATGTCGATCCCGTCGAAGCCGACCGAGACCCCGAACTGCGCGGCGCCGCGGGCGCTGTCTGCGACCTCGGCCGCATGCAGCAGGGCCTTGGTGGGGATGCAGCCCCGGTGCAGGCAGGTGCCGCCGAGCTTGTCTGACTCGACGAGGATCACCGACAGCCCCAGTTCGGAGGCTCGGATCGCGGCCGAGTAGCCGCCCGACCCGCCTCCGAGGATCACCACGTCGGCACTACGTTGGGTCATTTCACTGCTCCTAGTGTCCTGTCCCAGAGATTCGTTGGCAATATCGGGCGAGGGAGTCGATGATCTCGTCCGCGGTCTTGTGCCAGACGTAAGGGCGGGGGTTTTCGTTCCATGCGTTCACCCATGGAGCCGGCGAGTTCTTTGACACTGCAGTGAGTACCTCGCCCAGTACAAGAGCG
>CABEEE010000558.1_pt1 | contig 13677 bp, 12 predicted proteins | sample 3423231 | NCBI WGS metagenome assembly CABEEE01 (sample SAMEA5534333, study PRJEB31848) | metagenome | biome: tundra; feature: field; material: soil | place: USA | collected 2013-05 | depth 0.15 m | reverse complement strand
GTGGGGCGCGGTCGGCGGGCTGCCTGGCTTCCTGGGCTACCGGGCGGTTAACACACTGGATTCGATGGTCGGCTACCGGTCCGCCAGGTACGCGAGGTTCGGCTGGGCGTCCGCGCGGCTCGACGACGTAGTGAACTGGGTGCCCGCGCGGCTGACCGGGCTGCTGGCCGGCGCCCTAGCAGGGGTAGCGGGCGGGCGGCCGCCGGAGTCGTGGCAGGCAATGCGTACATACGGGTCGCGCCACCCAAGCCCGAACGCCGGCCGGTGCGAGGCGGCCTTCGCCGGCGCGCTCGGCGTCACGCTCGGCGGGACCAACGCATACGACGGGGTGACGGAGAAACGGCAGCGCCTGGGCGATGGCCGCGCGCCAGAAGCTGCAGATATCGCCCGGGCCGTCCTGCTGTGCCGGGCGACGGCCGTCGCAGCCGCGATCGGCGCGGCCGCGGCTGCGATGATTGCCGGGCGCGGCGCGCGCGCTGCAGGGCCGCTGCCGCGGTGAAGGGCGCGATCCTGGTGGCCGGGACCAGTTCCGACGCGGGCAAGAGCATGATCACCGCCGGGCTGTGCCGCTGGCTGCGGCGGCAGGGCGTATCCGTGGCTCCGTTCAAGGCCCAGAACATGTCCCTCAACTCGTTCGTCACAGCCGACGGCGCGGAGATCGGCCGGGCTCAGGCCATGCAGGCAGCGGCCGCCGGCATCGAGCCGGAGGCCCGGATGAACCCGGTGCTGCTGAAACCAGGCAGCGACCGGCGGACACAGGTCGTGGTGCTCGGCCATCCTGTCAGCGAGGTCGACGCAGTCGAGTACCAGCAGCATAAGACCCGGCTGCTTGAGGTGGCCCTCGACAGCCTGTCGCAGCTGCGCCGCGACTACGACGTGGTGATCTGCGAGGGCGCGGGCAGCCCGGCGGAGATCAACCTGCGGGCGACCGACATCGCGAATATGGGCCTGGCGCGGGCGGCTGCTCTGCCGGTGATCGTGGTCGGGGACATCGACCGCGGCGGTGTGTTCGCCGCGATGTACGGCACGCTGGCCCTGCTCGAGCCCGCCGACCAGCGGCTGGTCGCAGGCTTCGTGATCAACAAGTTCCGGGGGGCGCCTGAGCTGCTGGCGGGCGGGCTGCACATGCTGCGCGGGCTTACCGGCCGTCACCTTTTTGGCGTCGTGCCCTTTACCGACGGCCTGTGGCTGGACATCGAGGACTCCCTGAGCCTGGATGCTGGCCGTCACGTGACGGCTCTGGCGCCGCATGGCGCGGAGGTACTCCGGGTCAGCGTCGTCCGGCTGCCGAGAATGAGCAATGTCACCGACATCGACGCGCTGTCGGCGGAGCCAGGCGTGCTCGTCCGGCTAGCGACGACGCCGGCCGAACTGGCCGACGCTGACCTGGTCGTGCTGCCCGGTACCCGGGCTACCGTCGATGACCTGGCCTGGCTGCGTCAGCGCGGCCTGGCAGATCTCATCACGGCACGCGCTGCCAGAGGGCTGCCGGTACTCGGCATCTGCGGCGGCTACCAGATCCTCGGACGCGAGATCGACGACCAGATCGAGTCGCGCACGGGCACGGTCCCCGGACTTGGCCTGCTGCCAGTGCGGGTCAGCTTCAGCCCCCGCAAGCGGCTGGGCAGGCCGACCGGATCAGCCTACGGCGTGGCGGTAGCGGCGTATGAGATCCATCACGGCGTCGTGACCGTCGAGGACGCCGGGGCCGCTCGTTTCCTCGATGGCTGCCGGGTGGCCAGTACCTGGGGAACAAGCTGGCACGGCACGCTGGAGAATGACGAGTTCCGCAGGGCCTTCCTGGCCGAAGTCGCAGGGCTCGCGGGGCGTGACTTCGCTGCCGCGCCGGACACAAGCTTCGCGGCCGTGCGTCAGGCGCACCTCGATGTGATGGGTGACCTGGTGGCGGCGCACCTGGATACGGACGCGCTGAGCCGGCTGATCGAGGACGGCCCGCCCGCCGGACTGCCGGTCATCCCTCCGGCCGGCGCAGTCCGGCTCTGATGCGCCAGGACCCCGAGCGGCTGGACGCCGAGGGCGCGCTGGCATGGCCCTGCTCGGCGCCGGACGCGGCCGGGCAGGCCAAGCTGTACATCGTCACTGGCTGCCCCGGGTACAGGGTGACGGCGGTGCGGATCAGCCAGGCCGGCTGATGCCGGGGGGTGCCCGCGTCCGATGCCCTGCTTTGCGCAGGTCGCGGCGATCAGCTTCTCGGCGAGGGCAGCCGACGGCATGGCGGCTGAAAAAATGTCCAGGATCACGTATAGGTGGTAGCACATCCATTTCGCCGGGCCATGCAGCTTGGCGATGTCCCACGAGCAGACCTGGTCCGGCCCGGTGGCAATGAGCTCGGGCTTGACGGCGGCGGGGTGGGCAGCCTGCGCGCCGTTCCCTGCTCTCGGCCGCCTGGCGGTGAGGTAGACCCTCGGGCGCGGTGTCGGCATTGCTGTCGTCCGTTTCCTAAGCGAGGGTCCCCTCCCGGACCCGCCGTGCGCCTCTCAGCGCAACGGATGCTCCGTCCTCGGCCTCGAATTCGAAGAAATTCCACCTGGGGCCGCCGAGCGCGGCGGTCCGCTATCCGTGGACGGGCGGACCTTAGCCGAGCTGGATGCCAGGGTCCGCCAGGCCGAGCGGGAGCGCAGGCAGGGCCGGGACGATGGATCCTGACGCATGTCTCACCGAGTTCCGCCAGCTGGCGGCGCGCCCGGGCCGAGATGAGCACGACGCCGCCCGCCTGCGCGAGCTGGTGCAGTGGCCGGATCTCGGGCGGCGGCCTCCGGCCAGCCGCGTGGACGTACTGGCCAGCTGCAGCACGGGCGGCCACCCGGGTCTACGGGTTCTCGGCTGGCCTCTGCCACTGTCGGCTTAATTCTAGAAATGAGTTGCTAGTTCTAATATTCCTGTGTATGATGAGGATCGGGTACCGGTGCCCGGCTCGCGAAAGAAGATGATCATGATGATAGAGAGAGGGCTAGCTCCGCTTGCGCTCGCGTCCATACGAATCCGCTTCTGGAGGTATCGCATGGCCGAGTCTGGTCAGCATCAGCACGTCGAGGTCAATGACGTTGACGGCACAGTCGCCTCCGCCGAGGTAACCTCCGAGGGATCTGGCGGAACCGCTCGGGCGTTCTTGCGCGCCGAGTCCGGGCATATCGCTCCGGGCCGCCGCGCCAGCCTGGTCGACGCGGTGCTGGCCCTTCCCGAGGTGCAGGAAAGCGCATGCTTAAAGGCGTCATTTGCGCTCGGCGATAGCGAGTCACTGCAACGCCTTCAGCAGCGCTGTGCGGACGTCAGCACCCGCTCAGCTGGGTGGAGCGCGCTCATAGATGCGAAGCTCCCGTCCGGCGGTGCCGACAGCACGGCGCAGCAGTCAGCCGGCGAGGAGGCGCCTTCTGAGTGATGATCGTTGCGGCACTTTCGGCCTAATCCGAAAATCGGAGAGTTACCGGGCATGCGGCAGCGCTGTTACCCGCCATTCATGGTGAACACAGAACGTCACTCCCGATGGATATGGGACATGAGCCTGACCGAAATCCCGCCACGACGTTCACGATGACGCGGTGCTGTTCATGGCGACGGTCCGGCCGCCTGGATCGGCCTGCGGGACGGTCGGAGCGGCAGCTCGGAGGCGGCCACGTTGTGACGGAACGTGACCGGGTTCCGATAGCGCGGGGGCGCACACCGCAAGATCTCGCGATGCGCCCGGACCGGGCAGGCGTACCGTAGTTCGCGAACGAGATCATCCGCCTCCTGCCCCGGCAAAGCGCCAGTCGAAATACGGCCAGCCTGGCGCCACCGGTCCTGTGCCACCGACGCGGCGGGGGTAGCGGCGGCTGCCGGTCAGCCTTTGCACCGGAGTACTGCACGGCACCATGGAAGAGGTTCTGCGGTTTGGGCTGGGGTCTATCCCTGAAGGCTGGGAGACGATTCCGGCCTTGTCCTCGTATGCGCGGACGCCGCAGCCGGCAACGATGTCGCGCCCCCAGCTGCGACCGCAGCTGGGGGCGACTGCGAAGGAGAACGCGACGCGACTGCCTTGCAGCCAGAGCGAACTCCCACCGACCTGCAGGTCAGCCCCGTCCGGTCAAGGCTCCGCGTGCGGCGTCAAGGCCGCCTCACGGCACGTCGATCTCCCGCACGGTGGACGGCGCGACTGTCACGCCGAGTTTCGTCAGTTCGCCGTGGATCCGGCGGTATCCCACAGCGGACTCTCCTTCGCCAGGCGAACGACAAGGCAGGCGATGCCCGGTGCTGTCGGCGGGCGGCCGGGCTTGCGCCTATTGCTTGTGTCGTACTTCTTCGCGGCCAGTTCGCGGTGCCAGGCCAGGAGCGCCGCGGGCGTAACGGGGAAGACTTCGGTCCAGCGTCTGCGGGGTAGGAGCCGTGCCAGCGCGGCGAACAATGCCCGGTCGGAAGGCTCGTAACGTACCCGGCCGACGTGCCGGCGCAGCACCCCGTTCTCGTGCCGGAGCACAAGCAGCTCAGCATCCTTCGCCCGGTCCCCGCGGAACACCACGACGGCCAGGCCGAGTACCGGCGCATCATCAGGTGGACAATCTTGATCGGCACCGGCCAGCCAACCATCACTGCGTCCATCATGCTGGCAACAGCGCAGGTCACCACCCATTTGAGTATTCGAGCGGCACGGGGTACCAGGCACTGCCGACCGGACCGGGCCAGTGGATCTACCGCGCCGGGGACTGGCCGTCGCGGCCAACCTGACCGGCGGCGCCGTCAGGCCTCGTGACCTGGCCGGTACGATACTGCTCGCCACCAGCGGCGATGTGCGCGCCGCAGGCGGCGGCATAACGCTGGCCCCTGGGACGGTGTCGTCATCCGGCCCGCCAGGACCAGCTTGTCTCCTGGGCTGGCCAGCGGTGAGATCAGGTCAAACGCGATCCTGCTTGGTCCAGAAAGTGGGTGGCCCGGTCGAGGTCGTCGTGGCAGCGGTGCAGCCAGGCTTCGCCCCAGAAGAAGTTGCAACTGGTCTCGGCCCGGAGGACCCGCCAGTACGCTTGCTCGAGCAGCCGGTACACGTCGGGGTCACGGACCGAGATGCCGATGGCGTTGCGGCGGGCGGCGTGGATGGCCTGGCTGATCTCGTCGAGGCGGGTCAGGGCCTTCTGTTGGGTCGGCGAGCCGATCCACTGGGTAAAACCGGCGCCGTCGTTCCAGCCGGTGTTCCACGCGCCCGGGCGCACCGTGACCTCGCCGTGAAAACCGTGGCGGTCGAGGTAGTCGTCGATGAAGCAGGGCCGGATGCCGTCGCTTCGGTTGTCCCGTACCCGCTGCAGCAGGTTCTCGTAGAAGAAGTGCCAGAAGCTGGCTTCCGGCGAGGTGTTGCGGAACCAGCCGCCGTTCTCCCCATCGGTGCAGGTGGTCACAAGGGGCGGGAAGTGGCAGTGTCTGGTCCGTTGGGCCACCTCGTGAATGAACCAGCCGGGCTCCATCCCTGCCTCTTGGGCGTTGGAGAGCTCCCGGTCCCGTACAACGACGATGATTTCTTCGCCCGCGAACCGTGCGATATGCGGGCGGTAGCGAAGTTCGTCCCAGCCCATGGGAGTGACCGCTTCGACGTGTTCGCTGTCGACGAGCACGTAACGATAGCCCTGGCGTTTGAGGGTGGGGATGAGCTCCATGCAAAAGCCCATCTCCGGGGGCCAGAACCCGGGGAAGCTGGTTCGCGCAGAAAGGTGCCGGCCGATCCCCTGCCAGCGCTCGAGCTGCTCGTCCCAGTCGGCTCGGGGGACGAGGGGGAGGACGGGATGGTAGTAGGCGGTGCCCAGGATGTCGATGATCCTGGTGTTCTGCAGATACCACAGCAGCGACCCGCAGTCGACGATGCCGTAAACCCGGCGCTGGAAGCGGGGACTGGCCAAGGTCTCGAGCAGGGTGCCAGAAAGCGACAGGTGCACTCGACCGACATCCTCGTAGGCCCACAGCGATCGGGGGATACGGTCCATGGCCCAGAGGATCTCTCTGGCCTCCCACTCGCGCCGCTCGAGCAGGTCCTCAAGGTTGCAAGCGGGCTGATGCAAGTTGAGGACCAGGGCGAAGGCCACGTCGGCCATCGGGGGCTCCTTGGCGGTTACAGGTCGTGGGTCACGATGTCGATGGTGCGCCGGGCTAGTTCGGCGCCGTAGTCGGTCCAGATGCCCTCGCCCCAGTAGCGGTAGCAGCTGGTCTCGGCGGTGAGCAGGTGGAACAGGGCGTTGCGGTAGCGGGGGTCGTCGGCGGGGACGGCTTTGGCAAGGACCCGCTCGTGGAACAGCGAGCTGGCTTCGTCCATTGGGGCCAGCACCCGGTCGTAGCCGCGTACCCAGGAGATGTTGTTGGTCCAGCTGCCGCCTTCCATGTTGAAGCGCCCATCCTCACCTCGCAGCTGCTCGACCACCTCGGCCAGCCGGTCCGGCCCGTCGCCGGGGGCCATCCGGCCCCAGATCCTGGACTGGAAGAGAGGCTGGACCACGGGCAGATCGTCGGGGCCGATGCCGGCCGAGTGGAACCGTTCAAGGTACTCGGTGACGTTCATGGCCGGAGTCTGGGTACCCGAGCACTCCCGGATCACGTCGAAATACTTGGGCGGGAACTCGTTCATCATCACCCCCCCGTTTTCCCCGTCGGCGATCTGGGTAACTAGCGGCGGCACGCGGCTGCCGCCCAGTTCCCAGCGCGAAAGGCCCTTGGCCTCGTAGTAGGGCTGCATCTGGGCCACCAGCTTGGTGTCGCTGCCCTGGGTCTTGACCACAGCGGTGATGCTGGCGACGTCGCCCCGGGAGCTGGCGCAGACCAGGCGGCGAGGCAGGTGCGGCTGCTGGAGCCCGCGCCCATCGGGTTCCTCGACCGTATGTTCCTGGACCAGGACCCACTGGTAGCCGCAGTCGGTAAGGGTCTTTACGAACTCGTAGGCGACATCGGGGTGGTTGGGCAGGGCCATCTCCGCAGGGGAGAAGCCGCGGACCCGGCTGAGGGCGTCCAGGCCGAAAAGAGCGGCGAAATGGTGCTGCCAGGCCCGCACATGCAGCCGGTAGTCCTGGACCGGCGTGGAGGGTGCCACGGCATGCCCCCACGGACAGCCCAGCCACTCCACCGCCTGCCGGTCGCGTGCGTCGGTCGTGACGCGGGCCAGGGTGTCGAGCACGTCGTGGGCGCCCATCTGGCGCAGGCCGTGCAGCAACGTACCCGAGTATTCGAGCATGACCCGGGGCGCGAGCCCCTCGTCGAGCAGCCGAGGGACAAATTCGCCCATCCGTTTATAGCAGCTCAGGAACACCGGGGCGTTGTGGTTGTCACCGATGCTGGGGTTGTCCATCATCCACTGCAAGTTGCTGATGATCGGCGCCGTGCGCAGATCAGGCCCGCCTGCCGGAATGAGCGGCTGGTGCATGTGCAAGGCGATAGCGAAAGCACTGTCCACGTCGGCGAACCCGGCGGCCCCCGGCGGCAGGAAGACGGGATCAGTGCCCCCGGCCCGGATCGCCTCCTCGATGCGTTGCTCCGAGCCGCAGATGTTGGGAAGGCCATCAATGCACGCAGGAAGCTCGCCCATTGCTCCGGCTCCATTGTTTGACATGTGTGCGAGTCCTATTCGTGGCGGATATGGTCATAGATGTTCACGTAGTGCTGACCGGGCCCGGTCCAGGAGTGATCCTGTCGCATTCCGTTCAGCATAAGCTGGCGGAAGTCGCCCGGGTACGAGAACCAAAGCCCGATGGCCCGCAGCATCGCGGACTCCAGCGCCGGGTTGTCGAGCTGGTGGAAAACGTAGCCGTTCCGGTCGTCAGGGTGATGTGCGGAGTAATCACGATCGAAGACCGTGTCCACCAGGCCACCGATGGCCCGCACGATGGGGACGGTGCCGTACTTGAGGGCGATCATCTGGCTCAGGCCGCACGGCTCGAACAGGCTGGGCATCACCACCATGTCAGCACCCGCGTAGATCAGATGGGCCAGGCCTTGGTCGAACCCAATTTCCAGGTGACAGTCAGGATTGTCATTCAGGTAGTGCTTCAGCTGCCAGAAGTGAGTATTGACGGCCGGGTCGGGACAAGAACCCAGCAAGACGAATTGCGCGCCCAGGGCCAAGGCATACAAAATGGCGCGATGGATGAGATGGACGCCTTTCTGACGGTCGATGCGACCGACGTAAGCGATGATCGGCTTGTACTCCTTCCGCAACAGCAACCGGTCACGCAGAGCATCTTTGTTCGCATATTTTCGCTCTACCGTGCCGGGCCCGTAGTTCGACGGGATCAGGATATCGATCTCCGGGTTCCAGACATTGTAGTCGATGCCGTTGAGGACACCACCGAACTTCTCCCGGTGGGTATAGAGCGTGTGTCCCAGCCCCATCCCCTGATCGGCGTAGGTTGCCTCCCAGGCATATTGCGGTGACACCGTGGAGATGAAGTTCGAGTAAACGATGCCGCCCTTCATCAGGTTGATTGCACTGTGGTTGAAGTTATCGCGGAGCCGATCGTAATCGAAGAAGTGCGCTGGGCGAGAGAGGCCCGTCGCCCGCAGAATGTACTCACCGCAGATACCCTGGTGCCCGAAATTATGGATGGTATAGCAAACACGCTGATTGTGCATGCCAATGTGCTGGTAGATCTCGTAGAGCAGCACTGGCACAAGCGCCGTCTGCCAGTCGTGACAGTGGATCACGTCGGGCCGTTTGTTGGTCTTCCACATGAACTCCAGGACTGCCTTCGACAAGAAGGCGAATCTTGTCGCATCGTCGGCTGAACCGTACAAGTGGCCCCGGTTGAAGAAATGGTCCTGTGAGTGCGGTTCGATGAAGAAGCACCGCCTGCCGTGAACAAACCCGAACCACACCGTGCAGTGCACGAACCCGGCGTACCAAGGCACCCACAGGTCCGGATAGGCGATCGAAAGCCCGAAAATCTGATCGTAGCGCATGCAATCGTATTTCGGCATGATTATCTCGACGGCGTGGCCCCGCAGCTCCAGCTCCCGGCTCAGCCCGAAGACGACCTCTCCCAGCCCGCCCGCCTGCGCCACCGGCGCACATTCCGTCGCAACCATCACCACGAACACGGCTGTCTCACCGTGCCTGTCGCGTCTCGTGCCGCAGCCAGCAGGCCGGTGCCAAGACCGGCGGGATCACGGCGAACTGGTCCGCGGGAGTGGCGCGTCGAAGACAAGAGGGCGTCCTGGCCAAGGCTGTCCGATCCCTCCGCATGATCAGAACAACCGGGTCGGCGGAGGGCAGCAGCATCAGCGAAGGCTCCTCGGAGAAGATGGGCTTGGTCAGCTTTCAGCTGGTTGACTGCAGTGATGAGCTGGCAAAGGTCGACCGAGAACGCCTCCAGTCCTCCGAGCCGGTGGCGACGCGCGGTGGGCGCCGGAACCCGAATTGGAAGCCGACCAGCATCAGACACCCAGAGGAGGACAACGCGGTCAATAGCTACCACGTGTCCAAGGGTAAGCCCTCAACCCTGGGCGTCTAAATAACCGGGGGTCGCATGAAGCGTGTGACCTGGCCCCGCGGTCACTGTTTGCGCCGCTCCGCGAGGTGCCCTAGCCCCGCCGACCGGCTGCCGTGCCCGATTGCGCCCCGTCGTCTTGATGATCGATTCCAAGGGGTCAGTGGTCATAGGCGGGTGTGCCCTCCGTGGCGCTCGAGGTCGAGCTGGCCCTCGAACGTGTCGTTGATCGACTCGATGACCTGGCGCAGTGGTTTGAAGAACCGGGCGCCTGCCCGTTCGGCTCGCCCTTGCGGGCCGGGCCAGGGTGTCCGGATTGAGGCGGTCCTTCCCGGCCGCGCGCGCCTGGCTGGCGCGGGCATTGGCCTGGAGGAGCAAGTCCGCGATAGCCGGGGCCCAGCGCTGCCGGGCCGGCTCGAAGTCGCAGATGTCTTTAAGATCGCGAAGCAGGTGAGCTTTATGCCGACGTCGGCATAAAGCTCATTACCCCGACCTCGGGATTATGCCGACCTGGGGCTGGAGGCCCCTGCTGGTGGGGGTGACCGGGCTGGTGAGGTCGGCATAATCACAGCCCTTCGAGGAAGGCCAGGACATCGTCCGGCGGTTGGTAGCGGCCGGGCGGGCTGTTCGGCGATGCGGTGCGGTCCAGGGCTCGTTGTTTCAGTTCGAGGTCGGCGTTTAGGTAAATCTGGGTGGTGCTGGTGTCCTCATGGCCGAGCCACAGGGCGATGACGGTGGTGTCCACCCCGGCTTGCAGGAGCCGCATGGCGGCAGTGTGCCTGAGCACATGCGGAGTGATCTTCTTTGCTGCGAGTGCCGGGCAGCCGGGGGTGGCCCGGGTGACGTACTTGGCGAGCCGCCGTTCGAGAGCGTCCCGGCTTAGCGGTGTCCCGCGCCTGGCCGGAAATAGTGGTTCCGTGCCGTGACCGGCCCGTTCGGTCAGCCAGACGCGCAGCACCTTGACGGTGGCCTTGGTCAGCGGGGTAATCCGGTCTTTGCGTCCTTTCCCGTGGCAGCTGACGTGTGCTCCGGTGCCTAGGTGCAGGTCACCGCAGGTTAGGCCCGTCAGCTCGGAGGCCCGCAGGCCGGTCTGCGCGGCCAGCATGAGCATGGCGTGGTCGCGTCGGCCGGTCCAGGTTCCCCGGTCGGTGGCTGCAAGGAGCGCGTCGACCTCGGTCTCGGCGAGGAAGGTGACGATGGCGCGGTCGAAGCGCTTGGGCGGAATCGCGAGCACTCGCTGGATGCCGGCGGCGTGCTCGGGGTGGCGGAGCGCGGCGAAGTGGAACAGTGAGTGGATGGCGGCCAGTCGGGCGTTGCGGGTCCGGACGTTGTTGCCCCGGTCGTGTTCTAGGTGGTCCAGGAAGCAGGCGATCAGCGGCGCGTCCAGGTCGGCGATGTCCAGCGAGCTGGGCGGTGTGCCGGTCTGCTGCTGGGTGAAGACGAGCAGCAGGCGCAGTGTGTCCCGGTAGGCGGCGATCGTGTGCTGGCTGGCGTCGCGTTGCCGGATTAGCCGGTCGGTGAAGAACGCCTGCAGGGTCGGTGCGAGCGCGGTCACGGCCTGCCCTCCAGGTGGTCATCGAGCCGCTGTCCGGCCAGGGCGAGCAGTTCGGGTGCGGCCTGCAGATACCAGTAGGTGCTCTTTGGATCGACGTGTCCGAGATAGGTCGACAGCAGCGGTAGCCGGGCTTGGACGTCGCCGCCGTCGCGATACCAGTCGAGCAGGGTGTTCACCGTGAAGCTGTGGCGCAGGTCATGGATTCTGGGATGGCATTTCGCCGAGCGGGCCTTCAGCCCGGCGCGGGCGGCCAGTTTCACGAATGTGACGCTGACGTTGACATACAGCAGCCTGGTGCCCGCGGTGGAGACGAACACCGCTTTCGTGCTTACCTGCGGGTGCCGGCCGCGGTGATGCAGGTAGTTGCGCAGCGCCGCGGTGGTGGCCGGGTGCAGCGGGATCTGGCGGGACTTGCCGAACTTACTGCCGGTCACCGTGAGGACGCCGCGGCGGGCGTCGAAGTCACCAAGGTCGAGGCGGATCGCTTCCCCGATCCGCAGGCCGCTGACTGCCAGCAGGCCGATCAGGGTCTGGTAAGTCAGTGCCCGCAGCGGGGTCCGCAGCCCTTCGGCCGCGTTGATCAGGGCGGTGAGGTCGTCACTGGAATACAGGTAGGGCACCGCCCTGTGCGGCTTGGGCGGCAGCAGGCCCGATGGTGGTACCTGTGTGGCCGGGTCGAGGAAACGCAGCCAGCGGGCGAAGCCGCGTACGACCGGCAGGCGCATCCGCAGCCAGCTGCGGCCGGCGCCCTGGGGCAGGGTCACCCAGGCCATCGCGTGCTCGACGGTGATCGTGGTGACGCCGTGGTCTTCCAGGTAGGTGAGGAACTGGGCCAGTAGTTTCTCATCGCGTGCGAGCTTGAATCCCAGGCTGCGGCGGACGGCGAGATAGTCGGCGAGAGCCTGGCGCAGCCCGGAGGCGGCCGGCCGCTGCGGTGCGCCGCTCATCGGGCGCCTCCCGGCTTGCTGATCGGCCAGGGCCGGGCCACAGTGCGCAGCGCCTCGGTGTCGACCTTGGCGTAGATCGCGGTGGTGTCCGGGCGCCGGTGCCGCAGCACCTGCCCGACTTCGGTCAGCGGCGCGCCCGCCCGTAGCATCCCGGTTGCCGCCGTGTGCCGGAGCCGGTGCGCGTAGATGGTGCCCAGGCCGGCCCTCTTGCCGGCGGCGGCCACCGCCTGGGTGATCCCGGTCGAGGTCAAGCCCCGGAGCGGGGCTTTGACCCGGATGAACACACTGCGGTCCGGTGCCGCAGGCGGCCGCCCATCGCGAAGATAGGCGGCGAGGGTCTCGCCGGCGTCGGCCGGCAGCGGCAGCTTCTCGATGCGGTTGCCCTTCCCTCGGATACCGATCTCGCCGGCCCGCCAGTCGATGTCCCCCAGGGCCAGCACCGCGACCTCACCAGAGCGCAGGCCCAGCCGGATAAGCACTGTCAAGATCGCCAGGTCGCGGCGTCCGTTCGCGGTGCCGGTGTCGCAGCTGGCGAGCAGAGCATCGATCTGCCCGGGTTCCAGGAAGCGTGGCAGGCCAGCCAGCCGCCAGCTGGCGACCGACGGCACCGCCTCCGCCAGCGAGACCGGGATCAGCCCGTTCACGTGCAGGAAGCCCAGCAGCGACCGGAGCGCCGACACCAGATGCTGGGTCCCCTTGGCCGGACGCAGCTTGCTTTCGGCCACCACGAACTCAGCCACCTCGCCCGCCGTCAGGGCATCCAGATCCACGGCGTCCGCGCCCTGGAGCCTGGTCACGAACGGGCGGACCAGATGCACATAGTTGCAGGCCGTGCCCGCAGTCAGCCCACGCTCGCTGGTCAGGTAACCATGGAAACGCTCCAGCAGCGCCTCCGCAGGCGTCACCGCGACCATGGTGACCGGGAGCGGGGCCGCCCCTGCCTGCCGCAGGTATTCCAGCAGTGGATTCAAAGCCTTGACCGACAAGAAATGGACGTAACCCAGAGCACGGCGAGCGGCCAGGAACTCCTCCACCGTGGCCGCATTCAGATCCGCGTCACCCCGGCCCGCCCCGGCAAGCCAGGCGTTGAGATGTCCAGCCAGCTGCATTTGCCACTGAACCCCGCGTGGCGCATACCCCAGCCGGGCCAGCTCTTCGCCGAACCCCCGTAGATACCTGTCCAGCGGACCCGGTACGCGGGCCCACGACGAGACCTTCATGATCACTTCCCCTTCCGGACATCGGGAAAGGAAAGCGTCACCCAAGGCCTCTGATTATGCCGACCTCGCCAGCCCGGTCACCCCACCAGCAGGGGCCTCCAGCCCCAGGTCGGCATAATCCCGAGGTCGGGGTAATGAGCTCCGCACCAGGCGTGCAGCGCGCCGGTCAGGTGGGCGTAGCCGGCGTACCCGTCGCGCATCAGTACCCCGGTGCAGCCGGGCAGGACCCCGCCGGCGCCGGTGTCGCCGGCGGACCGCCCGGCCACGTGCAGGTGAGTGAGGTAACGGGTGCAGGCCACGCGGGCGTACGCCAGGCTCTTCGCGGCCCGGGCGGGGGTCTCATCAGCGTTCAGCGCCGGGGCGGTGCGCAGCAGCGCCGCGACGTGCTCCATGAACGGCGCCAGCGCGGCGGCTGCGCGGCCGCGGATCGCGGCCATCCACCCGGTCGAGACCTTGATCCCCGCCATCTGGCGCAGCAGCAGCGCGGCCCGCAATACCGGCACGTGATG
>CABEEE010000553.1_pt1 | contig 13845 bp, 15 predicted proteins | sample 3423231 | NCBI WGS metagenome assembly CABEEE01 (sample SAMEA5534333, study PRJEB31848) | metagenome | biome: tundra; feature: field; material: soil | place: USA | collected 2013-05 | depth 0.15 m | reverse complement strand
GCCCGGCCGCACCAGGGCATCGCCCAGCGCGTCCCCGACGACGAGCGCGGCCCAGGCTGCATCGCCGCTACCGACCTCGGTAGCGAACGGATCCGCCGAAAACCCGTCCTGGGCGGCCTGATCAACGAATACACGTACGCCGCCTGACGCGCAGAAGAACCGCAGGTCACCAGGCGCACCCTATTTTCGAGCGGGACACCCTGCCCAGTCCCCTCCCCCGAACCCGATAGCTGCCAAAAGGGGTGACGGACGGATTCTGTCAAGGCCGTCTTCGCGTGTACATGAACCATGCAGCCCTGCCGGGCCGGTTGCCCTGCGGTCACAGACGGGCTTGACCTCATTAGGTTCCGGGAGTCACAGACCCTGCTACGGCGGGTTCGGGGGAGGACACCCGCACTTCCACCCGCATACCGGCTGTCGGCAACCCGATCTCGCCAACCTGATCAGCCAGTTCGGCGGTCCATGCGGCGAGCAGCTGCGCGGTGGCTCGTGGTCGGTGATCTGGTTCCACATCGCTGTGAAGGACCGCTCGGAGAGGCGTTCGCGGGCGCGTAGCAGCCGCCGCCGGTTCGCCCACGCGGGATCGCGCCTGGTGCCGCGGCGGCCCAGGTGCTCGCGGGTGACCCGCTGGCAGACCCTGGTGACGGCCTGGTTGGCGAGGCGCGCCCGGTGGAAGTGATCCACCGCGATCACCGCATGCGGCAGTGCCCGGGTGATGGCGGTCCGGTAGGCCGCGCACGGGTCGACCGCCACCACTGCAACGGTGTCCTTCCATGCCTGGCCGCGGGCGCCCAGCCAGCCGGTCACGGCGGCGCCGGTGCGCCCGGCCACCTAGCCCAGCAGGCGCCCGTCCCCGGCGAGGTCAGTGCAGTTCGTCTCGAACAGCCCGGTCCGCCGCCACCGCCCAGTGGCCAGATCCTTCACCCACCGGTGCAGCCAAGGGTGAGGAGGAGCCAGTTTCGGGAGCCGACGTGGTGCGGCTTCCCCAGACGCTGCCGGACTTCCCCGGATTGTTCGTGCAGGCAGAAGGCTCCCCGTCCGACTGCGCCGGCCTGAGATCGACTGGCCGGGTGCGCATGGTCTGGAGCGAGGTCAGCGGCCGGATGCTGATCTTCGGTGAACGGTGTCTGCGCGCCGCCTTGGCCGAGTACGCCCGGTCCCGTGTGTCACGAGGCAAGGAGTTCCTGCACTTCCTCCGGCTCGTTGATGTGCCATTCGAGGTGGGTCTGCCGGAGCGGCTGGCTGGGGACCAGCTGCTTGTCGGCGAAGTGGACCGTCATTTTCGGTTTCTTCACCTTGTAGATCAGGCCCAGCGTGGCGAGGAGCTGGATGAGCCCCCATGTGGCGTCGGGGCGCCAGCCGCGCTCGGGCTTGATTCCGGCCGCCAGGGCCTGGGCGTCCAGTGCGACCCTGCGGCCATGCCGGGGGCAGGCAGGGTCGGCGTGGTGCCAGCTGTGGTTACCCTCGCCGCCGGCCACGACAGCCACGAACACGTTGTTGCGGCTGTCGTCCGCGCGAAACTCGTGCCCGCGGCTGTCTCTGGCCCGGCGGCCCCACTTGTGGCAGACGGAGTTGACGAAACCGGTGGCCGTCATGAGGGCTGCTGTGCGCAGCGCCCCGGCTATCAGCACCGAATTCCACCCGAACAGAGGGTAGAACGCCAGCGGCACGAGGAAGTTCGCCACAACCAGGAATGGGAACGCTCGGCGCTGCCACTGCACCAGCCGGTCCCCGGCCAGATCGCGGTGCAGCGTGTACTCCGGCGGCCGCTCGTATACGAAGAACAGCCAGACGCCCTGCGCCCACACCAGGCCCTTGTAGCCCCGCCATCCGGGGTATTCGTAAGGCGAGTGCGGATCCTTGCCGACCACGTCGGCGAAACGGTGGTGAGCGCGGTGGTTCATCACCCATTGCTGGATGTCGCCTTCCATCGACATCCCGCTCGCCACGGCCAGCACCACCTGCAACGGGAACCTGGCCTCAAACCCGCGGTGGGTCCAGTAACGGTGATTCCCCAGCGTCACGCCGAACATCGTGAACAGGTACATCGCTGCCGCCAGCGCCCACAGCCCGATGCCGGTAGGGGTAGTAAAGGCTCGGTAGAGCCCCCACATCGCGAAGCCCGGCAACAGTATCCCCAGAGTCACAATGTTGACCCATACCGGCTTGCGCCGTCTGCCGTTACGATCGATGTCAAAGCCCAGCGACAGGCCCGCCGGCCAGTCGCTTTGGCCCTTCACGAGAGCCGACATGACTATCAACTCCCTTCGGGATAGAACCAGTAAGAGGAATTACTGGCCACGAGCAAATAGGACGGTCTTTCTTTATGGCACCTCCTGGAATCGTAAAGACGTAGGCGGCTGTGCCCCAAGTCACTGGGCGACAATCGTTGAAGACGTCTTGAGATACAGAATTGTGAATGGGCCGACCCGGATCTGGCCGGCGAGCAGGCCGTCATAAGCTCCTTCCGAGGCTGCGCAGCCAGCCGCCGGGGGCCAGATTCGCGGGCCTGGCCTGGCTGAGCGGAAACCGGGCGCTTGTCCTCACAGGCGGCGGCCCGCTGGTAGCCGTCATCGTCCATCGTGAGCCGGCCCCGCGGTGGTGCGTTGTGGCCGCCGGCCAGTGGTCCCTCGATGACGAACCCATCGGGGCGGATCCCGGGATCGCGGGCGAGGTACTCCGCAAGGACGTGCGCGGAGACGATGGCCAGGAAGGCCGGGCGGCGCAGCGGCGGCAGGGCCTTCCCGAGCAGGGCAACCGGATCCAGGTCCACGGTGTGCCGCTGGCCGTCGGATGCGCCGAGGACGTCGACCGGGAGGCTCACCGGCTCGTGCCGGGCCAGCGCGCCGAGCAGCCGGGGCAGCTCCCGCGGGATGCCGGCGCCCACCAGGACCACGTCGACGCCGGCGAGCATCGCGCCGTAGGCCGCCGCGGGCGTGGCCATCTGGATCTTCTCGAGGAAGTTCACGCCCACCGGGCCGTGGTGGCCCTGCCTGGCCAGCCAGACCTCGGCGAAGCTCGCCACCACGGCGAGTTCCTGGGCATGCCGGCCCTGGCGCAGCCTGAGCCTGGGGACCGGGGCGTACGGCGTCCCCGCCTCGCGGCCACCTGCGCGGAAGTAGCGGTCCAGGACGCACGCGGCGACGCCGGGGACGGGGGAGGCGGCCATCGCCGCCCGCGCGTGACCGCCGGGGTCGCCGTCCTGCAGCCGGCGGGCGAGCACCACGTCGAGCGCCGTGCCCGACACGACGCCGAGCTGGCCAGTGGCGGCCACGGCCCGGGCCAGCGGCCAGGATGAGACGGCCACGCCCATGCCGCCCTGGATGAGGACGGGCAGCGCGCCGGCGTCATACGTCAGCATGAGGCCTCCTAGCTACGGTTACGTAGGTTACGTTAGCGTAGGTTCCCGGTACGGGGAGAGGGCAGCCAGAGACGACGGCGCAAGGCAGCAGCGCTGCGGCTGACCGGTGAGCAAGGACGGCCTCGCGATCCCGTAGACCGCCCCGGCCCGCCGCGCGCTGGCCCGGCTGGTACACAAGGCCGCCACCCCGGCGGCGGACGAGAGCACTCGGGACAACAGCACCCGTCACTCTGCGCGCCAGAATCGCCGCTCGCGTGCGGCACAGACGGTCAGCCGGATCGGCGGCTCTGCGAACTTGCGCTGCGGCTTCCGCCATGTTTGGTGACCAGCTGGCAGCCGACCATCATCGTGGCATAGACCGGATGTCGATGTAGGTGCATGCAGTGGGCCGGGTGTATCGCTCGCGCCCGGCTTTGTGTCTTCGTGAGAATGGGGAGTGAGCGACACACGGAGCCGAGGTCGTGACCTGCTGTGAGGTGCATGCCGGCGTCCAGCGCTGCGGCGAGGCGTCGCAGCATGGCGACTGTGGGCTCGGTGCCGCCCTCTTCAATGCACTCGATGTCATCGGCGGTCATCCCCGCCCGCTGGGCGAGATCGGCGACGCTCAGGCCAAGGGCGACTCGCTCGTCGTACAAGGGCTTTGCCGAAGGCCAGGGCCCCGGCGGATCGCGATCCGCACGGGGGTCCTCGGCCTGAACCCCCGGGCGCTCCCAGCGGATGTGTTAGCCAGTCATCACACCCGCCTTTCGCAGGTCTGAGCCGCCGGTCCCCGGTGGTCACGTTCGCAGAGATTCTGCGCCCGGACCGCCCGCCGCGCGGACCCCGTCAGCCGCCGGCACCCTCGGCCATGGCGATGGCACCCACGGCACCCGGCGTCTCCGCCCCGCCCGCGGCAATCGCCCGGCGGGACACGCCACTGCTCGCCAGCGCCACCAGCGTGATCCACAGCGCGGTTGCGACGGCCAGGTGGGCGCCCTGCCCGCCGGCCGGAGCGCCGCTGACCGCGACGTACGCGCCGACACCGGCGGTCCCTGCGAGCAGCGCCAGGGCGGCGCCGGCCAGCACCTTGTCGGCCCGGCCGGCCACGGCGGAACCGAAGACACGCAGCGCGGCGGCGACGATCAGCACGGCCGCCAGCGCCACGAGCGTGCGGTGCGCATACTGCAATGCCACCAGGCCCGCGGACGCCTTGCCCGGGGCGCAGATCGGCCAGCCCGGGCAGGCGTTAGCCGCCCCGCCGTGCAGCACCACCATGCCGCTCACCGAGACGGCGAAGAGCGCCCCGGCGGCGCCGACGCCGAGCCACCCGGCCGGAGCGGCCGTCCGAGACGGCAGCCAGACCCCCAGCGCGGTGACCGTGACCGCAGCGAGGACCAGCCAGGACCCGGCCAGGTGCAGCGCAACCGTCCAGCCGGCGTTGTGGGCGAACACGGTGACCGCGCCGAGCACGACCTGAACCGCGATCAGCCCAACCGCGGCGACCGCGCTGCCGAAGATCAGCCGGTCCCGCCGCGCGTGCCGCCAGGCGCCGATCATGGCGACCCCGATCAGCACGGTCACCACCGCCGCTAGGTAGCGGTGCGACTGCTCAAGGAACGCGTGGTAGGTCAGCGGCAGCCCGAAGCTCCCGTTGCACGACGGCCAGCTGGCGCAGCCCATGCCCGACTCGGTGACCCGCACGGTATCACCGACGACCACGAGCAGGCACGCCGCGATCAGGCTCGCCGCGGTTACCGCGCGCAGCGCCGCGCTGTAACCGGCCGCCCTGCCGCCTGCGGCTGCGGCATCAGCGGGCCCATCGCGGCGAGGGTCGTGCAGGCTGGAATTCACTCGGCCACCTCCGGAGGCTCTCCGGCGGGGGGCGCGCTGGGCGCGGCTGCGCTGCAAGCAGGCCGCCACCTCGCCGTCAGTACATGGGCGTGGAGTCAGCTTAGAACTACCCGATCGAGTGCCCGCTCAGTGACCAGTTGGCGAAAGGCCGTCAGCGCGGCTACAGCGCGTCTCTGCTCCCGCGGATGAGTCAGAGTCTTGCTTCGCGCATCCTCGGTTCTCAGGCCGTTAGCAGCTCAGCTGGGTGAGTCGCGCAAGGGCGTGAGATCCAGGTGCGGGAATCTGGCGGCCATCCCGGCCAGTGTCTCGCTCGTCCGGTACGGTGCCGAGAATCGCATCCATGGCTCTGACCAGCAGAGTTGCTCTCCCGGCGCTCCGCCCGCGATGATCACCGATCATATGCCTGCGGTTCCTGTTCCTCCTGACCACTTGGCTGGCCGCATGGCTGCGGCTGTCCCGGCGTGCGGAGACGTGGAAGACCGCCGAGATCTTGATCCTGCGCCACCAGGTCGCGGTCCTGCAGCGGCGGCAGCCGCGCCGCCCGAAGCTGAACCGGGCGGACCGGGCCCTGCTCGCGGCCCTGCTCGGCGTGATACCCAAAGCGCGCCGCCACGGGCTGTGGCTGCTGGTCACCCCGGACACCGTCGTGCGCTGGCACCGCGACATCGTCCTGTCCCGCTCGAAAATAGGATTCGGCAGGTGACCTGCAGGTCCTCTGTGCGTCAGGCGGCGTGCGTGTACTCGTTGATCAGGCCGTGCACGACGGGTTTTCGGCGGATCTGTTGTGTGTCGACTTCGGTCACGGTGGCGCGGGGAGCGTCACGTTCGTCGTCGGGGACGTGCTGTGTGATGCCCTGGTGCGGCCTGGCAGTGTTGTAGTGCGTCTGATATTCCGTCAGAACGGCGCGCAAGCCGCCAGCGCGCACCATCCGCTGCGGCGTATGCCAGGCCGCCCGCGACGCCGCGCCTGCCGCGAACTTCGCCGCTGCCGGCTGAATGCCCGAAGGGATGCCGCGTGCTGCGTCGGCGCCCGTTATCGCCGGATTGTGCCGTACAACATACGGCCGAAGTGGCGGCGAAGGGGGCCGGCATCGCATCCTTCTCGGTCAGCAGTGCGGAAGTCGCAGACGGAGCATGATCAGCCAGCGCGGGATGCTGGTGAGTGCTGGCCCGGCGGAATTGCAGCCTGGCCATGGCCTGACGCGCTCAGGGTTCCGGCGAACCGTGGCTACACCGGTGAACCTTCCCATCCCGCCTGTCATCGTGCTTTCCCGGCCGCGCGCAGCAGCTGACGTCAGGAAGAGTCGGCGGGGCAACTATGAGGCCGCGGCGGCCCGCTCGGCCATCCCGGTCAGCCCGTGCCCACCGCTCGGAAGCCGGTCGCCGGCCAGCCAGCAGGCCGCCCACCGGCTACCGCCTGGATCGCCCCGCATGATCAGCCGGTCCGCGCCGCCGTGATAGATCGCCCTGGCCATCGTGGCGCTCCGGCAGCGGCCGTGGCAGGCGGATGGCGGTGCTTCATTGCCCAGAACGACATCTGACGCACCGGCAAGCCGCTGCGCGGTCGCTTCGCGAGCCTCGACACCTCGGCCACGGCCAAGGGATGGCAGCTACGAGGAGGACGGGAGAGGACCACGGGTCATTACGCCAGTGGTCAGCACCGCGCAGCTGGCTGGCATCCGCAGCCGCTGGATTTTCCGGCCCATGCTCGGCGCCCTTCCACTACCGCCCAGCCAGCGATCCCGAGCGCGACCGCGCCATCCAGCCACCAGGCGCTCAGCAGCGTGTTGGCGGCCAGCCCCACGAACACTGCGATCGCGAGATAGGCGCACAGCAGGTTCTGGGTCCCCTCCCCGGCAGTGGCCGCTGACCCGAGCCGGGCGCCGATGCGTCGCTTGGCTACTCCGAGGGCAGGCTCGAAGACGGCCGTCCCCGCCGTCAGCACTAGCCCGACAATGCTGGTCTCAGGCCGGTCGCCGGCCACCAGCGCCCGGACAGCCTCGACCGCGATGTAGGGGGCGAGCAGGAAGAAGCTGACCGCCACCAGCTGCTGGGCGCGCCGCTCAGACGTGGCGCTGGCCAGCCGGGTACCGGTGAACCGCCAGATCACGATGATGCTGGCCATGGCCTCGATGCCGCTGTCCAAGCCGAACCCGAGCAGGGCGACCGACCCGGCCAGCACCGCCGCGACGATCGCGACCCCGCCCTCAATGCCCATCCAGGCCAGAGTCAGCCAGGACAGTATCCGGGCGACACGGGCCAGGCGCAGCCAGTCCGCCGACACCGCCACCGGTCCGGTGGTCTCGCACCTGTCAGCGGCACGCACACGGTGATGGAGCAGCGAGATCATGGCGTCTCGATGTGCTCCAGGACGGTGTAATACTCCCAGGCCACGCCGTCAGGGTCATGCGCCCACACCTTGTCTTGCCGCGCGTAGCAGCAGGTCGCACCCGACTCAGGCTCAATGGCCAAGCCCTCGGCCGCCAGCCGGGCCTCAGCCTGCGTGACTTCCCCGGCCGAGCTGACCTCCACGCCCAGGTGGTTGATCGTGCCGCCAGGACCGCTGCCAGGCGAGTTAAGTACCAGCTTGAGCGGCGGGTTATCCACGGCGAAGTTCGCATAGCCAGGACGCAGCTTGGCGGGCGCGCCGAACAGCCGGGAGTAGAACGCGACAGCAGCGTCCAAATCGCTAACGTTGTTCGACAACTGGATACGGGACATCCGGTCACCTCCGAAGATCAGGATCGTGCGGCCTCACCGGCAGGTGCCAGGCAGGTCGAGAGCGGCGAGGATGCGCAGGCCGTCGGCCAGGCGATGGTCGGCCAGCTCATAACGGACCCGGCGTCCTTCCGCGGTCGCAGTCACCAGTCCGCACTCGCGCAGGCAGGTCAGGTGATTGGACAGGTTCGCGCGGGTGGTGCCGAATTCCTCGGCCATGTCAGCCGGGTAGCCAGGGCCGTCGATCAGGTGCACGAGCACCCGCCGGCGTGTGGGGTCAGCCAGGGCGGTGCCCACGCGGGCCAGGGTCCCCAGGTCCACCTGAACCGATACAGCCATACCTGTACTATACAGGCGACACTGAATCGGAGGAATCTCGTCGTGTAGCGATTCCTAGCGGATCGGACGACGGAGCCGGGACCGGCAGTGAGCTGTACTCGGCCAGCGAGCAGGCGTCGGCCGGTCAGCCACCGCGCAGCACGCGCAGCTCCTGCGTGCGGCGAGCCCGGCTAGGGCGAACGATCCGAGCGCCGCGGCGGGAACCGCCAGCGGCCAGATCCCGGCACCGCGGGCCGCCGACCAGGCGTCGGGTAGCAGGTGCAGGAGCGCGATCACCAGCAGCGCGCCTGCCGCCGCGCCGAGCCACGCCTCGTGCCGTCCGGGGCGGCGCAGAGCCAGCCACGCTCCCGCGACGGTGGCCACGGCCATCAGAAGGGACCCGGCGACGACCAGGCCGCCCGTCGGCGAGGGCCGCGGCGTGAGCCTGCTCCGGCATGCCAGTCCCTCCTGCGCGAGGACCCGGACGCGGCTGTCCTCCTGATGACCAGGATGCCGTCTGCCGGCCCGGTCAGGCCAGGTCCTGGCGGCTTTAGCGTCCCGGTCAGCCTGGTGTCAGTGACCGAGGGCACGGGCGACCTGGGCGATTCCGTGGCCCCACCCGGTCAGCGGGCCTGCGGGCAGGTAAGCCTTGCCCTTGGAGGTGTAGTCAGCCATCGGGGTGGCGACGTAGCGCTCGCGGCCTCGGGGGTCTATGAACAACACCTCCGAGGTGTGGATGACGTCGGCGTTGCGGCTGGGCGCGTCGACCGATATGTCGTAGGCGCGCCAGACGGCCCTGAGGCTGGCTAGCGGCCCGGTGAAGAAATGCTACGACGGGATCGTGGCCAGCTGGTGCTCCGCGGAGTAGGCAGCAACGTCGCCGACGCCCAGGTGGTAGGGGTTGACGTTCACGGCGATGAACACCGCCGCTCGTGACGCCGAGCGGCCGAGGTCGCGGTAGGCGTCGATGAATTCCTGGGAGACGATCGGGCAGATGTCGACGCAGTGCGGGTCCATGAACTCCAGCACGACCGCGTGGCCCCGGAAGCTGGCCAGTGACATAGTGTGCCCGTTCTGGTCGGTCAGGGTGAACGTGGGCGCGGGGCTGCCTGGCACCGGGGACACCTGCATCAAGTCGGCGAGCGAGGTGGAGATGCTGGCCGGTATCCCGGTGGGGCGGATGCCCGCCAGCGAGTCCTGCTGATCCCGGTGCCGGACCACGAGATAGGCGAGCAGCCCGGCTACGAGCGCCGTGGCGCACAGCAGCGCGATGATCAGGCGGCGTATCCCCCGGGGCCGCGGCGCCATGGGTGCATCTCCCGGGCTTGCGGCCGGGTGCCTGGCGGGGGGAGTGCTGGCTTGGCGCGTGTCACACCGGTCACTGTAGCGAGGACCTCGCTCCGGGATCAGGGAGCCGCACCGGGATCGCTGGGCCGGGCAGCGCCTGGCCGTCCCGCTGTCCCGGGCCGTGCTCGCTGCGGCGCGTGGCAGGATGACTGCCGTGGACATGAGCAACCTGGCTGGGCGGATGCGGCTGCGGGCGCCGTTGCGGGCCGGGGTCCTGGCCGGGCTGCTGGCCGTGACGGCGTGCGGTACCAGCGTTACCGGCACCGCAGGCCCGGCCCCGCTGGCGCAAGGCGGGCAGGCGCGGGCTGCTGCCGCCAACCCGGACCTGGACCCGGGCACCTCGCTGGGCGGGCTGGTGGCGCCGGGATTCCGGCTGGTCAACCAGTTCGGCCAGCCGATGTCGCTGGGCCAGTTCCGCGGCAAGGTGGTGATCCTGGCGTTCACCGATTCGCAGTGCACGACGATCTGCCCGCTGACCACCGTCAGCATGATGGAGGCCAGGGACCTGCTCGGCGCGGCCGGGGACCAGGTGCAGCTGCTGGGTGTGGACGCCAACCCGAAGGCCGCGTCGGTGAGTGACGTGATGGCTTACTCCCGGGCGCATGGCATGGTCAACCAGTGGGACTTCCTGACCGGCACGCCCGCGCAGCTGCGGGCGGTCTGGCAGGCCTACCACGTCTACGTGCAGATCCAGGCTGGGCAGATCGATCACACCCCGGCCGTGTATGTGATCGACCAGCGCGGACGGGAGCAGAAGATCTACCTGACCACGATGGCGTATGCCAGCATCGGTCAGGCGGCGCAGATCCTCGCGGAGGAGGCCGCCGGCCTGCTGCGTGGTCACCCGCGGCTGGCCAGCCAGCGCTCGCTGGCGCACATCGGCGCGATCGGCCCCGGCTCGCGGGCGACGCTGACCGCGGTTCCCTCCGGCTCGGTCAGCCTGGGCCCGGGCCGTCCCCATCTCGTGCTCTTCTTCGCCACGTGGCTGACCGAGACCTCCGACCTGCGCGCCCAGCTCACTGGGCTCGACAGATATGCACAAGCGGCACGGCGCGGCAAGCTGCCGCAGCTCGTGGCCGTCGACGAGGCGGCCACAGAGCCATCCCCTCGCGCGGCGGGCGCCGACCTGGCGCAGCTGGGTCGGCCGCTGGGTTACCAGGTTGCCCTCGATGGCACCGGAAGGCTCGCCGACGGGTACGGTGTCGCCGACCAGCCGTGGTTCGTGCTGACCTCCGCCTCGGGCAAGATCGTGTGGAAGCACGACGGCTGGCTCCCGCTCGCAGCCCTGGAGGCCGCCGCCCGCAGAGCCTGACCTGCCAGCTCAGCGGCTGGCATCTGATGCTTCCTCGGGCCTGCGTGCCCAGACGCCGAAGAGGCGTTCCGCGCACGAGCGACCCTGCGGGAAGATCTCCGTCCAGCGCCTGCGGGGGAGGAGCCGGGCCAGCGCGGCGAACCACACCCCGGTCAGCCGGCTCGTACCGCACCCGGCCTACTTGGCGGCGCAGCACCGCGTTCTCGTGCCGGAGCATCAGCAACTCGACATCTTTCGCCCCGTCGCCGCGGAACACCAGGACAGCCACGCCGAGTACCCGGCACGTCAACAGGTAGACGATCTTGAGCAGCACCCGGCCAGCCAGCCATCACCGCGTCACGTCTGATAGCGATAGCCCAGGTCAGCCGCTCAATCGAGTATTCGAGCGGCACAGGATGTTGTCGTGTGTCCATGGCAGGGACTGGCTGCCGCCGTTGCTGTCACCGTTGCTGTCAGCCGCCCGGACCCACTGGGATCGCCCGGTATGTTGCTTAGGAGATCGTCCGTAACCAGCCTTCGACCGGTCACGTTGCAGCTCAGGGATCAAACAGACGTGTCCGTGGATGCCCGCCTTGCGCCTCAGGGAGCTGGCTAGGCTACGGCCCAGCAGGAGGCCAAGGATGGGCATGCCGGTCACGCCTATCCAGGGCAGCGGGGCCGAGCGTAATCTGCCTGGTAGAGAAGGATCCATGATCCTGCGCCACGCAGAGCAAGTGCGCAGGCGACCGCGTCGCTCCAGACCCCTGGTGGCACGGGCAGTCACGGCCAGTTATTGGGGACCACCATGGGCAAGATGGCGAAGGTGTTCGAACTCAACCGGAAAGGCCTCAACGTGCCCAGAGGCCTCATCGCCGTCGGGATCTTCCTGCTGCCGCTGATCGTCCTCATCGCGGTCCACCAGGAGCAGTACTTCCTCAGCGTGTCCCTTGGCGCGGTGCTGACCCCGGCGGGAATCTCGGCTACCGGGCGTCACGCCTGGCGTTGGTCGGGGTGGGCGGTGCGCTGCTGACACTGCTGGCTTTCGGCATCGGCCGTGACGCCTGGGGGCTCGTGACGCTGGCCGCGTTCGCGGTCACCTGGCTGGCCGGGCTGGCGGTGAAGTTCGGCTTGCACAGGTTCGTTGCGGCGTATGTGCTCAACGTCTGGTTCATCATCGCCCTGGGCCTGCCGGCTCTTTACCACCTCGACAAGATCCCGGTCAGCCCGTGGAAACAGACGGTGGCCTGGCTCGCCGGGTCGGCCCTGTGGATCGCCTGCATAGCCATCGTCTGGCTAGCGCGGGGGCGCAGACCCCCGCCCCCGTTCGTCCCCGAGATTCCCGGCGACATCTCGCCGGTCAAGCTGACCCGGCCGAAGATCCTCTTCACGCTCATCCGGGCACTCGCCGTCACGATCGCGGTGGCCATCTCGTTCGGACTGCACTTGCCGTATGCCTACTGGATGCCGATCGCCACCATCGTCGCCATGAAACCCAGCCTGGACCAATCCGAACTGGTGGCCATACAGCGCCTGGCTGGCGCGGCACTAGGCGCCGCGATCGCCGCCCTGTTCCTGCTGACAGTCAGCAACAAGCACGCGCTGGAGGTAGTGGTCGTCCTGCTCGCCGGGGTGGCGGGGTCGATCCGCATGGTGAACTACGCCTTTTACAGCGCTGCCGTCGGCGCTGCCGACCTTCCGCTAATGAGGCGTAGCAGCCGCCCAGGTCATCCGAATCTCTGCAGCGTGAACGGTTGCCATCAGGCGTCCATGAGTGTTGCACGTCGCTGCTGTTGCTGTCACCGTTGCTGTCAGTCAGCAGGACGAGCGTGGCGAAGGGTGACGCGCGGGATCGCCCCCCCGCGCTGGGGCTGTGCCGTGGTAGTCAGGACTCGTTGGCAGCTTGCCGCAGGTCTTTTCGGAAGATGACGGAGCGGCGCTGGTAGGACATGCGGTCCTCGTAGAAGGGCACGGATAGTAAGCTACGGAGATTGGTATTGAGCGTCGCCACCACCGCGCCCTGGCTGCGGCCCGCTTCCTCGACCGCCTCCATCAAAGCCGTGCCAACACCCGACCGGCGCTGTGTCTCTTCGACTACCAGCGCGTCGATAACGAGCCGCGGTGACGCCAGGTCGCGCTGAAGCTGCCACCGGGCATCGGCCATGGGTGGCTCGACGCGGGCGCTGACAAAGCCCACCACGCGGCCGTCTTGTTCGGCGGCCAGCCAGAGCGCGCCAGCTGCGCGATCGCCCGCAAGAGAGCGTTCAAACCAGTCCGCTAGGCCATCGCTGTCAGGGACCCGGCCGATGTTAGAGTCCAGTTCCCGGAGATAGCGCCCGGCGTCTGACCGCTTTCAGGTGTAGCGGGGCCACTTCAGCCCTGCCTCGCGGGGTACCGCTGACCTTCGGCGTCCGCTTCTGCTGTCGGCGGACCGATGATTCACTGCCTCATGGACCGTTATATCGGTAGCGACAAGCTATCTAGCTCGATGGGAGAGTGCCATGCCCCGGATCACCCCGAACCTGTGGTTCGACACTGAAAGTGAGCAGGCTGCCGAGTTCTATGTCTCGGTGTTCCCGAACTCGCAGATCAAAATGATCTCCTACTACGGTGAGGCTGGACCGCGCCCGGCCGGTACTGTCCTGACGGTCGACTTCACACTGGACGGGCAGGAGTTCACCGCGATCAACGGCGGTCCTCAGTTCACGTTCGACGAGGCGATCTCGTTCGTGATCCATTGCGCCGACCAGGAGGAGATCGACTACTACTGGACCAGGCTTTCCGAAGGCGGCGAGGAAGGCCCGTGCGGCTGGCTGAAGGACCGCTACGGATTGTCCTGGCAGGTCATCCCGGCCGGGTATGCCGAGCTGATGTGCGACCCTGACCAGGGACGCCGCGATCGAGCCATGCAAGCTGTGCTCGGCATGAAGAAGCTCAACGTGGCCGCCATCTATGCTGCCGCAGACCAGGCTTAGCCACGTAA
>CABEEE010000552.1_pt1 | contig 13926 bp, 18 predicted proteins | sample 3423231 | NCBI WGS metagenome assembly CABEEE01 (sample SAMEA5534333, study PRJEB31848) | metagenome | biome: tundra; feature: field; material: soil | place: USA | collected 2013-05 | depth 0.15 m | reverse complement strand
GCGGCCCGCCAGGCGTAGTAGCCGGACCGGGACACGCCGAGCTGGGCGCACATGAACGACACCGGATAGGCGTCCGAATCAGCCCAGTCCGCGATGGCAGCGAATCTTACTGCTTGCCTTTCGCGAACCAGGTCGCCACATTTTTTGCGAACTCCACCTGCATCCTGAGCTCGGCGATCGCGGATTTGTCATCCTGGGACTCGGCCCGCAGGCGGATCAGCTCCACCCGCTCTGACTCGCCCAGCGGGGCATCCGGGGAAATCCCCGATGCCGCGGCCGCTCGTGCCACCTTCACCCACTTGCCAAGAGTCATCTCATGGACGCCGATGTTGCGGGCGACCTCAGCGACCGGACGGCCACCGTCGATGACGAAAGCTACCGACTGCTCCTTGTACTCCGGCGTAAATGCGCGGCGTGTCGAACCCATTTCTCGCTCTCCCGGAAAATCGGGCAGCTAAGCCGGGTGTCCACCGAAGCGGGAACGGTCCAAGGCCCGTGCGGTTCGGAAGGCGGGGCCGGGGAGTGTCACAGCTCCGGGTGGTGTCTTGTCTTGAGGGGTAGGCACCAGGCGGAAGGGGAAGGTCATGCGGGTCTTCGTCACGGGAGCGACCGGGGCACTGGGACGGCACCTCGTTCCCGCTCTGGTCGCGGCGGGTCATGAGGTCACCGCCACCATGAGGACGCCCGGCAAGGCCGGGTGGTTGCGCGAGGTGGGGGCGGAGCCGGTGGTGGTGGACGGGCTGGATCGCGAGGCGGTGATAGCGGCGGTGCAGGCCGCGGCGCCGGAGGTGATCGTGCATGAGATGACCGCGCTGGCGGGTATGCGCAGCTTCCGCAATCCCGACAAACTGTTCGCCGCCACGAACGAGCTCCGGACCCGGGGCACCGACAACCTGCTGGCGGCCGCCGTTGAGGCGGGCACCCGCCGGGTCATCGCGCAAAGCTACGCGGGCGCCGGGCCGGACAAGCGTCCCGGCCCGGTGAAGACCGAAGACGATCCGCCAGAGTGGCGGCCCATCCGGTCGGCTATGCAAGGGCCGGCGGCGATCGCGCATGTGGAGAAGACGGTGCCGGCGCAGGCACGGGAGGGGCTCGTGCTGCGTTACGGCGGCTTCTACGGGCCGGGCACCGGGGATTTCCTGGTGGAGGCGGTGCGGAAGCGGCAGGTGCCGGTGATCGGCGGCGGGACAGGGGTCTGGTCGTTCATCGAGATCACTGACGCCGCGGCCGCGACGCTCGCCGCGGTCGGCCGCGGCGCGCCGGGCGTATACAACGTGGTGGACAGTGACCCGGCGCCGGTCGCCGAGTGGCTGCCCTACCTGGCGGAGATACTGGGCGCGAAGCCGCCGCGGCGGGTGCCCGCCTGGCTCGGGCGGCTGCTCGCCGGCGAGTTCGTCGTGGCCCAGATGACCAGCTCGCGCGGGTACTCGAACGAGAGGACAAAGAAAGAGCTCGGCTGGGAGCCGCGGTATGCGAGCTGGCGGGAGGGGTTCCGTGCCTGGGTCAGCGGATGAGGCCGGCGCGGCGGAGGCGGAGCACCGGCCGCTGCTGTTCTCGATCGCCTACGGGATGACCGGAGCGGTGGGCGACGCCGAGGACATCGTGCAGGACGCGTTCCTGGGCCTGACCCGGGCGCGCCAGGCGGGAACCACGATCGCCGATCCGAAGGCGTACCTGGCGACGGCAGTGACCCGGCTGGGCATCAACTACCTGAGCTCGGCGCGGGTGCGGCGCGAGACGTACGTGGGGGACTGGCTGCCCGAGCCGGTCATCGTGCTCGCCGGCGAGCCGGGGCCGGCCGAGCACGCCGAGCTGGCCGACTCGCTGTCCATGGCGTTCCTCGTGCTGCTGGAGGCGCTCTCGCCGGTGGAGCGGGCGGTGTTCATGCTGCGCGAGGTGTTCGGGTACGGCTACCCGGACGTGGCGAGGATCACCGGCAAGACCGAAGTGAACTGCCGTCAGATCTTCGCCCGCGCCAGGCAGCGCATCGCCGCCGGGGTGCAGGGGCCCGGCAGTGCGCCGTCTCCGGCGCGGCGGGCGGAAGGTGAGGAGTTCGCCCGCAGGTTCTTCGAGGCCGCTGCGGGCGGCGACATGGACGCGCTGCTCGGCATGCTCGCGCCCGACGTGACGGTCCGCGGGGACGGCGGCGGCAAGGCGCACGTGGCCAGGAAGCCGCTGGCCGGGCGGCAGCAGGTGACGCGGCACCTCGTCGGCCTGTTCCGCCGGGGCCGAGTGCTCGGCGTCTCCCTCCGGCTGGCCTGGGTCAACGGCCAGCCAGGCGCCGTCGCGCACGACGCCGAAGGGCGCGTGGTCAGCGTGTTCGCGCTCGACGTCGCCGACGGCATGGTCCAGGCAATCCGCGCCGTGGTCAATCCCGACAAGCTTGGCCACATCGGGCCGGTGTCTGATCTGGCGCGACTGCCCGAGAACGAAAGTTAGTGCAGGGAGGGAACTGATGACCGACCTTCAGGCCATCGCTGATCGCGTGGAGATCGAGGCGCTGCGCGGCGAGTTCACCGACGCGGCGATGATGCGCGACCGCGGCCGCCTCGCGTCGCTGTTCACCCCCGGCGGCGTGCTGCGGATGCCCAACATTCCCGTCGAGCTGGTCGGCCGGGAGGAGATCCGCGCCGGGGGCGAGCGGCTGCAGGACCAGTGGGAGTTCTTCGTGCAGACCACGCACCCGGGCACGATCCAGCTAGACGGCGACACCGCGACCGGCCGCGCCTACATGCAAGAGCTCGCCCGCACCCGCGACGGCCGCCAGGGGCTGAACTACGCCATCTACCACGACCGCTACGAGCGCACCCCGGACGGCTGGAGGTTCACCGAGCGGGTCTACGAGGTCAGGTACCTCGACACCAGCCCGCTGGCGGGCTCGGCGCCCCGCCCTGCCGGGGCGCCCGCTGACCCATGGCCTGCAGCGGCCCCGGCAGGAATGAGAGCTTCATTGCGAGACCACCGGCACGGTGGCACCAGGTCACGGCATCCTGGCAGCTCATTCCACTCGAGGGCCGGCCTGCAGGCAATAGGGCGATTTATCTCCCGTCCATCTCAGGTCGGACTTCTGTTCGCAGCAAATGGTCTCGCGGAGCCACGGCGTGCGCCGACGCTAAGCCAGTAGGCGGCATGCCTGCCTCTGCGGCAAGGTTGGGAGCATGCATCACGCATCTGACCAGGAGATCCTTTCGGAAGTCGGCCATGGTCAGAGAGATTCGGATGGGATGAGTGGTTTGGAGGGGTGGATGGTGCCGACTACCTGACTGACCGCGGCATGCAGGCAGCCAGGCGGGCGGTCACGGATCTGGCCAGCTTCTTCGGCGCACGGTTGCTGAGCCGTGCGATCGAGCCAGGACGGGCGGGAGCAGCTGTCCCCGTCCTCGGCCGTTATGCGCCGCTTCTAGCCCTCACACCGGCACGGCGCCCGGCTCTTTATACCGAGTCGATTCGGTAGGCCGGCCCGAACCAATTGCACATCCGTTCGCCCTCACCAGAAGTTCCTGCTGACGTGGCGGCTGTATCCGGTGAAGGCAGCAGGTCGTTCGCCCCCAACAGTACTGGCGCGCCCCAATAGGCCAATCAATTCGTCGCGGATTTGCTTGTCGTCATGAGACATCATGGTGGCGCCATCGACCTGACTGCGCTACCCCGTCCCGGCCAGGACGTGAGCCCGCTCAATATCGTTGGCGGATCTGATTGTCGTTTTCCGCCCTGCACCGCGGACTGACCGGGGGCTGCCAGATGGAACCTACCGCACCGATGTCCGCTTCGCCGGTACCCGCGCCCGGGCATGAGTCGGCGGCCCAGCGGGCCCGCGGCCTTGCCGCCGCGCGCCGGCGGGCCACTGCTCTCCTCGCGGGGGTAACGGTTCTGTTTGTGGCCGTGACCGCGGCCGGCGCCCACGGGATCCTTCTCGGCTACGTGCAGGCCGGCGCCGAGGCCTCCATGGTCGGAGGCGTTGCCGACTGGTTCGCGGTGACGGCCCTCTTCCGCCATCCCCTGGGCCTGCCGATACCGCACACCGCGATAGTCGTCGAGCGCAAGGACCAGTTCGCCGCCACCCTCGGCCAGTTCGTGCAGGAGAACTTCCTCAACGCCGACGTTCTTGCCGAGCGGATCCGCTCCGCTCGCCTCGTTCCCCGCCTGGCTGCCTGGCTGGCCGACGAGGCCAACGCCGCCCGCTTCGCCGGTCGCGCGGCGGATCTGGTCGTCACGGTGGCCGAGACTCTCCGCGATGAGGATGTCCAGCGCGTGCTCACCGCCGAACTGGCCCGGGCGGTAGATGCCGTCGAGGTGGCGCCGCTGGCTGGCCGGGCCCTGCGGGCCATCATTGCTGGAGGCCACCATGCCGAGTTTTTCAACGCCATCGTGTCCGGCGCCGACCGCTATCTCGCCGGCCATTACGCGGAGCTTCGTGAGCTGTTCGAGGACGAGTCACCCCGCTGGGTGCCCGACGCGGTTTACCGGCGGGTCTTCGACCGTCTGTACACTCGCCTGCGCCAGCGGCTGGTAGCGATGGCCGCCGATCCCGACGACGAGGCGCGGCATCAGTTCGAGGAGTGGATCGCCGGGCTCCCCGACCGCCTCGAGACATCCCCGGAGCTGTGCGAGCGCGGGGAGCGCCTCAAGCGCGATGTCCTTGGTAGCGCCGGCCTGCGGGACTGGTCCTCGTCGCTGTGGCAGAAGGCCAAGGAGGCGCTGCGGATCCAGGCTGCTGATCCGGAGTCTGAGCTGCGCCGTCGGCTGGCCGATGCTCTGGTGGCGGCCGGCCGGCGCCTAGGGTCGGACTGGCGCCTCCAGGAGGGCCTTGAGCGCGCGGTCGAGTCAGGAGCCAGGGCACTCGCCGATCAGTTCCACGACGAGCTCGCCGGCCTTGTCACCGGGACTATCGGGCGGTGGGACGCCGCCGAGACGTCCAGCCAGCTGGAACTGCTCCTAGGGCGCGATCTGCAGTACATCCGCATCAACGGCACGGTAGTGGGGGCGGCCGTGGGGCTGGCCTTGCACGCCATCGCCCTCGCCCTGGCCTGATGGCGGCCGCTCTCGCCAGCCTCTACCACCGGATACGCGACGCTGAGAGACCAGCGGTAAAGTCGCTCAGCGGCTCAGACACGATCCGCGCCCGGTGCGTCGAAAGGAACTAGCTGCCCTGCGAAAATCCGGCCACGGCCTCAGCTGGCTGCCGGCTCGGCAGAAGGCTAGAGCTCTGCCACCGGCAGACGAGCATCACCTGAATGGTGACAGGCATCGAGCCACGATCACGCTGGATTCGTAGAGAGGCCACAACTGATGCCCGTCAGAAGCGAAGCGCCACCAGATCGCCGACCAAGGACCGAGGGGGCCAGGAGAAACACATCCCTCGATCCCCGGACTGCGGGCCGGAGAGCCACGACCACGTACCGCCTGGGCCCACCGGCCATCATCCACGGCCAGGCCCGGGTCCGGAAGGGCGTGACCTGCCTGAGCCCGACAGAGCAATAGCTTCACCATGAGATCGCCGACACGTAGCATCGAGTCACGGCATCATGGCCGCCCATCCCACCCGAAGCGCGCCTATCGCTTAATACACGGGTGATCTTTACGTCATACCGGCGGCGCCGGTCGCTGGCTGGGAGCCTTTCCCGATGACTGACTTCCCGTGTTTAGTGCGTTCGGTGGCCCGGTCCGGCGAGGCTCGGTATCGGCTCGGTGAGCCGCTGGTGGACCGTTATCTGGAGTTCGTGGCGGGCCGCGCCCGGCCGAACACCCTGCGCGCGGTGGCGTTCGACCTGAAGGCGTTCTTCACGGTCGTCGCGAAGGCCCCGGTTGCTGTTGCCGCGGCCGATGTGTTCGAGTTCCTGGCTCATCAGCGCGGGGACCGCAGCGCCGCCGACCCGCCGCGAGCACACGACTACCCGATCTGAATGCCACCAGCGGCCCACCACTGGACACTCGCTGCGCGCAGAACGGCGGCTCGCGAGCGCTCCGTGTCATCACCATCTGTGATAGCGGCGATGTCGAGCGGGTCATCCGCCTGGCCTGTTCGCGGCCAGGCGGATGAGTCACCTGCTAGGTACTACCGGGCTGCTCCGGCGACGATGTAGGTGGCGGTGCCGGTCCAGCGAGGTGCGGACCCGGTTGTGGCGCATCGTGGTGCGCGGGTCGGCGTGCGGGGCGGCTTCCTGAACGTCCCGCAAGGGCACGCCGGCGTCCAGGGCGGCGGTGATGAAGGCGTGCCGCACGCCTGGATCGTGGTCTTCGTGGTGCTGGGCCTCGGGCATTACCGCACCGCCCGGGTCATCGCGGTGCTGGCCATCGTCCTCGACCCCGTCTGGCTGCTGCAGGGCCAGCTCACCGGCAGCCTGCTGGTGCCCTCCGGGCCGTGGGTTTTCCTGGATCGTCGGACCTGAAACCGATCGGCGGGCGCGGCATCCTCGAATCTGGAGGCAATCTGGTCGACGGCGACATGGCTGGGGTGCCATGATTCCGCCGCTGGACACGGGAGAGGAGGAACTTGAGTATCCGGCCTGTGTCGCGGATGCCATCAAGCGGATGCCATCAAAAGGCTCTCAGGCCATTGAGGTAGGTGGCGAGCAGGCGGCGGCATGTCGCGTCCCATTCCGGGTCGGGTTGCCGGGGCTGAGCGAGCATCGCTCCGAAGACGACGACATCGCGCGGAGTCACGTCCTGGCTGATCGTGCCGTCGGTACGGCCACGTTCGATGATCCGTTGCACGGCGCGGTGGACCTGGTCGCGCACCGCGAGGGTTTCCGGGACTGTGACCGGCAGCCCGCCATGCAGCGGCAGCACGAGCTCGTTCCGCTGGGCGATCGCGGCTTCGATGAAGCGCTGCAGCGCGTCGCGGGCTGTCGTGCCGTCGCTTTCAGCCGCCCGCACGTTCGAGAGCACCTGCTCGAAGGAACGATGGGCAAGGAGGTTAAGCAGGTCCTCGCGAGCGCGGAAGTGACGGTAGAGCGTCCCGATCCCGACACCCGCGTCTGCCGCGATGGTCGCCATGGACACGCGCGGTCCCTCACGGTGCACGGCTGCGGTCGCGGCACGAACGAGGGCCTCGTGGTTGCGGGCTGCGTCGCTGCGCTCTTCGCGCGGACGCGGCCTCTTCACGATGGCCATGCGCTCATTGAAGCTCCGATTCCCATCAGGAAGGATACGCTTAAACGGACGAAATCCTCCGGGTTGAAGGATTGAGGGTGATGGCCCGCCCGCTGGAGGACTTCTTCGCCGTGTTCGCCCGGTAGGGCCACACTCGTCAATCCGCGAGGAGACAGCATGCCCAGCCAGCCCACGCCCATCCCGCCCGACGATCTATCACGCGAACTCACCGTTGCACGGCCGAACCACGACCAGAGCCTGCCGCACATCGGGCTCGTCGGCGACACCTACACGATCCTCGTCACCGGCGAGGACACCGCGGGAAAGTACACACTCATCGACATGCATGTGCCACCAGGCGGCGGCCCGCCGCCGCACAGGCACGACTTCGAGGAGATGTTCACCGTACTTGACGGCGAAATCCGGGTAACTTTCCGCGGCGAGACGCTCATCGCCCGCCCAGGCGAGACCATCAACGTGCCGGCCAACGCCCCGCACGCGTTCACCAACGCCGGAAATACCCCGTCGCGGTTGCTGTGCATGTGCGCGCCCTCAGGGCAGGAGAAGTTCTTCACCCTGGTCGGCCAGCCCGTCGCCACCCGGACTGAGGCGCCACCGCCGCTCGACGCCGACGCGCAGGCGACCTTCATCGCCAAGTCGAAGGCGCTGGCGCCCCAGTACGCGACCGAGTTGCTTCCGCCGCCCGGCGCGGAATAAGGAGTGCCGAGATGACTTTCCATGCACTCCCCCAACTTCCGCTCGCGCACGACCGCACGTCGGACGACCTGTCGCGCGACCCAGATCACTCGTTCGTGCGCGCCCAGTTCAAACGAGGGCGAGATCGGTGTAGCCGCGCCGATCGGCGGCTACGTGCGTTGGTCTGCGGCGAGGTCAGTAGTGGTAGCGGGCCGCGAGGATGATGATCTCTGTTTCAGTAACGATGTAGACGAGGCGGTGCTCGTCGTCGATCCGCCGGGACCATGCCCCGGGCAGGTGGTACTTGAGCGGCTCGGGCTTGCCGATGCCGGTGAACGGATCCCGCCGGACGTCCTCGACCAGCTTATTGATCCGCGCGAGCATCTTGCGGTCGGTCTTGAGCCAGGACGTGTAGTCCTCCCAGCCCTGATCCTCAAATGCCAGCCTCACTGGGCACTGCCGACGTCGGCGTCGGCGTCGATCAGGGCATGCTCGGCGATGCGGATGCCGTTCAGGGCGTTCTCGTAGGCACTGAGCAGCCGGCGGGCGTTGGCCGGCGAGCGCAGCAGGTAGGCGCCCTCGCGCAGGGCGGCGTAGTCCTCGGCGGAGACGAGGAAGGCGTTGCCGTGCCTGGAGACGATCTCGATCGCGTCGTGGTCCTCATTGACTTTCTTGATCAGCGGGAATAGCCCCTTGCGCGCCTCGCTCGCGGTGATCGACATGACAGTCCGGCCCTCCAAAAGTGGTACAAGATATAGTACCGCCTCCGCACTGCGGTTTACAGCGCCCCGGTGCTGCTGCCGGTGCATAGTTCAAAGCTCTGAACCGCTCCGTCAAGCCGCACCGACAACGGCCGTCCGCTCAGGCGGCTCGGCGGGGCTGCCCGCGGCCTGAGCGGCGTGGCGGTCCGGCTGGTGTAGGAACTCGATATCAGTCACAGAACGTAATTGAACATTGGGCATTCTATGCATTGGGTGCGCAGAAGCTACGGACTCGCTCGTTCCACGACACGCCCGAACGCGGGGCGGAAAGAGAAGGATCGCTGCAGCTCAGAGTGGGTGGGGCGCCTGGGGCTCGAACCCAGAACCCACGGATTAAAAGTCACCGTGACCCCGTGACGGGTGGTGACGGGTAATGCCGCCCGTCACCGTTTCTGCACTTCATAGGCGTGACGCCATGACGCGCCATGCCGTTCCCGGTCGCCTGAGTACGACCGCGCGTATTCCGTGCGGGCTCCCAACGGGCTCCCGCCGTCCCCATGCGGTTCCCGCCAGCTTCACCGGCTCACGCTTCGCCGGGGGAATGGCCGGCCGCCTCGATCCCATGCTTGCGGGCGAGCTTGCGCACATAGGTTGCGGTGAACGGCGACCAGCTGGTCACGTCGGTCGGCCGCTCCCCGTCCTCCAGGGCCTTGACAACCGCGGAGACGAGATCGTCGCGGGCCTGCTCGTGTGCCGCCTCGGTGCGCCGGTAGCGGCGTGTTGCCTCACGGACCACTTGCTCATGCTCGCTCATGGCAACAGAGTACCGAAACACTGTTGCGGTCATCTAGCTACTGCGATACCTTGTTGCGTAACAGAGGAACGCAACACGGGAGCCACGATGACCGACCACGAGAAGCCCGCCAGCTGCCTCCGGTGCGGACGCCGCCTGACCGCGCCGGCCGGCATCGCCGCCGTGGTCGCACCTGCCGCGCGTACGTCAAGAAGGCGGCGGAGGCTGCCGACCTGAGCGGGTTCCACGGCTGGCAGGTCGCCAAGGCTGCCGAAGCCATCGAGGAGCAGGCGGTCGTCCCCTCATCCCGCCCGGGCCTGTACGCCTCCGTGTCGGGCGACGGCGTGACGGTCTACCTCACCGATGCGATCGAGGGGAGCTGCACCTGCAAGGCGGGCGCGAACGGGCGGTGCTGCTACCACCTGGCGGCGGCCCTGATCTTGCAGGCGGCGGCCCCGGTGCGGAAGGCGGCCTGACGTGTTCTTCGACGACTCAGACCGCTGCATCGAGTGCGGGCCCCTGCCCGAGCGGTGCGGCTGCACCCATGACTGCGTGACCAGGAATTACGGGGAGGGAGAGCAGCCCGAGTGACAGCGGCCCGCCGCGGTGGTGACACACCGCGGCGGGCCTTGGACCCAGCCCAAACTAGGAGGGCCAGGAACCATGACCGACAACCTAACCCAGCGAATCGAGCGGGCCTGGGCGTACCTCGCCGGGGTCCGCACCGTCACGTCCGGCACGCCTGCCGGCGACGTCGTCCAGCGGCTCGCCGGTCACCTCGGCGACATGCTCGACCTGATCGACGACCAGTACATCGGGTACCCGCCGCCGGCCGGTGAGCGGGCGCGGATCCGCGCCGAGCTGCTCGCCGAGGTCCCGGCCAGCGAGCGCGCCGAGGGCCTGCCGGACGCCGACTTCTGCCGAGCCTCCGGTGCTGTGCGCGCACGCCGAGTGCTCCGGCACCTGGCCACCCCAGGTCGGCGGCGCCCTCCCTGCCGACTCTGATGCGGTGCACGAGCGTTAGGCAGAAGCGGGCTGACATGGATGCGAGACGTCCAGCCGACTCCCGAGACAGGTGAGCGAGCTTGCCTCAGTAGCGGATTTCAAGACCGCCCCCGCCGTTCCCCTCGATCCCCGGTGATTCCCGTGTGTGCCTGCCCGCGCAGGTCAGCGGGCTTGCCGCCGCCGGGCGGTCCCCGGTAAGTCCCGCTGGTCACCGCGCATCATGTTCCCCCGCTGTTCCCCCCATGCTCCCTCCGGCGCCCCTGCCGTGAGGGCGGCCCGCCACTGCGCGCGAACGCAGCGACGGGCCTAGATCCCGCCCCTGAGCGAGAGAGGCAAGACCATGACCAACCCTACGTTCGAAGAGCAGACCGTCGCGTTCCAGCGCGACTCCGTCCGGCTGGAGCTGATGAACGACTTCCAGATGGCCGAGGTGGAGCAGCGCGTCATCGCCCTGGAGCAGCTGCTTGCCACCCGCTGGCCGGCGCGGCTCGTCGCGGCGTTCCGCCTCGGCCGTGCCATCCGCAAGTCTGTCGAGGGCTTCGCCTGGGCCGGCCCCGACTTCTACAGCCGCCGCATCGAGGCCAGCGGGAACGCGCTGCTGTGCGGCAGGGACGTGTCCCGGTGAGCGGCGCCGAACTCGCAGCACGGGTCGTCGCGGCCCGCGCGGCCGACGCTGACTGCGCCGCCGTGGTCGACGCCAGCATTGACAGCGGCGGCCCGGAGCCGCACTGGGCGGAGATGTACTTCAGGATCTGCACCGAGATGCGCGCTGTTCTCGGCGAGCTGGCCGCCCTGGAGCAGCGTCCCGCCGCGGGGTCACGTGTCCTCGCCGACGGGTCGGTCCTGCTCGACAGCGCCGACGTCACGATCATGCTGTCCGCCCTCTCCGACGCGGCCGGGCACCGCTCCGGCTCGGCATTCGCCGATGCGGACGACCAGGACGTCATAGACGCCTACCGGGACCTTCTCAGCCGTCTGGAGGGCAGGCCATGAACGTGAGCACCGACGTCTTCGCGGCGGTGCAGGCAGAGAACGTGATGCTCCGCGAGCACGCGGGCCGCGGCCGTCACCGTGCACCCCGGCAGCCGCGCCAGCCCGGCACCCGCCGCCGCCGGCCAATCGACGGCTACTGGCAGGCCGGCCGGGCCGTCGCAGCCGGCGAGCTGCTCGACCTGGCCGCCGACGTGGCCGCCTCCGGCGCCAGCTCCGGCCAGCTCCTCGCCGGCGTGGCCGCGGCAGCAGCCGCGATGGTCGAGGTGCAGTCCGCCGCCAGCCTGCCCGCCGCCTGGGACGACGCCGCCACGTAAACTGCGCCGGGCCGGTCACAGACAGCGAGTCTGCGGCCGGCCCGGCGTGGCCGACCAGGCGGGCGATGTCCGGCTGGTCGCCCTTGCTAAACGATGAAATCTGGCCGTCGCTGCGCAGGCGCAAAGTCTAGTCTCGGCGGAACGCCGATCGCGCAGGAGGTGTGAAGCGTGCTCTTGATCTGGTGCGTGCGGCTTGGGCAATCTGGCGGGACAATCGGGGCCTGTCATCCTAGGACAATCCCTAGGTCAGGCCCGGTTTCGGGCCTGACCTAGGTAGCTGTGACACTGCGCCAGGGGAGCTACTCGCAGACCCCTGTAAAGCTCTTCCCTGCAGATGCCGTCTGCAGGGACCTGTCGGCAACGGCAAGCGCGCGGGCCTGACCACGGCGGTCCGCCGGACCGCTATGTGGCCGGTGACCTGCGGCGGCCCGCAGCAGGGGAACACAGGGGGCAGGCGGGAACGCCCGGCCGACCGGCTGTAATCCGCCGGACCGGCCGGGACGTCTGGTGAGCATGGATACCGACAGGTCCGGCGCAGGAACAGCAGGCAAGCCCGCCGCGGAACCCGGCGCAGCGAAACGGGCTGGTCCGCGACGCCGGCACGTAAATGTCCCGGCGCCGGCCATGTCCGCTAAGACACCGGCGCCGGGCCCCCCACCCAGCGAGAGCAGGCGGGCTGCGTCGTGAGCTGGGCGCTGAGCACGGCGAATGGGACATTCAGGCGTTTTTCTCGCCGGATGTATAGCACTATGTACTGGCCCGTAGCGATACGGGCACGGCAGGCCCCCAGGGCGGCACGTACATCCGCCCGGGTGACAGGAACCCCGCAGCATTCCGTCGAAGGAGAAGACAAGCATGAGACGCATTTTCTATGCCGCGGCCACTGTGGTGGCTGCGGGTGCACTGGCCCTCACGGGTGCTGGTGCTGCAGGCGCGTCAGCTGTCGCGCATCCGGACGCGTCCGCGGGCTGCTCGGCGGTGTTCTCGGAGTGCCAGACCCCCGTGGTCGCCGTGTCCGCAGTCAGCGCGGACGACCTGACGCCCGGTGACGACTTCGCCCTGCGGTACGCAGGCGCCGATCCGGTCACTGGCGTCGCCTATGGGAACGTTGAGACGAACTTCTCGAACGACCTGCAGGACGGGACCGAGGACTGGTCCTGGATCAACGTTGGGGCCGTCCCGGCCCACGGCGCGGGCGCGTTCGGGTTCACCGGGTTCGACAACACGAACTTCGCCAACGCCCCGGTGTACATGCTGGAGTACACGCCACTCGGCCATCCCACCAACCTGTGCCTGACCATCTCCTCGCGGACCCGCCCGGACGGCGCGGTCCTCGGCGGCTGCATCAGGGCAGCGCAGCAGGTGTTCATCGTGACGCAGACCGCGCCGGGCCTGGCGCCCCTGACCGGCCCGACCGGCGCGTACCAGTACGTGTTCGACGTCTCGCAGGCAGCGAACATCCAGCACCACCTGGCGCTGCTCGCCCCGCACGCGAACATAAACGGCGAGCTGGTCGCTGCCGGTAACGCCGTTCACGTCGCGGCCGGCAAGGCGTCGCTGAACGAGTGGGCGTCGATCCCGTAGATCCTGCCTCTGAACGTCCCGGCCGGGCGGGTGGATGCTCGTCCGGCCGGGCTGCTGGAGGCTGACCCGGCGGCGGGGGGCATCGCTGCCGCGAGACCGCATGAATCGCGGTTGCAACGGCAGCAGCATGATGACGTTCACGCGGGCGAGGGAAGTAACCGACCACCCGCCGGACACTCGCGCGCGCAAGACCGATCACGGACACCGAGCTGGCCAGGCTGCGGGAGCTTCACGGCACGGCCCCGCCAGCGGCGAGCAGCGCTGAGGCGGCGTGGTGAGCGTCCTGGTGCCGCCCGAGTTGTCCGCGTACCCGAGCCGGATACGGCGGCGCGTGCGGCCGGTAACGGGCTGCCGGCTCATCTGGCCGGGGCGCAGCGGCGGTATGCCGCCGAGCTGGCCGAGGGGGTGACGCCGCCCATCCGCCGGATCCGCTCTGACCTCGGCATCGGCCAGGCCAAGGCCAGCGAGGTACAGGCCCACCTGTCATCATGCTCTCCTTCGTGCGGGGTCGGTCAGTTCTTGGTGACGCTGCAGCGCCTCCGCGCTCACCCTGGCGTACTTGGCCAGCGAGCGCACCGACGTGTGACCGGACCGGGCCATGAGCATCGGCGTGCTGGTGCCGTCCTCGCCGACATGCTAACTCTTGGGATGGAGGCCTATACAGCCTCTGGAGTCATCGGCCGCCCTTCGCTCGCTTCCGCGCTGAAGGGCAAATCGGCAGGGCCAGCGTCGTCGAGGCGGCCACAGC
>CABEEE010000540.1_pt1 | contig 14195 bp, 9 predicted proteins | sample 3423231 | NCBI WGS metagenome assembly CABEEE01 (sample SAMEA5534333, study PRJEB31848) | metagenome | biome: tundra; feature: field; material: soil | place: USA | collected 2013-05 | depth 0.15 m | reverse complement strand
AGTACGTACGAGGGCGGCAGGTTGAGCCGCCGCAGGACGCCGGATGAACGCATGCGTGCTACCCGCATCGCCTCAGCGCGCAGCCATTCGCGGCTGAAGCGGAACGACTCCGCCCTGGACGGCTCGGCGAGCGGTGCCAGGAAGGCGCGCAGCTCCGCCAGGTCAATGCTGACGCCGTCGCGGAGAAAGCCGTGCGACCGGAGCTCGTCCTCGACCTCTTTGAGGTCACGGTTTTGGTGCATGAGCCGCAGCAGCGTGCCGATGAGGGGCGGCAAGCCGTCTGGCAGCCGGTCGACAGCGCCGAAGTCGAGCACGCCAAGCCGCCCATCAGCGAGCAGCCGGAAATTGCCCGCAAGGGCACCCTGGCCGTCGAGCACGGCAACCCCAGCCCGCCACCGCGGCTCAACTACCGGACGTGCCGGGAAACCGAAACGATCAGCACCTGGACCAAGGTGGTCGGCAGCCAGAGCAGCGGCCTCTTCTGGGGCGCTCGCGGCAACGGCCATGCGGTGGTGGTGTTCTCCGCCATCGCGCCCAGGTACACCTCGGGCCCGAACAAGGGCCAGTGCAACTTCAGCGAGAACGCGCAGCCCGAGCCGTACGGCGCCTGGATCTCGTTCCACGCACAGGGGACGCTGTATCTCCGACACCGCCACCACTAGCGCACTCAGGACACGGCTCGCCACCATGGGCGCGGTGGCCGGTTCAGCCGGACTCGTCCTAGCGGCGGACCGCAATAGCCGTCAGTGCCTCCACCACCGGCCCGGAGGTCATCTCCGGGCCGGTGTACGGCGCGGCGGTTCGCGGCGGAATGAGCCGTGGCCGTTGCTTCTCCATCGTGCAGCGGAAGGTCCTGACCTCGAATGACTTCACCGACTTTGCCCAGGTCGAGCAGCGGCTGCTTGCCTTTCAGGACCGCTACAACGCCACCGCTGCCCCGTTCAAATGGAAGTTCACCGCCGCCGACCTGGCAGACGTAATCGCCCGGATCGACCGGCACGAGCCCACTCCACCGCCGTCGGCCCCGAAGAAAACACGCACCGCCAGGACGAAGACCGCTACCACCCCACAGGCCGCCTGATCAACCCCCGAAAGACTTCCGGGCGACCACTACCGGGGTTTCACCCCCGCCCGACGAGACGTGCCGGTGCTGGCTTGTCCTTGCGCACCTGGTACCAGAGCAGGTCGAAGACAGCGACCAGCCGCCCGGCTTTCCGGCCGCGAATGTCGATTGTGGTCTTATGCCAGGCCGTCGCTGGTGCGGTGGCCGCCAGCTACGGCGGCCTTCCCAGCCGGGCGCACCTGGTGCGGGGCCGGCCGCGGCGGCCGGTGCGCGGCGGGGCCGGCGCGTACAGCGCGGCGTCGCGGCGGATCCGGGAGGTGACGTGGGTGCGGGGCAGGCCCGCGCCGGCCAGGCAGGCGCAGGCGCCGTCGCCGGTGAGGTGCAAGCGGCGGCCCGGCAGCCAGACGGCGATCTCGCGGGTCATCTCGGCCGCCGGCCCGGTGGTCTTCTTCCCGCTCTTCCTGGCGCGGATGCGCAGGCTGAGCGGCAGCGCGATCGGGGTGCCGCCCCGGGGCGGGTCCACTCGCAGGCAGATCACCACGACGTTCAGCCCCCGGGCGCGGGCGACCTTCTTGACGGTGGAGCGGACCGCGTCGCGGAAGGTTCCGGCGCCTTCGGTCGTCCGGCCGCTCTGGTGCGCGAGGGCGTCGTCGACGAGAAGCCCGGCCACCCCGTCGGAGCAGGTGAGCGCGACCGCATGTACCGTGAGCACCTGCCAGAGCCGGCCGGCGGCCCAGCGGCCGGCGCGGACGAACCGGTGGTAGGAGTCGCGGGCGCGGCGGCCGTCCGGGTCGGCGAGGGTGAGCACGCGGGTGATGGTGTGCCGGCCCGGGGTGAGCACCCAGCCGGTCATCAGGTCGCAGAACAGGCGGCAGCCGGGCGCGGTGAAGGCTCCCGCGGTGAGCTTGAGCACCGCCAGCCAGCCGGCTGCCGGCGGGACCTGGCCCGCAGCGCCGCCACCCCCGCGGGCGCCTGCTCTTCCAGCTCCGCCCGGGCCTCCTGGTAGCGGGCCAGCGCCGCCCGCACCGCGGGCACCTCGGCAGGACGCAGGCTCACTATCACCGAGCGCCCGGCAAGGCTCACCGAAAGCGCCGGGCTCTCGTGCGGCTCGCCGTCCGCGCACCGGCAGCCTGGCTTCCCGCACTTGCGCCGGATCGTGATCAGCGACCCGCGCAGCAGCCGGGGAAGCCGCTCGCCTTGCCCATCGCGCACGCACGCATGCTCTCGCGACATCCTCCCTATCTGTCACTGTGATCAGTGACAGATAGGGAGTCGTGGTGTCACGTCACCACGACGTGCGCGATCAGGGTTGATCGATCAGGAGCCGACTCGAACGTCGTTCAAGACGACCGAAAACTGCGAAACTTCACACCCGCAGACCGTCTTCCGGGGCAACCAGAACTTCAATTCCGCGACCTTGACTTCCGCGTGCCAGTACCCGGCGGACTCTATGGTGGGCGTAGCAGGCCACCGAGTGCCCCAGTGCACGCCGCCGTGGCTTACGGCCTGCGCGGACACGACAGCACGGATGCGGTTTCGGGCCAGAAGCGTCCAGATAACGGCGCCCTTGACAAGGCCGACCTTCACACGGTTTTCACATCGTCTGCAGCCGGACTGCACGCGCCGGACGTTGCGCTGTTCTGGTTATGCCCTCGATCACCGCATCGCGACCCAGACACGTCGTACCTGACGTCCGGCCCTGGCAACAATTCCATCGCAAGCCGAACAGCGCTGCAACCAGCTCCTCCAGCTTCGGCTAGAACGGATCGAGCCGCTGGCGACAGTGGAGCCAGCCGCACAGAGCGGCGACTGACATCAGGAAGGCAGAAGCGATGCCCCGGGTCATCCGCACCGGCACCGCCGACGCGATCGCGACACGAAGCAGGTTGCCCGGCCCGCCTCGCCTGGCATCAAGGAAAGGAAAGCGAGGTGAATCAGGTGTATCGACATCTCGGCAACCCGGGTCGCCATTGAAGGGCAGCGCGAGATGCTGGCGCGCGCGTAGCAGCAGCGCCAGGTGCGGCGGCTCCTTGCGTTCCGCAGGGAGTCGCGACGTGCCAAGCGGACCGAGCGGCGGATGCGCCGTGCTGTCCGCAAAGCCCTGCCGCTGCGCACCGAACTCGAGCCCTGACCACGCGCATCGGCCAGCCGAAAACACGTGCTCGCATGCAGATTCGGGCGTTGCGGCATCTGCCAGGGGGGTGGTTGGGTCGGCCAGATGGCTGCCGCGCCCAGGCAGTCACGTTTGCCTCGTAGGACGGCGTGGGGTGGCCCGGCGGTGCTGGGGGAGACGCTGGCTGGCGTGTCCTGGGTAGCGCCTTGGCGGCCGGAATCCTGGCGGTCGATTTCCTGCAGGTGGACACGCGCAAACCGCCTGACCCGTCGAGAACCCGCAGGTCACCGGGTCGAATCGTATTTTCGAGCGGGACAGGCTCCGGTGTGCGCCCTGGCAGTGGAAGGCGCCGAATGCGTGTCCCGTATGACGCACCCAGGCGGGAGTCTTGACCGGACAGGTCGAACGGGACACTCGGTCAGCAACATCGGCCGGAGCGTGGGAACTCAGGGCGCCGCTCTCCACTGGAGGTTCGGCCTGCGGAGCGGTCGAAAGGGCCGGCGCCCAGAACGCCGGTTTGGGCTTGCCCTGTGCCTATGCCTGGCTCGACCACTGTGCTGAGCATAGGCCCGGCGACCTCCCGCCGATACTTCGGGAAACATCGATGGGCAGTTGCGTCTAGTCTGAGATCTAGGAGGCCGCGGCCAGATGCTGCACGTCTGTCTCTTGGGACAGCAGGCAATCACTGACGACGCGACCGGCAGCGCCCGGACGCGATCGTCACGCGCAGCTGCCCTCGTCGCCTTTCTCGTTGCCAATGCCGGGTCACCCCAGACCCGTCAGCGCATCGCCGGACTGCTCTGGCCGGACTCGACGGACGCGCAGGCGCTCACCAATCTGCGTCGCGAGCTGCATCACCTGCGTCAGGTTCTGGGGGACGAGCCATCCCTCGTCGTGACGTCCAGGGATCTGTGCTGGCACGACACCGAGACGAGTCGGGTCGATGTACGCACTTTCGACGTCGAACGCAAGGCTGCTCTGGCCGCGGCGGCGGCCGGTGACAGCGAGGGGGTCCTCGTGCACGCCACCGCGGCCCTTGCCCAATACCGAGGGGAACTCCTGCCCGGCGTGTACGACGACTGGCTGCTCGACGCCAGGTCAGCGCTCGAGCGGCAGTGCGTGGACTTGTGTGATCTGGTCTCTGAGACGCGAGCGCGAAGGGGTGACCTGACCGGAGCGGCGGATGCCGCCCGCCGCCGGGTCCAGCTGCAGCCGCTGGAGGAGGTCGGCTATCGCACCCTGATGGAGCTGCAGGCCGACCTGGGCGACCGGGCCGGCGCAGTGAGCACCTACCATCACTGTGCCTCGGTCCTGGAGCGTGAGCTCGGCATCATCCCGGACCCGGCGACGCGGCAGGCGTTCCAGCGCGTGATGGCCCACGCCGACCCGGCAGGCGCAAGGCTGCCGGCGATCGAGCCTGCCGTCGGCCGCTCCGGGCTGGTCGCAGCACAGCTCGTCGGCCGGTCTCGGGAACTCGGCCTGCTCCAGGACCTGTGGCGGACCGCCGTGGCAGGCCGCCCTGGTCTGGCGCTGGTCCACGGCGGCGCCGGCGTCGGGAAGACCCGCCTGGTGGCCGAGGTCGCCGAGCTGGCACGGCTGGAAGGCGCGGTGGTGGCGAGCAGCCAGTGCTTCGGAACATCGGGGCGGCTGGCGCTGGCGCCGGTGGCGGACTGGGTGCGAAACCCGGCAGTCCAGTCAGCGACGGCGACGCTCGAAGAGGCCTGGCGCGCCGAAGTCGGCAGGCTGGTGCCGTCCGGTGGCCGCGGAGAACGCGGGGGCGGCTCGAGAGCAATGGTCGACGCCTGGCAGCGCCACCGTTTTTTCGAGGGCCTCGCGCGGGCGCTGCTTGCCGTCGGCCGTCCGATGCTGCTGGTCCTGGACAATATGCAATGGTGCGACCAGGAGACGCTGGAATTCCTCACGTTCTGCCTGGGATTGGCCCCCGGCGCTCAGCTCCTGGTGGCCGGGACACTACGCAACGACCACTCCGGCGAAGACCCCGTCCTCGCAGAGTGGACCGGCAGGATCCGGGCCACCGGACTGCTCACCGAGCTTTCCCTGAGCCCGTTCGAGGCCGCCGATACGGCACGTCTGGCCGAGGCGATCTCCGGGCGGCCCCTCCCCGAAGCCGACACGGACCTGCTCCAGGCGACAACGGGAGGTTTCCCGCTGTACGTCATCGAGGCAGTACGCAGCACTGTCGGTCCCGGCAGCACCCCGCTGCCGGCTGGTGATCTCACGGCAGTGCTGCGCCATCGACTCGAGCAGGCGACCGTCGCTGCCCGGGAGGTCGCCGCCCTGGCGGCGGCGGTAGGGACGAAGTTCACCCTCGATCTGCTCACTGAGGCGAGCGATCTGGAAGCCGGTCTCGTGGTGGGGGCAGTCGACGAGCTGTGGCGACGCAGGATCATGCGCGAGTTCCGGGACGGCTACGACTTCTCCCACGACCTGCTTCGCGAAACGGCATACGCGCAGGTAAGCCCGCCGAAGCGCTGGCTGCTGCACCGGCGCATCGCCCAGGGCCTCGAGCTGCTGCACGCCGACGACACGGACACGGTCTCGGCTCGCCTCGCGGAGCAGTATGCCCGCGGCGGGCGACCGGGGCGGGCGGTGGCCTATTACCGGCGCGCAGCGGATGTCGCAGCAGCCATGTTTGCCCACGCCGAAGCGATCCGGCTGCACAAGGAGGCGCTGTCGATCGTCCGCAGCATGCCTGCAGGCAGAGACCGCGACAGGCAGGAACTCGCGGTCCTGGAAGCCATGGCAGCACCACTCAATGCCAGGTACGGCTACTCCTCCCCGGACCTGCAAGAGGCACTCGAGCGGTCGATCGTCCTGGCTGAATCGCTTGGCCGCAAAGACTCGACGCTCACTGGCCTGGCCGCGCTCTGGACGTCGCGGTTCGTCCAGGGGCGCACCGCCGATGGATACCAGGCGGCCACCCGCGCCCTGGCCCTCGTCGACCCCGGCTCCGAGCTGAGCGGCCCGGCTCACTTCGCCGTCGGCGGATCGGCCGTCAGCCTCGGAATGCCCGCAGAGGGGTTGCGTCACCTCGAGCTCGCGGCCAAGCTGGCGAGCGGCGCGGTATCGCTGAGCGTCGGCACCCGGCCCGACGTGCACGCCACAGCCTGGGCGGCGCACGCCCACTGGCTGCTGGGCCACGACGACGATGCCCGGTCCGCCTGTCACCAGGCCATCAAGCTGGCCCGGGCGATCGACCACCCGTACAGCCTGGCCGTGGCCCTTGCCTACGGCAGTATCACCCACCAGATGCGCCACGACATGCGCGGGCTGAGGGACACCGTCGAGGAGCTGCGCGAGCTGTGCGATCGGTATGGCTTCGCCTACTACCGCGAATGGGGGCTGATTCTGGACGGCTGGTCCCGCGGTGATGAGTCGGGCATCGGCCTGGCCCGGCGAGGGATCAGCAACCTCAGGTCGGAGGGCTCGTTCGCCCGCATGCCGTACTGGCTGTCGCTGATCGCCGACCTGTCGGTACGGAACAACCGGCCCGGCACCGCACGAGCGACCCTCGACGCGGCTCTGGTCGCCGCGCAGGCCCACGACGACCTGTGGTGGCTGCCCGAGGTGATACGGATGCGCGCTGCGCACGACGAGGAGCACGCCGCCATCTCGCGCCTGCGCTCCGCTGCGCAGATGGCATCGGCCCACGGCAGTGCCGCGCTGCTCCGGCGCTGCGAGCATGACCTCGCCGAGCGAGGCGCTCGCCCGGATGCTCCCGGCGTTCTCCCAGTTGCCTGACGCGAGCGCGCGCCCGCGAACGCTCCGCGAACGGTACGGGTCCTACCTTCGGCATGCCTGAACATCGAGCGACGCACCCGAGGGGGAGCCCCATGACCACCACATCAGCCGGCATCGCCACCACGCCGTACGAAGAGCTGGCGGCCGCCCTGCGCGGTGACCTGATCGTGCCGGGAGATCCCGGCTACGACGCGGCACGCGCCGTCTACAACGCCATGATCGACAAGCGCCCGGCTGCCGTCGCGCGCTGCCGGGACGTCGCCGACGTCATCGCCTGCGTGCGTTTCGGCCGCGAGCACGACGTCGAGATCGCCGTCCGTGGCGGCGGCCACAACGCAGGCGGCCTCGGGGTATGGGACGACGCCCTGGTCATCGACCTGTCGCTGCTGCGCAGCACCACGGTCAGCCCCGAGAATCACGCCGTCCGCGCCGACGCCGGATGCACGTGGGGAGACGTCGACCACGCGACCGTAGCGTTCGGCATGGCCACTCCCTCCGGCTTCCTCGCGTCCACCGGCGTGGGCGGCCTGACGCTCGGAGGTGGCATCGGCTACCTCTCCCGGCGCTTCGGCCTCACCGTCGACAACCTCCTCGCCGCCGACGTAGTGCTCGCCGACGGAACGTTCGCGACCGCCAGCGAGAGCTCCCGCAGCGACCTGTTCTGGGCCCTGCGCGGCGGCGGCGGGAACTTTGGCGTCGTCACGTCGTTCACGTTCCGCTGCCACGACATCGGTGAGGGCGGCACGATCATCGGCGGCCCGGTACTGTACGACCTCGCCGACATGCCCGACGTGATGCGCTGGTACCGGGAGCTGCTGCCGTCGCTGCCGGAGGAGCTGAACGGCTGGATCGCGCTGCTCACCATCCCCCCCGCCCCGCCGTTCCCCGAGGCACTCTGGGGCCGCAAGTCGTGCGCCATCGTCTGGTGCTACACCGGATCGCACGACCGGGCCGACGAGGTGCTCGAGCCGGTCAGGACCTACGGCTCACCGCTGCTCGTCGGCTTGCAGGCTATGCCGTTCAGCGTGCTGCAGAGCGCGTTCGACGGCCTCTACCCGGCCGGGCTGCAGTGGTACTGGCGGGCGGACTTCTACAACGAGATCTCCGACGCCGCGATCGACGTGCACCTCAAGTACGGTGAGCAGCTGCCGACCGGCCACTCCACCATGCACCTCTACCCCATTGACGGTGCCGTCAGCCGCGTGCCCGCCGACGCGACAGCCTTCGCCTACCGAGACGGCGGCTGGGCAGGCGCCATCGTTGGCGTCGACCCGGACCCGGCCAACGCCGGCCTCATCTCGCAATGGGCCCGCGACTACTGGCAGGAACTGCACCCGACCTCAGCCGGCGGCGCCTACGTCAACTTCCTGATGAACGAGGGCCAGGACCGGATCAAAACGTCCTACCGCGGCAACTACGACCGGCTCGCCCAGGTCAAGCACCGCTACGACCCAGACAACACCTTCCACATCAACCAGAACATCCAGCCGGCCAGCAGGTCCAACCCGTAGGCCGACCCCAGCCGCCGCCGATGTGCACGATGACCAAGGCATCTGGCACCGAGCCTGACTTTCCGCAGAAGCGAGGCGCCGACATGGCCGAAATTCGCAGCCCAGCCGGCCTGGAGATCCTGCAGGTAACGTCCAGCAGATGGTCAGGATCGCCGGTGATGCTTTAGCTGGCTCGTCCAGCTCGACCTGACGGCGGAGAACAAGCGCCAGGCCCGCGACGCGCTGCTCGGGCTGCTGACCCGCCAGGCCGACAGCTCGGTGGCCGCGCAGCTGGTGAATTTCTGCCAGCACTGCGGCCGCAACCTCACAACAGCGACAGGCCGACGGTGAGCGCATCCACACGCGCCGCTTCCGCCGGGCCGATGGCACAGCACGTTGGCGTGCCCGCCATGAGGTGGGCCCAACCCGCGTCTCGAATCTCCGCCAGTCCCGCGGCCCTAGCAGCGGCCGTGATCTGGCGCAGCTCCTGTTCACCGGTGACCCTGAGCACGATCTTCGGCTGTCCCTGCGTTAGCCACGTGTGACAGTGGCTGACGCACTGCGTAGCCAGCCGACGATTCTGTCCCCAGGCCCGACTACCGATATCTCAAGGTCCGACGAGCCGCACCGACGTAATTCCACACGAGAAGGATGCGGATCAGCTGCCGACAAACGCGCGGCTGAGGCCTGAGCGACGTTAAGTAAATCTGCTCGCCGAGGCGGACCGCCACGGCATACCTGCCGACCTTTAAGAGGTCTCCGACTGGCCAGTGCCGGGAGTAGTGGCGTACGGCCCTAAGTCGGTCGAAGTCGACGGCCCCGTGGATCGCGCTTGCAGCTAGATGATCGATTCCAAGGGGTCAGTGGTCATAAGCGAGGAGCGAGCGCTTGACGGGCTGGCCGGCTCGGTCGTTGTGCCAGATGGCGGCGGTCAGTGCGAGGATGCGCTGCAGGATGCGGACTGTCACGCCTTCGGGGGTGTGGCCGCCGTGCTGTTCCAGGTCGAGCTGTCCTTTGAAGGTGTCGTTGACCGGCTCGATGATCTGGCGCAGCGGCTTGAAGAACTGGGCGCCTGCCCGTTCCGGCTCGCCCTTGCGGGCGGGCCGCAGGAGCGTGATCCGCGCGCCGGCCACGGTCGCCTCCAAGCCGGCGCCGAAGTAATTCTTGTCACCGATGAGGGTCTGCCCGGGCCGGGCGGCGGCCAGTTCCGGGTCAGCGGTGAGCATGCCGGCCAGCACCTCGCGCTCGTCGGCCTTCGCGCCGGCCAGGGCGAAGGCGACAGGCAGGCCCTGCAAGGTGCACACCAGGTGCAGCCGAAGGCCCCGGAAGTAGCGCGAGTGACTGGCGCAATACCCGTATTCGGCCCACCCGGCCAGGTCAGAACGCCTGGCGGTCTCGCGGGAGCGGCCGCACTCGACCGGGGTGGAATCCACCACCCATACGTCGTCGGTCCATACGCTGGTATCGGCCGCCAGTGCCCGGATGCAATGGCGGAGCAGCGATGCCGCGGCGCGCAGCCGCTTGCTGTAACCGGGCTGCTGAGGCAGGCAGGGGAACAGGCGCCGCAGGTGAGCCCGGGCGTGCCGCAGCCACCGGGCCTCGGAGGTGAACCCCGGCAAGGCCTGCATGACCGCCAGGGTGACCAGCTCAGCGTCGCTCAGAGTCGGGCCGGGTTCGAGGTACTGACCCGGGCCCTGCTGCGCCGCGGCGAGTTCACCTCCCGCGCCGACCTCATCGAGAAGATCACCGGCTTCGCGATCCGCTGCAACCGGACCGCCCGGCCCTGGACGTGGGCCTACGACGCCCGCGCCGACCACGCGCGGTACCGCGCCCGCCACAGCGGCCAGCACCCCGCAACCACCGAGCCGGCTACCACTCATACCCTCCCGCAGGCCGCATAACAGCAATGACCAACCATCAAACCAAACCCTGTCAAGGACTTCCGCGGGGCTGCACTAGGCCCAGGCTGAGGGGGCCGTTCACCAGGACCAGAGCGTCCCAGGCTTAGGTCCCGGGCGATGACATTAGCGGTATCCGCTGGTGCTGGCTGAGGGTGGGTCAGGGCCCGGCGCCTCTGATCGCAGACTTGGCTTCCCTCAGGCAGGTCTCCGACAGAGCTGCGCCCTTTCAGGCGCCGCCCTGAAGGCTCATAGCCATGAGGACATCGTCGACATAGGTGCCGTTGATATGGAACTCGCTGCGCAGCACACCCTCGCGTTCGAAGCCGAGCCTTTCATACAGGCCGATGGCGGGCTGGTTCGTGCTCAGCACCCGGAGGCTGAGCTTGCGCCCGCCACGGGCGAGGGCGTGGTGCCCGGCTGCCGCCAGGAGCGCGGCCGCGATGCCCCGGCGCCGGGAGGAGGGGTGGACGGCGAGTCCTGATACTTGGATCACGTGCGCGTTTTCTGGCAGGTGCGTGGGCGGCTTCAGCCGGATGTAGCCGACGAGGATGTCATCCATCTCCGCCACGAGGTGAATCTCGGGCGGATTCTCGCTGCTGAAGAAGGCAAGCTCCGGGCCGCTCCCTGACTGGATCACCGACGGGAAAGCCGATTGCGGTGACCACGCCGCCGCATCGAGGGCGGCCAGGACGGCCTGATCCTCCACCCGGGCCGGGCGGACATGGACGCTTGAGGGCGAATTCACCCGGCCATCGTGGCAGATCACTACCGAAGCCGCATCCAGCTGCTGACACCCCTGCCAGAACGCAAACACGACGCCAGGCAGCACGACGCACCCGATGCGCGGCATGACAGCGTGTCCGTGCGCTGCCCCGAGCAAAACCTGCAAATGTGGCCAGCGGGGATGCGCGGTGGAAAACATGCCGGGGCGCGCGATGGATCTCTATGCGCGCTCCGGTGGCGGCCTTGCGGAGTTCCTGGCCCGCACGGGGGACTCGGGCCGATGAGTCGGCCAGCCACCGGAAAACGTCCGCACCTGTGACGGCGCAGACGGCGGGAGACAGGCGGAAATTCCGGCTCCCTGGCGGCTGGTTCGATAGGCCTAGTCGGCGGTAACGTGTCCGGAACGTGCTCCAGGGACGGGGACTGGTTTCGGCAGGTCAGCGCGTCTGCGCGTTGTGAGCTGGCGGGTGGCAGCTTGACCGTGGCGCCACCGGACAGTTGAGACGTGGTTGAGTTTCAAGCCTTGCTGCTACGGGCGATGGCTTGGTGTGAGGGGCAGGCGCCGGGGGTCGGGGAAGCCGAGGCTGGTGTAGCCCGGGGCGCGTTTCGCCAGGGACGCGGCGAGTACGCCGGTGCCGGTGTCGTGGTAGTCGTGGATCTCGGCGGTGTTCTTGCCCGGGCGGGTGCGCAGGATCCGTCCGGCGTACTGGATGAGGCGTCCCTTGAACGCGATCGGCGCGGCGAGGAACAGGGTGTCCAGTGCCGGGCAGTCGAAGCCTTCACCTGCGTAGGGCCCGGTGGCGACGACAAGCAGCGGCGGCTGGCCGGGCTGGGGTTGCAGGCGTGCAAGGGCAGCGGCGCGGGCCTTGGCGCCCATCCCGCCTCTTAGCATTACCGGGTCGTGCCCCTTGTCTCGCAAGGCTTCGGCGATGTGGTCAAGATGAGCAGTCCACTGGGTCAGCACCAGGCAGTGTCGGCCCCGGTTCACGGCCTCGGCCACGTCGCCGGCGACCTGGGCGGTGCGAGCGTCGTCGGCGACCAGGTCCCGGTAGATCGCCGCCATCCCGCCGGGGCCGGACGGGTTGGCGTCCCCGGAATAGCAGAACGTGGTCGGGTGCACGCGCAGGACGGGAGCCGGGCGTGAGGCAGCGTCGCCTGGCCCGAATTCCAGCCGGGCTACTTGCCCGTCTGCGTTCCGGCTGTGATCGCTGGGATGGGAGATGGTGTGCTGGACCGGGCCGACCTGCAGGTAGATCAGGTCGTCGAGCTTGTCGCGCCGGTAGGGGGTTGCGGTCAGGCCGAGCCAGCGGCGGGCGGGGATCTGCTTGACCGCGTGCTCGAAAGCCGCTGCCGGGACGTGGTGGCATTCGTCGGCGACTATCAGGCCGTAGCCTGCGGTGAGCATGGCGACGTCCTGGTGGCGGGCCAGGGTCTGCAGCGTGGCGATGTCAATCGTACCGCGGAGCTTTGCCCGCCCGCCGCCGAGCTGCCCCGGCGTGACCCCGAGATGGTCGCGGATGCGGGCGCGCCACTGGTCGGCCAGGGTCTTGCGGTCTACCAGCACGAGCGCGGAGACCGCGTGCGCGGCGATGACCGCGCAGGCGATGACAGTCTTGCCGGAGCCGGGCGGCGCGACCAGCACGCCGAGGTCGTGGCGTATCAGCGCGTCAGCGGCCTCGCGCTGCTCGCCGGTCAGGGTGGCGGTGAAGATGAACTCCTGATCCCCGCCCTGGGAGCGTTCATCTGTCACCTCCAGGCGGCTTCCGGCCTGTTCGGCCAGCGTCGCCATGGTGCCAGCCAGGCCGCGAGGCATGATCAGCCCGCCGTCGAGGGTCTCGTCGTAGCTGCGCAGGAACCGCGGCACGTCCCAGGTTGAGGCTCGCATGCGCTGCCGTTCGTAGAACAGCGGATTCGGCATCGACGCTGCGTGCTTGAGAGTTGCCAGCAGCGCTGGTGTCAGCTCCGCTGATTCAACCCGCACTCCGGCGCCGAGACAGGCATGGATGACCGGCGCTGGCGTCGGCCTGGTCCGTGTTGAAGCCGGAGCGCTGATCCGGCTGACTTCTGCCCCGACCGCGACCTTTCCGGTTCGTTCTGCGGCCTGGGTTGCCTCCCGCGGGCTCATCCTCCCGAGCGTCGACAGGTACGCCCACTGGTCGTCATGTGGCTCCAGCGTGGACAGGTCCAGGAATACGGTCGTCCCGTCCCGGCGGGCCCGGCCGTGCAGCGGCGCCGCGATCAGGTTGCCGACGCCGCCGGCTGGCAGCACGTCCTGGGACGGGAACAGGCGGTCGTAGCTGGCCAGGTCCATCTGGCCGCGCAGCGCCATCGCCTCCCGCAGCAGGCCGGTGCCTAGGCGGCGCGCCGTTTCCGCCGGAACGGGGGCAGTGAAGAACACCCACGCGTGCGCCCCTACTCCAGATCGCGACACCTCCAGGGCCGTCGGCACCGCCAGTGAGCGGCCTGCCTTCAGGAACGAGAGCGCGTCCATGATCGCGGCCGGCCCGTCGAAGTCGGCAGCCAGCCACCAGCACCTGTCCCCGTCGAGCAGCGGGTACAGGCCGATGTGTGCCTGCCCGGACAGGTGCGCGGTCAGCACCTGTGGTGTCAGCGGCAGGTACTCCCGCTCCGCGTGCGGAACTCCCTTGCGCCACCCACCCCGTACTGCCGGGAGCCACCCGGCTTTCCCGCTGCGTGCGTTCTCCCAGCGGAGTGCGTAGATATCGGTGCGGGCGGCGAACAGCGCGCCGAACAATGCGACCTTTGCCTCAGCGGGCGATCCTGCGTGCACCGGCCCGGGCGGCGCCTCGAAGAACCCGGCTTGGGCTGGCCCCGGCGGCGCAGCTTCGGCCTGGGTCAGCTTCAGCAGCCGACGCAGCCGGGCGTTCTCCGCCCGGAGCTGCGCGAACTCCGCGGTCACCGTTGCGGGTATCTCGCTGCTGGCGAGTCTCTCGCTCACGCTGACCACCGTAAAGCACCACGGCGCCGGAACGGACGACCTACCGAGCCCTCAGACATCGGGTGTCCCCGCGGCCTGGCGGGTGGCGTAAATGGCCGCTCTGGCTTCTCGCGGCTGTCGGACCTGCCCTGGGAAGTCGCATGCGCAGACGCCCCTGGGGCCTTACGCCGGACTTGCCGGATCC
>CABEEE010000530.1_pt1 | contig 14359 bp, 11 predicted proteins | sample 3423231 | NCBI WGS metagenome assembly CABEEE01 (sample SAMEA5534333, study PRJEB31848) | metagenome | biome: tundra; feature: field; material: soil | place: USA | collected 2013-05 | depth 0.15 m | reverse complement strand
GCCGGAGTCCCGCTGGCCGTACACGGCAAGATCCCACTCGCCGGCTTCGCCCAGATCACCTTCATCGCCGCCGTCGTCGGCGGTGTGCTCCTCGCCTTGCTGAACCGGCGCAGCTCTGCCCCACGTCGGCGGTTCGTCCGGATAGCCACCGGCCTCACGGCGATCTCCTGCGTCCTCCCGGCGGCGTTCGCAGACACGACCGCCAGCAAGGTCGCCCTGGTTGGACTGCACCTGGTCGCCGCGGCGATCATTGTTCCGGTGCTCGCACGACACGCCGACTGACCCGAGACCGACCGCTGTCAAAGGAGCGATCAACATGCCGCAGTACCTGATCTCCGTGTGGCACGACGAAACGTTCGAGCTCGACTTCTCCACCCCCGACGCGCAGCGCCGTGTCGCCCAGGTGGGCGCGTTCAACAACGAACTGCAACAGGCAGGCGCCTGGGTGTTCGCCGCCGGCCTGCACCCCGCATCTTCGGCCACGGTCGTGCGATCCTCCGGAGGCGATGTATCGATGACCGACGGGCCCTACGCCGAAACCAAAGAACAGATGGGCGGCTTCTGGGTCATCGACGCCACCGATCTCGACGCCGCCCTCGAATGGGCCGGCCAAGCAGCCGCTGCCTGCGAGGGACCGGTTGAGGTCCGGCCCGCACAAGGATGACCGACACGCTCGGCGAGGTCTTCCGGCGCGAAGCCGGCCGCTGCACCGCCACCCTGATCCGCGTCCTCGGCGACATCGACCTCGCCGAGGACGCGGTGGCGGAAGCGTTCGCCATCGCCGCCGAGCGGTGGCCGAAGACGGGGATACCGCCCAATCCGGGCGGCTGGATCACGACGACCGCCCGCAACCGCGCCATCGACCGGCTTCGACGCGAGTCAACCCGCAGCGAGCGTCATCTCGAGGCCCATCGACTCCACACCGACAGCATGGATCCTGACCACGATCCCGAACTCGACAGGCTCGACGACTTCGTCGATGTCGTTCCTGACGACCAGCTCCGGCTCATGTTCCTGTGCGCACACCCCGCCCTCGCCGCCGATGCGCAGGTCGCTCTCATCCTGCGGCTTCTCGCCGGCCTCGAGACCAAGGAGATCGCCAGGGCGTTTCTGGTGCCTGAGGCGACGATGGCGCAACGTATCGTGAGGGCCAAGCGCAAACTGCACGACAATCACGCCTCCTACCGCATACCCCGCGCCGCGGAGCTCCCGGACCGGCTCCACGCGGTCCTCACCGCCATCTATCTGATCTACACCGAAGGTCACACCGCCACATCGGGACAGAGCCTGACGAGAACCGATCTTTCGACCGAAGCCGTCCGGCTCGGGCGAACCCTCATCGAGCTGATGCCCGACGAACCGGAGGCCATCGGCCTAGTCGCCCTGATGCTGCTCACCGAGTCCCGCCGTCCTGCCCGCAGCAACAACTGCGGGACCATGGTGCGCCTCGCCGACCAGGACCGCTCTCGCTGGGACCCGACACTGATCACCGAAGGCCACGAGCTCGTGCGCGCTTGCCTTCGCCGCAACCAGCCCGGACCGTTCCAGATCCAGGCAGCGATAGCCGCGGTGCACGCCGCCGCCCCCACCGCCGAAGCCACTGACTGGTCCCAGATCATCGCCCTGTACGACCAGCTCTACGCCCCGCGCCCCCACCCTGTTGTTGCCCTGAACCGATCGGTGGCCATCGCGGAGCTCCACGGCCCTGCCGAGGGCCTCGCCGCGCTCGCCGAGATCGACACCGTCACGCTCGACAACTACCAGCCATACCATGCCGCCCGCGCCGACCTTCTCGCACGAGCAGGTCGCCGCGACGAGGCACTCGGCGCGTACGACCGAGCCATCGAACTCACTACGAACGCGGTCGAACGCGACTTCCTCGTGCGCCAACGGGCCGCCCTCTGAGTAGACAGCTGCAGCCCGGAATTTTCCGACGCTTCGGTGTCGATTGGGAGCTCCCCGTTCGTGGAGAGGGTGAGTGGCGAGCAGGTCGCCGCCGATACCGAAAGGAGCCACTAACAATGGGAACGATCAGAGTGCACGAGTTCATGAGCCTCGATGGCGTGATCGACGCTCCAACCTGGACCTTCGACTACGGCTTCGACCCCGCTATGGGGCAGGACATCGGCAATCTCATGTCCAGCTGCGAAGCCATCCTGCTGGGACGCAACACCTACGAGATGTTCGAGCCCGCCTGGTCGGCCCGGACAGCTGCGGAGGACCCCGGTGCCCCGTTCATGAATGATTCCACCAAGTATGTCGTCTCCTCCACCCTGGAAGCAGGAACCTGGCAGAACTCCGAGATCCTCGGCCCCTACAGTGCCGACGGTATCCGCCGGGTCAAAGGTGAAGTCGATGGCGGCATCTACGTAAGCGGCAGCGGGACGCTTGTGCGGTCCCTGATCGCTGACGGTCTGATCGACGAGCTGCATCTGTTCGTCTACCCCCTCACCCGAGGTGGAGGACCTCACCTCTTCCACGACGACCCGCCGACGAAATGGTCGCTGACTCGAAGCGTGACTTACGACAACGGAGCGCTCTACCTCGTCTACAAGGCGGCCGCTTCATAACACCCAGCCAATCCGGCTGACAGCGGCGACGCACCAGACGTCAAAGAGCAGACAACCGGCAGCCTGTTTCGTAGGCGACCACCTATGCAACACACCCTGTTGGGCTCGAATACACGATCAGGGCGGTGACCTGCGTCTCCTCGAAACAGCCTGGGATGTCAGGCGGCGATCTGGTACTCGTGCGTGAGCCCGCCGGGGACTTGTTCTCGGCGGATCCGGTACTCGGCGAGATTGATCTCCGGTGGCCGCGTGTGAGCTTGAGTCGGCGCGAGCTGGCCAAGGCCACGGTGCGGCCGGGCGGTGTTGTAATGCCGCAGGTACTCCGTCAGCACCTGCCGCAGATGACGCTCATTGACGGTCGAAGAACTCGCGGCGCAGGGTACCTATGACTCTCTCGCAGATCGCGTTCGCTCTGGGCGCCTGCGGCGGGCTGGCGAGAATCCTGATCCCTTCCGCCGTGAACACGGCGTCGAAGGTGCCGGTGAACTGGCCGGCGCGGTCTCTGACCAGGAACTTGACTGAAGCAGCGCGCTGCCCGAGGTCCATCAGGAGGTTACGGGCTGCTTGTGTCGTCCACGCGCCGTCGGGGTTGGCGGTGAGGCCGGCCAGGTAAACGCGGCGGGTGCCGTGCTCGATGACGATCAGGGCGTAGATACGCCGCAGGAGCACGGTGTCCACGTGGACGAAATCGACCGCGAGGATCCCGTGGGCCTGGGTGGTAAGGAACTGCTTCCCGGTCGGGCCCGTTCGCCGGGGTGCGGGGCCGATCCCGGCATCGTGCAGGATCTGCCGCACCGTGGAGGCGGCGATCGGGTGGCCGAGCCTGACGAGCCCACCGTGCACCCGCCGGTGCCCCCTGGTCGGGTTGTCGGTGGCGATGCGGATCACGAGCTTGCAGATCGCGGCTGCAGTAGACGGCCGGCCGGGCCGCCGCCGGCTGGTGTAGTCCCATTTGCGGGTGACCAGCCGCCGGTGCCAGGCGAGCAGCGTCGCCGGGGTCACCGCGAAGACCTCGCGCCACCGGCGCCGGGGATCAGCCGGGACAGTGCTGCGAGCCACAGCCGGTCGGCCGGCTGGTAGCGGACCCGGCCGCTCTGGCGGCGCAGCACCGCGTTCTCGTGCCGGAGCACCAGGAGCTCGGCGTCCTTGGACACCTCGCGCCGGGCCAGCACCATCAGGCCGTCGAGCAGACGGCGCGCGAGCAGGTAGACGACGGAGAAGATCACTCAGCGATGATCTCAGCTCGCAAGACTGCCCAGGCCAGGCCAGATCGAGTTATCGAGCCCCACACGGTAGCTGCCCCCAGCAAAACCGCCCACGGAACCGGCAGGGGAGCCTCAAATGACCGTCGTTCTGGGCAGCGCTGTTGAACAGCCAGCCACCCGGATTGGCACTTGACGGCAAGCTGGGCGAGCCGGGCTACGGCATTCCTTGAACATGGCCGCAGGGGCCTGGGATGTCCTGGTGCCTCAGGAGCCACCCAGCGCCGTCCTGGTTGGTGGTGGTGTGCAGGGCAGGATCTCCCGGTAGTCACGCCCGTCGCGAGCAGAGCGTGCACATTCACGGCGTGGTCGCCTCGCGGAGTCGAGCATCCGGACACGCGTCGTTGCCGAGGAACCGGCGGACCTGCCGACGGGTTACACCGCCTGGCTGCCGCTGGCGACGTCCGCTAGCAGTCGCTCATACCCGCCGTGAACCCGGCGACGGGACACCGCACGCGGGGCAAGCCGCCCGTTCCCGGCAGCGCTGGCCCGTATGCGCGCCGAGGCTCCTGCCGGGGACACCTTCTCGGCCCAAGCGCGCGAGCAGGAAGCGCACGGTCTCATGGCTGCATGTCCAGCCTGATCGCGGAAGGGATGATCGGGACACCAAGCGCCATGTCTTTCCGCGAAATAGCGGAAAGCGCGTCAGATTCCACGTCGGCCCGCCGTTGACAGAACGGACCGCTGCGTCGTACTGCTTGTACGTTAGGAAGTAGACCGACGACGGAGGGTGATAGTGGCTCTAGCGGCGGGCTGGCTGGACTCTACGATCTTGCTGATTAAACGGGCCCTATCTCAGGCTCCACCGTCGCGGTCCTCTTTCCGCAAGCTCGCCATGGCCGAGCCATGCAACGACGCCCCAGGCTGGTACTTGGTACAGCGCAGGCTGTCCGCGAACGAGCTGGAGTTCATCTCCGAGGGGAACCTTGCCTACGGCTCCGGCGGCCATGCCGTTGCATTCGATGTCCTCGAGGTGGCCCCCGATGGTGAGCAAGTCCGGGTGCGGGTCTCCGGGAACGCGCCGCGCGCGAGGCTCGAATTATGTGTCAGGGATACGGGTCCTTGGCAGGTTCTGGAAGGTCTGGCACGAGGACTGGAGGCGTCGCGGGTAAATCCACTGCTGACGCAGTTCGGTGAACGCCGGCTAACGCTGGTTCGGCCGGATTCCCGGCTGGCGGATGTACACGGCTGGGATGCCCTGTTCCCGGCGCAGCGAAAGGCAGTCGCCGCCTGCTGCTCACCGGGACTCCAGCTGGTGTGGGGCCCGCCGGGGACAGGCAAGACGATGGTCATAGCCGCAGCCGTCAGCCGCCTAGCAGCCTCTGGACAGCGAGTTCTTCTGGTGTCCAGCACCAACATCGCCGTAGATACGGCGCTTCGTGAAGCCCTGCGCATCCTTGAGCCAGGCGGCGAGGGCCAGGCGGTTCGCGTCGGACACATCGACCTACCTGAACTTGCGGCAGATGGCCAGGTGCGGCTCGACCGCCTCGTGGAGTCACGTCAGGCTGAACAGCAGGCGCGCGTGGACAACCTCGCCGGGCAACTGGAGGACTTAACTTCCGCGGGCCAGCGTCTCGCCGAGGCGAAAAAGCGGCTGGGCGGGTTCGACGCGGATTCCTACCAGCAGGCCGCCACACGCGTCACCAACCGGCACCGCCACGAACAAGCAACTGAGGCCCTCGGCCATGCGGAGACGCGCCTTGATGGCGCGCGAGCCGAGTTAATTCTTCGGGAGCAGCAGGTGCTTTCGCTGGCCTGCTGCGAGGCGGCTGACCGCGAGACAGAGATACAGGCAAACCTTGCAACTGTCGATGCTGCCCTGGGCGCCCATCAGGAATCGTCCCGGATGACGCGCGCACGCCGCCCCGGGATGAAGGGCAGGCTGACCGCCAACCGCACCGACCTCGCCAACGAACTGGCTCGTGCCGCAGCGGTACGACGGCAGGCGGTAACTGCCGCGAGACAGGCCAGTGCAGACCCGGCGCCACCCATCCCGCCGGACCCCGCGCAGACGGCCGCTGCCGCCGAGCGCGCCCGCAGAATCCTCGCTGAAATGATAGCTGAGCTCGCGGAGCTGGCGGAGGAAGCCGATCAGCTGACCCGCGCTGGCCTGGCCGACCCGGCCGACGTAGGCCTCCTCGCGGCTGAACGCCAGCGGTGGGTGCTGCAGGGAGAACTGCCGGAATTACGCAGGCGATCCCAGGAAGCGCAACGTCAGCGCGTTGCGGTTCAGCGCAAGTACGAGGAGGCCGCCGAGCGCCTGCACCGGGAGAAGCGTGCAATTGAGCGGGAGATCATCTCAAGCGCTCGGGTCGTGGCCACGACCTTGACACAGCTCGCGTTGCGTCCCTGGCTCACGCAGACCGGGTTCGATCACGTCATCGTCGATGAGGCGGCCGCGGCTCAGCTACCACATCTCGCGCATGCGGTCGGATACGCCAGGACCGGCGCCGTCCTGGTCGGTGACTACCTGCAGAACGGCCCGATTGTCGAGAAATCCTTTCCTGGTGGGAAGGAGGTGCAGGACTTGTTCAACACCGACTGCTTCTCGTTCTTCGACGCCAAAGACCCGAGGCAGGCTCAGCAATCCGATGGCTGCGTCGTCCTTACCGAGCAGTTCCGGTTCGGGCCCGCGCTGACCGAACTGGCCAATCAGGTCGCCTACCGCGGGATCCTCACCACGGCGGGAAAGGGCGAGGCAGACATCGTCGTTGTCACTGTCGACGGGCTCCCATATGACGTCCGGGCCATCCACTACGAATCCAAGCAAGCCGGGTGGTGGCTGATCGGGGCATTGCTGGCCCGCGCCCTGGCCGAGCACCACTACGACGCCGGAGCTCGCGACGCGTTCGGGGTCGTCGTCCCTTACCGGGCGCAAGTGGACGCCACCCAGGCGGCTCTCGATGACTCGTCCCTGGGCCGGGCGACTCCCGTGGGGACCTCCCATAAGTTTCAAGGGCGGCAGTTCGATAGCGTGCTCGCGGACCTGGTCGAGGACGGCAATGGCCGAATGGTCACAGCCGACCTGCGCGGAAACGACTTCGCCATCGACAGCGCCCGCCTGTTCAACGTCGCCGCCACCCGCCCCCGCAGCCGGCTGTACGTTCTCGTTGGCCGCCGGGCCCTCGATCGGACCAGGAACGGCCCGCTGACGGCCCTGCGGTCGATGGTGGCGGCTGGACGAGCCCGCCGCGTCGACGCCGATTCGCTGCTCGGCATGTTTGATGCCGAGCCTCCGCCGCCGGGCACCCCGGAAGGGGACCTGGTGGCGGCGCTCGCCCCCTACGTACGTGTCGCGGGAACGTATGACGAGGACGCCGCGATCGACGAAGTAATCACCCGGATCGACGAGGCGCGCAGCAGCGTCTGGTGCTGGAGCGCCTGGGTGGGCCGGAATTCCGGCGGTATCATTGAGGCCCTCCACCGCGCGCATCAGCGCGGGGTCTCGGTGCACGTGATGGCCCGTCCCGAACGCGAGGTCCAGGAGGCCAACCGGGAATCCCTGCGCAGGCTGGAAGCACGGTTGCCCCGATTGGTCTTCATGCAGAAAATGCATCAGAAGATCGTGATCGTGGACCGGCAATGGACCATCGTCGGCAGTATGAACATGCTTTCCTATGGCCAGACGTCCTCCAGCCGGATCCGCGACGTCATGTTCACTATGGACGGAGCCCGCTTCGCCCAGGAACTGCTATCCGAGGAACTGGCCGACGAGCTGGGGCAGCTGCGCCAATGCCCGTCCTGCGGCCAGGCATTAACCGAGTGCGGGCTCGTCGGCAGCGGCAGTGACCGCGGCTGGGCCTGGGTATGCACCGTCGACCGGGGTCATCGCCTGAAGTTTCCTAGCCCTGGCTCTTCCTCCGGCCAGCGCTGCAACGACAGCCGTCGTAACTGAGGCGGAGAATTGATATCGGTTTGAGCTGATGACAACGTCACCGTGACTCCGGGTTGCAGCGCGTCATGACCGCTGGGACGCTTGGGGGCCGGGTCCGCTCCCCGTGGCACGATGGCGTCCGGGCCGACAAGCGGACTCAGAGGTGGGGTCGAGTGCAGCTATGCGAAGCCGAGCGAGCGTGCTGCCTGCGAGGCGCGCAAGCGTCCGGTTCCTGCCGGGGGCTGGCGAGCACCAGGTGACTGAGCCTGGCGTGGCCTCATCTCTGGCTGGTGCAGGCAGGGCAGGCCTTGTCGGCCGGGCAGTAAGGACCTGGACCGGTGAGCTGGTTGGGTTGGGAGGCCGGAACACGCTGCTGTACTACCGGGACCTAAAGCAGGGCACCCTCGACATTGGCCCCGGTTCCGGCGCGTCCCCGTTAGTCGTTGATGCGCTGCTTTCCTCGCGGCCGGTCCGGCTGTCCTTGCTGTTCGGCGACGCGGCGATTGGCGGGGCGGCGCGGCGGGCCCGCACGGTCAGGGCCAAGGCGGCGGAGAACTTCGAGGAGCGGGGTTTGCGGACGCTGTTCCTGGCCTGGGGCATGGCGACCTGGAGCAACCCGCGGGGTACGGCTGTTCCTGCCGCTCCGGTGCTGCTGCGCCAGGCTGCGCTGACGGCCCGCGGGGGCGCTGGCGAGACACTGCTGCACCTGCTCAAGGCCGACTATCAGGTCGATGCCGATGGTGCCGGGCTGCTGGAGCTTTTCGGCCAGGAAAGCGAGCCGCCCGACCCGGGGCCGCTGTTCGAGCGGCTCGCCAAGGCCGCAGCGGCCGTCCTGGGTTTCTCGGTGGTCCCGCGGACAGTTATGGGTAATTTCTCCTATGCCAAGCTCCCCGGCACGCACAGCAGCGGGCAGGGCGCCCGCACGTGGCGGCCTGGGCCGAAACTGAGATCGTGCTGGCCGCTGACCTGGGCTCGGGTATCGACGACCCGCGGGCGAGCGCGCCGGATCTGCTGCGCCGCGCGCTGGCCGCCCTGCCGGAGCGGGCCCGGGCCGGGGGCCGCGTCGCGGCGCGCATGGACGCCGGGTATTTCGCCGGGCAGGCCGCCCGCGCCGCTCATGATGAGCACATCTTCTTCGCGATCGGCGCCAAGCGGATCGCCCCGCTGTGGCGGCTGCTGGATGGCATCGGCGAAGGCGGCTGGCACGATGCGATCGAGATGGACGGCGCGCAGGTCGCGGTAGCTGATTACCGGCCGGACTGGTGGCCGGCGAACACCACGCTGCTGATCCGCCGCGTCCGCCTGGATCCCGGCCAGGTCTCCGCTGACCTGCGGTCCCGGCGGCGCCGCACCCTGCATCCCGGCCAGCACGTCCTCCCGATCACCGGGCTGGCGGGCGCTGACGCCATCTACGGCTACAGCTTCATCCTGACGAACCTGGACGTGTCCTCCCCGGATAAGGCCGCCGCGGCAGAGCACTGGTACCGGCACCGCACCACCATCGAGAACATCTTCCGTGACAGCAAGCACGGAGCCGCCCTGCGGCACCTCCCGAGCGGATATCCCGAGGTCAATACCGCCTGGATGTGGGGCGCGCTGCTCGCGGCCAGCATGGCCGCCTGGCTGCACCAGCTCACCGCTGCCACCCGCGGCGAGGAGGTCCTGGAAGGGCACGGCACCCGCGGCGGCAAAGCCATGATCGCCACCCTCCGCCGCCGCCTCATCGCCATTCCCGCACGGCTGGTACGCCACGCCGGGACGCTCATCCTGCGGCTTCCTCCCGGTCACGGCCTGCTCGCCGAGGTCCTCGCCCGCCTGCGGGCCCTCCCCGCAATGCCCTGACCACCGGCCCCCACGGCCCCGTCCCCGGAACCTGGCACCCGCGAACCCGGCGCGACACCCGGGCATCAACCCTGCCCGCGCACCCGAAACAGCACCCGCGAAGATCAAAAACGACCCTGAAGATCAGCTCCGCGCACTACTCGCGGATTCGGGTCTGACCACCCTCTGCTGGCAGCTCAACACCAGACCCGCTACCTGGGCAGCGGATCTCGCCCCTGAGCTACGTGGTAGAACCCGACTCGGCCCCGCATGATCCTTATCCACTCCCACTAGTCAGCCGACGATCGACGGGACTACTATCGCAGCTACCATCGCTCCGGCCATGGCAATAGCGTAGCCAACCACGGTGAAGCCGAACCACCTCCAGTATCGCGTCTTGGCACTTGTCACTCGGTTCTCGACGATCTGATTCGTCTTCTCTGGGTTGAGGAGGGTGTTGAAGCGCTTCCTTTCGTGCTCGAAGGTGCGGCCTATTTCGAGGAACTGGCCGACCTGCGAGCCGAGCCCGTAGAGACCCGGGAAAACTAGCACGTAGCCCGCGTACGCTATTACCCCGACGCGGAACAGCGCGGCGTTGAATGGTGTTTTGAACGCTGCGGCGATGGCTGAGCCGATCAGGACGGCGACTGCGGCGAGCAGTGTGTCGCTTAGGTTCTTGGCGAGGGCTGTGGTCTTCTCTGCGAATGTGGTGACGACGTCGTTGACGAAGCTCTCGAGCTGGCGTTCCTTGTCGAGGTATTGGCTAAATCTGTCCTCGATGAAGGCCCGCCACTGGTCGTCGAGCGCTGCCAGAATGTCGGTGACCTGGCCGATGAGCGTTAGGAGCCGGTCGGCTTCCCGTACAGGCTCGAGCATTTGGGCGATCCGGACCTGTGTGAATTGCAGCCGGTCTGCCGCCCAGTCGCGTGTCGTGCCCTCATCCCGTAGCCGGTAGCACCAGTCGATCAGGCCAGCGAAGCCGCGGGTCACGGTGCCTGTTACGCGAGTCCCGATCGGCTGGGCTTCGCGGAGAGGGATTCGTACGGTGGCCTGGCCGCCCTGGTATTCGGGCTGGGTCTCCCATCCGCCGGAGAGACCGGGCCGGCGGCGCGCGCGGTCGCAGGTGTAGAGCAGGCAGAGTTGGATGTACGCGGCGGCGAATAGCTCTTCCAGACGTGAGTCGCCTGGTTCCCCGTCCAGTTGGAGGTGCACGGGCGTGAGCCGCTGCACCCACTGGTAATCCCAGCTGATCTGGTCCTCCCGGTCGGTTCGTATCCGCTCGATAGAGGCGCTGATCGGTTCCGGCAGCGGAGGGAGTGGAGCGAGCGTGGTGAGACTGGCGCTTCCGACGATCTGGAAGGCTGGTCCGGAGCGCTGTAGATCAGTGTCTCCGATGAGCAGCCGCCGGACCTCGGTCGTGTCCCCCCAGATGGTTTTCTCCAGCTCATCTAGTCCCTGGGCGAGAAGGCCCTCAACTGAAGTAGAAAAGAAATAGTGGATGCTGCCGGGGGCTGCCTCGGATCCCAGGACCTGATCGAGGATCGCGCGCTTGTCGATCCGGAGCCCGAGTTCATAGGATGTGCCGCTCACAAAATTGGCCTTCTTCTCCTGGAAGACTTCCGGTGTCATCTCTGGCTGCCCGATCTCAAGCTCCGGAAGATCCTCCAACCGGAACTCTGCCGTGAGGGCTGTCCCGTAGCAGCCCACCAGTTCCTCGACAACGCTGTAGTCAAGATCCTTGACGGCCTGGCCATCGACGTCGGCCGAGATGCTCAGCCGCTCGGCTGTCTCGTTGGCTTCGGGGCGAAGGCCAAGCGCGGCCAGGAAGGACGCGAGCGGTGCGCTGGTGAGCGGCGTCACTCAAGCTCCCAGGTGCTGGTTTCGATGGTTACGCGGAAGCGGCGCGGCGTCTGGCCCCCGATCTCGCCCAACTCCACCATGTCTCTGTAAGCGTCCCGGTCGACCTGCACCTGCAGGCCGTTGTCACCGCGGTAGCGCACCTTCCCAGTCAGCAGGCGTGCCTGGGTTTCGGGATGGACCTGGAAGGCCCGGTCCAGTTGCCGCTGCCGGACTTCCCCATCAATCGCGTTGCGCTCGGCGTGAGGCAAGGTGGGCAGCCACTCCGCGAGATCGACGGTCTGACCGGCGAACAACCCCTGGATGGCGACGTCCAGGGCAGCCAGCCGGGCGACGGGCAGGGTGGTCTGCAGGCGTCTGCGGGCCGTGATGACCGCCCGGTAGAGGCCCTCGGTCAGTGCCTTATCGTCGAAGGCCACCTCGGCGCCGAGGAAGCCCTCCATGAAGAACCTGGCGGAGACATCGGGCACCTGCCGGTCGAGGACCAGCAGGTGGTAGTCATCCGCGGACCGGATCGTGCGCACGAAGGCGCACTTCTGGAGTCTTTCGCGAAGTGTGGGCAGCGCATCCGGCAACTCGCTCACCGAGAGGTAGCTCGTCCCGTCCTGGTCGGTATGCCATTCCGGCCGGAAGACGTCCGACGGATCGAGTTTGACCAGGGCGACGAAGTGCTCGGCGCTCAGATCGCTGACCGTGGCATCCCAGTAGATAGCGACGGCCAAGGCACCCCGGGCGATTCGATGATCATCTCCGATGGCCACGTGAAGCGCCGTGGCGAGCTGCTGTGATGCCGCGATCAGGTCGAGCGTGCCCTCGAGCAGCGCCTGGCATGTGGCCGGGACCTCCGCGGGGGTCACTTGGGGCGGCCATTTCGCTGCCCTGGTCTGCGAGTCCTTCAGGCCGTTCCGGATGTGGCCAGCCAGGAATTCGGCCAGCTTGGGGGAGTCGTCGAGCGGGAGCTCCCGGCCAGAAATACGCAGGCCGGAGGGCCCAGCGTCGACCTGATGAAGGATCGCCCGTTCCAGCCCGACCTTCTCGATCTCGCGCACAGTTACCACTCCGCCCCAGCGCTCAGCAGTCCGTCCTGCTCAGATAGCACAGCCATGCCGCACAGGCATAATTGCTTGCCTGAATAGGCTCTCAGCAGCCTAGCTTCGTGGAGCGGGACTTTTTCGATAAGCCTCTTCCTCGGTTGGCAATGCTCCGCGACGTCTGGCGGCTTTGCGTCATTCGCCTCTCAGCGCGCGGCGGCTCGTTGGAGTGAAATGTGGCCATGGAGTACCAGGGTTGGTGGTCGGCGAGGCAGAGCGCCACGGCCTTCGGCCAGCGCATCTGTGACGCGTGGGCGTCGGAGTACTTACTGTCGACTGATGCGGATCCGGGGGAGCTGGTCGTCGTCGACCCGGGAAACAGATTCAACTATCTGTTCGACCTGGCTGGCACGTTGTCGGGCGAACTGTGCTTCCGTGCGCCCCGCGTCGTGGGCGTGTGGGGCTTGTCCCAGGCGGGGGCGGACAGCCGGGACCGTAACCGGATGCGCGGGCACCCCCGGCCCGGGCGAACCGGGGACGACCGAGGGCACCTCATCTCCTGCGCAGCGGGAGGTGGGTACGACATAAATCTGGTCCCCATGGACGCCGCGCTCAACCGTGGCTGGTCACCCGAGGGCGCACGATTCCGGGCCATGGAGCGGAAAGCCGCGAGGCTGCCGGGAACGCTGTTCTTCATCCGGCCCGTCTACGAGGACGGCACCGACCGGCCGGGCCGATTCGAGGCCGGGGTCCAGGACGGCGGGAATCTGCTCACCGATGTGTTCGCCAACACCCCGGCAGGGACGCGCCCTATGCGAACGTCGGTCATGCGGCAATCCGCCACGTTTCCCATCGATGTCGCTCTCGTCGGTGGATGTCTGGATCCAGCCTCGGCCACCGACAGCGTGTTCGCCAAAGCGTGGCAGTCTGGCGCCGCTAGCCTCAGCCGCGCTGAAAGATGCGGAGTCGCAGGTGTGACCGGCCACGTTGCCGAGTCGGTGACCGAGGTGCTCCTCGACCGCCTCGACTGGCGGGTCCTCTGGCACTTCACCGCCCCGAGACGGCACGGCGTCGACCTCGTCTTCCTCACCCCCGATGACAAGATCGCCGTTGTAGAGGTGAAGGGCACGCTCGTCGCCGGACGTATCCCACGGCTTTCGCGCCGCGAGATAACCCAGATGAGCGCCGCGTGGGTCGACAAGGCCAACAACCCAGGCATGGCGGAACTCGGACTCCAAAGCGCGGATATCTATGGCGCCGTTGCCGTCATTAACTTCGCCGACATGACCTGGCGCATGGCCCTAACGGCGGACTTCTCAGCTCTGTCCCCTGTTATCCGGGTTGAACAATTGGCCCACCTTGACTGGATCGCGCTGAAAGACTGACCAGAGTCTCGCTCACGGCCCGCTACGCGGTAACGCCATGCAGCCACCTCCAGACGAGGCCAAGGTGGGCACCATCCGCGTGAGCTAGAAGTTCGGCGCTCGCCCTCTATCCTGTAGTGAAAGATTCACTCCCGGAGCGATGCGTGAAACGATGAACGAGATTCTGCAGGTCCGTCGCGCCGTCGAGGACGACCTGCCGATCATCTTCGGGATGATCGATGAAGCAGCCGCCTGGCTGCGGACCAAGGACACCTGTCGGGCTCGAATACACGATCGCGGTGGTGACCTGCGTCTTCTGGTAACGGCCTGGAGCTGTCAGGTCGGCGACCTGGTACTCGTGTGTGAGTCCGCCGAGGACTTGTTTTCGGCGGATCCGGTGCTCAGCCAGGTTGATCTGCGGTGGCCGGGCGTCGGTTTGAGCGGGTGCGAGCTGGCCGAGGGCACGGTGCGGCCGGGCGCTGTTGTAATGCCGAAGGTATTCGGTCAGCACCTGGCGCAGATGATGCTCATTGACGATCAGCAGCCGGCCGGAAAGCTCCCGGTGCAGGGTACCGATGAT
>CABEEE010000515.1_pt1 | contig 14586 bp, 13 predicted proteins | sample 3423231 | NCBI WGS metagenome assembly CABEEE01 (sample SAMEA5534333, study PRJEB31848) | metagenome | biome: tundra; feature: field; material: soil | place: USA | collected 2013-05 | depth 0.15 m | reverse complement strand
GAAGCGATCATCGAGAACTGGTGGCGCCAGGGAATGACGGGCGGCGCGAAGGCACACTACGACGGCATCGTTGCCTTCTCCCAGACCGATTTCACCGAGGACCTCAAGAAGATCACGGTGCCGGTCCTGGTGATGCACGGCGACGACGACCAGATCGTTCCCTACGCCGACTCCGGACCGCTATCCGCGCGGCTCGTGCAGAACGGGACGCTGAAGACGTACAAGGGATTGCCGCACGGCATGCCGACCACCGAGGCCGAGACGATCAACGCTGACCTGCTGGCCTTCGTGCAGTCCTGACCGACTCGGCGGCTGGGCGTCGACTGTGGCCCTGCACTCTGTGCATTCGACACGACGGGCTCCCGTCCGAGGACGGAACATCCGGTCATAGCCGCATACGGCGCGCGTGAGGTCAGCCAGAATCTGGCCGCTGGCGGCCGGGAGCTTCGTTCGCATCATCGATGGGCACGCGGGCCCGACGGCGACCTCCAGGCCAGTCGCGGCGCCGAGTCGGCAGAGGGCGTCGGGTTGCGCCGATTGACGGCATCACGCCGAGTGACGGGAGGGTGAAAGAAACGCCCGCCGAGCCGCCGTTCTGGACGGCTGGCGACTCGTCGGCGATCACCGGTTGAGGCGCGCAGATTAGGTCGCTCTGCGCGCCGCCTCGCCCGGATCTGCCGAATAGCGTGCGTTGAGGCGCACATACTTATGCGCTGACCGGCATGTTCACTCGTATTCTTGAACAGGCCCGCCTCCCGCACGGTTGAGCGATCCATCGTCGTAATGGATGTCCAGAGGCACGCCGAACGCCGATTTAGTGCGTCGTGGCCTGCTGGCTGGCTTGTCGTGGCCGAGACGCCAGATCGACCAGTTCTGGCGTCCTCAGCGTCGTGGTGCGCCGGGCTTGGATTGTGCTACATGCCGGAGGCGCGTCCGGCGTGTAGTCGGCCCGGCGTAGGTGCCGATGCGGTCGGCCCTCCTCGGCGAGTTCACTCGCAGAGTGCGACCTCATGTTGTCGCGACGGCAGATGCTGACGCCGATGGTGATTATCGCCCATCGTGATCGGCGATCGTGCTTTCATCGATGCCAGCGCGCCCCCGAAGGCCGATCGCGGCAGGCGCGGGCCATCGGCCCGTCCAAGTGGTGTCGGCCATACCGCCGGTAGATCAGGCCATCTCGCAGCAAAGCGTTCGCTTTGGTCCTGCCGTGCAGTGTGCTGCCGTCGCTGTCAGCCCAGCCTGGAGCCCGCTCATGGCAACCTCGATTGTGGCCGTCGCGCCGTCAGGCAGGGGCGAGCAAGCGGGGCTCGCATTCGTGCCAGCGAGCAGCGTCGGGCGCGAGCCGCAGAGGGCCTGAGGCTGACATCTGCGAGGTGATTCTTGCGGCTATTCTGCTCGCGCCGTGCCGGTGGCTGCCCGCGCCGCGAGGCATGAGTGTCCGGTAGCCGGATTCCTGGCCCCCGACCACCCAGCGTCCTTGTCTCTCCGGCGGATTGGGCGTAGCGTCCGAAACAGGGGGGTGTATTCGTACATCCTGCGTGTGGACGAAATCGATATTCTTTTCGGCTGCCCTGGACCTCGGTGGCGTCTTGTGCGCAGCCAAGCCGAGGGTGACACATGGCGGCATCCGACTTTTCCTGTGCCCGCTCTCCGTCAGCGACGCACACCGTCTTGAGTTGCGACGTCATCGCGCAACTGCGAAGTAACGATGCCGCCCCGCAGTCTGCCGTCCCCGGTACATCAAGCAGGGCATGGCCTGATCTCGGCGGCCGCTGCGATGCCTGACAGTTCACCAGGAGTGAGTGCCGCCGAGGCCGTTGCCGTGCCGGCTCCGCTGGTGGACAACGACAGGCTGCATGTGGTTTTCGGCACGGGGCAGGTCGGCCGCGTTCTCGCGGCCTTGCTCGCGGAACGAGGCCTCATAGTCCGGGTAGTGTCGCGGCACAGGCCGGCTGGCCTGGCAGAACGGACCGACTGGCGAGGGGCGGACGCGACCGATCTTGATGCGGCCAGCGATGCCGCGAAAGGCGCCGCAGTCATCTACCAGTGCCTCAACGCCCCGTACGCTCAGTGGCCGGAACGCTTCCCGCCGCTGCAGCGGGGCGTGGTCGCCGCCGCCGAGCGCACCGGCGCGCTGCTGGTAAGCCTGGAGAACCTCTACGGCTACGGCCCGACCGGCGGCAGGCCGATGACCGAAGACCTCCCGCTGGCCGCGACAACCGTCAAGGGCCGGACCCGGGCGGCCATGACCGGCGACCTGCTGGCCGCCGCCGACGCCGGCCGGGTCCGCGTCGCCATCGGGCGGGCCTCGGACTTCTTCGGCCCCGGCGTCACCCAGGGGTCAGCGCTCGGCGAGCGGGTCTTCGGCAACGCCCTGGCCGGCCGGCGCGCCGACTTCATCGGCAAACCTGACCTGCCGCACACCTACAGCTACGTTCCCGACATTGCCGCCGGCCTGGCCACCCTCGGCACCGACGCCCGCGCCGCCGGCCAGGTGTGGCACCTTCCCGGCCCGCAGACCGTCACCACCCTGGCACTTCTCGACCTGGTGGCCGGCCAGGTCGGGCATCCTGTCGCCGTCCGTTCGGTGAACAAGCCGGCCCTGCGCGCCCTAGGGCTGATCAACCCGACGCTGCGAGGCCTGGCCGAGACGTCCTACCAGTTCGACCAGCCATTCGTCCTTGACACCACCAAATACGAGACGACCTTCGGCGCCGCCGGCACCCCGCTGGAGGCCGCCATCACCGCGACCGTCGCCTGGTACCGGACCCGGCCGAGCACGCCATGACAACCAGACCGGAGGCGGTAACGCCATGAGCACCCCAGCCAGCCACGCCAAGACCGCCAGCCAATCCATATTCGAGAGGTGGGGGCGCACTGCTTACCGGCGCAGGCGGCGGATCCTCGTCATCGCCCTGCTGGTCGCGGTCGTCGGTATCGCGTGGGGAACCACCATCTTCGCCAAGGTGCAGACAGCTGGCGGATTCGACGCCCCGAACAGCCAGAGCCAGCACGAAGCGAACCTGGCAACGCAGGCGTTCGGCCGCGACGCCGGTGACGTCGCCGTGCTGTATTCCAGCACGACCCTCACTACGGCATCACCGGCGTTCCGGTCAGCGGTCACCAGCACGCTGGCCAAGCTGCCGCACAGCAAGGTCGAGTCGTACGCCACTTACTGGTCTACCAGGTCGGCCAAGTTCGTCAGCGCCACCGGCCATCAGACCTACGCCGTGCTCGAGCTGGCCGGCAGCAACGACAGTGCACGGCAAACCAGCTACGAGGCGATCAAAACCGACCTCAGCGCACCCGGCCTGCGCAGCCAGGTCGGCGGCGTAGTCCCCACTGACGAGACGATCGACAAGCAGACCACCGCCAACATCACCAGGGCCGAGGGCCTGTCCTTCCCCATCCTGCTGATCCTGCTGCTGGTGATCTTCGGAAGCCTGACCGCGGCCTGCCTGCCGCTAGCGATCGGCGCTCTGGGGATCCTCGGCTCGTTCACCGTGCTGCGGCTGCTGACCATCATCACGGGCGTGTCGGTATTCTCGCTGAACATCACCACGATCCTGGGCCTGGGGCTCGGGATCGACTACGGGCTGTTCCTGGTCACCCGGTTCCGCGAGGAACTGCACAAGCAGGCCACGGTGGAGGATGCGGTCGCCCGCACCGTCGCCACCGCCGGCCGCACTGTGCTGGTGTCCGGCATCACGGTCGCGATCGTGCTGGCCAGCCTGGTGCTGTTCCCCGAGACGATCCTGCGGTCCATCGGCTACGGCGGCGTCGCCACCGTCGTGGTCGACATGCTCGCCGCCCTCACCGTGCTGCCGGCGCTGCTGGCCGTGCTGGGACCGAAGGTGAACTCGCTGCGGATCCGCCGCTCGCTCGCGCGGTCGCCGGCCGCCGAGGGCAGCGGCGGCTGGTACCGGCTGGCGCACAGCGTGATGCGCCGCCCCGTCCTGTACGCGGTCCCGATCGTCGTGCTGCTGCTCGCCCTCGGCTCGCCGTTCCTGAAGGTCGTCTGGGGCGGCGTCGACGCCACCGTGCTGCCGTCGGCCGCCGCGCCCCGCATCGTCACCGAAGCGCTGAACCGCGACTTCCCCGGCAACCCCACCAGCCCGATCGAGACAATCATCCAGTTCCCCGGTGCCGTTGCAGGCTCGCCGTCGCGCGCCGCCGGCCTGACCGCCTACGTCAGCCGCCTGGACCACGTGCCCGGCATCAGCAGCGCGCAGGTCACCGGCGTCCGCGGGGACGTCGCCCGGGTGGACATGAGCTACGGCCCCGGTCCTTACACGCCGCAGGCACGGGCCATCGTCGGGAACGTCCGGGACGTGGCCGCTCCTCCCGGTGCCGCGGTGTACACCGGCGGGCAGACCGCGGCGCTGGCCGATGAGCTGTCCAGCCTCGGGCACACGCTGCCGTTCATGGCGCTGGCCGTCGTGCTGGCGACGTTCCTGCTGATGTTCCTCGCGTTCGGGTCGCTGGTCCTGCCGGTGCAGGCGATCGTGATGAACGTGCTGTCGCTGTCGGCGATGTTCGGTGTCGTTACCTGGATCTTCCAGGACGGGCACCTGTCCGGGCTGCTGGGCTTCACCCCGAACGGGACGATAAGCCCGACCATCCCGGTCCTGATGTTCGCGATCATGTTCGGGCTGTCGATGGACTATCAGGTGTTCCTGCTGTCGCGGATCCGCGAGCGCTACGACGTCATCCGCGACAACACCGCGGCGATCGCCAGTGGCCTGCAGCGCACTGGCGGCGTGATCACCAGCGCCGCGCTGCTGCTTGTGATCGTCATCGGCCTGTTCTCCCTGTCCAGCATCACCTTCATCAAGATGCTGGGCGTCGGCATGATCGTCGCCCTGATCCTGGACGCCACGCTCGTGCGGATGCTGCTCGTCCCGGCCGTGATGCGCCTGGTGGGAGACGCGAACTGGTGGGCACCAGCTCCGCTGCGCCGCTTCTACGCCCGGCACGGCATCCGCGAAGACGACGGCCCTGCGCCGGGCCTGGTCGAGGCACCCGACCCAGAGCCAGTCAGTACCTAGCGCTACGCGGAAGGAGCCGCGGTCCCGCAGGATCCGCAGCAGGAACAACGGAGGAATGCAGATATGACCAGCATGGATGCGCCCAGCGACACTCGTTACCTCTCCCGGCCCGAAGGACGCATCGGCTACGACATTGCCGGCGACGGCCCTCTGGTGGTACTCGTGCCCGGCATGGGCGACCTGCGGGCGGCCTATCGTTTCCTGGCCCCGGTCCTGCGCGAGACGGGCTACCGGGTGGCGTGCACTGACCTGCGCGGTCACGGGGACAGCGACGCGACGTTCTCGTCTTACGGCGACGAGGAAACCGCGGACGACGTCGTCGCCCTGATTACCGAACTCGGCGGCCCGGCGGTGATCGTCGGCAACTCGATGGCCGCGGGATCCGCGGTACTCGCCGCGGCCCGGCAACCCGATCTCGTGTCCGGGCTCGTGCTCGTCGGCCCGTTCGTCCGCAATCCGGCGGCGGGCGCGATGCAGCGCGTGATCCTGCGCGTAGCCATGGCGCCGCCGTGGGCGGCCATCTCGTGGAAGTCCTATCTGCCGAAGCTGTACGCAGGCCAGCGGCCCGCGGACTTCGGCGAGTACCGCGATCAGGTCGTGGCGAGCCTGCACAAGCCGGGTCACGCGAAGGCGTTCTCGCTGACAACGCGCACGAGTCACGCGGCCGCCGAGGCGCGCCTGCCGGACGTCAAGGCTCCCGTCCTGGTCGTGATGGGGGTGCAGGACCCTGACTTCCCGGACCCGCGCGCGGAAGCGGACTGGATCTCCGCCGCGCTGGGCGGACAAGTGGTCATGGTTCCTGAGGCCGGGCATTACCCGCAGTCGCAGCGCCCTGATATCACCACTGCCGCCGTGCTGCGTTTCCTGGAGTCGGTGCCTAGCCGTGCCTAAAGCCGGTCTCGTGCGAACCGCAACCGCCGAGGGGACAAGTCGGGTGGACGAAGCAGGCATGCAGCGGGCTGAAGCGCACCATGGCGGTGCTAGCGCGGTGCCGGAGATAACCGTCAGCGCCGCAGCCGATGCCGCTACCCGGCCGGATGGCACTGTGACCGGGGTGCCGCGGCGCTGGCTTCGCCTGGAAGGCGCGGTGTTGGTAGCCGGCGCGCTCATCGCTTACTCGGCCACCGGCCAGCCTTGGTGGCTCGTCCCGCTTGCCCTGCTAGTCCCCGACGTGCTCATGGTCGGCTACCTGCGCGGCAGCCGGCTCGGAGCCCAGCTGTACAACCTCGCTCACAGCACTGTCCTGCCGGCAGCCATGATCGCCTTCGGCTGGTGGCAGACCAGGCCTCTTGTCCTTGCTCTCGGCCTGATATGGCTGGCTCACGTTGGCTTTGACCGTCTCCTCGGCTACGGCCTGAAATACGACGACCACTTTCAGCACACCCACCTCGGTCATCTCGGGCCGTCAGACCAGCGCAGCGGCCGGCAGTTCGGCACCCGCGCCACCGCAACAGGAATCCGGGATCACCCAGACCCGGATTAACGGAAGGGAGGCTCCCATGAGCAGCACAGACGGAACCAAGATGCTGGTACGCAGCCGGAAGGGCCGCATGCTCGCCGGGGTATGCGCCGGAGCCGCCGAGTACTTCGGCTGGGACGTAACCCTGGTCCGGGTCCTGGTGGCGGTCGTATCGATCATCACCGGCGGCATGGGCGTCCTGGCCTACCTGGCGGCCTGGGCCCTAATCCCGGACGAAGGCGAGAAGTCCTCGATCGCTGAGGATCTCATCAGCAAGCGCCAGCACAACTGACCGGGCTCAGACGGCGATGACCGGCTTCCGCCCTTTCTTCAACTCAGCCACCGGCGAGTGGATCGAGTTCACCGCGACCGGCGACGACACCGGCGGTCAGTTGGTCCGGTTCAGCTGGCGCAGCGTGCCCGGCGGCGTCATCACCGAGCACATCCACCCGCATCAGGAGGAGCGCTTCATCATCACCTCCGGCGAGGCCCGTTTCACCCTCAACGGCGAGGAACTGGTGGCTAGGGCGGGCGAGACCATTATCGTGCCCGCCGGGGTACGGCACTCCGAGGGGAACCCCGGGCCGGGCGAGATCCAGGCATTCGTCGAGCTGCGTCCAGCGCTGCGGAGCAAGGAGTTCCACGAGGCCGTCGCGGGCCTGGCCGCCGACGGAAGCACCACACCCAGGGGAGCCCCGCGCAATCCGCTGCAGCTGGGCGCGACTTTCTGGCATTTCCGCCATGAAAGCCGGGTCACCGCACCACCGATTGCCCTGCAGAACATGATGCTCCCGCCGCTCTGGGCTGCGGCGAAGGCGTTCGGCCTGCGCCCTTACTACACCCGGTGGGACAGCCGGATCCACGAGGCTGACCGGCCACCGCTGCCAAGTCCGGGCACCGCGGCCGTCGACGACGAAACCGGCAGGAGCTAGCTCCGGCCGAGTGAAGATCCATTGCCCGCAGGATCCTGCATGGCGGCGAGGGCAGCTGCGAGACGTGATTGGAGGACACCGAGATGAACGTGACCGATCCGATCCGCCGAGTGTCGGTGGTGAGCACCGGCCAGGTGCAGATCCGCCCCGACCACGTGGCGTCAACCTGGCGCCCGACCGCCCTGTGGCTGCTCACCTCCCGGACCTGGACGCCGCCCCGGCCCATCAACGCCTACATCATCGAGCACCGCGACGGCCTGGTGCTGTTCGACACCGGACAGGACCGGGCCTCAGTCACCGAGGCGGACTACTTCCCCGGCGGCATGACCGGCTTCCTGTACGGCCGGCTGGCCCGGTTCGACATCAGCGCGCAGCAGACTCTCACCTCCGGGATGGAGAAGCTCGGCTACCCAATCGGCGACGTCAAGACCGCGATCCTCTCCCATCTTCACCAGGACCACATCGGCGGCCTGTCGGAGCTGAGCCACGCTGACATCGTCGTCAGCCAGGCCGAGTGGGACACGCTGTCCAGCCCGCTGCCGGAGCTACGCGGGCTGATGCGGCGTCATATTGACCTGCCCGGCCTGCGCTGGCGCCGCATCACGCCGGAGCCCACCGAGGATCCCGGCCTTGCCCCGTTCCGCTCAGGTCATGACCTGTTCGGTGACGGCAGCCTGGTCGTGCTGCCCACCTCCGGGCACACGCCCGGCTCGGTCTCGCTGCTGGTCCGCCGGCCGGGCCTGCCGCCGCTGCTGATGGTCGGCGACGTGACCTACGACGCGCACGTGCTCGAGGCCGGCCATGTGCCCGGAGTCGGGAGCCGTCGGCACCTGCGGGAAGCCACCGCGATAGTGAACCAGATGCGCCAGCGCTACCCGGGCCTGGCGATACTGCCGGCGCATGATCCGGGAGCGGCAGACCGCCTGGCCCGGGCCACCGGCCAGGCCGCGAAACTGGAGAGCGCGTAGCCGTGCGGGGCACAAAGATGGCGGTCGATTCCCTTGAGGCAATCCGGGCCGGCGACACCACGCAGTGGATCCGCATCCGCGGGGCGGACGCGTCCAATCCGGTGCTCCTGCTGATCCAGCAAGGCCCTGGCCTGCCGATGATCAACGAAGCGCGCCGCTTCGAGCACCTCCTCGGGCTGGAGCAGGTCTTCACGGTCGTCTACTGGGATCAGCGCGGCTGCGGCCGCTCGCTGCGGGGACGCGAGGGCCGGACCGGCGTCAACATGGATCTGATGGTGGCCGACACCGTGTTGCTCCTCGAATACCTCCGTAACCGATTCGGCGGGAAGACCAACATTGCCGGGTTCTCGTTCGGAGCCGCGCTCGCAGCGTTGGCTGCCGCCCAGCGGCCGGACCTCGTCGCAACGTTCGTGGCAACGGGGATGGATATCGACGGTGCTGCCGCTGCCAGCGGCGCTTACGAGTTCGCACTGCGCACAGCGCGGCAGCGCGGCAACCGGCGCGCGACCCGGCAGCTGGAGGCCATCGGGCCACCTCCGCACCTGACCTCGAAACAGTTCGGCACCCGGGTTCGCTGGGCTTCCAACTTCGGCGGAGTAACGCGCAACCAGACCTACGCCACCCTGGCCCGCGGACTGGTGTCCAGCCTGGTGCGCTGCGCTGATTACTCGGCAGGGGACGTGATACGGACCGTCCGCGGCGTCACCGCCACGCAGGCCGCGCTGCTGCCTGACCTGGCCACCATGGACCTGACCCGCACCCTGCCCCGCATCGACGTGCCCGTCGTCATGGTGCAAGGCCGCCATGACCAGGTGGCCCCCGGCGAATCGGCACAGCAGTACGCCAGCTCCCTGCAGGCACCTCGCAAGCAGCTGATCTGGTTCGAGAACTCGGCGCACACCCCGCACCTCGACGAGCCCGCCAAGTTCCGCGACGTACTGCTGGGAATCCGGGACAGCCCGCTTGCGCGCACATGACATGACACCGGGTTCCAGCGCCCCGCTCACGGCACCTGCAGAGCGCGGCGCCGGACCCTGACGACGAGGAGCTAGCGATGCCAGACAACATCACCCACGACAGCAATGGAGCAAGCGCCACGAGCCAGCCGGGCTCGTGGATGATCTACGGCGCCGCCGGCTACACCGGCGCCCTGATCGCGCGGCACGCCCGAGAGCGCGGTCACCGGCCCGTGCTCGCAGGCCGTAGCGCGCCTGCCGTCGCCGCGCTGGCCGAGCAGCTCGGCCAGCAGCACCGGGCAGCGGCCTTGGACGACCCGGCCGCGCTGACGGCCGTGCTGGACGGCGTGGACCTGGTACTCAACACCGCCGGGCCGTTCCTGCGCACCGCAGCCCCGCTCGCCCGGGCCTGCCTGGCCGCCGGAGTCCACTACCTCGACATCGGCAACGAGCTGCAAGCCTTCCGCGCGCTATACGACCTGGACCAGCGCGCCCGGCAAGCCGGGGTCACGATCATCCCCGGGGTCGGGTTCGGCGTCGTCGCCACCAACTGCCTCGCCCGCTACGTCAGCGACGCGGTCGGCGGCGCAGCAATCCTCGAAGTCGCCAGCCGGGCGGCCGTCGCACGGGCAGGCCCGGGCGTCGCGGCATCCAGAAGCGAGAACATGCCCTTCGGAGGATGGATCCGCCGGGCAGGCCACCTCGAGTCGTTGCCACTTGGCTCGGGAATCATCACGATCACCTTCCCGGACGGACCCTGCACCATCATGCCGCTGCCCACCGGGGACCTCGAGGCAGCCTTCCAGGCCACCGGCGCAGCCGACGTCACCGCCTACGCCGCCGTGCCCGGTGCCCCGAGTCCGCAAGCCTCAGATACCGATGCAGCCGGATCCCCGGCCTTCCGGTCATTCGGATGGGCACGAGCCACCAGCCCGGACGCCACCGCAGAAGCATGGCTGCAAACCGGCGAGTCCTACGCCTTCACCGCCGCCGCCAGCATCCGGGCCGTCGAGGAAACACTCGCCCGTTCCCCATCCGGAGCCGTCAGCCCTGCCGCGGCGTTCGGCGCGGACTTCGCCCTCACCATCCCCGGCACCACCCGGACCGACACCATCCCTGCGGAAGTGCCGGTCGCCAGCGAAGAATGAAAAGCAACGGCGGAGGGCCACTCCGGGGTGCACCCTGCGGCCCGTCCGAACATGTTGTTGTCCGTTCGCCTGCCAGCCGCGGTTCGCGGGCAAGCGCGCGCTGCGCGACCGTCAGCAGCCGACCGCCCGCAGAACCAGGAGGCAGTAATGCGCGACAGACAATCAAACGCTCGCACTGGCGACGGAGCCGCTGCGCCTATGTCCTCCGCGCGCGGAGGGCCCTCGCGCGGCATCAACTCCAAGACGCGACCGGCAGAACCGCCCCCGCCGGAGATGCCAGTGGACAACGCTGCCCGGGTACGCCAGCGGATACTGGCGATCTTCCTCCCCGTCACCGCCGTGCTCTACGTTAGCTGCGAGGCCCTCGACCCCAAAGGCACCGACCAGGTGGTCACGACCGTGGCCGGCGGGCTGAAGCTGCTCGCCATCGCGGCGAAGCACCCGACCCAGCTCTACATCGCGGGCACGCTGTCCCTCCTCGCCCTGGGCGCTCTGGCTGTCTCGTATGCGGCGATCGCCACGCTGGTCACAGGCCGCGGCTGGGTGGTCGCCACCGTCGCAGCACTGCTCGGCGGGATCGGAGCCTTCTGCGGAGCCATCGTCAACGTGCTGGTCGGTGTCAACCTCGCCGCCGCCGCGACGGCCCACATCTCACCAGACGCAGCCGCGCGATTCCTGATGACATCCTTCAACTCCGGAGCCGGGCAGCTCTTCACGTACCTCTATTTCGTCAGCGAGTACACCGCCCCGGTCGTCATGGGCTTCGCGTTGTGGCGGAGCCGCAGCGTGCCGCGCTGGCTGGCGGTCCTGTTCGCCGTCGGCCTTGAAGTCGCCGAAGCGCAGTCGGCCAAGGGAGCTGTGGTCATCTTGTTCATGCTGCCCTGGGCGATAGCGATGTTCGTGCTTGCGGCCAGGATCTGGCAGTCGGCCGCCCAGCCCGCTGCTGGCAATCTCGATCCAGTCCCCGAACCCGTCAGCAGCATCTGAAAGGCGTTACCGACCTGGCCAGAAAGGCCCCGCGAAACGCCACCCACGCCGCGCCCAACCAGACCCAGGTGACATGCGAGTCACCACCCGCACCGCGCGCAAGAGCATCCGAGGCACGCTGCCAGCCGCTGCGGCCACGTGCGCCCTCCTCAGCGCGGCCGCCTTATTCTCGGCCACCGCAGCCAGCGCCTCGGCTGGCCACCCGAGCCACAGCGGTACCGCACTGCGGGCAGCGCTGCGCCACGACATCGGCCACTACCTGACCAGCCGGCGGAAAGCCGAGCACATCTCCGCGGTCTCGCTGCGGGTGACCTTCCCCGGCAGCGAACCGGCCATCAACCTGGCCGTCGGCACACCCGGTACGGCGGCGGGCCGCCTGTCTCTACCAGTGCGCTGTGGCAGATCGGCAGTAACACCAAGGCGTTCACCGCGGTGATCTTGCTGCAGCTGGAAGCCGCGGGCAAGCTCTCCATCAATGATCCGCTCGTGGCTGCCTCAGTATCCGGCCTGGCGGCACGTCACGATCAGGCAGCTGCTCAACATGACCAGCGGCATCGCGGACTATGCCTTCGAGCCCGGGTTCGTGGCCGCGATCGCGGCGGATCCGAGCACTCATTTCTCCGCCGCTCGTCTGGTGTCCTACGCCGTCGGCGTGCCGCTCGGACCGGCGGGATGGGCTTACTCGGACACGAATTACATCCTGGCGCAGATGATCATCGAGCGGGTGACGCACCGCTCCTACGCCGAGCAGCTCACCCGCCGGATCATCAGGCCGCTGGGCCTGCGTGCCATGTGCCACGCGCCCTATACCTGTCCTGCGGCCGATGCTGTCCGGATGCCGGCGGGGTACTTCTACATGCCGGGGGCGCCGTCACTGCTGGGCAGACCCATGCCCCGGCTAGCGCTGACGTGGGCGCAAGGCGCCGGCGGCATCGTGAGCTCACTGCGGGACATGACCATCTGGGACCGGGCCCTCTACCAGGGCAGGAACTGCCGCCCCGCCAGCAGCGCCAGCTCGAGAGCCTGGTATCCCAGGTAGCGGGCAAGCCGATACGCAAGACAACGCCCGCTGATCCCGGCTTCGGACTCGGCGTCTTCCAGATCACCACCCCGCCAACGGGAACAGCCTGGTACTACGAAGGCGGGACACTCGGCTACCGGGTCGTGCACTTCTACTTCCCCCGTTCCGGCATCATCATCGCGCTCGCCGTCACTAGCGCAACCGACCCCAATACCAACGACGACCTGCAAGCTACGGCAATAGCGGTTACCAGACCCTCCAGAAAGCGGCGCAGCACGCGCAGGCTGAAACGCACCGCGCCGCCGCGCATGCCGGCCATGTCATGCGCCTGGCCGGCGTTCGCGGACAGGGCCTTCCGAGTCGGCCCTTGCGCACACGGATCGGGGTTCCCCTGATCATGGCGGTTACGAGCGGGCTCTTCACAGCTCGTCCGCGCGACCTGAGCCGCCTGGTTTCCGGCGCCGGCTGGCCCTAAGTCTTGCCATGCGCCTGGGCCTGCCCGGACAGCGTACCCGCCGTCACCTGGATCGAGCCCGGCGATCGTTCCCGATCTGGTGATGCGGATCGCGCCCCGGAGCACGGACGGGATGCCATCGCGGCGCCGAGCCCGGGCGTGTCGGCTTAGCATCAGGGGCGTGCGCATCGCAGGAGCAGTTCTCGGGGTACTACTTGTCGGCGCCGTGTGGGTGAACGTAGCCATCACGCTCGTCATCCCCCGCGGCCGCATCGGGTTCATCAAGGTCGTCGACCGGTTCGTAGACCGGGTCTACACCGCGAGCGGTCGCTTCGTGAGGCGATGGGACCGGCGTGACGCTCTGCTGGCCAGCCAGCCTGTCGCCACGCTCGGCCTGCTGCTGTTCATATGGCTTGCCGGCTTCCTGGTCGGCTACGGGCTGCTGCTGTGGCTGCCCGGAGGCAGCTTCCCCAGGGCCCTTCGCGAAGCAGGCTCATCGCTGTTCACCCTCGGATTCGCCGCGAGGAGCGGCACGGAGCCGAGCGTCGCCGAGTTCCTCGCGGCTGCCTCCGGACTGATCATCGTTGCCCTTCAGATCGCCTACCTGCCCACCCTGTACGCGGCCTACAACCGCCGCGAAACGGTAGTTACGCTACTCGGTCCCCGCGCCGGGAGCCCAGCGTGGGGGCCGGAGCTGCTCGCCAGGGCACAGATGGTGCACGGCGTCGAGCAGCTGACGGACATCTACGACGACTGGGAGCGCTGGTCAGCCGACGTGGCCGAGTCCCATTCGAGCTACCCGTCGCTACTGCGTTTCCGGTCACCCGAGCCGCACAGCTCCTGGATAGTCTCGCAGCTGGCCGTGCTCGACGCCGCCGTCCTCCACCTGGCAGCCTGCCCGGCCAGCGCGCCATTCACGGCCCGGCTCTGCGTGCAGATGGGCTTCACCTGCCTGCGGAAGCTAACCCGCACGCTGCGGATCCCGGTCGACGACGATCCGCGGCCCGACGGCCCGGTCCAGCTGAGCTGGGAAGAATTCCTGCAAGGCTGGGAACGGATCACGGCCGTCGGGTTCCCTATCGAGCGGACAGCCGAGGAGGCCTGGCCGCACTTCCGGGGCTGGCGGATCAACTACGAGGCAGCCGCCTACAAGCTAGCGTCGGGCCTCGACGCGGTCCCCGCCCGCTGGTCAGGCCCGCGCCGCCACGCCTGGAGCCCATTCGAACCGCGGCAGCTGGCCAACCGCACCCCCGAGCACCCCAACGGCCAGCCCGCCGCAACACCAGACACTCGGCCGGCATGACGCATGACCGCCGCCACGTGAGCCCGCCCCCCGCACTCAGAGGCGGTCGTCCGGCCAGATCAGTTACACCGACGGCGGGACGGTCCAGCCAGTTGCCCAGGAGAAACAGAATTCTCCGATATGTGCGCGTCAGCTAGTGCGCATCGGCCGACTAGAAGGCGCGCAATTAGGCGGCTCATGGGCGCCCAGCTGGCATCCACCATGGTGTCGCGGCCTGGCAGTCCTCTGTATCGACACGACGATCATGCCGGCGAGCGTGCATAACTATGCATGCCCGGCCGAGACCGAAGGTTTCCGCTTCTGCCGCATT
>CABEEE010000485.1_pt1 | contig 15573 bp, 12 predicted proteins | sample 3423231 | NCBI WGS metagenome assembly CABEEE01 (sample SAMEA5534333, study PRJEB31848) | metagenome | biome: tundra; feature: field; material: soil | place: USA | collected 2013-05 | depth 0.15 m | reverse complement strand
TTGACCTGGCCGCCGGAGAAATAGCGGACCTTCGCGGCGTTCTGGATGATCTGATCGACCGCCAGGAACGAGAAGTTCATGGTCATCATCTCGACGATGGGCCGCATGCCCATCATGGCCATGCCGATGGCCGCTCCCGTGAATCCGCCCTCGCAGATCGGGGTGTCGATCACCCTCCTGGCGCCGTACTGCTCGAGGAGGTCAACGGTGATGAGGTGAGTGCCGCCGTAGACGCCGATGTCCTCACCGATCAGGACGACGCTCTCGTCGCGGTCCAGCTCGTGGACGATCGCCTCGCGCAGGGCCTCGCGATAGGTCTTGATCTCGGGCATCTACTGGTGTCCCATGTACTCGTCGCCGCCCGCGAGAACGTCGGTGTAAAGCTCCTCTTCGGAGGGCTGCTCACTGCCGGCGGCGAACTCGATCGCCTTCCCCACCTCGTCTCTGACCCCGCTCTTGATCTCGTCGATCATGTCGGCCTCCAGCGCCTCCGCCTCCAGCAGCCTCCGTTCCAGCGTCTCGATGGGGTCGCGCTCGCGCCACCGGGCGACCTCTTCCTTAGTGCGGTACTTCTCGAAGTCGGCGGCGCCGTGGGAGGCGAGCCGGTAGGTCACCGCCTCGACCGCGCAGGGCCTGCCGCTCTCGCGCACCTGCTGGGTTACCCGCGCGGCGCACTCGAGGACCGCCTCGAGGTCCATGCCGTCGACCTTCTCGCGTTCGATGCCGTAGGCATCGAACTTCGCCGCCAGGTCGGTCATCGCCGTTGAACGCTCGACCGACGTGCCCATCGCGTACTGGTTGTTCTCGACGACGAACACCACCGGGCAGTTGCCGTCCCTGCCCCACAGCCCAGCCAGGTTGGCTGCCTCATGGAAGGCCCCGGTCTGCAGCGCCCCGTCTCCGAGGTAGAGCTGGCAGATGTGGTCGGTTCCCTGGTACCTGAGGGCGTAAGCGAACCCCACGCCCAACGGGATGTGGCCTCCGACGATCCCGTATCCGCCCCAAAGGCCCCGGTCGACGGCGAACAGGTGCATCGAGCCCCCCTTGCCCTTACTTAGCCCGTCCCGGCGGCCGTAGAGCTCAGCCATGACCTCCCGAGGATCGCACCGCAGCAGCAGTGCGTGAGCGTGATCACGATAGCCGGTGATCACCTTGTCTCCTTCCCGGACCTGCGCCAGGAAGCCGGCGGCCACGGCCTCCTGGCCGGTGTATAGGTGCAGGTAGCCGCCAATCGCGCCCTTCCGGAACGACCTCTGACAGGACTCCTCGAACATCCGGACGAGCACCATCTGGCGGTAAAGATCGACCAGGCCCTCCCGGCCCGGGCCCGCTCGACCGTCGCCGGCCTCGGCGTCGGCCTGCCCGTCGGCGGGTTCTGTTGCCTTCGCCATCAGCCCTCCTCAGCTCAACGCTCGCCCACCCCAGCGGCTCGCGGGCCCCTGCCATGACCACGCTGACCGCATGCTGCCGGAACCGGCTTGCACATTCCCTGCAGGTTCCCTGCGACTGCCGCCAGCGTGACCGGGCTCGCCACCGTGGTATCCCGGCCCGCCGCGCCCCGATCAGCCGGCACGACACACTGCGAGATCCCTTTCAAGATCTCGTCCCGCTCTGACACGCATAACACGCGACCTCGCACCCATACCTCCAGTCACTACATCACCAAGATCATATCGGTGATGTGCCGACCCCCTGAGGCCGCCCCCGCCTGGCGAGACACCCAGTTGCCCGGCAATGCAGCCCAGGGTATGCGGCCCAAGCGGCCTCGCCAAGGGGAGGGAACACATCCGACAGCACATCCGCGGTCATGCACACATCTGGCGGGCCGGCGCGCGCTAAGAACCAGTCAGCTTCCGGAGCGGCTTCATAGTTCGAGCAAGGCCTGGTCGATGACTTCGGTGAGCGCTGGATGAATGTAGAGAACGGCGGTGGCCAGCTCGTCAACGGTGTTCCCCAGGCACATCGCCTGGATGAGCGGCTGGATGAGCGTCGAGGCTTGCGGGCCGATGATGTGGGCCCCGAGCAGCAGCCGAGTGCCGGGGTCAGCGAGGATCTTCACGAAACTCGTCGTATCCTCCAGCGCCCAGCCATAGGCGGAGCCGCGGTACGGGCGCGTAGCGGTCAGGTAGCGCCGTCCCTGTGCCCGGAGTTCCTGCTCGGTGGCGCCAGCGGAGGCGACCTGCGGATCGGCGAATACCGCAGCGGGCACGACCGTGAAGGAGGCTTTGCGAGGGTTGCCGGGGTGGGCGATGTTGTGCCAGACGATCCGTGCCTCGGCGTTGGCCATGTGCTTGAGCTGGAAGTGGTTCGCCAGGTCGCCCAGCGCCCAAATCCCTGGGACGCTTGTCTGCAAGGTGTCGTCGTGGCGAACATGTCCGTGGACGTCGGTCTCGATTCCCGCGGCGGCGACGTCGAGAAGGTCACTGTTCGGCCTGCGCCCAGTCGCTACCAGCAGTTGCTCGGCCTCGGCCCGCTGGGCTCCTGACGGTCCGGTGAGATCGATGCGGACGCCCGCGCGCGTAGCCGACATCCGGTCGACGGTCGAGTTCAGCCGCAGGTCGAAATGCTCGCGGTAGTGCTCGGTGAAGCGTGTCCGGATGTCGATGTCGTGTCGGGAGAGCAGCTGCTCACCCCGCTCGACGATGGTCACCGCCGTGCCCAGCGATCCGAAGACGTGGCTCATCTCGGCCGCGATGAATCCGCCGCCCAGCACTGCCATCGATGCGGGCAGGGCGTCAAGCCGCATGACGGTATCCGAGGTGAGGTAGGGCACCTCGGCGAGGCCGGGGATCTCCGGGACCTGCGGGCGCGAGCCCGTCGCCAGCACGAAGCGGTCGGCGCGAAGCTCGTCGTCGCCGACCCGCAGGATCTTCGGCGCCAGGAAGCGGGCCTCGCCGAGGAATACGTCGATGCCGTTCGCCCGGCGGTAGTCAACGGCCTGAGAATGCATCGGGCCGATGCGGCCGAAGACCCGGTCGCGGATCGCGGGCCAGTCCGCGCCGGTCCACTCCGCCCCGATCCCGAACCTGCTGGCGTTGCGGACTGACCGGGCGACGTCCGCTGTATACACGAGCATCTTCGAGGGGATGCATCCGCGGTTCAGGCATGTACCGCCGAATCGGTCGGCTTCGACCACCGCGATCCGCCAGCCGCTGAACTGACCGGCCGGCAGCATATTCCCGCTGCCGGCACCGACGATCACCAGGTCGTAGCTATGCGTCGCCATCACGGGCACTCCCGTCTGGAATCTCCTGGCCGAGCGGCCTGCTCATCGCTCCCCTGCTCCCCGAACATGATGCGCGCCGTTCGTCACCAGACGGCCTCCTCCGGCGTCCGGCAGCGCTGACCCACACCGATCGGCATCTGGGCTGGTGCCGCCGGTTAAGAAGACCTCCGACGACTGGGCATGATGTGCGGTTTCAGCATCTCAGGTGCTCCTTTTACATTCCGGTCGCACCATCAGCATGCCGTGGTTCCTGGCCTTCCGGCGAACGCCTACTGCTCCTCGAACGCAGACGGCCGTCGCCGGCAAGGGCGGGCCGCACGGAAGTCCTCGGGCCGTCATCCAACCAGAAGGGCCGCCAGGTACAGCAGGGACGCCGCCACAGCGAACGAGCCGACTACGATCGCAGCGCCGCCAAGCCATCGCCTCGTTGGCCGGTTTCGCGGATCTGGCTGCGCGCCGTGGCGCCGTGGCCCCGGCGGCGCGGATACCTGGGATCAACGCGCATATCGGCGCGACGACGGCAAGCGAGGCCGCCCGGGGGGAAGCTGCGGTTGAACCTGCGCCTGGCAGGCCAACCCGGCCGACGTCCTCGCCAGCAGCCGCGGCCACTGGGAAGTGGAGAACCGCGAGCATTACGTCCGTTCTCCAGGGAAGCCCGGACCTGCTGCATGACGTTGCAAAGAAGGGCATGTGGCGGGGTTTACGGCGGGTCTCCCGGTGTGTGGCGCAAGTGGCTGGTAGATGTTCACATTGCCCAGCACGAGATCGGGGGGATCAGGGGATGCGGGCGTTCTGGTGAGGCTGCCGTCCGGGGTGAGGTACTGGACGGTGCTGGATGAGGAGCTGGCCGTCGTGCCGGTCGCGGATTCATTCCTGCGGCAGGTGCGGTTCGGCCGGGATGGCGCGGAATCGACGACGAGAGCGTATGCGGGCGGCATCGCATTGTTCCTGCGCTGGTGCGCGAGGTCGGGCCGTACCTGGCAGGCAGGGATCGAGCAGTTCGGGCTGTTCATGACCTGGCTGGCGCACGCGGGCCCGGCCGCTTCGGGTATCGATGCTCCGGCTGGCGTGGTCGTGCTGGCCGCGCCCGGGAGCGTGCCGGTGCGGTCCGCCCGGCGGATCAACGCGGTGCTGACCGCGGTGCGGGGCATGATCGTGCACGCGGTCGCCGAAGGGACGGCGCCGGGGCATCTGGTGCCGATCCTGTATGAGGTCGCCGACGACCGTGACCTTCCCGGGGCCGCCCAAGGTGGGCACGGGCGGATGTCGTGGCGGATTCGTGCCCGGCACCGGCTGCACGAGCCCGAGGCGCCGGTGGACCGGGCCGCCGACGCCGACATCGTCGCCGTACTTCGGGGCGTGCCGGTCGGCCCGGGACCGGCTGATCGTGCTGCTGATGGCACGGGCCGGGCTGCGCCGGGCGAGGTGCTGGGGCTGCGCCGCTGCGATGTGCACCTGCTGGCGGACTCACGCGGGCTGGGGTGCGAGACGCGGCGGGCGCATGTGCATGTGGTGCGCCGCGAGGACAACCCGAACGGCGCGATCGCCAAGTCCCGCCGGCAGCGCGCCGTCCCGCTGGACTTCCTGGCCGTGCAGGCCTTCGATGCTTATGAGTCGCCGCCGTTGCGCGAGCCAGCGAGCCCGCGGTGTACGCGCGGGCGGTGTCGCGCTGGCCGATCAGGTCGTCGCGGTCCTGGCTGACCACGGCCGTCTCGCGGCGGGACTGCCGGAGCCCGCGGCGTGCCTCGCGGCCGCGGCGGGAGGTGCGGCGCGCGCCGGCCAGCAGCAGGCTCAGCCCGAGCAGTGCGAGCGCGCCGATCACGATGCCGTACAGGAACAGCGTCCCGGTAGACCCGGTCACGTGGTAGCCAAGCACCGCGAACCCGTGCGTCAGCGAGTGCGCAGGCCGCTGTTGCTGAGCACGCCGACCACGCCCGCGATCAGGATGACGAACCCGATAATGACGATCATGACGCGCTCCCGCGGGATTCACGCTGTAGACCTACAGTCAACCTGGCAGGCAGACTTATGTCAACACCGTAGGCCTACAGGATCAGACTTCGGTAGGTTGCCAGCGAGCACGGCAAGGAAGGCACAGCTGAGATGACCCGCCACCCGTCGGCCGCAGCGCCGGTGACCCGCCGCGAACGGCATCAGCAAGATCACTGGGGATGTGGTGCTGGCCACGGCGCTGAAGCTCATCGACCGTGACGGGGCCGGCGCCCTGCCCATGCGCCGCCTCGCCCGTGCCCCGGGCCGGGACCCGGTGATCCTCTACCGGCACGCGCCGAACACAAGGCGGCCCCCCTCGCCGGCGTCGCGGAAACCGTGCTCGCCCAGCTCATGGTAAATCCAGCCGACGCCGACTGGGCCGGGCCAGCTGCGCACCGTCGCCCGCGACTACCGTCAGCTCGCCCTGCACCACCCGCGCGTGGTGCCGCTGCTGGTGACCCGGCCGCTTGGTCACCCCGCCCGGGCTCCGGCCGCAGGGGACTCTGCGCCCGCTCGAAGATGTCCTCACCCTGCTTACCCGCGCCGGCTTCAGCGGGCCCGACGCCCTGCACATCTACCGGGCCCTCTTCGGCTTCCTGCACGGCCACGTCCTCAACGAGCTCCAGAAGCTCATCGACAACCCCGCCGAGACCGACGACCTGCTGCGGCTCGGCCTGCACCGGCTGCCCATCAGCGAGTTCCCCCTGCTGCGCGGCCTCGCCCCCGTCCTGGCCGCCCACGACGGCGCCGCCGAGCTCGGACGCGGCCTCGACATCCTGCCCGCCGGACTGACAGCCACGCTGACCGGCCCTGGCCCCGCCCGCCGATCCGGGCGGGCACGCCACCCCGCCAGGTGACCCAGCGGCCCTGCCGGCCGCGCTGGGATGCGGGCGCTGGATGCGCTGGATGTGCTGGCGTCCTCAGTGCCGGCTGCCGACCAGCGGGCGAGTCGCCGGGCTCACCGCCAGCGGGCAGATCCCGCTGCTGCTGGCCATCAGCGACAACGGGCCGCAGATGCGCTCGGGCACCACCCGCGAGTTCATGGCCGGCGTCGCGATCGCTCAGCAGTTCGGCCGCCCGCACACCCCGCAAGACCAGGCGGGGATCGAGACCCTGTCCGGCCACGTCACAAGCGAATGGCCGCACCTGGAGAAGACCCGCGACCCCGGCGAACTCGGCGCCGAGCTGGACCGCGCCCGGACCGAGTACAACACCATCCGGCTGCACGCCAGCATCGGCTACGTCACCCCCGACGACGAGCACGAAGGCAGAGGTGATGCCATCCGCCAAGCCCGCCGCGACGAGTTCGCCCAGGCACGCGAGAACCGCGTCGCATACCGTCGAATCACAACCCCTGAGGAGTACCAGTGACCGCGCCCGCTCCCTGGCTGGGTATTTCAACCCGCGACTGGTTCATTACTGAGATACCTCACGCGGCTGTTGGAAAGCCGGGTGATCGGCTCGCCGCAAAAGAACGCGGACGGGGCGTTGGCCTCAGTGAGGACGAGGCTGGCGCCGGGCGAAGTCGTCGGCGATCTCGTCGAAGGTGACCCAACGGACGCCCTCGTGTCCCCCGATGTGCTCGATCAGGCGCTCATGAGCGAGCAGGACCTGAGGTCGGCCGCTGACGTCGGGGTGGACGGTCATCGTGAACACGGCGTAGTCATGCTCCCGATAGACCCAGTCGAACTGGTCGCGCCACATCGACTCGATATCCCTCGGGTTCACGAAGCCATGGCTGTTGGGCGAACCCTTGATGAACATCATGGGCGGCAAGTCGTCGAGGTACCAGTTCGCCGGGATCTCGATGAGATCTGTCTCATGTCCCCGCTCCAGCGGCCTCATCCACTCCTGGGCCGCCTTGCTGTAGTCGATCTTGGTCCAACGATCCCCGACCCGTACGTAGTAAGGGTGGAAGTCGTCGTGCATCAGGCTGTGGTCGTACTTGATCCCGTACTCGAGCAGCAGCTCGTTGGTGACGGTGGAGAACTCCCACCATGGGGCCACGTAGCCGGTCGGCCGCTGGCCCGCGAGCCGCTCAACCAGCTCGATGCAGTGGGCCAGGACCGCCTCCTCCTGGGTGCGGGTCATCGCGATCGGGTTCTCATGGGAGTAGCCGTGGACCCCGATCTCGTGGCCGCCGTCAACGACCGCCGCCATCTGCTCGGGGAACGTCTCGACCGAATGGCCGGGGATGAACCACGTCGTGCGCACCCCTTGGCGCTCGAAGAGGCGCAGCAGACGGGGCGTGCCCACCTCGCCGGCGAACAAGCCCCGCGAAATGTCGTCGGGCGAGTCCTCCCCCCCGTACGAACCGAGCCAGCCGGCCACGGCGTCGACGTCGACGCCGTAGGCCACGAGGATCTCCTTGCCCGCCATGTGCGCCTCCTATTGAGTTGTCTGGCGTTGAATGTGGGGTCGGACCAGGTCGGCGACGGCGTCGGGCGAGGACGCCGCCCCCAGGGCGGCCATGAGCAGTATCCGGGCCTTGGGTCCGCTCAGGTCGCCAGCGAAGACCGCCCCGGCGCCGGCCAGGTCGAAGCCGCCGCCCTGGCCGTACACCGGCTCCACCGCCCCGGACGGGCAGCGCGAGGTGATCATCACCACCACCCCCGCCTCGACGGCCGCCCGCACCGAGGCCAGCACCGCTTCGTTGGCGTTGCCCAACCCGAAGCCCTCCACCACGACGCCCCGAAAGCCCCGCTCCACGGCCACGTTGACGAACGTCCCGTCGATCCCGGCGACCATCTTGACCAGGGCGACCCTGGGCTCGATGGCATCGGTCCCGGCCAGGTTGGTGACCCGCAGGGGGCGGCCCAGAAGGTGAAAAGCCCCGTCGGCACCCACCTCCCCCAGGGGTCCGCCCTGGAAGGCACCGAAGGCCCGCAGCGAGAAGGTGTGCACCTTTGTCGCCGCCCTGGCCCCATCGACCCGACCCTCGAAGGCGATCATGACCCCGAGCCCCCGAGCGGCGGGGGACCGGCCCACCCGCACCGCCCCGAGGAGGTTGGCCGGGCCGTCAGGGTTGGGCGAACCGCCGTGGCGCTGAGCCCCGGTAAAGACGACCGGCTCGTCGCCACCGAACAGCAGGTCGCTCAAGTAGGCCGACTCCTCCATGGTGTCAGTCCCGTGGGTCACGACCACCCCCATGACGTCGGGCCGGCCCGCCGCCGCCCGGACAGCCCGGGCGATCTCCAGCATCTGGCCGGCCTCGAGCCGGTAGGCGTTGACATTCATGAGATCCTGGACCTCGATGGGGCCCTCGTCGGCCAGCCCAGGCACGGCGTCCACCAGTTCGGCCCCCGAGACCGCGGCGACCACACCCAAGCGGCCCGGACGAGAGGCGATCGTCCCCCCGGTGGCAATCACGACGATGGTCGCCGACAGCACCATGAGGTGACACTACTCTTGAAACGCGGGACTGGACTCGTCCCGCCTCTGACCTGGACGAAGTGCAGCAAGACATGCCCGGCCTACCCGATCGACACGCGGCCAGAGGACTTCCTCGACTGGGACCGTATGTGCGCGCTGATCGCCGGTGCGGTGCCACGGTGGTAGCCGGTCCGGGTACCCGGACCGGCTACCACGCCCAGACCTCCGACTGCCGGATCTGCGAGCGTTCGCTCCTCTTTCCAGCCACACCACGGCGAGGACCCGACAGGCCGGCACCTCGATCTAAAGCCAGACCGCAGGCGGCCGGCAGGCGGTTCGGGAGCCAGCCCATCGGGACCTCACGAACGCCAGGGCAAAACCCCAACGTCCACCTCCAGTCTCAATTAGGCGGATCGGGCGCGTCTGCCTCCAGGCCGGTCAGTCACGATGCGTGACAGCTGATCGTCATTGGCAATCCGCTCTCGACGGCCAGCGGGCAGATGCCGACCGCGGCCGGCAAGAGCCGCCCCGCCGGGGCCTGTTGGCCGCCGGGGACTCCGGTAGATCGCCCGGCCGGCGGCATGAGCGCGCGTTTCGAGTGCCTGGGCCTGCGCGGCACGGTCACGGATCTGCAGGGCAACGGACCTGGACGTCGCCCAGGCTAAGTGCCAGGCTCAGGTCCGGAGGCGAACGTCGCACTTACCGATCCGAGCCAGCCCCAGGCCGAGGTTTAGCCGGATGCGGACCAGCTGAGCGTCGCGGCGCCCAGGCAGACAAGCCATCAAAGGAGAGCGTCATGAGCGTGTACAGGGTGACCGAGGTCATCGGGACAAGCGGCACTTCATGGGAAGACGCGGCAGCGGAGGCGATCAGGACTGCAGCCGGGACCATCCACGATCTTCGAGTGGCTGAGGTCGTTAAGCAGGACATTCACCTGGACGAAGGCGGAGCGATCACCTACCGCACCAAGCTTCAGCTCTCGTTCAAGTACGAACCCGAGCACTGACCCCTGGCCTGCTCCCCCCGCTGACGGGGTTCGGTGCGCCAGTTCTCCAGCCAACCCTGCCCTCCAATGCCTGGGCAGCTCTTACCCATGCGTCGTGAACCGCCCAGGAATACCCGCCCGGTCGGCGGCTACTTATGTCTTCCTTAGACCGCCTGGGCCGGCGCAGGCTCGGGTGAGGTGCCCGGCCGGAGCGCTCTCTTTGCGGCTGCCCGCCGTTCGGCGAGGTGTGGCTCTTTCATGGCATGCGGTCCGGCCGGGCGCCGTGGCGAGGCGTGGCTCAAGAAGGGTCTGCTCAGCTCGAAGTAGCGTTGCCCGTCCTCGCTGACAGGGATGCAGTTCGGTGAGGAGGCGCGTGATGGATCAGGTGATCATCGGGGTTGACCCGCACAAGCTGTCGGTCACGATTGAGGCCAGGGACAGCCGGGAGGTTCTGCGGTCCACGGGCAGGTTCGGGACTGACACCGCGGGCTACCGTCAGCTGCTGAGGGCAGCCCGTCAGTGGCCGCAGCGGGTCTGGGCAGTCGAGGGCGCGAACGGGATCGGTCGTCCGGTCGCCCAGCGGCTGCTGGCTGATGGCGAGCGGGTGCTGGACGTGCCCGCCAAGCTGGCCGCCAGGGCGCGCGTGTCTGGCACCGGCCAGGGACGCAAGACCGACGCTACCGACGCGCACGCGATTGTCATGGTCGCGCTGCGGGACACAGGATTACGCGAGCTGAGCTCCGATCCGGAGCTGATGGTGCTGCGGCTGCTATGCGACCGCCGTGATGAGATCTCCCGGGCCAGGGCGCAGGCTCTCAACCGGATGCACCGGCTGTTCCTGGAACTGGTGCCCGGCGGGGCGCCGGTGAAGAAGTCCACCAGCCAGTACAAGTCCCTGCTGGCCAGGGTGCGGCCGCGGGACCTGGCCGGCAAGACCCGCCGCCGGATGGCCGCCGAGGAGCTGGCCGACCTTGCACGGTATGACGCCAAGCTCAAGACAATGAAGGCCGAGCTGAAAGCCACGGTCCAGGCCCGCGGATCCCGCTTGATGGACATCCACGGGATCGGCCCCGCCGGCGCCGCCAGGATCCTGGCCGATGTCGGAGATGTGGCCCGTTTCCCTGACCGTAACCACTTCGCCTCCTGGACCGGGACCGCGCCCATCGATGCCTCCAGCGGTGAGCACACCCGCCACCGCCTGTCCCGCGCAGGGAACCGCAGGCTGAACCACGTCCTCTACATGGCCGGCATCGTCCAGCTGCGCAACGACACCCCGGGCCGCGCCTACTACCGGCGCAAAGTCCAGCAGTCCAAGACCTCGATGGAAGCCATGCGCTGCCTGCGCCGCCGGCTCTCCGATGTGGCCTGCCGCCAGCTCGTCGCTGACGCCGCCCGGACAGCAGCATTGGATCAGGCAGGTCCGGGAGGGCACTCGGGGACGACTCTGAAATCCAGCGCGACCGACCTGACCCCGGACATCGGCTCTTCGGACCAGCCATTTCCCGGACCCGCACCCTCGACGCTACCCCCGCCCCCGCCTGCCAGGAACCCCGCCAGGCCGGGGACAGGCGCCATACCGCGACGACGCGCCGGAGGTGTCAACGTGGAGCGCCCCACCGGACGAACGACGTTGACACCGACAAGCGCCGGCGCACACTCGAAGGGCCTCCCGGACCCGCCCCCTTGACAAAGCTCTTCATAGAAGGGAGCCATGAGCGCGCAGTCTCGTCGGACCGCCGTCATGCATATTCATGCAAGTTGCGCCGCCAGCGAGTTGCCGGATCGTAACTACGCGAGGACCTGCTCCGAGTGCGCCTGCCCGTCATTACGAGTGACCTCGTGGCTGTATGGCGGTCAGTCGGCCGAGAGCAGATCGGAACTATGACGTCGGGAGCTGATGCGCACATCGACCGATCGGCTAACAGCTACCCGAAGTGACCCCAGTGCGTGGCAATGATGAGAAGCAGACCCGCGAGCGCGAGCGCGACGCCTGAGACGATCGTTCGAGCGGTACCAAATCTGAACTTCGGAACTTGCGCCGCGGCGAGCCAGACCCCAGCGAACAGGATGAGCAGGAAGCCGATCTCCGCGAGGCGCGTGCCGTGTGATGCGCCAGAGCGAGGGAGTTCATGCGCGGCATTCTTCCTGCCTGGCTACACCCATGTCGAGACAGGGCGTAGCCGCCGCCATGCCAGAACTGCCGTTCGGGGGTATCTCAGCTGCGTGCGGGCGATCGGCCAGCAGCGCGTAATCGATCTGGACGCTCGGGGAGGTCGAGTAGGGGGGCCGCTTTGCAGCGGCCCCCCTCTCTCAGAACCGTGCGTGAAACTCGTCGCTTCACACGGCTCAAGCAGCCCGCGTGGGCGGGCAGGCTCTGCGTCAGCTATCCGTATCTGCTGGTCCGCCGTCTGGGTGGCGGCGGTCGCAGCGGGTGTGTATCAGGCGGGTGGTGGTCCGGCCACCGGCGCGCGAGGGGCTGGCCTGGAGGGTCAGTGTCTTGCGCAGGGCTGCGTACCAGAGTTCCGCCTGGATGGCGGAGTCCGGGAGGCTGGTGGTGTCGAGCAGCTGTTTCCCGCACAGGGGGCAGGTCCCTTTCTGGGCGCGAAGCACCGTGTGCCAGGACCCGGCCAGCTGAGGGGCGGGCTGCTTGCGTCTGCGGTCAGCCCAGTACTGGGCGAGGGCAGGGTCATCGGGGGATGCCCTGCCGGTGACCACGACGTGCCGGACGATTTTTGTCCAGTCGTACTTGTGGAGGTAGGCGCCGGTTGCGCGGTCGCCGAAGACCCACTTGTCGTTTCTGGACTTGTTGAAGGAGCGGGTTCAGGGCCAGCAGCCTGTACCGCTTCAGAACTCGACGCAGCAGCTGTGACCTGCAGTTTGGCCGGATGACCGTGTTGGGGCAGGATCGCGGTTTGTGTCTCTTCGCCTGCTCTACCTGATCATGATCCGGGTCTTCGGCTGGCTGCTGTTGCTGGGCCGCGGCCAGGCGTCCAAGGATGCGGAGATCATGATGCTCCGTCATGAGATCACGGTGCTGCGGCGTCAGGTCGCCCGGCCGAAACCGGACTGGGCCGACCGGGCAGTCCTGGCGGCGCTCCTTCGGTCCGTCCTCGGCGAGTACGCCGGCCATTACAACCGGCACAGGCCGCACCAGTCCCGCCAGCAGCGACCGCCCGACCACGACGATCAGGACAGCGCGCCGCTGGACCTGCCGGTACAGCGGCGGACAGTGCTCGGCGGCGTGATCAACGAGTACTACCGGGCAGCATAGCTTGATCCATAAATGCCAGGTCAGGCACCACGCGATAGGGTTTGAAGCGATAGTGGCGTTCCTGGCAGCGGTGGAGCATTCCGGCAGTCCGCAATAAACGCGCGGTCGCTCTCGCCGATCCCCGACATCGGGAATCACCACACCCTCGCCGGGGCGTTCTGCTCAGGCATGTTCAGCCCGCCCACGGGGACGTCCTGGCCGTCGGCCCGGAGACGGCAACCTGCCCGCCGAGCCCTAGGCGGGCGGCGCTGACATCTTCCCGGCCGTGGCCGGCGTCAACGGCTGCGCCCACTCCAGCGGGAACTCGGGCGCGAAATCAAGGGGAGATCGATGGCAGGGACGCACGAGCCGGGGGGCTGTCGGGAGCAGGGACAGAAGCGGCCGGGGCGCCCTACCCGGCGCCGATGACCTTGAAGTCCTGGTTGACGAAGATGTGGTGCGGCCAGTTGACGCCGATGTAGTGGACCTCGTACTCGCCGTTGCTCAGCTTCACAACACGGTCGACGATGCCCCCCCGGTAGGCGGCCAGCGCAGCTTCCGTCGCCTTGTTCGCTGCCGTTCCGCTGACGATCGTCCCCGACCCCTGACTGTAGTCCGCCGGGATCTGACCGACCTGCTTTGACGTGGCCGGTGCGCCGCGCTGGAAGGGGATCACCTTTGCCGCGGGGGAAGTCGCAGATCCGCCGCCGCCAGTCGGTTGCACGATGACCTGCGTGGCCGTGATGGTCGTTCCGCTGGTCGTCCCGAGGACGAGGACGGGTTTGCCTGTTGTAATGGCACTCGCCGGGGTCGGGCTCGTCCCGTTCTGGTATGTGGTGGAGGACGCCTCGTCGACGGTCACCTTCTGACCCGCTGATGTCGTCATGGTGAATTTCGGCGTGGACACGCTGCCGACCGTGCCGGACGCTCCCCCTGCGGCCGGCCCGGACCGGGCGTTGGATCCCCCGCCGCCGGATCCGTGCCCGCCAGCGAAGCCGCTGCCAGCAGCGGCTGGGCTGCTGCTGGAGGTTGCGCTGACGATCCCGTAGGAACCGCCCGCGACCGCGATGGCCGCGGCGCCGGCAACGATGGACATAGTGAGTTTGCGGGAAAACATTTGCTGAGGCCCTTTCGTCGATGCCACAGATCTGAGAGTGGCAGCAGACGCTGGGACTGCGGTGGCAGCAACCCGGAAGGTTGCCGAGAGGTTGGCCGGCACGGGCTGAGGCTTAGCTCTGAGGCTTAGCTGAGGCTTAAGCCCGTGGTAATGGCTGCGCTAATTGCCAGATCCGAACCAGGCGACTGGTGCAGCACCAAAGTGCAGCAACCGCAGGTAGCAAAAATAGAATGCCAGGAGACACGGGCTTAATCTGGGATGTACTGGCTGGCGGGAACACTACCGAATGGCTCGCCTCGCATTGGCATAACAGGTCGGCTCGACGCGCTGCCAGGCCACGTTCCAATCCGCTATGGACTCATAACGGGCTCTTCGAACTTAGCCGGGATCGCGCTGTCGTGTGACTACTGTGCGTGGCCAGGAATGGCGTGCGGAGCGTGCCAGGCCTGCGGGAACGAGATAGGGCAGCGGACGGGCGTGGCGCGATGATCAGGAGGCCCGCGGCTTCTAAGATCATGGATCTTGCGAAAGAAATCATGATCGTCAGAGAGCCGCGGGCACTGTGGTCCAGGATATGGCCTCTGCCCTGTTCGGCGTGGACGGCCTGCAGGTCATCGAGGCAGACGCCGAGCGTGATGGGTCGGTGACGGTATGGGTGGTCACCGATCACCCGGGCGCGGCGGTGTGCCCGGAGTGCGGGACGCGCTCGGTCCGGGTGCATGAGCAGGTGCTGGCCCGGCCGCGTGATGTGCGCCGGGGCCTGGACGAGGTCAGGGTGGCGTGGCTGAAGCGGCGCTGGAAGTGCGGCAATGACGGGTGCGCGCGCAAGACGTTCACCGAGTCGCTGCCGGCCGTGCCGGCCCGGTGCCGGCTGACGGAGCGGCTGCGCGGGCTGGCCGGCGCGGAGGTGGCCGAGCGTGGCTGCACGGTGGCCGAGGCGGCCAGGTGGCAGCGCGTCTCGTGGCCGGTGGCCCATCAGGAGTTCGCCCGGCATGCCGATCCGGTCCTGGACCAGCCGCCTTCGCTGGTGGCGCATCTGGGGATCGATGAGCACCGCCGCGGCCAGCCCAGCTGCCGGGCCGATCCTGATACCGGGGAGTACGTGCTGCTCGCGGATCGCTGGCACACGTGCTTCTATGACCTGTCCGGGGATCAGGGGCTGCTGGGCCAGGTGGAGGGCCGTACCGCCGATGACGCCGCGTACTGGCTGGCGCAGGCCGGCCCGGCGTGGCGGGATACCTACGCCCTGGCACGGTCCCGCTATGGCGACCAGGTCCGCTTGGCGCAGGCGAATATGGCGCGGCGGCGGGTCCCGAAGCCACATGTGACGATCAAGTATCTGGAGGCAGGCTTCGCCGCGCTGTTCCTCAGCGCGCTGGCGGGGCTGATGCCGGACGGTTCTGCGGATGCGGGGTACCGGGTCGGGAACTGGCCTGGAACGCCGCGGTCGCCCGGCTGGCGCTGGCGACCGGGCTGCGCCGCCGGGAGTTCACGTTCCTGCTGGTGTTCGAGGTACCGCCCGCGCCGCCGGCTGCGCATCCACCGGGTCTGCCGGTGCTGTTCCCGGTTCCGGCGGCACTGGCCAAGGGCGGTAAGCACCGGACCACCTGGATCGATGCGGACACGTTGCA
>CABEEE010000475.1_pt1 | contig 15865 bp, 17 predicted proteins | sample 3423231 | NCBI WGS metagenome assembly CABEEE01 (sample SAMEA5534333, study PRJEB31848) | metagenome | biome: tundra; feature: field; material: soil | place: USA | collected 2013-05 | depth 0.15 m | reverse complement strand
GCGTCAACGACGTTCCGCAAGTCGGGCGCACCGGTGCCTACGCCGACATGGATCGTCGCGCTCGAGACAGGCCGCGTCGGATTCTGGACCTCGTCAGCATCCGGGAAATCCAAGCGCCTGCGCAACGATCCGAGGATCACGCTGCAGCCGTCAGATGCGCGCGGCCGGGCCAAGGGCGAATCGCCGCCGGTCGGGGGGACCGCGAAGCTGGTGACGTCCGGTGCCGACTTCGATGCGATCCAGCGCAAGGTCCGCGCGAAGTACGGCGTGATGGTGGCGGTGTCCAGATTCTTCAACACCCTCGGTCACCTCGGCAAGGGACCGTTTCCCTACGGCGATGTCGGCGTGGTCATCACCCTCACTGATCCGGCCTAGGCCTGCTGGATGACGTGCCCGGCGGCGTGACAGCGCCCTTTCCGGCGGCAGGGGTGCGTGCCTCGGCCGGGAGCAGGCCGCAGATACCCCCGGCTGGACTGGATCACTCGCCTGGCATGACCCCGGCCGATCGTGCGCCGACTTCATCCACCATGAGGTGCCATTCGGTCATGTGCCGACGTTCGCGCGATGTCCGGTCGCACCTTGCGCCGCGCGGATCTATCGCTGCGCACGAAGGTCAGCCGGCGGATGTTCATCGATGCGGAGCCCCGGGCTGAGGATGCCGCCCGGGCATGAATGATCAGGTCTTAACATGAAAGCGGCCGGGACCAGCCCTTGCGCACAAGCTCGATTACAGCCGCCCGGCCAGGCAAGACCCACGACGGAGGGTGGTGCGGATGGCTGACCAGTCCGACGTCCGCCGTATCGTCTTGTCGCTGCCCGAGACCAGGGAGGCGGACGATCATTTCGGGTTTTCTGTGCTCAGCAAGGGCGGCAAGCGGAAAGGTCTGCTCTGGGCATGGAACGAGCGAGTCGTGCCAAAGGAGCCCAGGGTCCCGAACCCCGGGGTGATCGCCGTCCGGGTGGCCAGTCAGCATGAGAAGGAGATGCTGATCGCCGCCGATCCTGCCAGGTTCTTCACCGAGCCTCATTACAACGGGTTCCCCGCGGTTCTGGCTCGGCTGGAAGCTCTCGACGCTGACGAGCTGGAAGAGCTGATCACCGATGCCTGGCGCTGCCTCGCACCGCGGACTCTCGTCAGGAGCTTCGAAAAGAGCCAGAACCCCTGACCGTGCGGCCGAGCGGAACGCGGCCGGGCAGCCCGTATATATCAGCTGAGCGGTCCACCGGAGCTGGCGCGCCAGTCGCGCCAATCGCGGTCAGATGAGGATGTGAATCGCCTTGGCGAGTCCGGGAGAGCGTGCCGGGGGTTAGCCGGGCCGGGCTGAGGTGCTGCGCGCGGTTGCACGCCGCGACGCAGCCGGCTCGGCCGGGACCGCGTCGTCGCGGAAGACGCCCGTCTGCCTGGTGCGTCGGCGGCGAGAGCTTCGTGACCCGGCCGAAGAAACGGCTAGCGATCGTCAGGACCGGCGATGCCCCCTAATTCCGTCACGGCAGCCGAGTCAGGCCAGTCCAGGCCCCGGGCGGCCTGCGTGCGGGGAGGCGGCGAGTCCGCCTGGCCGCCGGCTGACTCGCGGGCCTTGCGCGCGTCGATCCATGCGTCCACGATCGCCCACTGGGCCCGCAGCCACTGGTAGCGATCGTCGGGGCCGATACGCAGGGCAGGTGCTGCCTCGTACCACCAGCGGATGGTCATGGGCCGGCCGGCCAGCGGCAGCGCGCGCCAGACCTGCCTCGCGCTGACCAGGTCGTCGAGCCCGGTATGGGCGATGACGACCACGTCCAGGTCAGGGCGCGCGGCCAGGCAGGCGAGAACGCCGGCCGGCCGGGGCGGCAGCACATGGGCATTGGTAGCCGCGTCCGATGCTGCCCGGTGATCCCCGTCGCGGCGAAGCCGGGCGATTGCCTGGCGGAACCGCCGGGGAGTCCAGTTGCCGCCCTCGGGGAAGATCAGCATGGCGTCGCTGCCGCGCAGGCCGCGGGCCCGCCCGGCCAGCCGCTCGGCAACGTCCTCCCGCGGCCGGGGGCGGGCAGGCAGGAAACAGGCTGACAGCCGGCTCAGCACGATATCCAGGCCGGGATCCCACTGCAGGCTGTCCTTGAGCACGATGACCGGGTGCCTGTTGTACCGCGACAGGAGCAAGTTGACCAGCGTGAACGTATCACCGAGCCCGCCGTGCCTGGCCAGCACCAGCAGCGGGCGATCACTGATGATGGCAATGTCCGGCGGTTCCTCCAGCTGGACCTGGAAGCCGAGCAGCGGCCGCCCGGCCGCGACCAGCAGCGTCAGCGCCCAGCGCAGCAGGCCGCCATGGGCCGCAGTCCAGCGCTCCTCGTCTCGCCGGCCGGGCAGCGGGTGGCGCAGCCAGAGCGCGGTGGCGGCAACCACCAGGCTGGCATCAGCGAACACGTACAGCGCCGCGAACAGCGCCAGGCGCGGCGGCCGCCGGCGGCGGCTCAGCGGCGCGGCTATCACGGTCACCGCGGATACCAGGGCGAAGATCAGGATCAGCGCGGCGGCGACCGGCAGCCAGAGCGGGCGCACGATGGCCCGCCGGATCGCCACGGCCGGCGGCCTCATCACTTATCACGCTGCTCGTCCAGGTACGCGGCCGTTGCCTCGTAGCCGCGCTGGATCCGGCTCGCGACCGATGCGGAACTGCGGTAGCGCACCGAGATCAGCGGCGCGGCGTCCTCCCCGCTCGGCAGCACGTGCGCTCGCACTGCGGCAGGCAGCGTGGCCATCTCTTCCACGAAACGATGCCGTCTGGCCACCTCGAACGCGATCAGTCCGACGTCCCACGGGGAGCGCGGAGCCGATAGCGGGCGCTCGATCCGTCCCACATGCAGAACGTAAATCTCGGTGGCGCCCAGCGCCAGCGCCCGGCCAACCGGGATCGAATGCACCAGGCCGCCATCGAGGAAATGCTCATCGCCGATCCGCACCGGCGGCAGCAAGCCAGGCACCGCGCACGAGGCCAGCACGGCGTCCGCCAGGCTCCCGGCGGTGAACCAGTGCGCCGCCGCGCGCTCGATGCTGGCAGCGACGCACTGGAACTGGACTTGCAGATCCTCGATCAAGGGCGGCAGCTGCTCGGTGAGCAGCAGGCGCAGCGGCTCAGCCGAGTGCAGATGCGTCCGTTGCCGGACCAGCGTGCCAGCCTGCGATAGCAGCGAGCCGGAGAAGATCCCGGCGTCTGACAGCGATCCCCACAGCTTCTCCAGCGCGTCAGCCCCGGCCACCGACGGATCCGCGGCGATCGCCGCCCCGTTCAGTGCCCCGACGCTGGTCCCGACGACCAGGGACGGACGGTGCCCGCGCTCCAGCAGGGCGCGGAGCATCCCGACCTGCGTGGCGCCCAGCAGCCCGCCGCCGCCGAGCACGAAAGCCACCCGCGCGGGCGTGCCCGGCTCAGCATCCATGCCACATGCTTGCACGACAGCCAGCCGCGGCACCGGCCGGCCGGGGCACCTTGGGCCGGCCCGGCGCCGGCTGAGGCTGGCGCTCGCCGCCGTCGCCCGGGCTGGCCAGCTGAGCAGTCTCCGGGAGCAGGGGAGATCAGCCGGGCATGCGGCAGCCGGGCATCCTTGCCCGCAGCGCGGAAGGCGCGGCGCTGTGCCTGCGCAGGTTCGGCCGGCAGGTTCACCACAGCTCGGGCCGCATCAGCACCCGGACGTGACGCTGGACCGCGTCACCTTCGGCCGCAGCAGGCCGGCACGGGAGGCGCAGGACTTCGCCTGTAGCCGTCGGGCACTGCCCGCTGTCCTCGTGGCGCGGGGGCCCCGCGACATAATCAGTGCGCGCGGAGTTCTTCCCCGGTGCTGTGAGGAGAGATCATGAACCTGTTCGACCTGTCCGGCAAGACCGCTGTCGTCACCGGCGGCAGCCGCGGAATCGGCCTCATGATCGCGCGCGGCCTGCTGGAGGCGGGGGCCCGCGTCTACATCAGCTCGCGCAAGGCCGGCGCGTGCGCCGCCGCCGAGTCGCAGCTGCGGCAGTACGGGACGGTGGCGGCGGTTCCCGCCGACCTGTCGACGGAGGCGGAGTGCCAGCGGCTGGCACGCGAAGTCGGCGAGCGCGAGCAGGTTCTGAACGTGCTGGTCAACAACGCCGGTGCCACCTGGGGCGCGCCGATCGAGGAATTCCCCGCGGCCGCCTGGGACAAGGTCGTGGACCTCAACCTGAAGTCGCCGTTCTTCCTCACCCGCGCGTTCCTGCCGATGCTGGCGGCCGGCGGGACGCACGATGACCCGGCGAGGGTCATCAACATCGGGAGCATCGACGGGCTGCACGTGCCGCCATTGCCGACCTACTCCTACTCGGCCAGCAAGGCCGGGCTGCACCACCTGACCAGGGTGCTCGCCAGGGAACTCGGCCCGCGGCACATCACCGTCAACGCCGTCGCGCCCGGCCCGTTCGAATCCAGGATGATGGCGGCAACGCTGGAAAGCTTCGGGGACGAGATCGCCGCCGCGGCCCCGCTGGGGCGCATCGGCCGCCCCGACGACATGGCCGGAGCGGCCGTCTACCTGTCGTCACGCGCGGGTGCCTACGTAACCGGCGCTGTCATCCCCGTCGACGGCGGGCTCGCCACCACCGTCTGAGCGGTGCTGGCCGCCGCCCGCAGAACTTTGCCGGGTCGCGCACTGACGGCCGCCGGGCGAATTAACCTGGTAGCCATGCTGCAGCAGGCTGCCTCGCTGGTCCGCCTGGACTTCTCTCCGTCGCACCGTCAGCCGCTGGCCGGCCGTGTCCTGCTGGCGACGGTCGCATCGATCGCCGGCTCGCTTGCCGCCGACGCGATCCTGGTGCTCATCGGCGAGGCCATCTTCCCCGGCACCAAGGGATACGTGCATTTCCAGTTCGCCGATTACGGCAAGCTGACGGTGGCCGGCGTGATCATCGCCTGTGCCGCGTGGCCGGCTGTCACCCGGCTGAGTTCCGCGCCCCGGTGGCTGTTCATGCGACTGGCCATTCTCGTCACGCTTTTCCTGTGGCTCCCCGACCTCTACATCCTTTACCGGGGCGAGCCAGCCGACGCGGTCGCGGTCCTTATGCTCATGCACCTGGCCATCGCCGTGGTGACCTACAACCTGCTCGTGCACCTGGCTCCCATCCGGCCCGCCCGCACGGCCGCGCACCGCAGGCCCGCCACGCCATGAGCGTCGCCCGGGCCGGCCGGGCCGGAGCCCGCGGCACCGAACAGCGCTGCAACCACGGCCTGCACTGCCACCCGGTGATCCTCAGCGCGGTCCCGCCAGGATGCCAGCGGGCGCTCCATGCGGGCTGCGGCCATGAGCCAGCGCGCCGGATCACGCCGTGGCCTTCCGGTAGAGATTCAGGGACACGACGAGGAAAACGATGAAGATGCGCATGCACCACAGGAGCGACTGCCACAGGTCGTGGTAGACGGGGCCGCCCTCGAGCAGAGCGCGCACCGCGTTGATGGTGACGGTGGCCGGCTGGTTCTTCGCGAATGGCTGCAGCCAGCCGGGCATCGTGGACACCGGGACCAGCGCGGAGCTGGCGAAGAAGAGGATGAACATCGGCAAGATAGCGGCCATCTGCGCGGTCCGGGGATCCTTCACGGCCAGTCCGATGGCGGCGTAGACCCAGGTAAGGGCGTAGCCGAAGGCGATAATGACGGCGATGCCGGCTAGGCATGCGCCCGCGCTGTTGTGGAATCGAAAGCCGACGAGCAGGCCGAGGACAACGAGAAACGCCAGCGCCAGCATGCTCCGGCTCAAATCGGCCAGGGTACGGCCGGCCAGAAATGCGGACCGGGCCATCGGAAGGCTGCGGAAGCGGTCGATCATCCCGGCTTGCAGGTCCTGAGCGAGCGCCAGCGCAGTGGTCATGCCGCCGATCAGCACCGCCTCGAGGAAGATGCCCGGCACGACGGAGTCGACATAGTCGATGCCGGGAACGCGGATGGCCCCGCCGAGCACGTAGCGGAAGAGCAGCAGGATGATCGTGGGCTGCAGTATCGACACGAACAGCAGCTGCGGCGTCCGGATGATACGCAGCAGATTGCGCTTGGTGATGCCCCTGATGTCGCGGAGCGCCAGCCCGAGGGTGAGCCGCACGGGGCGAACTGCCATCGGCTGGATCGCGGAATCAGTCATCGGCCTGGCCTGAATTCATCGCCGCCAGTTCGCTGCCCGGACCGGCCGCGTGCCCGGTGAATGCGAGAAAGACGTCGTCGAGCGAGGGCCGCCGGATCCCGAGGTCGTCGAGCGCCACGTTGCTGTCATCGAGCGCTCGCCCGACCGCGATCAGCTGCCGGGGCCCGCCGCTGACCGGCATGCTGATCTTGTTCAGGTCGCCGTCGAGGCGGGGCGCAGCGCTGCCGAGGCCCGCGACGATCGATGCGGCCCGCTCGAGGTCGGCCTGGCGGGTCACCCGGACCTCCGGCATGTTGCCGCCGAGCGTGTCTTTGAGCTCATCCGCCGTGCCCGCGGTCACGACGCGCCCGGCGTCCAGGACGACGATCCCGTTCGCCAGCTGCCCGGCTTCCTCCATGTTCTGGGTGGTGAGCAGCACGGTCGTGCCTTCGGCCACGAGCTCCCCGATGAACTGCCAGAGGTCGTTGCGCGTTCTCGGGTCGAGCCCGGTGGTCGGCTCGTCCAGGAACAGGACCGGCGGGCGGCCGATGAGACCTGCCGCCAGGTCGAGACGGCGCCGCATGCCGCTGAGTACGTCTTGACGGGCTTGTCCCCGGCGCCTGCGAGTGACATCCGCTCGAGGGCCTCCCCGGCGCGGCGCCGGTACACCGGCTTGTCCAGGTGATAGAGGAGCCCGACGAGCTCCAGGTTCTCCCGGCCGGTGAGCAGCTCGTCGACGGTGGCGTACTGGCCTGCGAGCCCGATTATCGACCGGATCGCCCGCGCGCTCGCCATGACGTCGAGTCCCGCCACCCTGGCGCGACCGCTGTCGGGGCTGAGCAGGGTCGAAAGCACCCGCACCAGGGTGGTCTTTCCGGCTCCGTTCGGTCCGAGCAGGGCGAGCACCCGGCCCGCCTCTACCGACAGGGTGACCTCGTCGAGGGCGCGGGTAGCACCGAACCGTTTGGTGAGCGCTTCTACCTCGATCATCCGGGCCGCTGGCGCGTCGCCTCCTATGGAACGGATCAGTTCCGTTCCGGCAAGTATGACGCACGCTCACGAGCCGTACCGGAGATCGGAATCAGCGCCCGGACGACCGCCGCGGTCCAGCAGGCGGCGGCGCGGGCACCGGGGCGGTGACAAGCGGCAGGACGACGTCCTCGAACACCTTTCGGATGAAGGCCCGGCCGGCCGGCCTGCCCGTCACCAGGCGAAGCGCGTTCAGGCCGAGCAGGACATCGGGCACGAGGGTCAGGTCGCGGCCCGGCGGGATCTCGCCTCGGGCGACGGCTCGGGCGAGCACGCCACCGAGGACCTCGCGGGACCGTCCCAGGACGTGCTCATCGAGCGCGGCGGCCAGGGCCGGATCGCGGCTCGCCGCGGTCGCGGCACCGAGGATGACGCTGATCGTCTGCCGCTCGGCGTCGCCGAAGTCGGGGACCATGACGATCAGTGCTTCGATGTCACCGCGGAGGGTTCCGGTGTCCGGCACTTCCGAGGTGGCCAGCTGCGCTCGCCACCAGCCGATGGCCGCTGCCACCACGGCAGCCTTGGATGCCCAGCGCCGGTAGATCGCTGCCTTGCCGACATTGGGCCCGCGCGGCGATATCGTCCATGCTCAGGCGGTCGTAGCCGTGCGCGGCCAGCCCCTCGAGAGCGGCCCGCAGGATGGCGGCGTCTCGCGCCGGATCGAGTCGCCGGGGACCGGCGCCCACCCGGCGCTGCCCGCCGCCGCTGCCGCTGTTGACCAGGACCCTCGGTCCCACCAATCCGAGCGCTGGCGATACGACACGGCTGCGTCCCACATGCTAGCCAGCAGGACCTGCGGCAGGACGCCGGCGCCCCGCGTGCGAGCAGGCCGCGGCCCCTGGGGTGCGGAAGCCTGCCGCGGCCCGGCGGGCGGGCTGCGGCTTTCGCAGCAGCACCCGGTCCTGGTCAGCCCGGATCCGGACCATGGCTGGCGAGCGAGCGCCGGTGTAGCGTTCCTGATATAGGCGCTTGTGAGGTCGGAGGCACCCTATGCGTCTGACACCGGACCGGAACCTTGCGGCGACTCGCGCGCAGCGCGCCATCGCCCCACCGCGAGCTGCGGCTGTCCCGGTCACGCCTGCTCAGCCTGCGGCCGCAACTCGCGTGGCAGGCCGGTGAGCGCGCCGGAGCCGGCCGGCCAGGCGCCGGACTTCCGGGTTTTGTTCGAGGCAGCGCCCGGCTCTTACCTGGTGCTCGATCCCGGCCTGCACGTTGTCGCGGTCAGTGACGCCTACCTCCGGGCCACCATGACGGAGCGCGCCGCGATCCTGGGCCGGGCTCTGCTTGAGATCTTCCCCGACAACCCCGACGACCCCGAATCGACTGGAGTCCGCAACCTGAGCGCGTCACTGGACCGGGTGATCCGTACCGGCCAGACCGATGCCATGCCGGTTCAGAGATATGACATCCGCAGGCCGGAATCTGAAGGCGGCGGGTTTGAGGAGCGGTTCTGGAGCCCAGTCAACTCGCCAGTGTTCGGGCCTGACGGCGCAGTGTCCTACATTATTCACCGCGTCGGGGATGTGACCGACTTCCTGCTCAAGCAGGCCGGTGACGGAGAGCATCAGGTTGCCGAGGAGCTCAGGTCGCATGCCGAGGTGATGGAAGCGCAGATCTGCCAGCGGACGCGAGAGGTGGCAGCGGCTAACCGCAAGCTCAAGGAGGCCAATACCGAGCTAGCCGTCCTGTACGACAGATCACGGGAACTCGACGAGCTCAAGACCCAGTTCTTCGCCAACGTCAGCCACGAGCTCCGCACGCCGCTCACGCTGGTCCTCGGCCCCGCTCAGAAGATGCTTGACTCGAGCGCTGCCGATGACCCGCGCCGCCGCGACCTGGAAGTGGTGGTGCGCAATGCCCGCCTGCTGCTGAGCCATGTCAACGACCTGCTCGACGCATCCAAGCTCGAGGCGGCCAAGGTCGAGCTCGACTACGCCGACGTCGACCTGGCCAGTCTGGTGCGCCGTGCGGCCGCGCATTTCGAGTCGGCCGCGGCCGATCGGGGAATTGCCTTCACGGTGGCGGCCGGCGAGCGCGTCCCCGCGCAAGTTGATCCCGGCCGGGTGCGGCAGGTGCTGCTTAACCTCCTGTCTAATGCCGCCAGATTCACCCCCGACGGCGGGGCCATCAGGATCGAGCTCAAGCACGCGGCTGGTTCGGCGTCCGCCGTCGTCGAGGTCGCGGACAGCGGGCCCGGCATCCCCGCGCAGCATCGCGCCGCGGTATTCGACCGGTTCCGCCAGGTCGACGGCGGACCGGCACGACAGCACAGAGGCACCGGCCTTGGCCTGAGCATCGCCCGTGAGCTGGTCAGACTCCACGGCGGGACGCTGACGGCGGCGGATGCTCCCGAAGGCGGCGCGTTGCTCCTCGCGCAGCTGCCGCTGGTGGCGCCGTCACATGCCCGGGTGCGCCCGGGGCAGCCGACGTCCCCCGAGCAGCCGACGTCCCCCGAACAGCAGTGGTCCTCCGAGGTGCCGGCGCTCCCCGAGGTGCCGCCGCCGTCCGGACTCGATGGTTTTGCCGGTGCCGCCGACGTCGCGGACAGCCAGGTCGCCGGCCAGGCTGACCGGCCGCTCGTGATCGTGGTCGAGGACGACCCCGACATGAACCGGTATGTCTGCGACGCCCTGGCCGGTACGTACACAGTCCAGGCCGCCCTCAACGGCAAAGACGGCCTCGACAAGGCCAGAGCGCTCCGGCCCCACCTGATCGTGTGCGACGTCATGATGCCCGAACTCAGCGGCGAGGAGCTAGTGCGGGCGGCTCACCAGGATGACCAGCTGGAGGGGACGCCGATCCTGATCCTGAGCGCACGAGCCGACGACGCCCTGCGGATCCGGCTGCTCCATGAGGGCGCCAGCGACTATCTCCTGAAGCCCTTCTCGGTGGCAGAACTGAGAGCCAGGGCCGACAACCTTGTCAAGGTCAGGCTCGCCGATGAGCAGTTGCGAGAACTGCAGGCGATGGCAGACCGCGATCGCATCGCAACTGACCTGAACGACCAGGTCATCCGGCGGCTGTCCGCGCTCACCATGCGCGTCGCCTCGCTGCGCCCGCTGGCGTCTGCCGTTGTCGCCGGGCGGCTCGATGAGGCAATCAGCGAGCTGGATCACATCATCACCAGCATCCGCAAGACGATCTTCGGCCTGCATCAGCCTGCCCGGCCCGCCCACCAGGGCGGGGATGTCACGGCCGGCCTGCGCACGCAGGTGACCGCGCTCGCCGTCGAGGCGGGGGAGCAGCTGGGATTCGCGCCGCGCGTGCGCTTCGACGGGCCTGTCGATACCACGATTACTGCGGATATCGCCGGGCAGATGCTCGCCGTCCTGCGCGAGTCGCTGTCAAACGTGCTGCGGCACGCACAGGCGGCCGCCGTAGACGTGACAGTGGCTGCCGGGCGCGAGCTGATCCTTACCGTGGCCGACGACGGAGTCGGTCCGCCAGCAGCGCCGGGCACGGGGAACGGCCTGCGCAACCTGGCCGCCCGAGCCGAGGCCCTGGGCGGGCACTCTGGCATCCGTCCCCGGACTCCCCGCGGGACGATCATCGAATGGTGCATCCCGCTCCGGCCGGAGCAGGTGCCCTGAGCGAGGTTCGAGCCGCGGAGGCCCGCTGCCGCGCAGCGTGCGCCGGGACACACGCTGCCTTGCTGCAATGAGCGGCGCCAGCGGGTGGCAGCAGGCTGCCCGGGGACACCGGTCACGCACGGATGCACGGTGAACCCGGCCCGGGCCACGTCTCGGGCGATGCGGCCGGGCAGTCCCGCCCGCGGAGCGACGGCGCCCAGCCGACCGCCGTGCTCACCGGCCAGCCCGGCGGCGGCGGCCCGGAACCCGGCGCACCCGGCCGGCTCCCCTGGCGCGGCCAGACCCGCCCGGGTGCCAGAGTGTGCGGCCAGTGTGCGGCACGCCGCTGGCGGTGTGCACTGCCCGCGGCCGGCGGGCCGCTGCGGGCTGGGCATCCGGCTCACCCATCGCCGACCCGCCTTCCCGCCCGGCCCGCGGGCACGCCGGCCGGCACCCCCGCGATGGCCGCAGTGCGGGCACCCGGCTGCCCGGAGCCGCAGCCCGGGCGGGCGCCGCGCCGTGGTTGCAGTTCTGGTTGTAGTTCACCAGGGTCCAGGGAATGCCGGGCGGGTTCACCTGCCCAGGCCAGGACGCTCGCGGACCTGAGCGAACCGCAGAGCCGCGGACTTTAATCCGTGGATCAGAGTTCGATCCTCTGACGCCTCACCTGCGAAGACGCAGTTTCCGGGGTAGCTGCCGTGGAACGGTTCGTGGAGCGGCGCATGCCCGCAGCGTCTGTGGCCTGTTTCCATGGCCATCTTCTCTGGTCACGCAGAGCGACTACCGGCAGCTGGCCGCGCGTCTCCGCGTCTGGGCCGCGCGTTAGCAGCTGCCTCAAGATCATCAGCGGCGCAGCGCCGGCACCAGGTGCGCGCGGTCATTGCGGACGCGGGCCTACAGGCCCCCCGCCGAGCTGCTTCCCGAACGGCGAGCCGCACACACTGATCCCCTGCTGCTGCAGGATCTCCCGCAGCACCGTACCGAGCACCCGCCGCTTGCGGGCATCGAGCCCCCGGATCCACTCCAGGCACGGCTTGACGCCGGAGTCGCCCTGGTAGAACTCGATCTCATACGGCACAACGCCACACCGCAGCAAGAATCAGGCCCCGGCGGGCCAGCGGCCGGCGCGCCCGGCGCCCGCCTCGTCGGACAAGGCCGTCCCGTGACGACGCCGCGTCCGGCTCCGGGCCCGGAGCCGCGGGACGACGCGTCAGCCACCGCACCTCGCCGGGCACCGTGCTCAGCGGCGCGCCGTAACGTGCTGCCAGATTCCGTAAGGCCGTACTCCCGCCCCGGGCTCAGCAGTACCGCGGCAAGGATGTCAGCCTGCGGCGGCGGCCGGAACACCGGCAGCAAGGCCGGCGCGGCACTACGCATCACCCGAAACTGACTGCGGACTAACCGAAGCGCCAGGCAGGCAGCGCCGGATCGCTGAGAGCGGCAACGCCGAGCTGGCAGCCCGCAGCACCGTCGAGACAGCCTGTGCCAGCTTCGCCGACCTGGCCGCCGAGTCCGTGGCCAACCTGCACCTGCTGGCGGAGCTAGCCGCGCGGCCTGGCACAAGGACCGGCTTGCCGGCGCTGCCTCTCCCGGTGCGCGAGCTGGCGAGCTAGCGCGGCGGCAGCCGACTCGGCACGACCGCTCGCCAGCTCCTGCAAGCCAGCGACGGCGCAGCGCCCGACCGCAGCCGTGCTGCGGCACAAGCGCTCGCCGCGCTGGTGATGCGAACTGAAGCCGACATGGTCTGACGGGCGCCCATCAGATTCGCTGGGCCGCCATGGCAGGTACCGCAGCCAGGCCGGGAAACGAGCCGACACCTGTTCCGGTCGCAAGTACCCGGCTTCGCCGAGGATCCCAACGACCAGAACGAGCCAGGACACCAGGAACGCCCATGGCCATCCTGGTGCCCCCCGCTACGGGGCCGACGTCGAAGGAGAGCGCAGAGATCTTGGGGGGCTGGCGCGGACCTTCTTTCACCTCAGGCAACCCCAAGGTGCAGCCGATCCTTTCCTGTCCTCCAGCTGGCGGCCGAATCGAGCGCGACAGCATCGCCGGCGAGCGGCGCGATTAGCGGCAATAGCGAATGACGGCTGCGGGCTGCCGGAGAGGATCTGGTGCATGTCCGATGTCTCTTGTCCCAGTTCATCCGCGACCTCGGCCGGTTCCCGGTGGCCATCTCGGACGAGAGTCCGTGGCGGGTCGTCAACCGGATCGGCGACCTCGTGCGCACCGCGCTCGGCGCGCTTCCCGGCGAATTCGAACTCCGGTCGGCGGAGGTCGCGGTACACCGCTCGGCCGCGGTTGCGGGCTCCGCTGTCCTGACCGGCCCGGTGATCGTCTCCGCCGGATGCCGGATCGGCCCCGGCGCGGTGCTGCGCGGCCGGGTGTGGGCCGATGAGGACGTCACGATCGGCCCGAACTCGGAGATCAAGAGCTCGCTGATCTTCGCCGGCTCCGCGGCGGCCCACCGCAACTACGCCGGAGACTCGGTCATCGGCCGGAACATCAACCTGGAGGCCGGAGCGGTCCTGGCCAACATTTCGACGAGCGCGCGAACAAGGAGATCTTCGTGCTGGCGGCCGGGCAGGTCATCGCGACGGGCCTGACCAAGCTCGGCGCGATTCTCGGGGCCGGCACTCGGATCGGGGCCAACGCCGTCACCAGCCCGGGAACCCTGCTGCCACCCGCCAGCGTCGTCCCCCGCCCGGGCCTGACCGAACAGCTACCCGGCCCCCAGCCACCGACCTGATCCGCACGATCCGGCGACCACTTGACAGCAGCCCAGGTGAGCGCGCAGAGCGGCGTGAGCGGTCGACCTTGGGCTTGCTATTTCCTGTCGTCTTCGTCGTGCAGGGATTCGGCTAGTGACTGGATGACGCGTTCTAGTTCTGGCAGGTCATCATCGACGGTGGCCTGCAAGATCGCGTGGGCGGTGTCGAAGTAGCGATGGGCCAGGTGATCACGCATACGGGCGATCTGGCTCCATGGGATAGCGGGCTGGGTGGAGAGCAGGTCGGCGGGTAGTGCCTTGACGGCTTCGCCGATTTCGAGCAGCCGGATCCGGACCGCGTCGAACACCAGGCCGTCGGCGAGGGTGCCGCGCTGCAGGTGAGAGCGGATCGCGTCGATCGCGGCCTGGATGTCGGACAGTCGCTGGCGTTCCCGGTAGCTCACAGCGCCACCAGGTCGCGCTCGGCACGGGAGCGGACGTCCGGCTTGAGATCCTGCGCTGGCACCAGGTCGACCCGGGTGTCGGCAATGGCTTCCAGATCCGCCTGCACACGCCCGAGTCCGAACAGGCTCATGCCCGGCGGCAGGTCCGCGAGGAGGTCCACGTCGCTGTCCGGGCGGTCCTCGCCGCGGGCCACGCTGCCGAACACGCGCAGGCCAGACACCCCGTGGGCGGCCGCAGCGGCGATCAGGTCGTGCCGGCGGCGGCGGACCCGCCGGCCTACGGGCCCCGACAGCCTGCTCAGGCGCCGCGGCTGCCGCCGCACCTCCGCAACCAGCTCATAGCCGGCCGCCTCGACTAGCGCGGCCAGGGTCGGCAGGGAGGGTTGCCGGTGCCCGGACTCATAGGTGCTGATCACGCTTTGCGTGACGCCCGCCCGGGCAGCCAGTTCTAGTTGCGACAGGCCAGCACCCTGGCGCGCCTGCCGCAGCAGGCCGCCGGCTGTGAATGCTTCGGAAGCCACATCCGCCAGTATAGCGGATCGTCGATATCCTCTGCTCCGTCCAACCCGTCCGCAAATCGGCAGAGTCGGGCGCCGACGAGCCGAGTGATGACGCATGACAGCGCACAGATCACGCCGATCTGCGCGCCTTAGCTGACCAGCGCCGAGAAGCCTCCGGCCGCGCCGAACGGGAGTGTGCGCTTCGCAAGCGTCGAGACAGGGTTACGAAGCGTGACCGTTCGAGGAGCCTGTGGGGCTCGATTACTCGATCTGGCCTGGCCTGGGCAGTCTTGCCGGGCTGGGAGCATCGCTGAGTGATCTTCTCGGTGGGCTGCCGGCTCGCGCGCTGCCTGCCCGGCGGCCTGATGGTGCTGGCCCGGCGTGAGGTGTCCAGGGATGCCGAGTTCCTGGTGCTCCGGCACGAGAACGCGGTGCTGCGCCGCCAGAGCGGCCGGGTCCGCTACCAGCCGGCCGGCCGGCTGTGGCTCGCGGCACTGTCCCGGCTGATCCCCCGGCGGTGGGGCGAGGTGCTCGCGGTGACCGCGGCGACGCTGCTCGCCTGGCACCGGCGGCTGGTCACCCGCCCGCGGCAGCCGCGGTCCGCAAGCTCGTGATCCGGATCGCGACAGACAATCCGACCCGGGGGCACCGGCGTGTGCACGGCGAGCTCGTCAGGCTCGGCCACCCGATCGCAGCCTCCACGGTGCGGCAGATCCTGCATGCCGCCGGGATCGGCCCCGCGCCCCGACGCACCGGGCCGACCTGGCAGCAGTTCCTGACCGCCCAGGCCCGCGGCATCCTCGCGGCCGGTTTCGTCCATGTGGGCACCGTGGTCCTGCGGCGCATCTACGCCCTGATCGTCATCGAGCACGCCACCCGGCGGGTTCACCTGGCTGGCATCACCGCCAGCCCCGACGCCGCGTGGGCGACACAGGCAGCCCGCAGCGTCCTGATGGACCTCGGGCAGCGCGCTGCTTCAGTCAAGTTCCTGCTCACGGACCGCGGCGGCCAGTTCACCGACTCCTTCGGCGCCGTGTTCACGGCGGACGGCATCAGGATTCTCGCCAGCCCGCCGCAGGCGCCCAGAGCGAACGCGATCTGCGAACCGATCATGGCACCCTGCGCCGGGAGGTCCTGGACCGGCTGCTGATCGTCAATGAGCATCATCTGCGCCGGGTGCTGACCGAGTACCTGCGGCATTACAACAGCGCCCGGCCGCACCGTGCCCTCGGCCAGCTCGCACCGGCTCAGGCCGGCAGCCGGCCACCGCAGATCAACCTCGCCGAGCACCAGATACGCCGGAAACAAGTCCTCGGCGGACTCACGCACGAGTACCAGATCGCCGCCTGACATCCCCGGGCTGTTTCGACAAGACGCAGGTCACCGCTCTGATCGTGTATTCGAGCCCAACAGGATCGCGATCAGGTAGAGCAGACGAAAAGCCACGAGCCCCGATCCTGGCGCAACCAGCTCATCCGGCCAAACCGCAGG
>CABEEE010000453.1_pt1 | contig 16427 bp, 9 predicted proteins | sample 3423231 | NCBI WGS metagenome assembly CABEEE01 (sample SAMEA5534333, study PRJEB31848) | metagenome | biome: tundra; feature: field; material: soil | place: USA | collected 2013-05 | depth 0.15 m | reverse complement strand
TCCCCGCCTCGCGGGCCGCGGCGCGCGCCTCGCCCAGGCGCCGGTAGCGGTACATCAGCAGCCCTCGGGTGACCTCCGGCATGCGGAAGTTCAGGAACGGATACACGAAGAGCTCGTCCCAGAACACGTGCCCCCGGTAGGCCTCGCCGTTAAGGCCGCGGGCCGGCACCCCGGCGTCCAGGTCGGCCGTGTGATGCGAGCACACCTGGAGGATGTGGCAGATGTACAGCCGCAGCAGCAGCTGGACCCGGTCGTCGCCCGGCACGCGGACGTCGCACACCCGCCACAGCTCGTCCCAGGCCGACGCGTGCCGCGCGAGCGCCTCCTCGAAGCCGGTGAAGCGCAGCGCCGACGTCCCGGCCTTCGCCAGCGTGTCGCTTACCGCGGGATCACGCGAGGTGAAGAAAGCCACCATCTTCTCGACCCGCACCGCGGCGCCCTGCCGGACGCCGAACGCGAGCACCTGCTGGATGTAGTCCTCCATCTGGTAGAGGCTGCGGTCGACGGCGACCGGCTCGCCGCGGCCGTTGAGGATGCGCGTGCGCGCCGCCTCGCCGATGTACACGTTCGACTGGCGCGTCTGCACCTTCAGCCCGATCACCTCGGGCCCGAACGTCCTGGGAGACACCGGGTCGAGGTGGCGGCCCTCGAGCTGCTGGTAGCGCGCGACGCCGCCGTTGGTCACCCGCCCGTCCAGGCCCGATACCACCTCCACCCGGCCGGACCAGTTCCGGGGCGTGAGCGTCCACTCGATACCCGCCTGATGGACGTCGGCCATGCTCACGAACCGCCGGCTGCGCAGCGCCGTCACCCGGCCGGCGCGGTCGCGGAAACGCAGCTCGCGGATCACCGTCGCGGTGCGGATCTCAAGCTCATGCCGGTAGCCGAGCAGCTCGACGTCGGCGAGCCGGATCGGATCCTCGCCCTCGATGCGGAGCTTGAGCACCAGCCAGTTGGGCAGATTGACGAGATCCTCGTTGAGCACCGGCACGCCACCGAGAATCGTCGTCTCGCGGTTGTAAACGCCGGGCACGTACGTGCCCGGGTAGTGCACGCCGTCGGCGTCCTCCCACTCCGCCGTGCCGCGCGTGCACAGGTAGCCGTTGCCCGTCGAGGTCAGCGCCTCGCGAAGCCCCTCCCCGGCAGGATCGAAACCCTCGTAGGCGAGCGAGAAGCCGTTCACCGAGCTGCTCTGAGGAGGCCCTCGAGCACGCATGCGAAGCCCTCCACGCCGTCGGCCAGGAGGCCGGCGCGCATGACGATCTCCCGCGGCCCCTCCGCGGAGCGCACGCCCACCCGCACCGCCCTGCTGGGCCGGCCATCCGCCACCAGCGCGTCGAGGACGCCGGACGCATCGAGGCCGGTCACGTCGCTGCCGCCGAAGAGCGCCACGTGCGGCCGGCCCGCCCCGGCCAGGTCGCGCACCGACTGCCCCTTTTCGATCGGCACGCGCCGCCGCACCTCCAGCACCTTGCGCCCCCACCGGACGGGAGCCCCGCCTCCTCCGCGACGCCCCTGCAGACGGGCCGGCGCCGCGTCCTTGCCGGGCACGCCACGCCAGCGGAAAGCCGCGATCGGGCCCTTGTCCCCGATCCGCATTCGCAGCACCCGCCTCTCCCTCGTGTCGCCGGCGGCGGCGAACCGGCGCGCGGGGCCTTGCCATTGCCCGAACGCGGCGGTCAGGCGCGGACTGCCTGACACACGGGCGACGCAGGCGCAGCGGCGGCCGAGCGCACCCGGGAACCGCGAGAGGGCCCCGGGCGCCTGTGCGTCATCGGCCCGGTCGACGAACGAGGCGAGCGTACCGTCGATGTCGCAGAACACCGCCGCGCGCGCCGGATCCTGCGTGAGCGCACGGGGACCCTCGGCCAGCGCCTCTGCGGCGAAGTAGGACACTCCCCCAGTATGCCCGCCCGCGTCGTCCCGCGCTCGCGGGCGTGACGGTCCCACTTGGCCCGACAGCCGCCGACAAGCATCGCCGCGATGGGCGAGCCACACCCGACCGCTGAGCTTGTTATTTAACCTCTGCTGTCCCGCTTGACACAGATGGCCGGTCTTGACCGGCGTGTCACAGTGACATGACACGGCCATCGCGTGATCATCTTTGGGGCTGTCGCTGGCGCCGGAGCACCGGCGCGGCCACGGCGCGCTGTATGACGCGGTGAACGCGGGCCGGGTCGATATCGCCCGGCTGCGGTGGTCGCTGGCGTGCCTGCCGCTGCCGTGCTGGCCGGACGGGCGGATCAGGCTGGCGGTGGATGTGAGCAACCGGCTGCGGCCGGGCGCGGCGACCAGCCCGGAGCGCTTGTTCTGCCACGTGTACGGGCGGGGGAAGGGCCAGGCGCTGATGATCCCGGGCTGGCCGTACCCGGTGATCGCCGCGCTGGAGCCGGGCCGCACGTCGTGGACCGCGGTGCTGGACGCGGTCCGGCTCGGCCCCGACGATGACGAGACCGAGGTCACCGCCGCCCGGGTGCGTGAGGTCGCAGAACGGCTGATCGCCGCCGGGCAATGGCACGAGGGCGACCCGGGCATCCTCATGGTGTTCGACGCCGGGTATGACGTGATGCGGCTGGCGTTCCTGCTGAAGGATCTCCCGGTAGAGGTGCTGGGGCGGCTGCGCAGCGACCGGGTACTGTGCTTCCGCGCGCCGCCGCGCGGTCCCGGCCAGCCGGGACGGCCGGGCCGCGAGTGTTCCATCGGCCCACTGGCTGCAGCCTCCAGCGGGTCGAGCGGCTTCTGCGATTCTTCGGCCGCGACGAGCCCTGTCGCGGTTGTCGGCTGCCTGCTTACCGCCGATCTCAGCAGTTCCGCGCGCGCGGAACTGGCAACGCGCGTCGGCTGGCGCTCGACGTTCGGGGCGGCCGGTTCGAGGACGCGCGGATCGGCTGGAAGGGCTGCCATTTCGTGGACAGCCCCCGCAGCCTCGCACACCGCCAGCATCTGATGCAGCCGCATGGCATGGGTGTCGGGGTTCCCGTGCTGCGGCGGGTGGTGGTAAAGGGACACGATCAGGTGGTCGGCGGCGCGCGTCATGCCGACGTAGAGGAGCCGGACGTCCTCCTGCTGGTCGAGCATCTGCTCAGCCTGCTGTGCTGCCGCGAAGCCCGGTGTCTTGAACCCCTTGTGAAGCGTGACCTCGGGTGATGTGCCGGGTGGCCAGATCACGTGCCCGCGCGTGAGCCGCGGCGTGTTGATTCCCGTGAGCGCGACAATAGGAAACTCGAGCCCCTTCGAGCTGTGGATGGTCAGGATCTGCACGGCGTCGTCGTCACGTTCGGGTGTCACGGTCTTGCCAGCAACGGCGGCGTCGACCTGCTCCCGCGCCCAGCGGACGAAGGCCGTCAGGCCGGCACCTCCGCTGTCGAGGAACAGCCGGGCCTGGTGGACGAGGAACCGGAGCCTGCGCCAGTGGTCGCGGGGGCGCCGGTGGGCCGCGGTGAGTTCCACGGCGCGGCGTTCGCGGATGATGCGGTCGAGCAGGACGTTGACGGGCAGCCACGACCGAAGGTCGTGATACTCGTGCAGTGCCGCCAGCGCATGGGCCACTGGTGATTCCGCGGCGCCGTCCGGCGCGGCTGCGTCATAACGCCATTTTACCCCTGCCGCTTTCCAGCCGACGAGGTCGTCGTCGCTGCAGCCGAACATCGGGTGCCGTAGCGCGGCCATCAGCGCCACCGGGTCGGCGGGGTCATCGATCGACTGCAGCACGGTGATCAGGTCACGGACGGCGTCGCTCTCCCAGACCAGCGAGCGGCTCATGATCCGGTAAGGCACCGCATGGCGGTCAAGCGCTTCCTTGAGCTGGCCGAGCGACGTTCGCGTTGGCACCAGGATGGCCATGTCACCGAATGATGCGGGGCGGATTGTTTCCGGCGTGCCGCCGGCGAGCCACGAGCCGCGGGCGCGGACAAGCGCTGATGCCACGTGTTCGGCCTCGACCTCGTTGACAACCTGCAGAACGCCCGGCCGGGAGCGGAAGTTCTGCACCAGGCTGACGCGCCCGTCGGCGTACTGGTCGCGTACCTGCGCGAACAGTGCCAGCTCAGCGCGGCGGAACCGGTAGATCGACTGCTTCGTGTCCCCGACGAAGAACAGGCGGCCGCCGTCGATGGCTGCCTCTGCCCAGGATCCCTCGTCGAGCCCGGCGATCAGGTGCACGAGCTCGACCTGCAGCGGGTCGGTATCCTGGAACTCGTCGACGCAGACGACCTGCCACCGTTCGCGCCGGGCAGCGCGGATCTCAGCATCGTCGCGGAGCGGCATGGCGCCGGTGTCGTAATCCTGGCGCGCGGCCAGTGCGTAGAGCGGAAGCTGCAGCTTCTTCCCGCGCTCGGTCAGGTCGGTCGTGTCATCCGAAGCTTCGCCGAACAGCGGGAAGGTCCGGTATGGCGGAGCGGCGCGAGGATGGTCCCGGCCTCGATTGCCGGCAGGGGCTGGGCGCCGATAGGGCGGCCTGCCAGCAGGTCCCAGTTGCCGTCGAAGGCAAGCCACCACTTCCCTGAGAAACGCCGGGCTGAGGTCGAGGGTCAGGCCCGCTCGCCACACCTCGGCCAGTGTCTGGTCGGCATACCAGCCGTCGAGCTGGGAGCGCCACCAGGTGTCGCGGTCGAGGCTGGCGGCGACCGCGTCCTGAATGCGGAAACCGGGCGGCAGCCCGGCCTCGAGCAGCGCGTCGGTAAGCAGCCGCGCGGCGAAGCCATGCAGCGTGGTGATAGCAGCGTCGTCCAGCTCCTCGAGCGCCCGGGCGCAGCGAGTGCGCTCCTCGGCGGTCCTGCCTGCTGCGGGGCCGGCGGCGTCCTCCAGCGCTTCGCGGATCCGGGTGCGCAGCTCCGTCGCGGCGTTCTCGGTGAACGTGATCGCGGCGAGTCCGCGGATCGACTCCAGGGAACCTAGGGCGACGATCGACACGACCCGGTCGACCAGCTGCCTGGTCTTCCCGCTGACGGTGCCCGCGTCGACGAAAAGGTTCTCGTTGTGCGCGGCGACGATACGGTCGCGAGCTGCCTGGTCCAGCAGCCTGGCGGTCACGCGTGGCTCTCCGGCGGTTCGGCTAGGCGGGCGTAGCGGCTCACTCGCCCGTCCACGCGGATCCGCTCCCGCAAGTCGTCACGCAACCTGCCGCAGACCCGATCGAACGGGCACCAGGAGCAGCTGTCGAACGACCGGTAGAACGGGTCGAACTCGCCGGGCCGGGCCGGGAATGCCCCGTCGCGGACGTCGGCGGCGAGCACGTCGAGGACGCCGTGGAACTGATCCGCTGCTGACTTGCCGATCAGGCCGCCGCGGCAAGCGCCGCCCTCGTACTGCCCGGACTGCCGATCGGCCCAGGTGGCAGGCCCGCGTGCAGGAAGGTGTTGTAGGGGGACGGCGTCTGCAGCCGCGAGGGACCCCTCTGACTCGTTGTCCCCATCGGAGGGTTCAAAAGTTGCGGGGCTTTCCGCCAACCGCAGCAGGCCGCACTCAGCGGCTGGTAACGCGGCCGTGTGCCATGTCGATCCGCCGGTTGGTGGTCACTGCTTCGAGCATCCGGCGGTCGTGGGTGACGAGCAGCAGTGTGCCGGGATAGGACGCGAGCGCGGATTCCAGCTGTTCGATCGCGGGCAGGTCGAGGTGGTTCGTCGGCTCGTCGAGCACGAGCAGGTTGACGCCGCGTGCCTGCAGCAGCGCCAGCGCGGCCCGGGTGCGCTCGCCGGGCGAGAGCGTGTCGGCGGGCCGAAGCACGTGATCGGCGCGGAGGCCGAACTTCGCGAGCAGCGTCCGGACCTCGGCGGGCATCATGTCGGGTGTTGCGGCCCGGAATGCGTCGGTCAGCGGCTCGGCGCCCAGGAACAGCCGGCGTGCCTGGTCGACTTCGCCGACGATGACGCCTGGGCCCAGCGCGGCGTAGCCCTGGTCCAGCGGTATCCGGCCGAGCAGCGCCCCCAGCAGGGTGGTCTTGCCGGACCCGTTCGGGCCGGTGATGGCGACCCGGTCCGCCCAGTCGATCTGCAGGTCGACGGGGCCGAGGGTGAACGCACCGCGCCGGACGACAGCGCCGCGCACCGTGGCGATGATTGCTCCGGCCCGCGGCGCGGCCGCGATTTCCATTCGCAGGTCCCACTCCTTGCGCGGCTCCTCGACCACGTCGAGGCGCTCGATCAGCCGCTCGGTCTGGCGTGCTTTCGCGGCCTGTTTCTCGGTGGCCTCGGTGCGGAACTTGCGCCCGATCTTGTCGTTGTCCGGCTGCTTGCGGCGGGCGTTCTTGACGCCCTTTTCCATCCAGGCGCGCTGGAACCGGGCGCGCTCCTGCAGGCTCGTGCGCGTGTCTGCGTACTCGTCGTAGTCGGCGCGCGCGTGCCGCCGGGCCACCTCGCGTTCTGCCAGGTAGCCGGCGTAGCCGCCGCCATAGGCCGTGACCTGCTGCTGGGCCAGGTCGAGTTCCATGACCTTGGTGACGGTCCTAATGAGGAACTCGCGGTCGTGGCTGACCAGGACCGTCGCGGCGCGCAGGCCCGCCACGAACTCTTCCAGCCGGGCCAGCCCGTCGAGGTCGAGGTCGTTCGTGGGCTCATCGAGCAGGAGCACGTCATAACGGCTCAGCAGCAGCGACGCCAGTCCAGCCCGCGCGGCCTGCCCGCCAGACAGGCCCGTCATCTCGTGATCGAGATCCACGGTCAGGCCGAGCCCGGCCACCACGGCACCGGCGCGCTCGTCCAGGTCCGCCCCGCCGAGCGCAAGCCACTCCTCCAGCCGGCGCGAATAGTCCTCATCCGCGCCCGGCGCCCCCGCCGCAAGCGCGTCCGCAGCCGCCTGCATCTCCTCCTGCGCCGCGGCGACCCCGGTACGCCGGGCCAGGAACCGCCGCACGGTCTCCCGGGGGCGCCGGTCCGGCTCCTGCGGGAGATAGCCAATCGTCGCGCCGGACGGACTGACCGTCACGGTGCCCGCATCCGCCGTGTCCACGCCCGCGAGCACGCGCAGCAGCGTCGACTTGCCCGCCCCGTTCGCCCCGACCAGGCCAATCACGTCACCGGGACCGACCACCAGATCGAGACCGGAAAACAGCAGGCGGTCGCCATGCCCGGCCTCAAGACCCTTAGCGACAAGCGTGGCACTCATCAGATCGCATTCAGATTGCCCTCCGGGCGGTCATGACCGAGCGTACAGCGGCTTTGCAGCCCAGCCCCGAACGCGAATGTGTCTGGCAGCGCGCCGCCGCGTCCGCCGCCGCCCAGTTGTTCGCCAGCCCCGCTGTTTGAGGGCGCCGCCGGTATGCGGTCGGCAGCGCGCTGCCGTGGTACATCCTGAGCGCTAAGTTCGGGCTGCTGGCGCCCGCCGGTGCTCGGCCTTGGAATACGACTGGCCTCAAGCCTCCGCTCTGAGCATTGCCAGATAGTCATCGACCGTCGCCCTGACATCGGCGCTGCTCCAGTCCGCGACGATGGCGGCATCGGCGAAACCAGATCGACCTTGTGCCTTGCCTCACGAAACAGTCTCGCTACCGTCGGCTTCATCGCATACAAGCTGGCCGCGCCGTTTGAGCCCCGCCACCAGTAGAACGTGAAGCGTCGGCCTGACGCCTCCGCCAGCAGGCCGACCGGGCTGAGGCTCGTGCTAACCGCTCGCCGGCCCGGCTCGCGGGATCCATCAGGGGCGCCTGCCGGAGCGGTTCTCAGAGTTACTTGGGCGGCTTCCCGGGCGCGGGACGGTCGGGGGATGGGCGCGGAGCGGATGGCGGCGCGGGCCTGACCAGAGCGCCGGTGCGGCGCCGACGGCTATGGCATAGGCGGCGTGCTTGTAGTTGACCCGCCAGTCGGCGAAGTCCGGCCATGCGTGGCCAGGTCGCGGCTCGATCGGGAGGTCGACCTCCTGCAGCCGCGCGATCGCGTCGGGGAACTCCTCGAAACGCAGGCTGATCCCGCCCGCCGCGCCCGGGCGTCTGGCGCCCTATCGCGCCAGGTCTCCGGTTTCGCGCGATTCGCCGATGGCGCGAGCCAGCGCGCGGTTGATGCGGGCAAGATCATAGACGCGCCCGGGCTGCGGCTCCGCGACCGGGACGAGATTCCCGTCATCGTCCTCGGACCAGTCGCCGCCGTCCTCAGCCGGGGTGACGCCCCGGCCGGCCAGGCACTCGGGCCCGGCGACGTCGCCGGGAGGCAGGATGCTCTCCACGATGATCTCGTGGTCCCAGCAGTCTCCGAGGTCATAGCGGTAGGCCAGCTCACGCACGCCGAGCGTCCGCAGGTCGGCGAGGGTGACCAGCTCGCTGGGGATCGCGTTGTCGAGCACCGGCCAGGCCGGCGCGAAGGTGAACGGGCCGGCCCGCAGCGTGTGGAGGTGATCGCCGTCCCAGCCGAACGCGGCCTGGATCAAGGCGTGCAGCCCGTAGGCCGTCAGCTGGCCCAGAAGGCGCAGCCGCCGCCACACCCGGAGCCGGGGCAGGCTCACCCGCACCACGAAGCCCGGCTCTGCCGGACTGCCCGGTGTGCCGATCAGACTGGCCTCGGCATGGGGCTCGCCGTCGAGTTTGGCGCGGGGCAGCAGTGTCAGCGTCGCGCAGACCCGGCCCAGGCCGGTAGCAGTCCACCGGCCGTCCTCGTCCCGGGCGAGTATGCCCAGGGCGCCCGCCAGCAGCACGAGCATGCGCACCGAACGCCGCGCGCCTTCTGCATCTGCGCGGCCCGGGCTCCAGTGCCGCCCGTACCAGGCAGCCAGGTCAGCTCCGCCACATCATGTCCGGGGGAGAAACCTGCGTAGCGATAACCGGAATGCTCACCCAGCAGGTCAGTGAACGCCATGTCGGGCGTGGCCAGGGCCGACAGCAGCCGGAACCACAGTGCGGCCGGGTCGTCGAGCAGGGGCAGGTGCCGTTTCGCTGGACGCAGAATCCCGGTGCGCAGCCGCAGCAGGCCCGCCTCCACCGCCCTGCGCACCGCGATGTCGACGAGTAGGCCGCGCTCGTCCTCGGCGGCATCACCGAATCCGAGCAGCGCCGACACCTCGGGCAGGTCAGCGGCTTCGGTCGTGCTGGAGATAGCCCGCACCGCCTGCACCGCGGACTGGCAGCCCATCCTGATCGAGCATCACATCCGCCGCGGCGACGGCGCCATCTACACCTACCGATCCCGGCCACGGCCGCTAAAAGACAGGCACGCCGAAAATTACCCCCGAGCCGACCAGCCCGGCAGCCACGCCGTTCCGGTCTCGGTCCGCCGCCTCTGTGGTCAGGTAGCGCCGAGGTCGGCCAGCTCCACGAGAACCTTGCCAGAGTGCCGCGGCTGCCTCATCCGGCAGGTCGTAGTCCCAGATAACGTTGAAGTCGGGCTCATCGAGGTCGCTCATGGTCACGATGAGGTCAGCGACCATGTCCTTGAGGTCGGCGATCTTCCTGGATTCGGTGGCGCCAACGCCGTCGACGACCGCGACTCACCACGGGTCTTCGCGGCTGATGGTCGCGCGGTAGGTGTCGCGGGTCACTGGTCCATCCATCCTTCTCCGAGCACCTTCTCGTCAGCCGGCCAGAGTCCTCCGGCCCGATCGGTCTCCGACATAAGACGCAGAGTCGGTGGAGCCGGTGTTCACCTGGCGTGTGGGCGACTGAACCACCGTTGACATGGGGTTATCTGACATGGGCTGGTGCCCGTGACCGGAAGCGCGCCCTCCGACCGGCGCGCTCAGGACGCGGTTGGTCGGAGGGCTGTCACCGTGGATGCCGGATTCAGACTGACGCGAGCGAGGCGAGGACGTGGTCCTTGCTGAGGTTCTTGCCGTGCGTCGTGCTGGGGTGCTGCTGGACGGCGGTCACGAGCTGGCTGAGGTGGTCGGCCTTCTGGACCCGGAACTCGACCCCGCCGGGGCAGCGGGCGATGCGGGTCTCGGCGGATCCGTCCTCACCAGCGGTGGCGGCGGTTTTCGCAGCAGCGAAATCGGTGGTGACGCACGGCTCGCCGACGACGACCCAGGCGTCGTGGCCGGGGCCGACGACGTGGGCGTCGCCGGGACTCAGATCGAGTTCCGCCCGTGGTCCATTCGCACGTGCGGTCGGCCGGGCACGTCGGTGTCGGCGCTCGGCTGCACGTCGGCCGACCAACTTCCACCCCGGCTTGAAGATGGCCCGGGTGATCGCGGCGCGCGACGTGAACGGTGCGCAGCTCGCCGTGGTCGAACCTGCGCCGCTCGGTGTCGTCGAGGTTCTTGGCTTCGAGGATCATGATGGTTCCCCGGGTTCTCCCGGTTGTTGCGGTGTTCGGACACCGGCATCATGCAACGGGGGGAAGCCGCCGCACATCGGCGATATGGCCCTGCCGGCTTGATCCAAACGAACTGCCCATATCGCGGGCAAGGCCAGGCTGGGATCACGCGAAATCGGCACGAGTCAGGCGCTGACCCGGGTCGCCGGGGTACATAACCAGAGCAGATGTTGATCATTCTGGCACCACGGATCGTTCGACTCGCGCAAACGGCTGCGGTCCCGCGTGCAACGTCGCGGGCGCTGGGAGCCGGGGCTTAGCGCGACGGTGCGGCAAGGTCTCCGGGACGCAGCCGGAACACCTGCAGGCGCAGGTTGTGGTATTTCTCTGTCTCGCCGACCCACTCCATGCCGATACGGCGCACCACCGCCACGGCGCGCGTGTTGGCTGGCCGCACGACCGCGACGACTTGCTCTATTCCCTGCTCGAACGCCCACCGCGCCAATGCCAGCCCGGTCTCGGTGGCGTAGCCGTGACCCCACGCATCCGGCTGAAGCTGCCAGCCAATCTCGAACTCCTCGTCCGGCGGCAGCGGCAGCAGGGTCGCCCCGCCGATCAGACGACCTTCCTGGCGAAGCTCGATCGCCCAGCGGCCGGCCGGGGAGATCATGCGCGCGTCCTCGGCGACCCACTGCTGCAGGACTAGACGCATGGCCGCGGGGTCGTGAACCCTGCCCATCGCCGGAGCCAGCCACCGCGCGACCTCGGCATCGCCATAGGCGCGCACCGCTGCCCCGGCATCGTCGGCGTTCCACGGCCGGAGGGCAAGCCGCTCGGTGAGCAATCGCTGGGCCATGGGCACACGATAGCCGTGACGTGAGCCACCGTCGCAAGCAGCAACCATCCTGTACCGCCTGGGCATGGTCACGACAGCGCCGCCAGAACCTCAGACAGCGACACGGCGACAGTGCCGCCCGCGGCGAGAACCAGGAACCTCCCGCGCGGTGGCAGAAAATGGCTGCCTGAGCTACTGAGCTCGTTATTTTGCGCGCGGTGAACATTCGAGAAATCACCGAGGCTCCGCGGCGCCGCATAATTGCAGATATCGATCACGTCGAACGTCCTCCTGGACATCGGCCCCCCGCCTCAAGGACGAGGTGAATGATCCTGACTTCCCAATGACCAGGTCCACCCCGACACGCACGCCCTGACCATGGTCAATAACGTGATCGGGGTGGTCAATAACGTGATCGCAGCACGCCCCTCACTGCTCAATTTCATGATCGCCGACAGTCACCGGCCTGATGGGAATGGGCCCGATCGACTTGGAGGGCCTGGTCGCAGCCTCTTCCAGGCGATGGGCATGAAAGTCATGACAACCGAGCGCCCCGGCGACGGCGGTATCGATGTACGGGCAATGGATCCCGATCCCATCCGCGGCGGGAAGCTCTCACTGAGATGGCTGTTCTGGCGGCCCCGGCGGGCTGGCCTGGTTCCGGGGATCCAGGCGGCCTCCTGCAGAGCGCCGGCGGCGGCGTGTCGCGCCTCTGGGGGCTTGCCGGGCGGCCTGGTCGCGGTCGGCGCGGGCACGTTCCAGCCCAGCCTCGGTGTGCTCGGCGCGGGTGTCCTGCGCCGCCGTGGCCAGGGTCTCGGACGCCGCTGGCAGCTCGGCTTGTTCTCGCGTGGCGTCCTCGCGGATCTGGGCCTGCCGGTCCGCGGCGTCGCGGGCCCGGTCCGGCTCCGCGCGGGCCGACCCGGCAGCCTGCCGCGCCCGGGCCGTCTCCTGCTCGGCAGCCCGGGCGCGGGACTCGGCTTCCTCCGCCCGGTGGTCCGCGCCGGCCACCGCAAGATCCCGCTCCTGCTGTACCGCGAGCACCCGATTCTCAGCGGCCCGTCCGGCCTCGGCAACCCGGCCCTGCGCGGCTTCCCGCGCTGCCGCGGCCGCCTGCTCGGCTGCCGCGGCCGCAGCGAGCGCCTCCGTCAGTAGCGCATCGGCCTCCAGCGCCGCGGAGCGCGCCTCCTCGGCGTCAGCCTCGGCCCGCTGGCGGTGCTGATTGTCAGCGCGGCGACGTCGGCGCGGCTGCCAAAGCGCAGCCGCCGGGCGGCCCAGATCCTCCGGCTCGGCCACCCCGCCGCCTTGCCGGGCCAGCTCCTGGCGCCGCCGGAACGCCGTCAGCGCCGTATGCGGCTTCCCGCTCACGGGGTCCGGCAGGCTGCAGTACTTCGGCTTCGTTCCTGCCCCCACCTCCCCCGGCCGCGGCTTGTTCTCGCAGCCGGGATACGCGCATATGAGGGCTTCCTGTGTGGTCTTGGTCATCGGCGGGCTCCGTTCCGTTATGGCACTAAGCCAAGTGCACCACGGCGAAGCCCCCTTACACCCCGCACACCGTGAGGAACATATGGCCGACCGCGTCACCCGGTCCAGCACGCGTAGCCACTGCCAAGTCTGGTTGATCAGCCCGACGCGATCAAGGCGGCCTAGGCGGTACTGCACCGTGCGCTCTGGACGCCCACAGGACGCACCAGGTGACTCGTGGTGAGCAACTTGTGCTCGTAGAGCAGCACGAGCAGCATCTCGTCGCGTGCCCGCCGTTGCCGGTGTCGGATGCGAGGCTGCCGTTGCCTCCTGCAGGATGTCCTCCATGGCTGCGTTGTCCAACACGAGGAACGGCCCGGCTGGGAGATCGAGCAGCTCGCGGATGAGCTCGCAGAGCTGTTCGGTTCGCACACGTGGGCCAGCGTCCTAACCTGGGCATATGAACTCACCCGGCATCCCCTGAACTACCGTGAACTGCAACCATGGGCCGCGTACTGAGATCGAGCATCGTGTTGGGGTTCCATGCATCCTGGTAAACGACCTTCATGCCCTCCGCCATCGGCATCACGCATCCGTTGAGGAAACCGGACACGGTGCTGCACGACAACGCCGCCCGCATCCCTCGGGCTGACTTGACCGGGGCAACATGACGCAGCCTGCCTGGCCGGTCCAAGCACCTCGCACGATGGCGCATCGTGACTGGCCTCCAACGCGCGACCGGCGGCAGAAGCGCGCATTTCAGCGACGGCGTTGCATGGGCCTCGAAGAACGCCGTGGCGAAATGGCTCCTTGAGTGTCATTTCAAGCCATCACGGCGGGGAAGCTGCACCAGAATGGTGGCTATCCGGTTCCGGTAGGCGTCGGTCTTACCGGCGAGCAGCAGGAATGGCCCGATCCGGGCGAGTTCCACGTCGCGGAAGCTGAACCGTTTGATCGCTGTGACCTGTGCCAGTTACTTGTACAGGGGGATCGCGGCATCGAGATCGCGCGCGAAGACGCAGGCGAGAACGGCATCGATGTTAGTCACGCTGGTGCAACGGCCGCGCCGCAGCATGTATGCCGCCCGCACCAGAACCCAGCATCCCGTCGGTCTCGCAAGTCTTGTCCGCCTCGAGAATCTCCACCATCTTCGAGGGCACGTCGGAAATCCAGCGCATGATCATCGGAAGGGCCGTCACCCGGCTTGACGTGCGGTAATACCCGCAGGTCAGGGCGGTAATGCCAGGCCTGCTTGCCGGGATGAACTCGGGATCCGGACTGTCGGCTGTTTGCCCGTTATTCCTGGTTGTTCCCCGCCGGTTCCCGATAGCGTGCTGAGTCGGTGCTGACCCCCTGGCGGTTTATGCGGGTCGCTGACGGGCCGGAAGATCGCGAAATCGCTCCCTGCGCGGACGTTGGTGCTGACCCTTGCGGCGTTCGGATCCCGTCGGCTGTGGGGCCACGATCGATGAGTGCGGTGGCCTAGGTTCGGCGCCGCTGTTTGACCTACAGCGGCACTGCGCGAACGCGCGCGCGAAGAGGAGCCAATAGTCGCGCGCGACGCGGCCGGAACAAGCGGTCTGTAAAACCGTCGGCTTAGCCTACGTTGGTTCGAACCCAACACCTGCCACTACCTGCGGAAATAGCCCGTGGCCTGGGCCTACCTGGGCTTGCGGGCCGTCTTGGTGTTGTCCCGCCGTGTGTCATGGTGTGCCGCTGTGAGCCCCTGCATAGCAGTGGTTACGGACATATGGCGGACAGAATCCGGCCAGAGCCAGCGGTTCACCGAACCGCTGGCTCCCCCGATTGCCACGATCAGTTCGCCTCGGTGAAGGGCTCTGCCGGGGCCCTGGGAAGATCACTGGTGGTCGCTGGCCGGCCACGCATAGCCGACAGAATCCGCGGGCAATCGGGGCACCCCTCCTGATGTCCGGGCATGGCCGGGGATCCCCCGGTGGGGCCGCGCTGCCCGGCGCCCCGAGTTCATCGCGTCACCGCGCCGGTTCCCCGCCCCGCCGAAACCGGCCTGCGCCAGGGCTCTCGACATAGGAAGATCGTCTATGTAGGGGTCTGGGAATGGCCTGACCGCGTAGCGCAGGACGAGGCCGGCGCCGAGGTAGCACATCGGGTGCGGGCGTCGTCCAGTTGGTTGCAAAGTACGTCCTGTGCCTGCAGGCGGCTATCCGGATAGGTCGGGTTTCGCGATTCGCCTCACCCGCAGCGCCATGGGTAGGGAAACTCCTAGCAGTCGTGGTGGTGACGTCTGACCTGTGACCTGCGACGGCGCGCCAGCGGATTAAGAGTCCGCTGCTCTGATATCAGATCGGTGCTCTCCATGTCTCTTAGTACCGTGCTGTACGCGACTTGACCGGTTCCGGTGCCGCCTTATGTCAGGCAGCTGGTGTCGGCGGCGTCGGATAACGACCCCACCAACGTCGGCACGGCTGCTGCCGTCGGTGCTCAGACCGGCTATCAGCTGTCCTGGGTGGCGCTGCTGGTTGCCCCGCTGCTGGGCGTTGTCCTGGCGATCGCGGCGCGGGTCGGCGCGGTGGCCCGAGACGACCTCCAGTCGCTTACCCTGAAGCGTTATGGCCGGGGCGTGGCCGCCGTCCTGCTGGTGTCGGTGGTGGTGGTCAGCCTGGTCACGATCGCCGCCGATTTGCAGGCCGGGGCGGCCGGGATCGGGCTGCTGGCCGGCGTCGGCTCCCGCTGGCTGGTGGTGCCGCTGGGGGCGGCTCTGGCCGGCCTGCTGCTGGCGGGGAAGTACGGCCAGGTGGTGGCGGTGCTGCGGTACCTGATGCTCGGCTTCCTGGCCTTCGGGGCCGCGGCTGTGCTGGCGCATCCGGACTGGCCCCGCCTGCTCGAAGCAAGGGTGGTCCCGGCCCTGTCGCTGCGCCCCGAGGAGCTGGCGGGCGGGCTGGCCCTGCTCGGCACCACGCTCACCAGCTATGTCTGCGTGTGGGAGACCATCGGGCGGGGAGTGGAGGAGCCGCCCGACCCGGCAGCGGGCGACGGCGGCCTGGCGCGGGCCAGGACCGGCGCCGTCGCCGGTGCCGTCGCCGGTGCCGTATTCACCGCCGTGATCTTGTGGTTCCTGCTCGTCGCCTCCGCGGCGACGCTCGGCCGGCATCATCTGACGGCCGGCTCTGCGCAGGACGCCGCCCGGGCGCTGCGCCCGCTGGCGGGCCCCCTGGCCGGGGACCTGTTCGCCGCCGGGCTCATCATCTCCGCGGTGGTCGCCCTGCCCGTCCTGCTGGCCACCACCGCCCACGTGGTGGGCGCCCAGTTCGGCTGGCGCCGCGGGCTGTCCGAGCAGATCGGCCGGGCCCGGGGCTTCTACGCGGTCCTGGCCGCGTCCATCGGGCTCGCGCTCGCCGTGACCCTGGCCGGGGTCTCGGTGATCGGCATGCTGGTGGCAGCCAGCGTGATCGGCGGGCTCGGGACCCCGATCGGCCTGGTGCTGCTGGTCCGCCTGGCGCGCGATCCCCAGATCATGGGACCTCGGCCCATCTCTCGCCGGCTGGCCATCGCGGGCTGGGCCGTCGCTGCTATTGTCAGCGGCTTCGGCCTGCTCGCCATCATCGGGGCAGCCCTCGGCACGTTCTGACCTGATCCGGGACGGCCGCCGCCGGGCTGCGGCAGAAGACGCCCGCGTTGCGCGGGCCGCGTCGAAGGGCTGGAGACCCTGCGGGCTCCGTCGGCATCTGCGCGATCATGCTGCTCATGACGTCCGGCAGGAGCCAGCCGGGAAACAGCGGATCGCGGCCCTGGCCGATGAGCGGGGGGCGCCGACGATCCCCGGGACGCTGACCGGGCAGACAGGCCCTGATGCTGATGGCCACCATGCAGGCCGCTGGCCCGCGACCGGCGCAATCGTTGCCTGCTCTACTCCGATTCGATATCTTCAAGACCTGTGTCCTGGGTTCGGGGGTCTTGGGGAGGGGCAGATGACGGATCTG
>CABEEE010000449.1_pt1 | contig 16605 bp, 17 predicted proteins | sample 3423231 | NCBI WGS metagenome assembly CABEEE01 (sample SAMEA5534333, study PRJEB31848) | metagenome | biome: tundra; feature: field; material: soil | place: USA | collected 2013-05 | depth 0.15 m | reverse complement strand
ACGACGGGACCCGCCCGGGCTGAGCCGGGAGGTAACCGGCGTCCGGCGCCCCGCAGGACCTGCGGACCACCTACCGTAACCAGACGCGATAACGACGAACCGCTCGATATCCGCCGATCTGGACGGCGTGTGACCGATTGACGCTCATCAACCGAGCCGCCCAGATTGGGTGTTCTGCGCGCGGCCGAGCGCTTCGATGACGCGGCTGTCGGCCGCGCCGAGTCGGCGGTCGGCGCTTTTCTCGCGAGGATGGCTTCGCGGCTTTCGGTCATCACGCCGTCGCTGGCGCGGAGGCGGGCTCCCGTGAAGCTGCTGAGGATGCTCGGGCCGTGGTGGTGGGGCGATACTCTCTGGCGCATGTGCGATGATCATGAGCACTCGGCGGGCACGGCGTGGTCTGCGCCTCGCGCCGCCGAGGGACCGGCCGTTGACCCGGTGACGCTGCCCGCAGTCGATGAGGTCAGGGTCACCACGATGGTCGACAACACCTTCGATGCGCTCCTTGCCCCGGCCGGCGGCGTCACTCGGACGCCGATGGGCGCCGGGCGGGTCGCCGCATGGCAGTTCGCCGGCGGCGAGACCGTCGCGGGCCTGCGCGCCGAGCACGGCTTTTCCGCCCTGGTCACCGTCCGGAGCGGGAAAACGAGCAGCGCGCTGCTGTTCGACACCGGCGCCTCGCCGGACGCGCTGGCGGTGAACGCCGAGCGTCTTGGCATCGATGCCGGCGGCCTGCAGGGCGTCGTGCTGAGTCACGGGCACTTCGACCACGCGGGCGGTTTGGACGGCCTGGCCCGGCTCCGCGGCCGGTCCGGCCTGCCGCTGACGGTTCATCCCGCGGTCTGGACCCGCCGGCGCCTGGAGCTGCCCGGCGGCCGGAGCCTGGAGATGCCCGCCCTGTCGCGGGGTGCCCTGGAGCGGGAAGGGTTCGAGGTGATCGAACGGCGGCAGCCGTCGCTGCTGGCCGGCGGCATCCTCATCACCGGCGAGGTGGACCGCGTCACCGAGTTCGAGCATGGCATGCCGCCGCAGCACCAGGCCTGGGACGGCCACGGCTGGCAGCACGACCCCGCCGTCATCGATGACCAGGCGCTCGTGATCAGCGTGCGCGGCCGGGGCCTGGTCGTCATCACCGGGTGTGGCCACGCCGGGGTGGTCAACATCATCCGGCACGCCATGCGGCTGACCGGCGTGCACCGGCTGCTCGCCGTCATCGGCGGCTTCCACCTCAGCGGTCCCGCATTCGAGCCGGTCATCGAGCCGACCGTCGCCGCGCTCACCGAGCTCGCGCCCGAGCTGATCGCCCCCGGCCACTGCACCGGGTGGCGCGCGCAGCACACCCTTGCGGCGATGCTGCCCGATGCCTGGGTGCAGACCAGCGTCGGAACCACATACACGCTCAGCGCCGCCTAGACGAGCAATCCCGGATCCCAGCCATTGCAAGGCCCGACCTGACCGGGACACCGGCAACGCACCTTGACGGCTACGTCACGTGACTGCGGAGGCGGAAGGAAGGCGCGGTATCCGCCGATCTGTCGCGGCTGAGGCTGGCCTACTCTCCCGGCGCTTGCTCGACAGATCGGCGGTTCGGGGAGCGGTTGGGGGGCGTGAGCCACCTTCTGATGTGTTGATGGTTCTGTGGTTGGCGACTGGGTTCAGTGTGCGGTGGGTGCCGCCGGGGTTTGGCGCTTTTGGAGCCGGTCGCCAAGCAGCATGACTATCGCTGCGATCCCCACGCCAACGAAGGTGAAGAGCACTCTCTTTCCCTCGGTGGCGAAGTTCGTGGGGTCGGGCAGGTCCAAGGCGGTGAGGATCAGGGCGGTGAGCGCGGCGGTGAAGAGGGCGAAGTTCACCGTGAAGATGGATCCGGCCAGGCCGCCAAGGACGACGATCACGACGTCAAGCGCGTGCTTGTCGTGGACGGTGAGGAGGAGCAGTGCAGCAACGACTGCGCCCAGGATCGTCCCGACGAGGCGTTGTTCGACCGCGAGGGTGCCTTGTTGAAGACTGGGCTTCATTGCGACCACGGTGGACAGCGGCATCCAAAAGGCGTAGTGGAGATGCAATCCGAAGGCGATGGCGACCGCCGCTGAGACCGCCACCGCCCGGATCACCGCGTACAAGATGATCGCGCGGGTCAACGCCCTGATCGTGGTGTCGCCAGGGATCTCGGGAAAGTGCGTGGGTTGTGGCCCGCGTCCCCTAATCAGCCATAGGCCGCAGGTAATCACGATCCAGAATGCTGAAGTGATCAGCCAGGCCAGCGCCTGTGACCAGGCATGCACCGTGACCCGGTTGAGGTGGAACAGGGTCGGCAGCCCGAGGGCGACGATGAACCACACGTTGAGCAGGACGGCGGCGAAGAATCTGTGCCCGCCGAACTTCACCATCAGCCCTGCCGCCAGGGTGACCACGAACGCGGCCAGGACCACCAACCCCCAACCTCTGGCCCCGACAGCGAACCCCAAGCCGGTCAAGAGCGCACCGGCCACCGCCATCCCGGCCATCATCTGCACACGGGTCCGGTACTCGCCGCCGGGATCGCACATCGCCGCGAACAGCGTGGCGAACGCCGCGGGGAGGAAGTACTGCTGCTGGTCCAATGCGGTGAGGACCACGAACGGCACCAGCATGCCGCCAAACACGACAGCGCCCCTCTTCACGTTGAGCCCAGCCCGGTTGAGCGCGAACATCTTCGCTAGCCGATCCATCGGTCCTCCCTCGGAGAGACGGCAGTTTCCCACGCCCGCCAACGGCTGTCCTCACCCATCCTGGGCAGTTGCCGAACCAACGGTCCATCGCAAGCCGTCATGGACTCAAGGCAGCGCCAGAACCGGTCCATCTGCTCGGCTCACCGACCGGGGCGAGCAAACGCCCATTGGCGCACTAAAATGGGCGATAGCGAGCACGCGCCCCGTCGGTGGTGCTGTCGCGCGAGTCCCGGTCGGTGACATGGTGTGATCATCGGAACCGCCTTACCGTGGGGTTCTCGTCGTTTGCTGGGGCCTCGGCTGGCCCAGCCTCCGGGTCTCAGCCCGAACCCCGGAGGTGCCCGATGGCCACCACCCCGTCCGCCGCGCTCGTCCCAGCCACGCCGGTATTCACCAATACCGAGCGGCTGGCGCTCGCCGGATTCCTGGCCGGATACAGCGGCCTGACCCGCCAGGCTTATGAGCTGGACCTGCGCCAGTACGCCAGCTGGTGCCAGCAGCATCACCTGCGCCTGTTCGGTGCCCGCCGCGCCGACATCGAATGCTTCGCCCGCGACCTGGAAGCCCGCGGCCGCGCCAGGGCCACCATCACCCGCCGGCTGTGCACCGTGGCCGGCTTCTACCGGTACGCGGTCGAAGAAGAACTCCTCGATCACTCGCCCGGCGCTCATGTCAGGCGCCCGCGGCTAGATTACGAGTCGCATGCCACCGGGCTGGACCGCAACGAGCTCGGCGCGCTCCTGGTCGCCGCCGGGCTCGGCCCGCCTGCCGAGCATGCGCTGATCTCCCTGCTGGCCCTCAACGGGCTACGGGTCTCCGAAGCCACTGGCGCGGACATCGATGCCCTGGGCATCGAGCGCGGGCACCGGACCCTGGTGGTCACCCGCAAGGGCGGGAAGATCGTCACCATCCCGCTGGCGCCGCGCACCGCGCGAGCGATCGACCTGGCCATCGGCGAACGCTGCGCAGGACCGGTCTTCCTGGCCCGGGACGGCCACCGGCTGGACCGTCACGGCGCCGCCCGGATCGTCGGCCAGGTCGCCCGCCGCGCCGGGATCACCAAGGCCGTCGGGCCCCATACATTGAGGCACGCGTTCATAACCGCGGCGCTCGATGCCGGGGTGCCGCTGCGGGACGTGCAGGAAGCCGCTTCACACGCGGATCCGAGAACAACTATGCGTTACGACCGGGCCCGCGCGTCCCTGGACCGGCACGCCACCTACATCGTCGCCGCGTATGTCGCTGGCGCAGCGCGATAGGCCCTGGGCAAGCCGCCATCGTTCCGCCTGGCCGCCTGAGAACCGGCCAGGCGGGCGGCGACATTCACGGCGCCGATGAGGCCCCAGGTGAAGCAACCAAGCGTGAGCAGCATAAACCGCACGAACCGCCGTTCTGTTCGCCAGACCACCGCGGTCGTCGTGGCCGTCAGCGCCGTACCGAAAGATCGTTATGCGTGCCACCAAGATCGACAATGCATGCTGCTGCGCGTGCCGAGTCGTCCGGGTCGTGCCGATGAGGGACGCCGCAGAGCTGGCACTACCGCTCGGACTTGAGAGCAGAGGGACCGTTCTGCAACAGCCCCGGCGTGCAGGACGAGTCGCTTGACTACTTGGCCTCGCTCAGCGCGGGTTGCTGCCACGCGCGGAAGGCCTGCCGAAGCCGCACGGCGACGAGTTTCTTGACCAGCTCGGCCGGTAGAGGCCGGTCGACCGGGAATCGCAAGGCTCCGGATGACTTCTCGTAGCCGGCCAGCTCGCTGGTCAACTCGGGGAACACCGAGCCGCTGTGGGGCAGGTAGCTCAGGTGATTCCTGAAGGCAGCGAAGCCCGCGACCGTTTTGCCGGCGACCTTGAAGCCCGGCACGGCATACGAGATGCACTGTTCCGCATCGGGGACCGCTGCGAGGATGTCGCGGCGTAGCTGACTGAGTGTCGAGCGCTTCGGCTCGTTCAGCCGGTCCAGGTACGCGTCAATCTCGGCCGCCGACATCAGTCGTCTCCACGATCCAGGCGCCCTTGAAGCACGACGGTCACTCGGTTCCCTGGCTTCTTCCCGATGACGTTCTGCAGCTCCGACTTGACCGGCAGCTTGTGGCGGCCGTCCCCGAGCGCCATGAACGCACTTTGGAAGGGGTGGCCGTCCACCAAGCCCCGCACTCTCACCAGGCCGCGAGTGCCGGAGTACCCGGCCGAGCCGGGCATTACCACGTAGGTCCAGCCGCCCTTGTTCAGGCTCTTCTTCAAGACGGCGTCGAACTGCTTGTTCAGAGCGGTCATGGCGTGCCTCCTTTATATGGACGTCTGTGCAGACGGTCGACGGGACATAAACTCATCGGCGCCGCATCAGGATGACGGCGAACGTGAACCAGAACGTGACGACCATCGTTCCCATCGCGAACATGCCGACGGTGATCGGTGTCGCGTGGTGCGAGCCGAGGGCGGCGGCTTTCATCGGCATGCCGGCGGCGCGCGCGGCCAGTCCCCACGTCTCGGACGATGACGCTGGCGGCGAGGCCGGACAGGTAGCTGATCTGCCAGACGGGGCGGCGCGCCAGGAACGACGCGGACGACGCGGCGGACGTATGCGTGGAAGCGGCCGTGCTGGACATGATGTTCCTCCTGGATTCTCCGATGGTGCCTTCTCAAGGGGGGAACGGGGCCGATCGGCGTTTCTCGACACCGGCCCCTGCGATCGGGTAGGAAGAAGTCCGTTGGGGCATGTCGAGAACGTGGAGGCGGCTCCGTTCCTCCGGTGAGAGCGCGCCGACCGGGCGTGCTGACGGTGGCCCGTCGGGCTGTGAGCTACCGGAGAGAGGAACCCGCGATGAAGTACCTGCTCATGATCTACGGCAACCAGGAGAAGTGGTCCAGCATCCCGGCAGAGGACTGGCCGCGCGAGATCGCCAAGCAAGACGCCTACAACAAGAAGTACACGGCGACCGGGGAACTGCTCGGCGGGTACGGGCTGGCCGACGCAGCCGCCGCGAAGCTGGTGACGCGCAAGGACGGGGTCCCGGCCGTCAGCGACGGCCCATACCTGGAGACGAAGGAGTACATGGCCTCCTTCTACCTCGTCGATGTCGAGAGCGAGGAGCGGGCTTACGAGCTCGCCGCGGAAATGCCGTGGGCGGACCAGAACCCGACCGAGGTCTGGCCGATCCTGCACGAGTCCGCCAGCGACGCCTGAGGCCCAGGGCCGAACCGGTGGCGGACGCAGTCCGGCGACGCGTTGAGGACCTGCTGCGCGAGCTGGCGCCGCAGGTCCTCGGCACGCTCACGGGCCGCTACGGCCAGTTCGACGCCTGCGAGGACGCCACCCAGGAGGCGCTGCTCAGGGCCGCGCAGCACTGGCCCGAGGACGGGATCCCCCAGAGCCCGCGCGGCTGGCTGCTGACGGTCGCGTCCCGCGTCCTGATCGACGAGTCCCGCAGCGACAGTTCGCGTCGCCGGCGCGAGGACGCGATCGTCGCCGCGACGCCGCAGTCTGAACTGCTCGGCCGTCCCGCGGACGCGATCGCGGACCCCGGCGAGGCGGCGGCAGACCGTGACGACTCGCTGAAACTGCTGTTCCTGTGCTGCCATCCGTCGCTGTCCGCGCCCAGCCAGATCGCGCTGACCCTGCGCGCCGTGGGCGGATTGACGACGGCGCAGATAGCCGCGGCGTTCCTTGTCCCCGAGGCGACGATGGCGCAGCGCATCAGCCGCGCGAAGGCGACGATCAAGTCCAGCGGGATACGGTTCGAGATGCCGGAAGGCGAGGCCTGCGAACGCCTGCGCGCGGTGCAGCACGTCCTCTACCTGATCTTCAATGAGGGTTACACCGCGTCCTCGGGCGAGGACCTGACCGCGCCGAGCCTGTCGGACGAGGCCATCCGCCTCACCCGCCTGCTGCGCCGGCTGCTGCCCGAGGACGGCGAGACGGCCGGTCTCCTGGCCCTGATGCTGCTGACTGACGCCCGGCGCCCCGCCCGCACGCTGCCCGACGGCGCCCTGGTCCCGCTGGCCGAGCAGGACCGCACACGCTGGACGCGGGCCTCGATCGCCGAGGGCGTCGCCCTGATCTCCCAGGCGCTGCCCCGCGGCGAGGTCGGGCCCTACCAGCTGCAGGCTGCGATCGCGGCGGTGCACGACGAGGCGCCCACGATGGACGACACCGACTGGCCGCAGATCCTCGGGTTGTACGACATGCTGGAGAAGGCCGCGCCGAATCCGATGACGACGCTGAGCCGGGCCGTCGCGGTCGCGATGGTGCACGGACCCGAGGCAGGGCTGGCGCTGGTCGCCTCCCTGGAGTCCGACAGCCGGATGGCGCGCAACCACCGGCTCCTGGCCACCCGGGCACATCTCAGGGAACTGGCCGGCGATCACGACGGCGCCGCGTCCGACTACCTGGACGCCGCGCGGCGCACTGCCAGCATCCCCGAACGGCGGTACCTCACCGGCCACGCCGTCGCCCTGGACGCCTGACTCCCGGCAAAGAACCAATCGACCGACAATCATGACAATCGTACGATCACCGCAGCCCGGTCGGACGTCTGGCCGCCGACCGTCGCGGTGACGACAGGCTGACCCGCATCTCCACACCATCGGGCCGCTGACAGCCGCCGCCCAGTCCCCCGCCCTCCGAGGCGGGCCGGGTCACCACGGCAGGCCTCGTCAGACAGAGGCGGCCAGCCCGCAGCCGGAGCCCAGCCAGACACATAACGCAGACACATAACGGGGTAATACGGGCGCTTCAGACATCCACATGGCAGGAACGTCACACACGCCGAGTCGGCGATCCGGCGCTGCGCCTCCCGACGAAGTGATCACAGTCAGTAATTCTGCCTCGACATCTGCAATGCGCACATCGCCGCCGATATGCGCGATCCTGAGGTCCTCGACACTCGTCAGCCCGGGCGTGCCGATCAGGTCGTTATGTGGCCTGAGGAGGAGGGCCTTGGTGCGGCGGCCCACCGGTTCCGGAGCTCCCGGCGGTGCCGGCGGTCGACCCAGCGACGGTAAGTTCGTGCTGGACAGCACGCCGCCTGCGCGGCCGATGCACAGCCTCGCCTGCGCGTAGCAGGGTCTTGGACGGGATGCATGCCCAGTAGGAGCACTCACCCCCGACTAGCTTGCGCTCCACCAGGGCAACGCGCAGGCCGCCGTCGGCCAGTTCGCCGGCGTAATGCTCGCCCGGCGCGCCGCCGCCCACGACGATGACGTCGTAGTCGCTCAACTGCTCGCCTCCCACGATGTCGGCTCTTTCCCTTTGCTGTCGGCGGCCCGTGTCATCGCCACTGCCGCGATGCCACCTGGATTCCCTTACCGCCGGTGAATTACGCGTACCCGTAAGCGGCCAGCAGTCCTTGGCATCTCCGCGCCCGGTCATGACGGCATCGGCGGCAGACGTGTTCGTTCCCGGCATGATGCCGCCGATGCCCGCGCCGCGTCGGCGCGGGCATCGACGTCCGTTCATGCGTCCCGCAGGCGGAGCAGCAGTCCGCCGAGCAGCAGTGCGCCTGCGGCCCAGGCGGCCAGCACGCCAAGACCAGCCCACGGGCTGATGGGCAGGCTGCTGAGCCCGGTGGTGGCCTGGATGGCCAGCCCGGCCGTCATCGGCGCGTACCGCTCGATCACGTTGTGCCAGTGCGCGCCGTGCAGGACGGCGGCGATGATCGGATCGAGGTAGAGCAGGCCGAGCACGGTCCCGATAGCGGGCGCCGGATCCCGGATGATGGTGGCGACACCGAGGCTTAGCAGCGCGATCAGGGCCAGATAAAGGACCGAGCCGGCGGCGGCGCGCAGAACCGGGCCGTCACCTAGCGTCAGCGCTGGGTAGCCGTGTGCCGGAGTGAACCCATGCCCGGTCAGCAGGGCCCGGCCGGCCAGCAGAGAGCCGGCCACGGCGATGGCCCCGGCCGCCAGCGCCAGTCCCCCGATGATGGCGGCCTTGGCGGCCAGGACGGTGGTCCGGCCCGGCATAGCGGTGATCGTGGCGCGGATCATCCCGGTGCTGTACTCACTGCTGATGACCAGCACCCCGAGGATGGCGGCGACCGCCTGGCCGAGGTAAATCCCGGTGAGGCTGACCTTGGCCGGGTCGACGCTGCAGCCTCCGTGCGGGCAGCTGACCGCCGCGGCGGCCGCGGTGCTCACCGCTACGGTCGTCGCTACGACCGCGGCCAGCAGCCAGAACGTGCCCGGCAGCGTGCGCAGCTTGGTCCACTCCGCGCTCAGCGCCTCGTGCAGGCCTGACCAGGCCGCGCGCAGCACGTAGTCCGGTGCTCCGTCTGGATTCCTGGCCAGTGCAGGATGCACGGCCTGCGCCGGCGGGACTGTACTGATGGCGCGGCGCATCACGCGTCCCTCCGGCGCAGCAGGTACCAGGCAACGGCGAGAGCGAGCACGGCGTAGCCGCACAGCACGGCGAAACCTGCCCACGGGGCGAGCGGGAAATAGCCGGCCGTCGGCGTGTAGCTCGCCGTCACCTGCGGGTAGGCCGGGACGCTCTGCTGGATAGCAAAGGCGGCGGCCGGAGTGAGCCGCAGCAGCCACTGCGCGGCACTGGCAGGCAGGGCGCCCGTCGTGCCGAGGATGTACGGCAGGACGATCACTACGATGCCGGTCGCGACGGCTGCGGCGCTGCGCCGCAGCATCGTTCCCACTGCGACGGCGAGGACGGCGGCGACCGCCAGCACCGCCGCGGTGCCGACAATCACCCGCAGGTCGGTCAGCTCGGAAACCGGGAGCACGTAGGCGCCCTTGTTGTGCGCCAGCCAGCCCGCGAGCGGGACTACGACCGCGGCCGCAACCAGCCCGGCCACGAAGGTCGCGGCGCCGGCCACGATGGCCTTGGCCGCCAGTACCCTGCCGCGCCGCGGGCTGGCGGCCAGCGTCACCCGGATCAGCCCCCGCCGGTACTCGGCGGTGATGAGCATTACCGCTACGACGGCCGCCGCGATCAGCGCCGCGAACGCGCCGGTCAGGTACTGGCCGATGGCCGAGGCATCCGAGCCAGCCACAACGGGGGCGATGTCGCCGGTACCGGTGACCGTGAAACTTTCGCCAGCGCGCGTGAACCTGCTGGCCGAAGCCGGAAGCCCGCTGCTGCCACCGACGATGCCACCGCTCCACCTGCCGTGACCCGCGCCGGACAGGCTGACGTGGTCGAACGCGCCGGTGGCCAGGCTGGGGCCGCCGGTAACGGAACCGCTGCCCAAAGACTGCGACGCGACCTTTGTGACATCGGGCGAGGTGGCGAACATGCCGGCCTGCGCGATCGCGGGCAGCCCGGCCAGATGCACGGTCCCCACGACGCTCCAGTGGGTGCCGTTGCCGGACTCGTATCCGGTGAGGGTGTCACCGGACCGAGTCAGGCGCAGCCAGCGCGGCGATGCCGGGGACACGGTACCGGGAGGGCCGGCGATGTCGCCGGTGTAGTCGTACTGCATGCGGACCCCGTGGCCGCCGGTGATCATCATCGCCGCATAGCCTGATCCAGGCTTTGTGGACGCCTTGATGATGATCCCGGCCTTGGACCATGGCTGGACGCCGCTGCTGAAGTTCGCCTCCGGGTCCGCGCCCGGCGCGATCCCGCCGTTCGAGTAGCGGCCAGCCAGCGACGTCACCCGGACGGTGAGGCTGCCGCCCGCGGCCAGCGGCCGATGCACGAAGTAGAAGCTGTCGGTGACCGCCTCACCGCCTGGACCGAACGGAAGGTGCGGCGCGCAGGCCGCGCCGCTGAGGACCGGGCTGGTCGGGCTCGCCTGACAGGTGGTGCTGCCGCCGCTGGCGACCAGCAGCCCCCACGCGACCATCACCAGTGCTCCGACGACCATGGCTATGATCCAGCCGCGCACGGTCCGGAATTTGATCCACTCCGCCCTCAGCAGCTGCCTGAACCCTGCATACCCGGCCTGAGTACCCGGCCTGGCAGGCGTCATCGTGGTGGTTGTCATTTCGCGGCCTCCGTCGCCGGATCGGCGCGGTACTCGACCGCGTCACGGGTGAGTTCCAGGTAGGCCTCCTCGAGGCTGGCGCGATGCGCGGACACCTCGAAGAACGGAACTGCCTGCCTGCCGAGAAGCGTCACGATCTCCTCGGCGGGCAGTCCGGACACCGCAAGGGTGTCGCTGCCGGTGGCGGCGACCACGGCCCCGGCTCGTTCCAGCACCGCAGCGGCCTCCGCCCTCGCGGTGGTGCGCAGCGTCACCCGGTCACCGGACACGGCCGCAAGCAGGTCACGCGTTCCGGCGTCGGCGATCACCCGGCCGCGGCCGACGATCACTAGGGCGTCAGCAGTGTCCTGCAGTTCGCTCATCAGGTGGCTGGACACCAGGACCGCGCGGCCCTGGGCGGCCAGCGATCGCAGGAACCCGCGCATCCACACGATGCCCTCGGGGTCCATGCCGTTGAACGGCTCATCCAGCATCAGCACCGGCGGGTCGCCGAGCATGGCCGAGGCGATGCCCAGCCGCTGGCGCATGCCGAGGGAAAAGCCGCCGGCCTTGCGCCGGGCGGCTGCGGTCAGGCCGGCCTGGTCGATCACCTCATCGACCCGGCTGACAGGCAGGCCCTGGGAGCGGGCCAGCCACAGCAGGTGGTTGCGCGCGGTCCGGCTAGGCTGCAGCGCGGCCGCGTCCAGCAGCGACCCGACCGCGGTCAGCGGATGCCGCAGGGACCGGTACGGCACGCCCCCGACCAGGGCAGTGCCTGCCTGAACGGCATCCAGGCCAAGGATGACCCGCATCGTGGTGGACTTCCCCGCGCCATTGGGTCCGACGAACCCCGTGACCTGGCCCGGCTGAACGGCGAACGACATGCCGTCAAGCGCCAGTACCGGCCCGAAACGCTTGCGCAGCCCGCTCACTTCAATCATTGCCTTGCTCATCTAGCCGCCTTCTGGCTCAGTGGTGGTTTCGCTTCGAAGCCGGTTGTACGCCAGCGCAGGTATCAGCCCGGTGTCACCGCCTGAAACCTGGCTGATACCGCTGACCTGGCATCGTCGCTGGTGGTCACCTAACCTCGACCCGGTATCGGGCCGGGCTCACGCAGAGAAGGACACGGGCAGGTCATGAGAGTGCTGGTAGCAGAAGACGTCGAGGACCTGGCCACGGCGATCGCAGCCGGGCTGCGCCGCGAGGGCATGGCAGTCGATGTCGTGCTGGACGGAGCCGCCGCGCTCGACCACCTCGCCGTCACGGCCTACGACATAGTGGTGCTGGACCGGGACCTGCCAGGCGTGCACGGCGACGAGATCTGCCGGAAGCTAGCGGCAGACCGGTCGGGCAGCCGGGTGCTGATGCTGACAGCCGCCTCCACCGTCCGAGACCGGGTTGAGGGTCTCGGGCTCGGTGCCGACGACTACCTGCCCAAACCCTTCGACTTCGCCGAGCTCGTCGCGCGCATTCGCGCCATCGTCCGCCGCCCGGCGGCCTCGCTGCCACCGGTGCTCGAACACGGCGACCTGACCCTCGACCCGAGCCACCGGGTCGCGCTCCGCGCCGGACGGCGGCTGGACCTCAGCCCGAAGGAGTTCGGGCTGCTTGAGTACCTGCTCGCGGCCGGAAACAGGGTGGTATCGGCCGAGGAACTGCTGGAGCGGGTCTGGGACGAGGCGGCCGACCCCTTCACCACGGCGGTCAAGCAGACGATGCGCAGGCTCCGGCTCAAGCTCGGCGACCCGCCAGTCATCAGCACCGTCCGCGAGGGCGGCTACCAGATCGGAGAGATGTGATGCCCTTTTTCGTCCGCCCTGCTGTTACTGCTGCGGGGTCAGCGCGCCGGTTGCCGCGGCGCACTCTGCGGGCGCAGCTCACCCTGCTCTACGCCGCCGTGTTCGGCTTGTCTTGCGTCGCCGTTGCCGCGGTCGCGGTGATCTTCAAGCCCAACTTCCTGGTGCACACGAGCTGCGCGGCAGCCGCCGGTACCCCGAGCCATCCGGACTCATGCGGGCAGCAACCGGGCCTGTCCTTCGCCGGTACCATCGCGCACGATGCGAGCCAGAACGTTGCGGGCGTCACCATGGCCGCGGTCATGGCCGTCCTCGCCCTGGGCGTCGGCTGGCTGATCGCCGGCCGGGTCCTGCGGCCCCTGCGCACCATCACAGCGACCGCCCGGGACATCTCGGCCAGGAACCTGAGCCGGCGGCTGGCCGTCGATGGTCCCGACGACGAGTTCAGGCAACTCGGCGAGACCCTCGACGGCCTGTTCGGGCGGCTCGAGGCGTCGTTCCAAACGCAACGGCACTTCGTCGCCAACGCCTCCCACGAGCTGCGCACCCCGCTCACCGCAGAGAAAGCCATCCTCCAGGTCGCGCTCGCCGACCCGGACCCCACCATCGCTACGCTGCAATCCGCCTGCCAGAAAGCACTGCAGTGGAACGACCAGCAGGAACGCCTCATCGACTCGCTGCTCACCCTGGCCAGCACCGAGCGTGAAATCGAACGCTGGGAACCTTTCGATCTCGCCGACATCGCCGCACAGGCCATCCTGGACCGCCATCAGGAGGCCGACCGCCAGGACATCCGCATCGACGCGGCCCTCTCCGCGGCTCCGGTCACTGGTGACCCGGCTCTGGCCGACAGCCTCATTGCGAACCTGGTCAGCAACGCCATCCGGCACAACCTGGACGGAGGCCGGGTCGAGATCTCCACCGGCATCACCGACGGGCTGGCAGTGCTCACTGTCAGCAACACCGGGCCGCTGGTCCCCGCCGACGAGGTCGACCGGCTCTTCCAGCCCTTCCAGCGACTCGGGACCCAGCGGCTCCGCCAGCCCAGCGGGCATGGACTTGGCCTGGCCATCGTCAGCGCCATCGTCAGCGTCCACGGCGCAGCGCTAGCAGCGAACCCCCGCCCTGAAGGCGGCCTGGACATCACAGTCAGCTTTCCCTGAGCCCGGAGTCCAGCTCGGCCGGCTCCCCGGCCGGGCGTGATGCGATAAGAGCATGGAGATCCGGGAGCTTCGCGCATTCGTGGCCGTCGCCGAAGAAGGCGGGATGTCCGCGGCGGCCCGGCGCCTGCACGTCAGCCAGTCCACGCTGTCTATGGTCATGAAAGCGGAGACAGCGCAGGACCGCAGCAAGAGGCGCCATCAGCGGATCCTGTTCGACAGTGTCGCTGAGCTGTATGACGCGACACGCCTCCAATACCCGAGCGAAGTCGTCGAGTTCATGGTTACCTCCGCCGAAGTTGCCGCCGGAAGCACGGTTCTAGACCTCAGCTTCGGCACGGCCAGCTCGGCGAGGGCCTGGCTCGGTTCGGGTTCAACCTGACCGCCCACGACATCGGCCCGTCATTGATCGCCGCTGCGCGGCGTCGTCTCGACGGCGCAGCGATGGCGTTCCAGGCCGCATCCTGCGAGGACTTCGAGGCAGCCGAGTCCTCCTTCGACTAATCGTGTGTGGCACCGCGTTTCACTGGATCGATCCAGAGGTCAAGTTCGTGAAGTCAGTCCGACTCCTGCGGCCGGGCGGATGGCTGCTCGTGCTCTCTCTCGTCCTCATCGGCCCTGTCGTTTGGCTCGTGCAACGACGTGCCTCATGAGGTGCCTCTTTCGCTGCTAACCGGATGAAGACATATTCGATTCGGGTGACCGCGCAAACTGGCTGCGCATATTTGGCTGATCTGCACTCCTCCGCTGTGTCGCGTGCGGCAGGAAGGGGCGCTCGTAATCGGCGTTCGGCGTCTCTGCGAGTGCGCGGGGCATTGCAGTTGCTGTCACTCCAGGTAATAACGGTGAACCGGCGCCACTGCTCCGCCCGCGAGGCAGCGCCAGGCCGGCTCCGGACCGCCTCGCGCGGCGCTGCCCGGCTCCCGGACCTCGAGGTAACGCGCCGGGCTCCGCCTGGCCCGGCAAAAGGCCCTCACGGATGCGTGACACAGCAACAGCCGACACGCCAATCCCCTCATGGCCGTGCCTGGCCTCGCGTCGCATACGCGACGCGACGCGATACGGCACGGCAGCGTGTCAGTGGGGGCTTCTAGCATTCCTCGTCATGAGCGAAGCGCCGAAGGCCCGCTACACGGTGATCATCGCGTGCCATCGGCCGATAGACCGCGAGCTGGCAGACTCCCAGGCCACCGGGGATGCGTGCATCCGCTGCAACGCGACCGACGCGGGCGAGCTGGTCCCGGTTGGCGTGGTCGTCCCGCCTGTCCGTGGCAGCGGAATAGCCATGGCGTGCTCGGAGTGCGTCCCTGGCCTCTTCATTCGGTGATCCGATGGCGCTGCTCTGCTAGTAGCCGTCGGACGAGTTCCGAGCGCTGACCTTTGCGCAGCACCGCAGGACCGTCGCTGAGGGTGACACCGACACCGGATCTCTTGTGCGCCCGGGAGATCCCGCCCCAGACGGCTTCCAGGGGGCCTTCGTCCGCCGTCGCGTTCGGCTGTCAGCCGCAGGACCCTGCGGGGCCTTGGGCGGTCTGAAGCGTGGCACGGTACCGGTACGCAACCCCTTGATGATTCACGCGGATGCTGGCCGCCGGCGTGCCGGTGGCCTTCTCACCGAGATGCCCGAAAGGACAAATCACGGACAGCTCTTCTGAAGAAAGGGCATGTTCTTGAGAGCCTGCAAGCCGACCGGGTGAAGAAATTGATCATCTAGGGGCTGGTGAAACCCGCTAGATCTGTGCTGCCGCTGAGGCTTTCCTCCCGCACCACCTGGCCTGTGTAGGGTGCGTCGATCATCGTGTCGTGGCTGGTGACGATGCCGACGTGGCCGGGGGCGGTCATGGTGCCGTCCGATCCGGCGAAGAACACGAGGTCGCCGGGCTTCACTTGCGATGCGGGGATGCGGGGACCGGAGGCCCATTGCTGCTGGCTGGTGCGGGGGATGGTGATCCCGGCGGCGCGGTAGGCCATCATGGTCAGCCCGGAGCAGTCGAAGGCGCCGGGGCCGGTGGCGCCCCACAGGTAGGGCTTTCCGAGCTGGGCTTCGGCGTAGGCGATGACCTTCCCGGCGGTCCCGGCGGGCAGCGGCCCGAGCCCGGCCTGCGGGCAGGCCGGGCTCTGTTCCGCGGCAAGTACCCGGGTGCCGCCGGCGGCGTAGCGCGCCGCCTGGTCCAGGACGTCGGTGACGTACCCGTCGGAGTGGTTATAGGCGAAGAGTGCCGCCTGGATACTGGCGGGGGCGCCGTTGGCTTTGAGGAAGTACGCGGCGGAGGGGATGGCGTCGCCGGGGTCGTACACGTCCACGATCCCGTCGCGGTCGCCGTCGGTGCCGTATCCGCCGGTGTGCTCGGAGGCGGGGTGGACGGGGGCGCCGCCCCAGGTGTTCCCGGCGAGGCCGCCGATGCCGAACTGCATGGGCCCGGCCGCCCCGGCCGGGTTCGCGCCGGCATGCACCCCGGGCGCGCCGGAGCGGCCGTGGTCTGATTCGACTTCGCCGATGCCGGCCAGGACGGTCCAGGGGATGCCGTACTGGGTTCCGGCTTTGTGGTAGTCGGCGAGGTAGGCGGCGGGGATCGCCGCTGCCGCCGGGCTGGCGGGCGGCGCGGCCTGGCAGGCGCTGGCGGCCTGGCCGAGTATCCCGGCTCCGGCGCCGAGGAACGCCGCGGCCAGCACGACCAGCGCCGCAGCGGCGGCGACCGTGACCTGGATGCTGCCGGAGTCAGGGTGAGAGCGCATCAGCGGCGCCTCCCCCGGTGTTCCCGGCGGCGGCGGGCCCGGCGTCCCAGATCGCCTGGCCGCCGCCGGCCCGGGCCACGGTGACCGCGAGGTCATCGGCCGCCTCGCTGTGGCCGCCGGCGGTGGTGATGATGGCCTGGCGGACCTGGACGGTGATGATCACCGAGCCGGGGGGGAGGTCGCGGATCCGCTCGCCGGTCACGGTCCCGGCAGCCGCCTGGCGGCCGTGGTCGCGCTGGGCGAGGATCCCGGGTGTCCAGGCGGCCCGGGCGAGGGCGGGGTAAAGC
>CABEEE010000439.1_pt1 | contig 17278 bp, 23 predicted proteins | sample 3423231 | NCBI WGS metagenome assembly CABEEE01 (sample SAMEA5534333, study PRJEB31848) | metagenome | biome: tundra; feature: field; material: soil | place: USA | collected 2013-05 | depth 0.15 m | reverse complement strand
GTCCGGCACAGCCAGTCTCGGCAGCTGGGGCGATCGTCCGGTCCTTCGGGTGCTATCTCATAGCCGAGCGTGGCGCTTCTTCCTCGACGGCAGATGCCTGCGCGCCGCGCGCTCGGCGCTAGGTGGCCGCCCTGCGCGCCCGGCGGCGGCCTGCGTGCGCTGACGCCGGGCACTGTGACCGGCGCGGTGCTTGCCGAGTCGGAAACGGCGTCGGTCGCCTCGGCGCAGGTCTTCGTGGTGGCGCTGCGCGCCTTCCTGCACTTCTGCTTCGCAGCGGGCCTGGTCGAGACGGATCTGTCGGCAGAGGCACCGATGATGACCAGCAGGCGCCGGTCCTTTCTTCCTAACTAAGGGGATCAGCAGCTCGGACGCCGGATGCCTGCTGAGATCCTGCGACAGGCGCACTGCAGCAGGGCGGCGGGACTACGCGGTGATCCTGACGCTCATGCGCCTGGGACTGCGCGCCGCAGAGGTCGCAGCGCTCAGTCTCCATGACATCGACTGGCGGTCCGGCGAGATCGTCATGCGCGCCAAGGGCGGCCGTGCCGGCCGGCTTCCGCTGGTCGCCGACATCGGCGAGGCTATCGCTTCCTATCTCAGGCAAGGCCGCCCCAGAACGACCCTGCGGGAGGTGTTCTTGCGGACCCTCGCGCCGATCGCCGCCCTCGGGCGAGGCGGGGTGTCCGACATCGTGCTGCGCGCCTGCGTGCGCGCTGGGATCGCACCGTCCGAGCGCACCGGCTTCGACAGACGGTGGCCTGCGAGATGGTCGCCGTCGGCGTGCCCCTGCCCGAGATAGGTGAGATCCTGCGCCATTCAGGCCGCTGGTCGACCGCGGCCTACGCGCGGGTTGATCTCGAGCGCCTGCGCCAGATTGCCCTTCCCTGGCCAGGAGGTGCGGGAAGGTGACCGACTTCCACCGCCACGTCGCGGACTACCTGCTGATACGCCGCTCGCTCGGCTTCAGGCTCCAGTTCTGCGCCCGGGTGCTCCCGCAGCTCGGTTCCTACCTGGAAGCGTCAGGGGCCTCGGTACTCACGGCGGAGGTGGCCGTCTCCCGGGCCGGGCTTCCCGAGGGTGTGCAGCCGATCGTCCTCGCGCATCGCCTGGGGGCAGCGCGCGTTCGCTTCTCACCCAGCCGCGCGACGGCGACGTGCTCGCCCGGCTTCACGGCAATGTCCAGCGAGCGCATCGACCTGCCGCCTAGGTTCCCGAGGACTACCCTCAGCACGTCGTGATCCCCGACACTCACTCCCCCGCTGGCGACGATGGCATCACACCGGGAGGCAGCGGCCTCGAGAGTGTCCGACAAGGCCACTTCGTCGTCTCTGGCCATGCCCAGATCCAGTGGGCGGAATCCATCGGATCCGAGCTGTGCGAGCAAGGCGCTCGAGCGGCCGCGGCTTGCCGCTGTCGCCGAAAACCGCGAGGCCGACGGTGCTGCGCGCCCGCGCATGCAGTGCCGCGGTGACACCGGAGATGCCCACGACCACGAGCTTGACGTCCTGCAGGAACCCGTTCTAGTAGCCGCCGCCGGCCCATCCGGCGGTCACGGCGGGCTGGCGCGCGGCGAGCCGGGCGGTGACGTCCTTGCCGCCGCTGGTGTCCTGAACGGACGCGGCGGTGATGACCGCGGCGAGCAGCAGGCCGAGCGTATCGGCGGCGATGTGCTGCTTGCTTGTGTTCGTTTTCCCGCGTCATACCCCTGGCTGGCCTCCGGGAGGTTCGACGACGTCTTGACCACCCTCGCGTCGATGATCGCCGCCGTGGGCTCGGGCGATCGCCCCGCCTGCTCGCGGACCCTGGCGCGAAGCAGGTCGCGGTTCGCCTCGGTGGTGCCGTCCTTCTCCCACCTGGCGTAGTAGTCGCAGACCGTCCGGTACGGCGGGAAGTCATGCGGCAGCAGGTGCCACGCGCACCCGGCCCGGTTCACGTACAAGATCGCGTTCACGATCTCGCGCAGGTCATGCACCGGCTCGGACAGGCCCAGCCCGGCCTCGGCCCGCTTCGCGCGCCAGGCGGACAGTACCGGCTCGATCAGCGCCCACCGGGCATCAGACTGCGGGATCTCGAAGCAAAGGCTTGCCCGTGCGAAGACAGACCGGCATGACACGGGATCAGATGCCCTCTCTTAGGACTGACCGACCGCCGGGCGCTCAGCTACCTTCCGCATCGATGTCGCGGCCGACTCGTTTGGCAGCAGCGAGCGCGTCCCTGGGCTCGGCACCTGCCCGGGCGGCCAGCCAGCAGGAGATCGGAGCCGCGGCTCGCTCGGAGGCGTGCGCGGCGACGCTGGCGAGCCCGAGCAGCAAGTTCAGCTCCTCCTCGGTCGGCGGAGCAATACCGAGCTCCGCCGCGAAGCGTGCGACCCAGTCCGTTGCATTTCCAGCCATGAGACCTGACTGTAGCGGTGAGCGCGTCAAATTAGTCGGGCGTGGGGGCACCCGTTTCTGACGGCATTAGCGCGGATTTCCACGCAGCTGATTTGGCCTCGCTGTCAGGTGAACTCCGTCCGTGCTACCAGGAGCTATTGAGGCCACGGGCCGGCCCGCAACACCCACCCGGTCTGCGGCACCCAGGTGGGCCGGCTGGCCGATGCCGGAGGCGGAGGGCACGGATTCAACGGAGGCCAGCTCCTTTAACGCGCCCGGGGCGACCAGGTCGGTCACGTAGCGGGTGTCGGGGTAGGCGGGGTCTTTGACCGATGTCGAGGCCCACAGCGGCCGCTGCGGCCTGGCCCGGCCGCCTGCAGCAGGGCCCACCGCGGCGAGGAGAACACCCGCTCGTAGTGCTGGTAGGCCAGCCTGGCGGTGGCGGTGGCGGCGCGGTCGCGCAGCGCTGCCGCCGCGCTGGTGCCGATCTTGTCAGGTGCTGGCATGGCGGAATCCTGCGCGCCGTTGCCGCGGCCGGCCCGGGCCGTGCACAGCGAGCTGGCCCGCGCCAGCGACGCGATCCACCGCGGCCACCGGCGTGCACCCGGCCCTGTTCCGGGCCCCCTACGGGGCCTGGTCACCGGCCGTGATCAGGCAATGCGAGCAGATGAGCATGGTCCCGCTGGACTGGTCCGTCGACCCGCGCGACTGGGCACAGCCAGGAGCGCGCGCCATCGCCGCCAATATCAGGGATAACACCCGGCCCGGATCGATCATCCTGGAGCACGACGGCGGCGGCAACCGGTCCCAGACGCCCCAGACACGCCAGCCGCCCCCGGCTACCGCCGTCCGGCCCCGCGGCGGGCCGGCACCAGCGGCCCCGGCAGCCAGCACTGCCGAACATGATGCCGTCATTGACAGCAACTTGTCGATAAAGCAGTAAATCAACCAGAACCGCTACCCAGGCTCGGCTCCCGTCGCGACCGGCCGGGACGGATCGGCCACCCAGCCGGACCACGATCCCACGTACAGCGCGGCAGGCAGGCCGGCGAGCTCGAGGGCCAGCACCTCATGGGCGGCGGTGACACCCGAGCCGCAGTAGACGCCCGCGGCTGGGCCGTCCGCCCGCACCCCCAGCGCCGCGAACCGCTCGCGCAGCTCGGCGGGCCTGCGGAACGTACCCGCCGGGGTCACGTTGCCGGCGGTGGGAGCGCTTAGCGCACCGGGAATATGCCCCGCAGTCCGGTCCGCGGGCTCGATATCGCCGCGGTAGCGCTCGGCTGCCCGCGCGTCGAGCAGGGTGCCCGAGCGGGCCAGCCGCGCCGTCGCGGCGTGATCAAGCACCGGCATCTGGCCCGGCTCGGTGGTGAAGTCGCCGGGCGCCGGCCGAGGCTGCGCCGTAGTGACCGGCTGGCCAGCCGCCGCCCAGGCCCGGTAGCCGCCATCGAGCACCCGGACCTGCCGGTGACCGAAATAGCGCAGCGTCCACCACAGCCGCGCCGCGATCGTGGCGTCCTCGTCGTCGTAGGCCACCACGAGGCCGCCGGATCGCACGCCCGCCTGCCGCATCGCCGCCTCGAAGCGGGCCGCCGCAGGCAGCGGATGACGGCCTCCGTCACCAGGCGGCCCGGCCAGGTCGGCGTCCAGATCCACGTAGCCGGCGCCCGGCAGGTGACCCGCCCGGTAGCTGTTAATGCCCGGCGGGCCGCCCAGCCGCCAGCGGACGTCGAGCAGCACGAGCCCGGCGCCGGCGGTCAGCTGGGCCGCCAGCGCCGGGACATCGATCAGCGGATCCGGCGCCTGCCTCATTGCTGTGGATAACCCTTCGGATTCTGTTAATAAGCAGGCCCGATGCGGTGCGGTTCCCGGTTGTGGCTGTGGATAATCACCGGAGGTAGCAGTGATTCACGCCGGGCCGTACGTCAGCAGCGGCACGAGCTGATCAGCAGGCGTCAGCGAGCCGTGCATGCCGACCAGCGTCGACTCGCGCGGCTCCGCTTTCGTTGCGACGATGGCGAAGCAGCCCGCAGGGGCGGCGATAACGTCGCCGATTCGGTCCGCAAGCGCCGGGTTCACCGGGCCGAACCAGCCATCCGCGATGGCTTCGCCCCGGCACACCACCCAGGCGGTATCGCCGAGGGCGTCGCGCCAGGCAGCCAGTACATCGGCAGCGGCGCCCGCAGCCGAGTACACGTGCCGCGCCCGGGGCTCGCCGCCCAGCAGTGCGACTCCCGCGCGCAGCTGCGGCAGGGCATCGACGTCGATGCGGGCCTCCGGCACCACGTCGACCATCCCGTGATCAGCCGTGACGTGCAGCACCGTGCCGTCCGGCAGGGCACCGGCCAGCTGCTCGGCGAGCTTGTCGACGTGCCCGAGCTGGTAGCGCCAGGCATCCGACTTGCAGCCGCACGCATGCCCGGTCGCGTCCAGGCCGCCGTAGTAGACCATGGCCAGCGCGGGCGCTGCCCCCTGCAGGGCCGCCGCGGCCTGCGCGACCAGAGCCCCCATCGTGTCGGACGGACGGTAGTCAGCGCCGCGCATGGCAGCCGCCGACAGCCCGCTCAGCCGGAACGAGCCGTGCGCCACCCGCAGTGCGCGGATCCGCGCCGCCGTCGCCCGCTCGAAGATCGTGGAACCTCGCTGCCAGTCCAGCGGATCCACCCGCCGATCCCAGCGCAGCGCGTTCAGCAGCCAGCCCCCGCCCGGCACGGCAACCTGATAGCCCAGCAGGCCGTGCTGGCCGGGCGGCCGTCCGGTGCCCAGCGAGCCCAGGCTGGTCACTGTCGTCGCCGGGAAGCCCGCTGTCAGCGCCCGGCCGCTGGTCGCCAGCTCAGACAGAAACGGCGCTGCTGCCGGATGCGCGCGCAGCAGCTCCCAGCCCAGGCCGTCGATGACCAGCAGGCAGACCCGCTGCGCCGGGGCCAGGTCCAGCACGTTCGGCTCCCCCGGCGCGCCGAGCGAGGCCAGTATCGAGCAGGACAAGTCGGCCAGCGATCGTTCCCCGTAACGCGGCAGCGTAGGGCTGTGCTCCGGGCCGGCAGCCAGTACCGGCACCGCGCCGGCTGGCTCATTTCGCTGCGCCCCCGTGCTGTCCGCCCCCGCGTGGGCTGTCACAGCCGGCTGGTCGCCTCTGAGAGCGCCTGGGCAAAGGCGAGCACCTGGCGGACCGCGTCCTCTCCGTCTGCGGCCTCGCTGACCCGGAGCGTCACGTCATCGGCGGTCAGGGTGCCGGTGTAGCCGTGATCGGCCTCGCAGTTCTCGTCGCCGCAGTGAGCGGGCTCAAGCTCGAGATGAGACAGCACGTTCCAGCCGATGGTCAGCACTACCTCGCTGGGCATCGTGCCGCCCGGCAGGTAGGACGCTGGATCGTGGATCACCCGGGTCAGCGCCACCGACGAGATGCGGGAGAACCGGACCGCCTCCGTGCTGGTTTCCGCCTGGGGACGCGCCTCAGGATCGGTTTCGTCGGCGGGATACTCGTCGGTGTGCGAGTAGACCAGGCGGGTAGGCGTGAGCGCCAGCACCGTCATGTGGCGCCGCACCTCCATGCCAGGGTCGAAGTGCGCGTCATGATGCACCACGTAGGAGACGACGGGGTCGGCCCCGACGGCGGACGACACCGCGTCGGCGACCAGGCCTGGGTAGTAGCCGCTCCGCTCAATCGCGGAGAGCATCCCGCCGGCCGAGGCTCTGGTTTCCCTCATGCCTCCATCCTGCCCTGTCTGGGCACCGTCGCTCACCTCGTGGGCAACTCTTCCCGGAGAACGGGCGCAGGCGGTCCCGGCGGCCGGATGCCAGTCAGGTCGATGGACGGCTCAGCGTCCGGCCCGGCAGCCTCGACAGCACCGGCGCCCGCGGTCGGACGCGGGCGGCGCGGCTGGCCGGCACCGGACCCGCCGCCCCGGCCGCGGTAGATCAGCAACCCGTTCACCGGATCAGGGACCGCGTCAAGTGCCGCCCGGACACCTGGCAGCCAGCGGAACGTCTCCCACTCTTCGTCGCTGGCAAAACATACCTCGAAGACCACGCCATACCGGTGCTGAATCCAGGTCCAGTCAACGGCCCCGTGCGAAATGGCCGCCTCGATCAGCGGCGAGCTGTAGGAATCCTGCCACCGCGATGCCATGAACTCGCCGTGGAAGACCTCGATGGACCACCATTCGGCCATAAAGACCACGATAAGCCCGCGGCTGGCGCGCTGCGCCATTCCGTCGCAGCGGTTAGGGCCGGCGTGGATCAGGCCGGGCTGCGGAGCAGGTATCGCACCACCACCATGTCGCCAGCGCTGCCGACTTCGGCCAGTTCCATCCTGGCGCCGGGACCGTGCGGGAAGGGAGCGGTGCCGACGAACCGGGGCGCCGCCGGGTCACCGACGAAGACGGGCGCGACCGCCAGCTGGAGCTCATCAGCCAGCCCGGCCGCCAGGAACTCGGTGTGGATCAGGCTGCCGCCCTCAACCATCAGCCGGGACACGCCCCGCCCCGCCAGATCGGCCAGCACGCTGCCGAGCGCCAGCCAGTCGGCCGGGGCGATGACCGTCGCGGTGCCGCCGAGCCGCCGCCGCAGGCCGGCGGCGGCCGGCCCCGGCACGTAGACGAGCTTGCTGACCCCGTCGTCAGCGAAGAACCTCGCTGCCGGGTCGAGGTGGCCGGTAGCGCTCAGGGTGACCTTCACCGGGCTGCCCGCCAGGCCCCTGGCCAGCCGCTCGGCCCGCCGCTGCCGCGACTTGACCAGCAAGCTCGGGTTATCACGGCGGATCGTGCCCGCCCCGACCATGATCGCGTCAGCGCCTGCCCGGAGGGCATCGACCCGGTCCGCGTCAGCCGCGCCGGACAGCACGAGCCGCTGCGCGGAGGAATCGTCGATATAGCCATCGACGGACATCGCCGCTGATAGCAGCACGTAAGGCCGGTCGGACACGGTGCGCCCCCAGGTCAGTTCCGGCTTGACCGTACCGCCTGCGACCGCCGCGGCCCCGGCCGGCGATCACCGCGCATGGCCGCGCGGCCACCTCTAGTCTCAGATGCCATGCGCTGGGCTGGATTGCGGCTGGCGGTGACCTTGCTCACCGCGATCCCGCTGCGCGGCCGCGGTCCCGCGCCGACGCGAGGCTCGGCCCGCACGGCCATGACCTGGGCGCCGGTCATCGGGCTGCTGCTCGGCGGGGCGGCAGCCGGGGTCATCGAGTTCTGCACCGGTGTCCTGCAGGCTGGCCCGCTGCTCGCCGCAGTGCTGGCCGTTGCCGCGCTGGCCGCGCTGACCAGGGGCCTGCACCTCGACGGCCTCGCCGACCTGGCCGACGGCCTGGGCAGCCGCCGGCCAGCTGCCATGGCCCTGGACATCATGCAGCGCTCGGACATCGGCCCGTACGGCGTGGCGACACTCGTGCTCACGCTGCTGATTCAGGTGACAGCGCTCGCCACCGCGCAGGAACGGGGCCGCGGCCTGGTCGCGATCACCGTGGCTGCGGTCACCGGGAGGCTGGCCATGACCTGGGCGTGCCGGCGCACCGTCCCGGCCGCGCGCGGGTCCGGGCTCGGCGCGCTCGTGGCCGGGACGCAGCATCCCGCGGTGCCACTGGCGCTGACGGCGGCCTTGCTCGGCGGTGCGGCCGCGGCCGGCTGGATCTTCGCGGCCGCGGCCGCCACCGGCCTCGTGGTCTCCTACGTCGTCACTCGGCTCGCCGTCCGCCGCCTCGGCGGGATCACCGGGGACGTCCTAGGCGCACTCACCGAGATCGCCACCGCCGCCTGCCTGATTGTCACCGCGATCCGCTGAGGCTGCGGGCTGGCCGCGGACCTGGTCAGGATGCGGCCGAGCTCAGTGCCGCGCGGAAGCGGGTCGCGTACTGCTCCGCCTCCTGGTCGCTGGCGTACTTCACTCGCGGCCAGAAGAAGCCGCGCAGGCCATCGCCCTTCGTCCGCGGCACGACGTGCACGTGCAGGTGCGGGACGCTCTGGCTGACGATGTTGTTGGCACCGACGAAGCTGCCCTGCGCTCCGAGCGCGACGGGCATGGCCGCGCTGACGCGCTGCACCGCGCCGAACACCGGTCCGATCAGCTCGGCGGGCAGGTCGGCGAGCGTCACGTAGTGCGCCCGCGGCACGACCAGGACGTGGCCCTTGAACACCGGCCGGCCATCGAGAAAGGCGACGACGTGCTCGTCGGTTAGCACGCCGTGGGCGGCCACGGCGCCGGCGGCGATGGCGCAGAAAAGGCAGTCGGCCATCTCGGCACGGTAGCGTGCCCGCGGCGGACGGGTCATCCCTGCGGCGTATCGCGGCCGGCCAGCAGAGGGACGACGCGCCGGTCACGGCCCGCATACCCTGGTGCCGTGTCTGCCGTCTACGCGTGGCTGCGCCGCCATCAGCTGCTGGTGGACGGCGTCCTCGCGTTCCTGCTGGCACTGCTGGGCATCGGCACCATCGTGCCGAATCACTGGCTGCGGCTGCCGGCCACAGCGCTGGTCGTCGTTCCCGTCGTCTTCCGGCGGCGCAGCCCGCTGCTCGCCTTCGCAATTGCCGCAGCCGGGGGCGCGCTTCAGGTGGCGTTCACCCGCGCCGGGCCGTCGCCATCTGACCTGGCGATTCTCGTCCTGCTCTACACGGTCGCGGCTTACCGGCCGCGGCGCCAGTCGGTTACCGCGCTGGTGATCTGCCTGGCAGGCTCAGCCGTCGCGGTCGTTGTCTGGGCGCCCTACCGACTCGGCCTCTTCCAGTGGCTGTTCTTCGGCTCGGTCATGTTCGGCGGGTCGGTGCTGATTGCGTGGGTACTCGGCGACTCGATGCGTTACCGGCGGGCGTATTACCTCTCGCTGGAGGATCGTGCTGCCCGGCTGGAAGCCGAGCGGGATGCCCAGGCGAAGATTGCCGTCGCGGCTGAGCGCGCGCGGATAGCCCGTGAGCTGCATGACGTCGTCGCGCACAATGTCAGCGTCATGGTCGTCCAGGCAGATGGGGCGGGGTACGTGCTGCGGTCCGACCCCGAGCGCGCGGCCGCCGCGATCGCTGCGGTCTCCCGCACCGGGCGGCAGGCGCTCACCGAGATGCGACGGCTGCTCGGCGTGCTGCGAGCGGGAGACGAGGACGAGGCCCTGGCCCCGGTACCTGGCCTCGACCAGCTGCGCGAGCTGCTCGATCAGGCCCGGACGGCCGGCCTGTCCGTGTCGTTCAGGCTGCAGGGCGCACCCAGAAAGCTCCCGGAAGGTGCCGAGCTTGCTGCCTACCGGGTGGTGCAGGAGTCGCTGACTAATACGCGCAAGCACGGCGGCCCGGCCGCCGCCGCTTCCGTGACCCTCCGGTACGAGTCCGACGGCCTGGTCGTCCAGGTCACCGATGACGGGCTCGGCGCAGCGGCGGAAGCCGATGGCGCTGGTCACGGGCTGACCGGCATGCGCGAGCGGATCGCCATGTATGGCGGCACGGTCCAGGCCGGCCCGCTGCCAGCCGGCGGCTACCAGGTCACCGCGCGGCTGCCCTGCCAGCAGCAGCCACCGGGCCCGCCGCCGCTGCCGGCCGGCGCTGCCCCGGCCGGCGCTGCCCCGGCCGGCGCTGCCGCCGCTGCCGCGGCCAGCCAGCTCGCCGGGCAGTCCCGCCAGATCGGCGGCGCCGCGTGATCATCCGCATCGTTCTCGTCGACGACCAGGAACTCGTGCGTACCGGGTTTCGCATGGTACTGGACGCGCAGCCGGATATGCAGGTCGTCGGCGAGGCGCCCGACGGGCTCGCCGCAGTGACTATCGCCCGCAGTCGGCCGGCCGACGTCATGGTCATGGACGCGCGCATGCCACGGCTGGACGGGGTCGAGGCCACCAGGCAGATCCGCCAGGCCGGCGACCGGCCGCGGATCCTCATGCTCACCACCTTCGACCTGGACGAATACGCCTTCGCCGCGCTGAAGGCCGGTGCGAGCGGGTTCCTGCTCAAGGACGTCCCGCCGGAAGAACTGCTGTTCGCCATCCGGGCCGTGCACTCCGGCGACGCGGTCGTCGCCCCGTCGACGACCCGGCGGCTAATCGACCAGTTCGCGCCGCTGCTGCCGGCCAGCCAGCAGCTCGTCCCGCCCGAGCTCGCCGAACTGACCGACCGTGAGCGGGAAGTGCTGGCACAGGTCGCGCAAGGGCTGTCGAACGGCGAGATCGCGCAGCGGCTTTTCGTGTCGGAGGCGACTGTCAAGACGCACGTCGGCCGGATTCTGGCCAAGCTCGGCCTGCGCGATCGCGTGCAGGCCGTCGTGTTCGCTTACGAGCACGGCCTGGTCCGCGCCGGCGGCCAGGCCTGACCCGCCCGTTCCCCGGAGGCGCCGCCTTACCTGCGGGTTACATCGCGGTTGCTGTGAGCTACGGAACACGCAATAGCTGCATACCGCACAATGCGTGAGTAACGTCGCAACCCCGACAGTGCCCTGGCCTGGAGAACTACAGATGCTTCCGGTGCACAACTTTGCTTTCGGTCTCCTCACGCCCGCGCTCGGCTACGTCATGTCCTGCCTGGGCGCCTATCTCGGCTTGCGGTGCACGGGGTCCGCGCCGCGAATACGCGGGCGCTCTGCGGGCCCGCTGGCTGCTGCTCGCGGCGGTTTCGATCGGGACCACCGGAATCTGGGTCATGCACTTCATCGCCATGCTGGGCCACACGATCCCCGGCGAGACCATCCGCTATGACGTGCCGGTCACCATCGCCAGCATGCTCCTCGCCGTGGCTGTGGCCTACCTCGGGCTGCTCATCGTGGGCTTCGGCCAGGAAAGCGTTCGCAATCTGCTGGCCGCCGGCTTCATCACCGGCATCGGCGTCGCCGGCATGCATTACAGCGGCATGGCCGCGATGCGGATGCCCGCCCGGATGACCTACACCGCGGGCCTGCTAGCCGTCTCGGTGCTCATCGCGATCATCGCCGCCACGGCCGCGCTGTGGCAGAGAACTTCCTGCTGCCGCTCATTCTCGGCATCAGCATCCTGAACTTCATCGTGACCGCCACCGTCGTGCTGTCTCCCAACGACGAGGAGATCCGGGCCGAGGCCGACCTGATGCAGCGCATTGCCCGGGCCCGCCAGGCCCGGTCGGCAGCGCTGTCTGCTGCGCTCAGGCTCGCCGCGCTCAGGCCCGCCGCGCCCTGGCCCGCCGCGCTCAGAGCGCAGGATGCAGCAGCCAGGCGGCCCGACAGTGCGCCGGGCAGCGCCGGCCACGGCCGCGGGCCGACTCGCGGCAAGCGCTGACGGGCAGGCTGCCCGCCGCCCGGCGAGCGCTGGCCTGCCCGAGCGGACTGCGGCCGGGATAGTCCCTTACCTGTCATCCTTTCCGCCGGGCTTCCGGCCGCTGGCGCCGTAGCTGCGACAATGGCCCCGTGCCACAAGACACCGCGGAAGAGCCTGCAGGGCGCGACGACAGCCGCGAAGCGGGCGCTGGTGACCGCGAAGCGCGCGCCGATGCCGCGACCAGCCGCGGCTGGCTGCTGCTGATCTACCGGGTGCCCTCCGAGCCCACCAGGCTGCGCGCCGCAGTGTGGCGCAGGATCAAGAGCCTCGGCGCCATCTACCTGCAGAGTTCCACTGCGGCTCTGCCGGCCAGTACCGGGGCGGAACGGGCACTGCGCAAGCTGCGGAGCGAGATCCTGGCCATGTCCGGCACGGCTGTCCTGCTGTCGTGCGAGGTACTGGCGGGCGAGCAGGAGGTCCGCGCGGCATTCCAGGCGGCCAGGAACGACGAATACGAGGAGATCGCCGACAAGTGCGAGGACTTCCTGGCCCAGGTCCGCAAGGAGTACGTGGCCGAGCATTTCACCTACGCCGAGCTTGAGGAGAACGAGGTCGATCTCGTCAAGCTGCGAAACTGGCTGGCCAAGGTCCGTGCGCGTGACGTGTTCGGCGCGACGGGACGCGAGGCCACCGAGAAGGCGCTGACGCACTGCGACGAGGTGCTCGAGGCCTACGCGGCCCGGGTGTATGCCGAGGACGAAGAGAGCCGCTGAGAAAGGCGGTCTACTCGGTACCTGACTGCCCGGTGCTCGCGTCAGCCGCGCTGGCTTGAGCCGTGCTGGCTTGAACCGTGCTGGCCTGCCGGCTGCGGGCCGCCCGCCACAGGCTCACCGGCAGCAGCACGGCGAGCAGCAGCGGGAGCAGCCACCACGCGGCGACGGACGCCCGGCTCAGCGCATAGGTGACGGCAAGCCCGGTCACGACGCCGGCGGCCACCAGCCAGTCGTCGCCGATGACGAAGTCGTAGGCGAAAGCACCGAAGGCCCGCAACCGCCCGGTCATGTCAGCCATCTCAGGCTGCTTCCCGGCCGGCGGCAGCGGGCACGCTGGCCGGGGTGCCCGGCGTGGCCGCAGCCCGGCGCATCAGCGCAACCAGCGCGAGCGCAAAGACAGCGATCGCCGGGATGATCGCCAGCAGTGCGGCATCCGAGCCTGGCCAGTGAGCACCCGCACCCTCCGCGCCCCAGAAAGTGCCGAAGCCAGTCAGCATGATGCCGACGACGAATTTCATCGTGTTCTCGGGGACCCTGGCGAGCGGCGTCCTGATCGCCGCACCGGCGATTGCCACCAGCAGCACGGCGCAGACCGCGGCGATGGCCGCCAGGCCGACGTCGTGCTGGTTGCTGCCGAAGGTCAGCACGATGAACACGACCTCGAGCCCTTCCAGCAGCACGCCCTTGAACGACAGGGTGAAACCGAACCAGTCCGGCACCAGTGCGGCCCGCCGGCGCGGCTGCGCTGCCGCGGCGGCGAGCTGCTCGGCGAAGATCTTCTCTTCATCATGCAGCGCCTTGTAGCCGCTGGCCCGCAGGATCGCCTTGCGCAGCCACTGCAGCCCGAAGACAAGCAGCAGCGCTCCGACGACCAGCCGCAGGGCGCCCAGCGGTATCGCGGACACTGCTGGCCCGAGAGCCACGATGATGACCGCCAGCACCCCCAGCGCCGCCGCCATCCCGGTTGTGGCGGACCGCCAGTCCCGCGCGGTACCCGCCGCCAGCACAATGGTCGTCGCCTCAACCGCCTCGACCGTGCAGGCCAGGAACACCGCCAGGAACAGGGCTCCTGCTCCGGCTCCCACAGGCACCTCCAACGTCTGATCCGCCCAGCGTCGCCGGGCTGCCGCCGTCTGGCACGACGAGGTGAAGTATAACAACTGTCACCTTCAGAAAATGACGGCCGTTGCGCTGTCTCATCCAGCCGCCGCCCGCTCAGCCGGACGGTGCCGGGGCGGGCCGCCGCACCGCCGTCTTGGCCGAGATACCGGCGGCCGGAGGAAAGACGGCGGCCTGCGGCTCGAGCGGGCGGGCTGCCATATCTTCGCTCGCTGACGGCTGGCTCTGGCTGACCTGCACGGCCGCTGACGTGGCCGATGCTGGCTGAGGACCGTAATCAGCCCGGCCGGTCAGGCACTAGGCTCTCACCGTGACAACGACGCTTCGCACCAGTCCCGAACCTGCCCGAGACGCCCGCTGCGACGCGATCATCGTCGGAGTCGTCCAGGGACCTGACGGGCCGCTGCTCGCGCCGGGCGCCGGGGACGTCGACGCCGCGCTCGGCGGCAGCCTCGCCCAGACCCTTGCCGCGCTGGGCGCGACTGGCAAGCCCGAGGAGGTCACCAGGATCGCCTCGTCGGGCCGGCTGGCCGCACCGCTGATCGCCGCAGTCGGCCTCGGCGCGGCCACTGGCACGACGGTCTTCGACAGCGAGGTGCTGCGCCGCGGCGCAGGTGCCGCGGTCCGCTCGCTCGCCTCGGGCCCGGCCGCCGCGCTTGCCCTGGCACTGCCCGCGCAGGATGAGACCGAGGCCGAAGCCGTCGCTCTCGGCGCGCTGCTCGGCAGCTACACCTTCAGGCGCTACCGCACCGCCGCAAACCAGGCCGATCCCGAGCTGACGCTGCTGGCGAGCGGAGATCTTGCCAGCCGGGCAGCCGGCCGGGCCCAGATCAGCGCCGACGCGATCACCCTGGTCCGCGACCTGGTGAATACGAGCCCCTCCCAGCTGTACCCGGAGAGCTTCGCCGCCGAAGCCGAGCGGGTTGCCAGGGACAGCGGGCTGCAGATCGAGGTGCTGGACGAGAAGGCCCTGGCCGACGGCGGCTACGGCGGCATCACCGGCGTCGGCCAGGGCTCGGCGCACCCGCCCCGGCTGGTCCGCCTCGCCTACCTGCGGCCGGGCGCAGCCAAGACTGTCGTGCTCGCCGGGAAGGGCATCACTTTTGACTCCGGCGGGCTGTCGCTCAAGCCGGCGAAGTCCATGGAGGCGATGAAGTCCGATATGGGCGGCGCGGCGGCGGTGCTCGCAGCTCTGCAGGCGATCGCGGCGCTCGGCCCGGAGGTCAACGTCATCGGCTACCTGCCGCTCGCGGAGAACATGCCAGGCGGCGCCGCCCAGCGCCCGTCGGACGTGATCACCATTTACGGCGGAAAGACGGTCGAGGTGCTGAACACAGACGCGGAAGGCCGCCTTGTGCTCGCTGACGCCCTGGCCAGGGCCGCGGCCGATGACCCGGACCTGGTGATCGACGTGGCGACGCTGACCGGCGCGCAGCTGGTGGCCCTCGGGCCGCGGATCGCCGGTGTCATGGCCAACGACGACGCGGTGCGCGACGGCGTCGTGGACGCCGCCCGGCGCGTCGGCGAGGGGGCCTGGCCCATGCCGCTGCCCGACGAGCTGCGCAAGGGCCTCGACTCGACGGTGGCCGACCTTGCCAACGTCTCGGCCGATCGGCACGGCGGCATGCTCGTCGCCGGGCTGTTCCTGCGGGAATTTATTCACAACGGGACTCGCTGGGCTCATGTTGACATCGCAGGGCCGGCGTTCCACGAGGGCGAGCCGTACGGGTACACCCCCAAGGGCGGCACGGGAGCGGCGGTACGGACCCTTGTCCAGGTCGCCCTGGACGTAGCCGACGGGCGGCTGTAGACCCGAAGGCGGGACAAGAGCCGGTCCGATGACAGCGATTACGCCTGATAGCGACGGAGCAAGGAGCGTTTCAGTGACCGACGGCGGCGGCTACGACATCGTCATTCTCGGCGGCGGCAGCGGCGGCTACGCGTGCGCGCTGCGGGCGGCCGAGCTTGGCAAGCGGGTAGCGCTCATCGAGAGGGCGAAGGTAGGCGGCACCTGCCTGCACTGCGGCTGCATCCCGACCAAGGCGCTGCTGCATGCTGCCGAGATCGCCGACCACGCCAAGGACGGTGCCGCGTTCGGCGTCCGCAGCAGCTTCGACGGCATCGACATGGCGGGCGTCAACACCTACAAGGACAAGGTGGTCAGCCGGCTCTGGAAGGGCCTGACCGGCCTGATCGCCAGCCGCCACATTGATGTGATCGAAGGCGAGGGCCGGCTCGAGTCGCCGACCCAGGTGCGCGCCGGCGACCAGGTCATGGAGGGGGCGCATGTGGTGCTCGCCACCGGGTCGGCATCCCGCAGCCTGCCCGGCCTGCAGATCGACGGCGAGCGCGTCATCACCAGCGACCATGCCCTGATGCTCGACCGGGTTCCCGCCTCGGTGGTCATCCTCGGCGGCGGCGTGATCGGGGTTGAATTCGCCAGCGTCTGGCGTTCCTTCGGCGCCGAGGTCACGATCGTGGAGATGCTGCCGCACCTGCTGCCGGCCGAGGAAGAGTCGAGCTCCAAGCTCCTCGAGCGGGCTTTCCGGCGGCGCGGCATCGGCTACAAGCTCGGCACCCGGTTCGAGAGCGTCAAGGACACCGACTCGGGAGTGACCGTCACGCTGGAGGGCGGCGAGACGATCGACGCCGAGCTGGTCCTCGTCGCGGTCGGCCGCGGGCCGGTGTCGGCCGGGCTCGGCTACGAAGAGGCCGGCGTATCCGTCGATCGCGGCTTCGTGCTGGTGGATGCGTACTGTCGGACCAATGTGCCGACGATCTCGGCCGTCGGCGACCTCACCCCGGGGCTGCAGCTGGCGCATGTCGGCTTCGGCGAGGGAATACTTGTCGCAGAAAGGCTCGCGGGGCTGCCTGTCGTCCCGATCGACTACGACGGCGTCCCGCGGATTACCTACAGCGACCCCGAGGTGGCTTCCGTGGGCATCACCTCCGCGATCGCCGCGCAGCGCGGCATCGAGATCACCGAGGTCACCTACGACCTGGCCGGTAACGGCAAGAGCCAGATCCTGCAGACCCAGGGCGCGGCGAAGGTCATCGCCGCCGCTGGCGGCGGCCCGGTGCTCGGCATTCACCTCGTCGGCGCGCGCGCGGGCGACCTGATCGCCGAAGGGCAGCTGATCTACAACTGGGAGGCCGTGCCCGCGGACGTCGCCCAGCTCATCCACCCGCACCCGACCCAGTCCGAGGCCATCGGCGAGGCGCACCTCGCGCTCGCCGGCAAGCCTCTGCACTTCCACTCATGACCGCCCGCCGAGCAAGCCACTGACGGCAATCTGGTCCCGCCACGCGTCCCGCTACAGTCGATTCAACGAAGGAGCAGCCGAAAGCCATGTCGGTCTCCGTATCCATGCCACAGCTTGGCGAAAGCGTCACCGAGGGCACCGTAACGCGCTGGCTGAAGCGGGAAGGCGAGCACGTCGAGGCAGACGAGCCGCTACTGGAGGTTTCCACCGACAAGGTGGACACCGAGATCCCCTCTCCCGTCTCCGGGACGCTGCGCGGGATAACCGTCGCTGAGGACGAGACCGTCGAGGTCGGCGCCGAGCTGGCGGTCATCGACGAGGACGGCGCGGCCGGCGGCTCAGCCGGCGGCCAGGCCGGCGCAACCCAGGCCGCCCCCGATCAGGGCAGCGCCGGGCAGGGCAGCGCCGGGCAGGGCGGGACCGGGCAGCCCATGCCGGCGGGCGCGGCGGCATCTGCGGACGGCGGCTATGGCTATGACTCGGGCGGCTACCAGGCGCCCGCCGCCTACCAGCAGCCGTACCAGCAGCCCCCGGCCGGCGGTGCGCCCCCGTATCAGC